>Ga0164294_10005571_pt1 | contig 10814 bp, 7 predicted proteins | sample GEODES005metaG_FD_111479 | JGI IMG/M metagenome (GOLD analysis project Ga0164294, IMG submission 111479) | Oligotrophic lake water microbial communities from Sparkling Lake, Wisconsin, USA - GEODES005 metaG | ecosystem: Environmental > Aquatic > Freshwater > Lake | place: USA: Sparkling Lake...
ACTACTACTACTACTACTACTACTACTACTACGCCTGAGAAATGATTTATCATTGATGCGCAATACTACTTTAAGAGGATGGCGATTAGAATCGACTCTGAATGTCGAGAATAGGTTCATTACTCAACTACAAGTTGTATATCCATGAACCAGCCGCTTCCTGTCTGGGATTTATAATTATGAACCGTTAGAATGTGACGGATGGATCAATTTATCATCAGGACTAAACTTAAATCAACTCAGAGCAACATCCTTCGTGGGAATGACAATGCAGCGGATATCATCTCGATCAAGCAACTCGATGTGTCAGCTAAAGCAGCAGTAGATAATGAATGGAAGAAATGGCATCAGGAGAATGGTACAGTATCTCTGACTCAAACTATCTGTAATGAGAGACATAAGACTATGAATACAAGTGTAAGTGGATGGAGGGTCGTGGATGGAAAGAAGACATACTACACATTCCGTGACCATCAGCTGGTCCATGCAAGTGGTCATGAGGGATTTAAGCTGTTCCACTCTGATAATCATCATAATGGTAAAGCAAATAACAAACGGAAGCCTGCCAATGACAGTGTTGTTAGTGATGCTATCAATACAGCAAATAAAGAAAACACAAGTCATAGTGCGATCAATAATAGAATTATACAGTATGCCAATAAGAAACAACGTCCATAAATGATTTGTAACTTGCTACGACCCAATTCTTAAGCAGTGCTACAACCCATTAGGGGAGTCATTATACTTGTTAGTTACCACACAAAGTGGAAGACTCATTCATAGCGCTAGAGTCGGTGAGACTGAAAACGCTTTGTATACCCATCAGTAGCGTCGATAGAGCCACCACTGCCCCTATCGATAGCGACACTAAGGACACTCGCTTATACTTCTCTACCAGATAGCTCACTCCGAACTGGCCAATCACCGTGGACACTAAGCCCAATATGAACATGAACACAGCGTAGTCCCATGTTAATGTGCCGAATGCGACATACATTGTCGTGGCGGCAACGGATGTATACATGATCATGACGGCCACCGTCGCAGAAGCAACCAGGGGATGCACTCCCATCTGAAGCATTAATGGACCCTTGACGATACCTCCTCCTATACCAAACAGCCCTGCACAGAAGCCAGCTACGAAGCAAATACAAGGATACTTGATCGTGTTCATGGGATTCCATTCCACATCTCCCTCGAAATATTTGTAACTCAATCGCTTCTTCAACTGCCACTTCGCGATCAGCACTTCTCGCATCCAAATGGATATACTGAGGATAAACGCAATCATGAAGGCAGTGATCAGCCAGTAGGTCAATGAACCGCACTCTATGCCGATCGGACTCTGTGCGGCGTGTGCACTGCGACCTCCCCCCTTCAGTATGTTCAGCACCACCACGACGGCCACCATAAATGAGATAGTATTGACTCTTTCCCAAGGAGTTGACTTCTCTGATTCCATAAGGGAGCATAGCTCAGGGTTGTCATAGCTATCATCTGCTTCACGCTTGGGTGTATTGTTTTCTATAGTTTGCTGAGTGACATTGTCTTTACTGCTCGATTGATCTCGCTCCAATAATGACTTTGATTCCTCCATCTCATTCTCATCCTCAATAGCCTTCGATAATTGACTCTTCCGCTGATCTTCGAAATACTTCGACTCCTTTTTGAATTGAGACATGCCTTTGCTAATCGTGGTCTGCGTCGTGTAAGCCAAGAGGCATACCAGTGAGATCACGAGTATCCAGTCAGGCAGGATCTTGCTCATGAAAGCACCTACAATCTAAGAATGAATAGGTAGCATAGGCGTTGCTAATCATTATTATTTGATCTATACAACGAACGGATACAATTTCATCCTTCATTTTCTGATCTACTGTAACTTACTCACCGCTCCTATCATCGTAACGGGCTCCATTACCATGATCAGATCCCAATCAACGAGAGGCCTGTCTGCATGAGGATGGCGCTTTGTGATGTTCAATACCATATTCGTGATGGACGATCCTACGATGGTGAAGTTACTCAAAGGTATGGCGTGTTTGGGAGAGAAGCCAAACACGAGTATGAACAGAGGCACTAGGATGCCTCCGCCACCAATTCCTCCCGAAGCAGCTATCACCAATCCCAGCGATACCAGAACTATACCCCAATAGTCACTGGCATCCAAAGGAAACAAATCTTTATGTTCTGCGGGAACATCAGGAACAGCTACAGTATCTATACCGGTATCTGCGTTGGTGTGGTCCAACGATCTACGACCCCAAGTGCTGTTGTCACTATCTGCTGAGAAGAGATGGATCAAAGCGATAACAGTAGCAACCACTGCTAGGGTGCACAGTACTTGCACTCGACGAGTCATCACAACTAAAGTTACGTACAACTTTTGCAACTCAACAGATAACTTTATACCGTACGTACAGTACTGTACTGTACGTACTGTAGGCGTTGCCGTTATGGTTAGTTAAAAGGTCGAAACTTTATCTTTCAAAGATCACACTGATGTGGCAACAATTATCGTATTGTTCATAATGACGATCTTGTCGGCACTGACCTAATTATCATCCTTCCTCGAGATCATTGATGAATTCATTCTTAGAGAATTATGTTCACTTGGATTATGTACTGGCCATATTGCGATTTATTTGTCTCCTTTATTACCTGATATCGCTGGCCTATCGATCAAGCTTCCTGCGCGACTACAACTACTCACGACAATCTGTCTTAGTCATAGCGATAGATTACCTTGTCGACGGCTTCTTTATCATCGATTTCATCATCTTACATCTTAACTTTAAGAGGAACAACATAGCACCAACAACTGTGATCAATCAACCGCAAGAGCCTCTTCTAGTGAGGCGGAGAGGAACCGTGACATTGATCAACAGTCCTGCGCTGAAGGATTTGAAGCAAACTAAATCATCTTCATTCTCATTTGTAAAAGTGTTCAATCAGATAACCATCGTAGTGAAGTATGCTGCCGATGTTGTGATGATGTTTCCTTTTGAGGTATTGGGCTATGCGGCTGGATTTAAGAGCTATCAGTACTTGCGACTGTTCCGAGCGTTGCGATGCATACATCTGAATCAATACTGGAGTGGCTGCTCAGAAATGCTGCGAGAAACGAAGTTACTCACAACCATCACATCCCTTCGAGTGGTATACATAGTCTTGGTGTCGCTTGTGATTATTCATGTATCTGCATGCATTTACTACGCTATCGGTCTATCGCTTTTGGAGAAACATAAGCATAATTGGCTATCTGAGGATCATTTGGCCAGTGAAGATCATCATGAATCACCGGAGTTGTTTTATGATGCGAGTTACCGCTACGCGTTGTCCTTATACTGGTCCGTGCAGACCTTCTATTCAGTGGAATATGGAGACATGACTGTCAGCGCACAGTCCGAGACCTGGTTTAAGATCTTCTACATGTTTGTAGCTTTAGGTTTCAACTATCTCTCCGTCGCAGCACTGATCATCGTCATCAAGACTAACGATGCATCGCGGACCAAGAACCTTCGCAATGTCGAAATCTTCGACCACTTCGCCAAGTATAGGAAGCTGCCTGACTCGCTAGTCCATCAGGTCCATGCATACTACCTCTATCAATGGGAAGCACTCGAGGGGGTGGACGAGAATCAGGTAGGTATGAATGTATGTTTGTATGTGTATGTATGGACTTATCGATGGATTGATCGTTCTGATGGATGGATTGTTTGTGGATGCTTCATGTGTCTAACCAATTTAGTGAGTAGTTATGCCTTCTTTCCTCATGATTGATCTCTGCAGATCCTCTCTGAGCTGCCTGCTAACTTATCTCAGCAAGTGTTGCATTCCGTTGTACGGGAGGTTCTGCTGCAGGTGGATGTTTTCAAGGACCTCAATCGGACTCTAGTCAATGCGATCAGTGAGCGCGCAGAGCCCTGCATCTATAGCCCAGATGATGTGATTGTTCACCCGGACGTTGATGCTCCTGGATGCTTTGTAGTCAGTAGTGGAGAAGTCATGGCGATACGTGAAGGGAAGTGCAAGTACTGGCAGCGAGGCCAGATGTTCTGCAACGAAGCTCTCTTCCAGAACTATCAGTCCAAAGACAAGTACGTCGCGAAGACCTTCGTTGAAGTGTTCCTCATCAGGAACTCTTTATATCAATACCTCTCAAAGATCTATGTGACAAATGAAGAGATGGTAGCTCACGCCAATAGGTACTGTAACTTCGAGTCCATACAAGTAGCAAGCAGCATGCCTCACTCCCGAGTTTCCTTACAACCAAAGCGACAGAAGATGTCGATCTTTAGAAGAGCCACCCTGGGATTTGTTTCTTCCAAAGAGGCTCTATCATCGACTAGTTGGTTAAAAAGCCTCTTCGTCCCCAATGCAGTGGTCCGACTCAGCTGGGACTGCTTGATTCTCGCCTGCATGTTGTTCTATGCAGTGTCCTGTGGATTGCTATTTGCAAGTTGTATGCGAGAGTGCTTCTTTCACAACTACTTTTCCCTGTTAGTATGCAGCTATGTAGTGGATCTCGTCTTTCTGTTGGATGTCATCATGAGAGCGACAGTTTTCGGGTTCAAGAATCAGGGACTTATCGTCACCAACTCCGATCTTATCTTCGCAAAATTCATGCAAACCCAGAATCTAGTTGCTTGCTTTCTGAGTATCTTTCCTCTAGATATCATCGTGGCCTTGGCCCTTTATGATATTCGCATTCTACCAGTGATCAGACTACTGAAGCTGGTCCATCTCATGCGGATCTCTTTCTATGTGGAGAACTTCATTTATACTCTAAGGCTCAAGTTCGGTATCGTATTAAGCTTCGCAATGAATCGATTCTTGCAGCTTTATATCTGTCTCTTCTTCTTATGTCACTGGATGGCATGCATCTATCAACTGGCAGCAGATGTCAGCGTGAAAGTTTTCCACTATGACATCAGTTGGCGTATTGCGGACATGAACAGCGAAGTGTATGCGGTCGACTACACTGCTCTGTCACATACTGCCTTCTACGTAAGGGCGCTGTACTGTGTGATCTCGACGATGTCTTCGATTGCAAGTCCCGATATCATACCTACTAACCTAGTTGAGCTGTTGACTATTATCTTTATAATTATCGTCGGAGTGCTGATGTTCAACACCCTACTGAGTGCACTGGTATCACTGATGGAAGGATTCGATGTCCTCGAGAGGGAGTATAATGCGAAGATAGATAAATTCAGAGAGTTCGTTGCATGTAAGAGATTACCTCAAGAGATAGAGTCGAGGGTGCTGAGGTACTACGAATATCATTGGACCAAGTGCAAAGGAGTCAATGAGAGTGATGTGTTGAGGAATCTACCGAAGTCCCTTCGTTACAGTGTGTCCAAGTTCCTCGTCGGGCCGTTACTAGATAAGTTACCCTTCTTTGCATCATGTAGCGAGTCGTTAAAGCAGTATCTGCTCATGCTGTTCATGCCGAGAGTGTTCCTACCTGACGATCCACTGATGATCTGTGGTGAGCAAGGTAGGGAGATGTTCATCATCGAGAAAGGTCAGGTAGCTATCACATCAGTTGATCGACAAGTCACCTTCGCCACCCTCACTGATGGTGACTACATCGGAGAGAGCTGCTTGCTAAAGGCTTCCGCCAGGAGTGCTTCTGTGTATGCTATGGGCTATGTAGATACCTACTTCATAACGAGAGACTCTTTCCAGAGGGTACGTTGTCTATCATATCTATCATGTCTATAAAATCATGTGCATATAACACCTCTGTGTCTTATGTATGTACATGTATCAATCGCTCATGCTGGGTTTGTGTATGCTCCCTATTGACTGTAGATTGCCTTCAAGTTTCCAGTCGAATATGACATGATCATCGAAAACATCGAAGCTTCCTTGAAAGCGAAGATGGTTGCTAACGAGAAGCAACTACACGACAAGGATGATGCTACAGCAAAGCCCGATACTTCTACTTTAATAAAGCAATTATCCTTTCCAGCATCAAGCATGGAAGAGGTCATCATCAATGAACCAGCTATCCAGCGCATTCGACGACACGTATGGACATTCATTACGAAGCATATCAAGAGCATGAATAGTAATACCATAGACCCTGCATCCAACTTCAAGCTTACATGGGATGTCATCGTATTTGCGAGTCTAGCCTTCTATGCAGTGGTCGACCCGATGCTTTCTGTTATGACCAGGGCCAACATATCTTCAGGACTCTTCTTTGTAGGCTATTTTTTCGATGCGATCAATTGGATAGACAGCTACTTTTACTCTACTAAATTTGCGACTTATTACAATGGTCACTTACTGAGCACTTCAGATGAGATCAGGAAACAGTACTATAAGTCTGGCCGCTTCTACATTGATCTCATTTCTGAATTCCCTTACGATCTCATCATGTGGACTTTCGTGTCCAGACACGTGATCCATGTGATTCGGTTAGTTAAGCTACTGAAGCTACTTCTTCTACCGGCGTATATTGAACAGCTGGAAGTCCTTCGTGCTAAATTGCATATCTCTAATTTCATATTCCGATTCGTCGGAATCAGCTTTATTATCGTCATGATTCCTTATTGGGTTTCCATCATTTTCTATGCTATCGCTAAAATCGGTCAAAGTGTTGATGGTTGTGATGATGCGCCCGACTATGTGATCAGCTGCAGCTACAGACGAACCTGGATCTACCAACAGATGGATATCAGGAAGCTACCATACGATATCTCTGGCTCCGAATGGACTGTGTTGATGCGGTCCTTCAGCTGGTCGATCTCGGCCCTTACAGCTAGAATGAGCGATGTCCGAGTAGTTAATGCTTATGAATGCTTGTTTGCTTTCCTAGTTCTATTCTTGGGGCTAGTATTGAATGGTAAGATCATCGGTAATATCATGGGTATCGTGATTGATGCGAACGAGGGTAATACCTCTGTCAACAGAAACATCGACATTCTACGGAGCTATCTACGCAGTAACAAAGTGCCCATTCCACAGATCGACAAGGCAATCTCCTTCTTGAGATATCGCAAGACGAAGCAAGGGTCACTTACATTGGACCAGGACCTCATCCTGAGAGATCTACCTGTCATTGTGCAGAAGCAGATCGATATTTATACAAAGGTCGGTCCATACTTGAGGGGATGCCCTATCTTTGACATTTGTAGTGATGAATTCTTACGAGAGGTTAGTGCTAAGCTAAGAGTACAACTATATATCAAGGACGATAAGCTCATCGACGCCGGGGATATCGGCTATGAGATGTTTTTCATAGAGGATGGCTCAGTGCATGTAGTGAGTGCTGATGGGCAAACAATCTACTCTACTTTGGAGAAAGGATCTTTTTTTGGAGAGACTGCATTATTCACAAATGCGAATCGTACTGCATCCATCAAAGTGGCTAGCTCATTCTGTACAGTATACATATTGACGAAAGATGATTTCCACGACGAATTAGCATCGTCAGGTATTGATGCTAAGCTATTGGAGGAGAACTTCCAGAGCTTACAAGCTGCGAATAAAAAGCGTAATGCTGCTGTGACGACCAACTTATCCAAAGCTACTGATCCGTCATGTAAGTTGTATCGATTACTCGGGGGGAAAGAAACTCAGAAGCTGACCTACCTGGACTACCTACGTTTGCAGCTTCCTCCCAACTGTTATTTCCGAATTGTATGGAACTTCATCGGTATGTGTTTCCTCTTGTACTACTCCCTGAGCATAGTTTTCTATATGGCATTCACATTCGGATCGAAGGTAGACTACTACGTACATCACATCCTGTGGTTCGATTGCCTCGTGGATGCATATTGGATAGTAGATATTGTGCTCAAAGCGTTGATATTTCCTTTCAAGGTTAATATGCTACAGGATCAGATCAACACGGACGGAGATGCAATATGGCAACACTACAGATCATCGGGTCATTTCTATATCGATGCCATCGCAAGCATTCCTCTGGAGTTCCTCAACTTGATTCTTGGGGTCAGTAAATTTCGCTTTAGTACGAGGTTGATTCATTTGATTCGTGTACCTCATCTAATCGAGTACTTCGACCTATTCGAACAGCATGTTGAGATGACATTAGGGTGGACTACATCACACACATCGCTTTTGATGGTTAAGGCTAGTGTCTTGTTTCTAGTACTTTATCATTGGTTGGCTTGTGGGTTCTTCTCCATCCATCGCTATATCGAGCGACATCAGAAAGAGACCTATGTGACCATGGACCATTCACATATATGCCACTATGATTATGTCAGTGGTACACATGATATTTGCTCGGGACCACTGTCGTTCTGTTACGTACGCTCTATATTCTTCGTGTTGAGTCCTTTCCGAGAGATTACTCCTTGGCAGAATAGTGAGTACTTGTATCAAATCTTCGTCACCATCACTGGGGCCTTCTTAACTGCTTTTTCTGTCAGTGTATGTGAGCTATATCTACAGAATAATGATGATACAGGAATGGCTGTATATGATAGAAAAATCAAAGAAATCGAAAAATATTGCAAACATCGCGCCTTAAAGCCTGAATTGCAAGAGACGATCCTCACTCAATATAACTATAACTGGATGACTTTCAAATCAACCCGCACTAATCGGATGGATCTACTGGATCAACTATCGCCCTCATTCAAGATAGACATCACATCACTTCTACAGAAAAATTTCATCGCCAGGACTCCTATTATTAATCAAAGCTCTGAAAGCATAAGACGCAAAATATCCTCACTCGTACGACCTCAGGTATCTTCTGATTCACGTGGTGTTGGCATTATACCATGAACTATTCGAAGTAGTACTTCTATCATTATGATGTTCATTTATGTATTCATTCATTCATTTTTGGATTCTGTTGAGGTCTAGTTTTCTTTGTAATCTTTCCTCATTCATCTCTACCTGTCGATTTTATACATAGATATCGATCGCTGGGTCGTACTTGTACCGATCGGGTTCAGTGGGCTCAAGTCTGTGGTTCGTTTCATCGGGCGTGTACTCAGTGAGTATGTCTCACAAGATGAATGACTACGATTTATTCACTACCCTTGCTTTCAAAGTGTTGCTCTATAAGCAGAAGCTTCACGGAAAGAAGTTCACATCAGGAGATCACTTCGGGGAGACTTCATTGCTGTCCAAGTCGGGTATAAGGGCTCATGATGTGCTCGCTATTACAAATGGGGAGGTCTATACCTTGAGCAAGGACGATTTATGGGAGATCTTCCTGTACTGTTCTGTAGAAGAACGGAGAAGCTTCATCCATAGGTTTTTCACTTCGATTGGTGGGAAGAAGTACGTACGGCATATTCTGATGCCTGTTGACAGCTCTAGTAGTGGTGGTGCAGATGATGTTGCTCAAATACACGAGAAGGATGATAAGAATAATGATAAGATCCACTCTATGTTCCGTATGAGTAATCGCATCATGTTCGATCTGGACCAATATCTTAGTGACGATGACAAGTGGAGAGATATGATTGCTAATTACAAGGATGGACTGGAGGATGAAAACATCTTGACTTTCAATTTGCTCATGAGATTAAATGATTCGTCGAAGATATCTACTGAGTCACATCGCGAGAAGCTGCATAGTTTAGAGCAGTCAGCTATCATCAGTCGAAAGGTCACCATGTCGAAGGACAAGGTCTTCCGTTACAATAGCTCAAACTTCTCCAGACATAGCTCACTACGGGTCTATCTCGAGAGGTCATCTATTCTATTCAATGACAGTACGGAAGGCGTGATTGGCGATGAGGATGAATCTGATGCAGTGGGAGAGTATCATCATCCGACGACCACGACGACTAGATTGGATGCAGATGATGATTATGATGACGATGATGCCGGGGAAAAGCCATCAGCCGATGGCATCATCAGTAATGGTAGCGAATTCATTGGTCAGCAGGTCGCAACTACCTTCATAGCTAATCTAGTCGATGGAATTACAGATAAAAGCTATACTAATGATAATATCAACAATCGAATGAGCAACATCGATAGAGGAAGTATGGTGCGATTTAACAGCAAGAATACTATGTTCCACGAGAACAGCAAGACTGTAGACACTTACTTCTGCTATGATGACACCGAAGAGATCAGCTTGACTAATCATAGTGAGGGTCGTCGGAGTAGGACTCAGTCTGCGGACCAGCAGTCACATTTATCGTCGGAGGAGGATAGCTTGTCTACAGTGAGAGGAGAGGAGCATGTAGACGCGTTGCGGCTTCCGGAAATTACCAGCAGGAAATATAGTAGTGACAATTAGATGAAGATAGGACATTATTATAGATAGTTATAGATAAGATAAGCGGACATGATTCATTTCTTACGTACTGTATAGTTACATCCGTAATTAGAATCGTGACCTATCTATCTATCTATGTATCTGACATTATGTAACAGCTGTGTTTAAATTTTGCTTTAATTGTCTTTGAATATACAACAATCTAATCGTAACTTAACTTTAGACATAGAGACAACAAGTCCCATTCACTACAGTGATCAATCAACTCATCAATTAGCAGTAATGCAGTGATCAATCAATCCATCAATCAGTACTTAATGCTGTGATCCATCAATTCATCGATCAGTCTTCCAAAGAGGTCAGCACCTCAGCGCCATCCTTTGTTATCAGCACCTCGTGTTCTATTTGAGCAGACCTACATGACGGTATCATATATCGTATTTATGTATTCAATCGGAATAGGAAGGAAGGACGGAAAACATCAATCACTCGTTACGTTACCATCCACCATCAGACGTAGCAGCTGTCCAGCCGTCATCCCAGGTAAACACTCGTCCACTCCCTGAAATAGTCATCACCATAATCA
>Ga0164294_10005572_pt1 | contig 10812 bp, 1 predicted proteins | sample GEODES005metaG_FD_111479 | JGI IMG/M metagenome (GOLD analysis project Ga0164294, IMG submission 111479) | Oligotrophic lake water microbial communities from Sparkling Lake, Wisconsin, USA - GEODES005 metaG | ecosystem: Environmental > Aquatic > Freshwater > Lake | place: USA: Sparkling Lake...
AATCTCAAGAAAAATCAAAATGATAACTCCCGACATCATCGCTTCAATCGCTGCTTTCTTTACCATGATTGGCTATGTTCCGCAAGCGATCAAAACCATCAAAACGAAAGATACGAAAGGCATTTCGTTTTGGATGTATTTGCTTTCAATTATTGGCGTGATTTTTTGGTTAATTTTCGGGATTATGGTGGGGAATGTGCCGATTATTTTGAAGAATATTGTGGTGATTATTTTAGGCGGGACGATTTTGTGGATTAAGACTGCTCACATATTAAGGGAAGGGGAGGAAAAAGGGTTTAGAAAAATATCATGGGTGAAAAAATTGCGGAAAGTTTTTGGTTAATTTTTTTTTTGAGAAGTTAGATTTCCGACGAGCTCATTTTCATTAAACCGCTAGTAGCAGCTCTACAATCAACGAGAAAGATTTATACCGTTGAGCTTAAGTTGTTGTGTTGAGTAGCTCAATTAATAATGGCGCTGTCGCAAATCAAGTTTTTTTAGATTTATCGGTGTGAGTAACTTCAGAAGAGTTGTTTGCGGTATGCACTAGCCCCACAATTTCCGGCTGGTTTCTCAAAACTAATAACTTCATTTCCAAGTTTTACATAACTATCTCCTGTTTTAAGTTTTAGTCCGGCGCCACTAGTAAAACTGGAGCAACTAGAGATAATTAAGCACAATGTCAGTATTAGTAATTTTTTTATCATTTTTTTGTACCAAAATTGTTATTCATTGAGCCGCTAACAATAGCTCCGCATACATCTGGAGATATATCGCAATATTCAATAGCGATTGCTGGCGGTATGCTAAGTTGTGTCGTCAGCGAAACTATTTCATTTTTTTTAACTCTTCCGGAGTTGGTTCAGAATAAGTATAACAAGAAACAGGAACCCATTTCATACATTCCTCCCTTTTTGCCTTCTGTTGTTCTGGAGAAAGCATTAAAAATCTCTTTCTCTCTCTTTCTTCCTGACACCTTTCCGAAAAACCATAACCACTGCATGCTTCAACAAAAACACAAAGCGCTAAGGCAAACAATTTCAAAGTTCTAGAGCTATTTTTTATTCGTTTCATATTTAATAAAAATTAGATAATAAGGAGCTAGATTCAATTTCTTTTTTTATTTTTTAACTCTTCCGAAGTTGGCTCGGTGTAGGTGTAGCAAGAGATAGGGATTCGTTTCATACATTCCTCTCTTTCTTTTTTTTGCTCCTCTAGGGGGAGGTTGAGAAATCTCGTTCTTTCTCTTTTTTCCCAACAGACATCTGAATAACATGGGTAACAGGAGCCTACAAAAACGCAAAGTATCAAAGCGAACAACTTCGTGACTTTAGAACTATTTTTTATTTGTTTCATAGTTAATAAATATTGGATAATAAGGTGTTAATGCGTTAAATTGACTAGCCGCATAAGTTGGTGGAATTGATAGCTCGTTCCAAGGTGATGATAGATTAAGAGCGTCGTGGAAATCGGCAAAAGATGGAGCACCAGGTGTTGTGTTAAATCCTTGAAATACCGGATTCTGATTGCCAGCTGTATAGGCAAAATTTTGTGATACTTCGACACTTTTGCCTTCTTTAAACCATGCTACCTCACCAGTTTGAAGATTGGTCCTTTGAACAACATTAACTCCAACTTTATTATTAGATGCAGATCCGGTCATTAAATTAGATTGTCCTGTAGATACAGGCTCTTTTCCAAGAGCTGCCTGTTCTGGCGTAATAGAATTGTTATAATTTATTTTAGTATTTTTAATCCATTCTCCAGTCGCAGCAGCCCCAGCCGCAATCGCCGCTGCAATCGCAATATTTCTCAAACTTTCCTTGGAAGTTGTGTCTTTAAAGCTAGTGGTGCCAATAGTTTTAAACTGTTTAAAAATATCTCCGTCAGCATTCATACTAGCATTTATAGCAGAAATTGTGGCTGTTGTTGCTGCGGTAGTAGCCCCAGCATTTAGTGCTGCAGATCCGGCAGCTGCGGCTATTTTAGCTAATGATGCACTTGCTACAGTTGTTGTGGTTGCAGCAGTTGCCGCTGTCGCGGTAGTAGCAGTTGCCGCAGTTGCGGTAGTTGCTGTGGCTGCTCCAGCAGTAGCTCCAGTACCAGCTCCGGCAGCTGCAGCACCACTTCCGGCTCCCGCAGCTGCTGCTTCTGGAGCTGCTAGACATGCAGTGAGAACGCATGATACCACAACTGCAGCAACAACTATCGCTGCTATTGCTGCGCCAGTTAATCCTCTTGTAGTTTGATCCCAATCTGCATGAATTTCGTCAACGGCACTGAAGTTAGTTTTAGCTGGATCAAGAGAGTTTAGGTAAGAAAGTTGGGCATCATTTGCAAAAATTGAAACATCGCTTCCCAAGCCAATGTTTTTATACTGAGCGAGAATTTGATTCGTGGTATCGAAAACCATACTTCCTGAAGTGCTGCCAGCATTTCCGCCATCAGCTCTAATTTCATTATTTATTACATTGCTTTTGATGTGACCACTTGTTCCATTACTAAAAGAATAAGTTCCTTTAGATTTATCGGTGTGAGTAACTTCAGAAATGTTGTTTGCAGCAAGAAGGTAAATATTACCGTTAGTTGCACCTACAGTTATATCTTGGCTGCCAGCTATGTTTTTGGTTCCTGAAGTTAATTTTGCCGCTTGAAGAACAGCGCTACCTTCAGAAGAAGTTATTGTGATATTTTTACCGGCGGTGATTTCTGAACTTGTCGCGGTGCCAGTGTTATTAATTATTTCTTCTTTTGCTTTGCTGCGATCAGTTTTGTTATTAGCAAACCAGTTGCTGGTATTGATAGCTGTTGCTGTGGTAATTGAAACATTTCCAAGATTTGAGGCGAGGGAAATGTCGCCCGAAGCGCTGGTTAAATTTGATGATCTGACTGCAAGCTCTTGATCAGAGTTGATGTTTAAATTACTAGCAAATTTGAGGTTGGAAGTGACGATTTTTTCTGTAGTTGCTGTTGCGTCAACGCGACTTTTAGAATTTCCAACGGTGCCATTTGCATTCCAGTTTCCACCGCTAATGCCGTTGATGAGTCCGCCAAGAATAACATCAACCACTTGAAAAACTTGCTCTACTACTGGAATTTGCGACAGAATTCCCTTGTTCTCTTTAACAATGTTTGAGTAGTGAGTTGTCGTATCAAATCCGTTAAAAATATTGGTTTCTCCACCAGAGGTGATTGAACCAGAGCCTTCGGAAGAAAGGTTTGAAGCAATAATGTTGGTATCGTTGCCGGAAGTTGTTGCGATGTCGCCGGTGGCATCAAGCTCTGAGCTTACATTTGTTGCTGAGCCGTCAATTTGAGTAGAAGATTTTTTAACGGTCATTCCTTTTTTAGAAGAAAAGCTTTCTGAATATTTGCTGTTAAGAGCGCTTGAAATTGTCACGTTTTCTTTTGCGGCAAGAGTTATGTTTCCAGTTCCGGTATTATTTGAAGCATCACTATCCGCATCTTTTGTAGTAAGTTTTGAAGCAATTAAAGCAATTGAACCATTAGCATTTGGTGAACCAATCGTGTCAGTATTTCCAACGCCAGAAGCAATTGAGATATCGCCATTGTTGGTCGTTGCGAGTTCCGATTCAACTTGAGTGGTTGAGTTTGATTGTCTCGAGTAAGATTTGCCTTTGCCAAGTCTTCCTGCGGCAAAGCTATAAGTCGCATCCTGTGCAGAAGCTATGGTGATGTCATTTTTAGCAATAAGAGTGAGTTTATCTGCTGAAGTAAGTTTTGAACCAGTGATGTTAATATTGCCAATTTCACTAGCCAAAGCAGATACCGATGCAGTTGTTCCGCTCGCAACTAAATCAAGACTTCCACTAGAAGTGATGTTGGACTCAATATTGGTGCTGTTATCGGTGACTCTGACCCAATGCTTTTTTTTGCTTCCACCTTCGGCAAAGGTTTTATCACGAAGCGCTGCGGTGCTGATATTGATGTTACCATTAGTTGCCTCAAGGTAAGAGGCTCCGGCTGAGGTGATGTTTGAACCTTTGATCTTGATGTCGTTGGCTGCCACCATTACTAAATTGCCGCCAGATTCAATATTGCCATGAGAAACTAAGCTTGAATTGATATAGCGCGCATTTGAAGCAAGAGCTTGAGATTCAGTGATTGCGCTGCCATCTGAGTTTGTAGAGCTGCCATTTATTGTGTAATTAACTAAAGCTTGGTTGTTGATGTCATTTCCTGCTGTCAGATAAATCAGACTTCCACCTTTGATGCTGGCACCGATATTGTTGATATCTTTGCCAGCATCCAGCGAAACTATGTTGCCGGCTTCGATTCTGGTTTCGCTGCTGTTGGCAGTGGTTTGAATGTTGTTAATGTTATTGCCGGCAGACATCACCACGTTTTCTGAGGCTTTAATTGTGTAGTTAGAATTGCTGATGTCATTTGTGGCGCTCATGAAGATTGAGCCGCCGGTGTTAAAGTAATTGTTAGCAACGCTAATGTTGCTAAGAGATGTGATTTGAATATCAGAAGCGGCATTAAATGCTAAACCACTGCGTGCCGTAGCTGCATCATCCTTAATTGAGCTTGCAGAAAATGTCAGAGATGAAGGAGCGAAATCAAGAGAAGAAACCTTAAAATTTTTGTCGTTGGCAATTGAAATGTTGTTGCTTGCCGCTAGGGAAAGCTTTCCAGCTGAATCAATAATGCTATTTTGTAATGTGATTCCTGAGATGCTTGGAGCCGAGGTGTTTGAGATAATGGTAAGATCGCCACCAGATTTGATTTTTGCAATCGACGCAATTCCACCAGAAAGACCGCCAAAAGAAGTTGAGGCATTGGTTAGAGTTCCAACATTAAGCGTTAAATTTCCATCGCTAACAATTGAGCCGCTGTTGTTCATATTCGATAGTGGTGAATCAATTGTGAAATCTGTTTTGGCAAAAAGAGTCGCGTTGTTAGCAAGAGAGCCATCTGTGTTAAGCAGTCTGCTTCTAGTATTCTGACTCAAATAAATTTTTGGTGCCAAAACGCTGATGCCGTTTACTTTTGTGGTTTCAAAGGTGACAACATCTTTGATTAAAGAGTTGGCTTGAGCAGTGGTTAATCCTTTGATTGCAACATCTTCAGCATTTAATCCAAGACGAGCAAATTCAGCAATTGAGTTATCCAAAAGTTCTTTGATCTGTTGATTTGAATCAGTGATATTTTTAGAGAGAAAAAGTGAGTCGTTGGTTAGCAATTTTAATTGATCGAGAATGAGTTTAGTTTCGACGAAAGAATCTCCCAAAATTCTGGTGGCGGTTGTATTTCGGGTTTGGCGATCAATGTCAGCTAAAACTTCCGATCCATTCAAACCAAGCTGGTTAAAATAATAAGAGCTACCGAAGAATTTTGATATGTCAGTGAATTGGGATCTAGATTCTACAAGTGGAGTTGTGGCGCTTGAATCAAGATTGATTTTGAAGTTGCCTGAGAAAATTGTGCTTGAACCAGATGCAGAAACAGAAGAGTCTTTAATGCTACCCGTTGGATTAGAAATGCTGCCTTTGGTTATGTTAAATGCGGTGATCGATTGAGATGAGGTTGAGCTGTTTGATAGACTTAAATCTGAACCGCTACTTGCGTAACCACTTCCACTGATAGCGCTGGAAATTCCAGAAAAATCGATAATTAAAACACCTGTTTGTCCAAGAGTGTAGCTGTCGACATAATTAACTGTAGTTGAACGCAATTGACTTGAGGTGCTGCCAACTGATGAGTATTGAGTAACATTGTTGCCATTTAGGAAGCTAGGATTTACTGATCCATTTTGTGTTACAGTTAAAGAGCCGCCAGCTTTAATGAATGCAAAATAAGATTCTTTAGACATGCTGCTCGGTTTGTAAGTGGTAAGCCAGTTGTAAGGATTGCAACAGCCCCACCAGTCATTTACGCGATTTTGATAAGATTCAAAAGTGTTGCTGGTGTTGTTTATAATTGGAGCATCAATCTGAACATCTTTTACAGCTAAAATGCTTGCTGAGTTGTTTTTAAGAGTTCCGAGGTTGAGAGAAAGATCGCTTCCGGAAGTAATGCTAGAATTAGCACCAACTGTTCCGCTTGCTGATGCGGTGTAACTGCTATCATAGTGACATTCGTGATGGTGGTAATTGCAACCGCTTTGCCAATAAACATAGTTTTGTGTCTTCATTGAACTTCTTTGATTGGTGAGAGTCGAAGCCTTAATCAAGATATCGCCTTCGTAAGTTTCGATTTTTCCTGAGATGTTTTGCACTAAACTGGCTTTGTTTAACAGGGCGTTAAGCGAAGTATTTTTTTGAATGGTTAGATTGTTGTTGGCGTAGATGTCGGATTGGTTATTAACAAAACTATTTGCCACATTGAACGTGGCATCTTTACCTGACCAGATCAGAGCGGTTGGGTTGTTGTATAAGTTGTTGGTGATGTTGGCGGTGAGGTTGTTTGCAACAGAAATTTCACCTGAATTAGTTAAGTTTCTTATGTTGAAAATAAGATTGTTGTTTGAGGTGAGAACCGAGCTTGAGGTGACATTAGTAAATCCACTATTGGCAACATTTATCGTGGTTTCTTTGTTGCCGCCAATGATGCTTTTGTAGTTGTTAATTTGGCCATTTGTTGAGGTGAGGGTGAGATCAGTGCTTGCAGAAATTGTGCCGTAATTATTGATGTTATTTTTAGCAATAAGGTCGATGTAAGTGCCTGCCGCCAACTGCACGTTTGAGTTATCGCCACTCACAAATCCGTTGGTGATATTTCCGCTGCCACTAACGCCGGTGGCGTTTAGTTTGATATAATCACTAGCCGTTACATTGCCTTGGTTTGTGATATTGCTTGCAGTGATATCAACATTATTCGCCGTAACAGTTCCGGTGATTGTGTAATCAATATTGCCAAGATTTAAGCTGATTTCTGCTGTTGAAATAAATGCGCCAAGAGTGTTGTAAATATTCACACTGCCTGCGTTAAGCGCAGAAACAGAAGTTGATTTACCAGCAACTAAACCCGAATTATTGTTTAAAGTATCGGTTAAAAGATTTACTGCGCCATTTGCCGAAACCATACCAGAAGTGATTGTTGAAGTTGATGGTTTGGTGTTTTGGTTATTAATACTTGAAGCACGAACTGTTAAATCATTGCCAGCTAAAATTAATGAAGATCCAGTATTAGAAAAGCTGCCAGCGTTGATTATAAAACTCTCAATACTTTCAAGAATGCCACTATTTGAAACGCTTCCCGATGCAGAAATATTAACCGCGCCACCAGAAACGATATTGTTTGTGTTGATTAAGCTCGCCAAATTCAAAGACAAATCATCATTTGACTGAATCAGATTGCTGCTGCTTAGATTTGCTGCGGTAATGCTTAAAGTGTCGTTGCTGAGAATTTGATTTGAGTTGATGATTGATGATGTGCTGCTGATGTCAATTTTGCCAAGAGAACTAAGTGAGCCAGAATTGGAGAAGCTGTTTGTTAAAGTTAATTTTAAATCTCCCGCAGAAAAAATTTCGCTGCTGTTGGTGGCAAGAGCTGCGGTTAAATCAAATTTTCCGTTTGATAAAATTCTGCCAGAATTGGCGAAAGAAGTGTTTGAAGTAATCGTCGAATCAGAGTTCGAAAATATCAGCGCATCATTTTGATTTGAAAGTGAACTAGCAGTAATTGAATTAGTACCGAATGACTTGATCGTGCCTGAATTATCAAGGCTTATTGAGATTAGAGAAAAGTCAGAAATGCTTTGGAAATTTCCTGAATTTGTAACTGAGTTTAACGCAGAATTATTGGTGAGATTTGCTAAAGTTAAATTCTTTTTAGCAAAAATTGTTCCTGAGTTTGTTAGATAGTTAGAAAGATTTAGAATCAGTGAGGCGTTGATTGAAGCGAGTGTTGCATCAGATTGATTTTGAACTGAGGCAGAGTTGATGGTGAGATTATCATTCGCTAAAATGCTGCTCGAATTAACAAGTGACGCGATGTTAAAAGTTGCTGAAGTCACAGCGGAAATTTCACCGGAGTTTGCCAAAGAACCGCTTGCAGTAATGCCAAGAGTTTCTCCCGAATAAATTGAAGCGTTTGCTTGATTGGTTAGATTTCCACTCAAGTTAATTTGCGCATCACCAAGATTTTGAATTAATCCCGAGTTGGTAAGATTTGTCGCAGATAAAGTTAAATCATTGTTGCTGCCAATTGAGCCAGAATTTGTGATGTCACCTGTATTAACAAAAGTTAATTGGTTGCCAACAATCACGCCGGAGTTGGTAAAGTTCGCTGCGCTTGCAGTTAAATTGGTTGTTGAATCGAACTCACCATTATTTTTTAAATCACCAGTTAATGCTAGAGCTAGGGATGCCGTAAGTGAAGCGATGATGCCAGCCCCGCTGTTGTTCAAGCTGCTGCCAATAAGACTTAAATCAGAGTTTGAAAGAATCTGATTTGAGTTGGTAATTGCAGAAGTTCCCGTAATTGCAAAATTTCCAAGCGAAGAAATTTCGCCGGAATTTGTTAGTGAATTGCTTAAGTTGAGAGTGAGATTTTTTGCAGAATAAATCGAAGAGTTTTCTGAATTTGTCAGAGAGGTTAAATTGAAATTCGAATTGTCACTAGATTGCGTTGCGCCAGAATTGTTAAAGAAATTGGCTGTTAAATTGAGAGCATTGCCCGCGATTAAATTGCCTGAGTTGGTTGCGGAATTAGCAATTACAAAATTCAGATTATTTTGTGCAGAAATTTCAGCGCTGTTGATAAGTTGATTTGAAGTTACGCTTAGATAATTTCCTGAATTTATTAATCCCGAGTTGGTTAAAAGACCCGTCAAAACCACTGAATAACTCTGTGGCGAAAAAATACTTCCCGAAGAATTATTGGTTAAATTTATACCAGAAATGCTGAGTGAATTTTCTCCGTAAATTGAACCCGAGTTATTGATGTTGGCGATGTTGAAAAGTTTCAGATTAAGCGCTTCGATATCACCAAGGTTATTAAGAGTTCCGCTGTTTTGGATGTTTAAATTGTAGGCTGAAGCAAGTCCCAAATTCTTAAACTCATTTGCCGTAACATTAATCGTTGGCGCAGAAATTGAGGAGTTAGAATCAGTGCTTTTAATTTTTTGAGTTGAGGTGAGGTTGACAGTGTCTCCCGCAGAAATTTTTGAATAATAAACATCTCCATTAGCATCGATATTAACCGTTGATGAAGCCAAAATTTCCGCTTCCATATTCACACCAACACCTTGTTTGGTTGCGATTAAATAAACCTGACCAGCTTGGATTTGAGTAAGAGATGATGCATCAATTGCAAAAACCGGAGAAAACGACCTCAAACGGTTGTTTTCGGCATTCGCGTTTGAGAGGTCTATCGTTTTTGTGGCGTAATCATATCGACCTTCACCAGTTTTTATGGTTAACGAATTGCTGTTACTGCCATAAATTGAAGAAAGTAATTTTACACTTGAGGCTATTATGTCAGTTGCGGTGGTTCTTGTAACGTCAAGACCCAGTCCATCAATCGTTATTAGCGGAACATAAAGATTAGGTAAGGTCTGCTCTTTTAAGTTGAATCCAAGATTGCCACTTGCATCAAAATTGCTGCTTCCAACTACCATCAAAAGCCTTGCGGTATTAATGAATCCGCAGTCTAAACATGCGATCCCATTCGGATTCGCCAAAATTAAATCTGCTTTTGTGCCGGCAATTTCTGTGTAACCTAAAAGTTGAGAAGTGTTTCCTGAGGTGATTTCGTTGAGAATTACTTTAGCACTTCCTGAAGATGCAAGATTGCTATTCGCTGTTACAAGACCAGCAATCTGAGTTTGAGTAACGGCAGTCACACCAGAACCAACAGCAGCGATTTCTGCAGAATTTTTGCCAGAAAAGTTGTTAATGATTTGACCACCAGCATTAACGTTATAATTTTCAAATTTATTGTGACTCATCCCGTTAGCATTGGGAGCGGCAATATTTATCTGATCAACACCGGAAGCAGTTTGCATAACTTGAGTATTAGTCGATCCGTCTGGAGTAATTGGAAGAGTTTGAGCGGTAGCGGTAGAAATAAAAATAAACTGCTCTAACACAAGTGATATAAGAGCAAGTTGCACTAAGAAGTTCTTGGTAAGGTGCCAAATTTTCGGAAGGGTTTTCATGGTTAAGTATTAACTTTGTGGTAAAAAGTTTTTTGGATAAGTTTGTTATTTTTGCAAGTAGATACTTGGTTAGATAATTAATTTTATTTCAGATTTTGAAATAAAATTAATTAGCTAACAGTGCTTAAGATCGGGTCAGATCAACACAATATCACAATTTTTCTGCAAAGGGTTTTATAAATATGAATCTGGTGATTAAAGAAATACATAGCGCGCGGTAAGCTCAGCAAAGGCAATCTTTTGTAAATCAAAAGGTGCCGAGATGATTACTGAGGGCGAAAATATGTTTTATATTGAGACAAATTACAACCGAAGACAAAACAGAAGAACCAAAAAATGAAAAACTCCTAAAAATCGGCGAGCTCGCCAAAACAACAAGTTTTAGTGATTCATCTTTTAGGTCAGGTTTTTACCAAATATCACGTTTCATGCCCATTTGAAGACGCTCAACAGCTTATTGAAACTCAGGTTTTAAAAAAAGATGTTGATGCAATTTTTGTTGATTTACGCGACAGCGCCATTCAGTAATTGGCATGGAAAAAACCGTGCCGCTTCGTATGTTTTTAGAAAAACGTAAATTCGCTAGAATGGAACCAGCGCAAGGTGAAGCAACTTTATGCGCCACAATTGTTGAAATTGATGATGCCACAGGTCTTGCCAAAAAAATATCACCGATTAATATTTGG
>Ga0164294_10005573_pt1 | contig 10812 bp, 7 predicted proteins | sample GEODES005metaG_FD_111479 | JGI IMG/M metagenome (GOLD analysis project Ga0164294, IMG submission 111479) | Oligotrophic lake water microbial communities from Sparkling Lake, Wisconsin, USA - GEODES005 metaG | ecosystem: Environmental > Aquatic > Freshwater > Lake | place: USA: Sparkling Lake...
ATAAACTACTTTCAATAAGCATTTTAAAAATTAAAATATATACAAAATGGACACTTCAAAAATGATCAAAGCATACTGCTTGAAAACAAAAGAAAAAAATGTACCAATGTTGGACGCTGTTGTCACTAAAACTGCAAAAGGCGGTTACATGGCTGGCGGTCATGATGGTAAAGGAAATAAAATGGCAGCTATCATGAGCGAAACAAATGCTTTAAAAGCAATCGCTGATGGTGTAGCAACAAAAGGTTTTTAATTTTTAGCATACCCTTAAAAGAAATATAAGGGCAAGCTAAAAATACTCTAATGATTTTTCGAGGCACCCCATAAACGAGTGCCTCGATTTTTTTTTACTACTACTCAGCTCCTACAACGCCGTGGTGAATTTTCGTCAATGTAGCAAAGCAATGTTCCATGCTCTTGACATCTTTTATAATTAAAATAAAGGTTTTTCCTACTTGCTTAAAATGTGCATTGTTCATGGCAGTTTGGGTATAGCTTAATAAGCCTTTAAAAATAGCACTTTCATAATAAGGAGAATCTGGTCGATTGATAAAGAAGCACCTTAAGGTTTCGTCCTTCAAAGTCATTTTTTCAAAACCCAATGCAATCGCCACGCGTCTTGACTGGATGGTTGTAAATAAAGAGGCGACTTGTTTAGGCATCGGACCAAAACGATCGATTAATTCTATTTTCATCGTTTCTAATGCTACATCATCCTCTGATTGATCCAATCTAGTATACAATGAAAGTCTTTCTCCAATACTTTCTACATAATCATCTGGTAGCATGATCTCAAGGTCGGTATCAATGGTACAGTCTTGCACAAAATCATCTTGTTTACTAATTTCATCAACAAACAATTCCTTGAAATCAGAACGCTTTAATTCACGAACTGCTTCTGCTAATATTTTTTGGTACATTTCAAATCCAATCTCCGCCATAAACCCACTTTGTTCACCACCTAATAAATTGCCTGCGCCTCTAATATCCAAATCACGCATTGCAATTTGAAAACCAGAACCCAACTCACTAAACTGTTCCAAAGTTTGCAATCGCTTGCGTGAATCATCTGGTAAAGTGCTCATTGGTGGCGCCAATAAATAACAAAATGCTTTTTTATTACTTCGTCCTACCCTGCCTCTTAATTGGTGTAAATCACTCAGTCCAAATTGATGCGCATTATTGATGATAATGGTATTCACATTCGGAATATCTACACCACTCTCTACAATATTGGTACAAACCAACACATCATACCTGCGTTCTATAAAATCAAATATTTTTTCTTCTAACTGATGTCCTTCTAATTGTCCATGCGCAAATCCAATACTTAAATCGGGGCAAAGCTTTTGAATCATCGCACACATTTCTGCTAAACCTTGCACTCTGTTATGGATGAAAAATACTTGTCCCCCTCTTTCTGTTTCAAAGTAGATGGATTCACGAATGATATCCTCATGAAACACCTGTACCTCGGTATGAATAGGTTGTCTATTGGCTGGAGGCGTATTAATGATACTCAAATCCCTTGCACCCATTAAACTAAAATGGAGGGTTCTTGGTATGGGTGTGGCAGTCAAAGTCAAGCAATCGACATTGGTTCTTAAGGTCTTTAATTTTTCTTTATGCCCTACACCAAATTTTTGTTCTTCATCAATCACCATCAAACCAAGGTCTTTGAAATGTACTTCTTTCCCTAAAATACCATGTGTCCCTATCAAAATGTCAATCTTTCCTTCCTTCACTTTGGCAATGGTTTCCTTTTTCTGTGCAGATGATTTAAATCGATTTAAGAAATCAATTTCTACAGGGAACTCTTTAAGCCTTTCTTTGAAAGTTTTAAAATGCTGAAATGCTAAAATGGTAGTAGGCACCAACACTGCAACTTGCTTTCCGTCAATAGCTGCTTTAAATGCTGCACGAATCGCCACTTCGGTTTTACCAAAACCAACATCCCCACATACCAGTCGATCCATTGGGGCTGGCGCTTCCATGTCTTTTTTCACATCCGCGATTGCTTTCGCCTGATCAATGGTGTCTTCATAAATAAAGGATGCCTCTAATTCATGCATCATATAATTATCTGGCGTAAATGCAAATCCAGTTTGCGCTTTTCTTTGTGCGTATAATTTAATTAAATCAAAAGCAATAGATTTTACTTTTGCCTTGGTCTTATCTTTTAATTTTACCCAAGCATCGGATCCTAATTTATTCACTTTTGGTGGCGTCCCTTCCTTCCCGGTATATTTTGATACCTTATGAAGTGCATTAATATTGACATACAAAATATCACTATCCTTATAAATAATTCTCACCGCTTCCTGCATCATACCATTCACTTCGATCTTCTGCAATCCACTATAAACGCCTACTCCATGATCAATGTGTGTTACATAATCACCCGGATGCAAGTCACTCAATGTACGCAGTGTAATGGCCTTGTTTTTACTATAAGCTTGCTTGACTTTGTACTTATGGTATCGCTGAAAAATTTGATGGTCTGTGTAACAAACCATTTTATGGTCATGGTCAATAAAACCTTCATGAATATTTTTAACGATTGGGGTAAACTGGATTTCAGTTTTTAAATCAGTGAATATAGCATGCAAACGTTCTAATTGCTTGGCTTGTTCGGCGAATAAAAATAGGTCATACCCTTTCTTTTCAAATTCTTGCAAATTGGCAATTAAATATTGAAACTGCCTATTGAAACTTGGTTGTACCTGTGTGCTAAAAGCTATTTTCTGCTTGGTTAAATTGGCATGAAACCCCCATTCAATAATGGGTCTCTTTAAGATTTGTTCAACAACAGCATCTACAGGAACAAAATCATCTTTGTCTGTGTTTTTCTTATGCGCATCTAAATCATCTGTTAATTTAACAATAGGCGCATACAATAAAAACGCTTCCAATGCTTCTATTTGATCCTGTCCTTTTTGTTCAATCAATGTCCAATCCTTTAACCATACAATGGTGTTCTCTGCAATAAATTCCATAAATGGAATTTTGATCGTATCCTCAAACTGCGTCGTCACATTGGGTATGATATTTACCTGTAATAATTTTCGTTCACTTAATTGTGTTGCTGGATCAAATAAACGAATGCTATCCACTTCCTCGCCAAATAATTCTACACGATAAGGCTTTTCATTGCCAAATGAATAGATATCAAAAATGCCACCTCTTAAAGCAAATTGTCCAGGCTCGTATACAAAATCAGTTCGCTCAAATCCATACTGGATAAGCCTTTCCATCAATGCATCCAACCCAAGTGTATCATTGGTCTTTATCTGTATGATATTGTCTTGCAAGGTTTTAGGCATGATCACTTTTTCAAAGAATGCCTCAGGATAAGTCACTACAATTTTCTTATTGCCTCCCATTGATAATTTTGTCAATGCCTCTGTTCTTAACATCACATGCGAAGGATTCAACAAACTAAAATTTTGACCCGTTTTAAAAGATGAGGGAAAATAAAACAAGTCCATTGCGCCTGTAATACTTTCGATTGAATTATAAAAATAGGCCGCTTCCTCTGCATCATTTAATACAACCACATGATTGAATGTTGCAGTTTGAGGATGCGTGAAAATATGCTTTAAAATAAATGCTGGGGAGGATCCGTTCAGGTTTTGTAAGTGCACCTGAAATGGCGAATTGGTCAAATTAGACATAGCAATCCCATCTACTATTTTTTTTAGTAGGGGGGATGCATCATACCGATCAAACAATGATTGCTCGTTCATAGTTCAGTCCGCAAAGATACAATCAATAAATGGACGAAGCGATAATAGAAAGGTCAATTTCCCGGTATTGATGCTTCAATACTTCAATAAAAGCAACGCCAGCATTACCAGAAAAATATGGAATATAGATGCCCTCTTGATAGCCCAGTACAATGCTATATTTCCCTGGAGCTAGCCTAAGCTTGAATTGCCCAGCATTATTTGATCGAACCTGCTTAATCAATCTAGCCTCTATGCCTTTTGCATAATTGCCATCTTGACCAATCAACTGATTGACATTGGCTGCTTCATAAATATAAACAACCGTCGCAATTGGACGCCCCTTCTGCTTAGGACTTCCTTTCAATGGCATGGATGTATTGTTTTCCAATAACACAAGGCCTCTGATGCCCTGAGGAAGCAAACAAAACCCCATGAGCATCGGGGCTAAACAAAGGAAGAGGATAGATTTGAATGGATGTTTGCGCATTGAACCCTTTTGTTTAAAGTTACACCAAAATATCAAGTACATTTTAGGTTATTTTTTTTGATAGAAATTGTTTGAATTACAAAGATTTGAATTAAATTTATATTTATGAAAATACACCTATTTATACCCCTTATTTTTATATTCACAGCGAATAATTTACATGCACAAGATGGAACAAAAAAAGAAGTTTTGATCCAGACATCCAAAGAACTAGCATTAGATGCACGCAATAAATTTGCAAAGGCAGTATTAACAGCTAAAGAAAAAGGATGGCCAATACAATATGTTTCTCAAAATCAAAACAATGCAAAATTGATTGGCATTGATGAAAAAGGATGGCCTAAATATTATATTAGCTTTGCCGATCCAGTTCAAGCAACAACGATCAACGTTAATAAAGTATGGCCTGGTGCTGCATCTAATTTAAACTTAAGTGGCTCCGATGATCTTATGACCAATAAATTGGGCGTTTGGGACGAAGGAAGTCCATTGTTAACACATAAGGAATTAACAGGTAGAATTACACAAAAAGACAATGCTACAGAAGTGGTAACCCATAGTACACATGTGGCAGGCATTGTGATGAGTAAAGGATTAAATCCTTTATCTAAAGGAATGGCTTATAATGTAAAAGGAATCCTTGATTACGATTGGAATCGTGATCTTTCAGAAATGGCATCAGCTGCAGCAAATGGTTTATTAATTTCCAATCATTCTTATGGAACCGTTGCTGGGTGGGATCAAAATGCTGACTCAGCCAATCGATGGGAATTTAATGGCAGATGGAACGAAAATGAAGATTATCGATTTGGTGTATACGATGCTGATGCTCAAATTCAAGATTCAATTGCTTATAATGCCCCTAACTATTTGATTATTGCTGCAGCAGGAAATAATAGAACTAGCGTTGGTCCTGCAGTTGGACAAACTTATTGGAGAAAAAACGAATCAGGTAAAATGATCAATGCAGGTAATCGACCAGCCGAAATTAGTAGCAATGATTCTTATGGAAGTATTGTAACAGATAAAAATGCAAAAAATGTCCTTACCGTTGGCGCAGTAAACGGAATACCTTCTGGATACAATAAAAAAGAAGGTGTGGTAATGAGTACTTTCAGCTCCTGGGGGCCAACAGATGATGGCAGAATTAAACCTGATATTGTAGCGCAAGGCGTTTCGGTCTATGCTCCTGTTGCATCAAATGATTCTAGTTATGCTTACCTAAGTGGCACCTCTATGGCAGCCCCTGGCGCTGCAGGAGGCTTATTGTTATTGCAAGAATTAAGTCATCGTTTTACATTGAATGGAGCGCCAAGGATTTTAAAATCAGCGACTGTGAAAGGACTTGCAATTCATACTGCTAACGAAGCTGGATTGTACCCTGGCCCAGATTATAAATTTGGTTGGGGATTGCTAAATATTTCCGAAGCTGCTCAAGTATTGAATTCAGCGTTCACTAATAACAACAGTAATACCAGTCCTCATTTAATATATGAAGATACTTTACTCAACGGAGGAAGCAAGTCATACACTATTACCGGATCTGGAATCGGACCTGTAAAAGCCACTATTGTTTGGACAGATGTAAAAGGTAGTTCAAGCGATCTATTGAATGATGTTGCTCCAGAACTGATTAATGACTTGGACTTAGTGATTACGCAGGGCAATAAAACATTCAATACCTGGAATTTAAGCCCAACTAGTCCAGACAATCAAGCATTCAAAGGAATCAATAGTATTGATAATGTCGAAAAAGTAGAAGTGGACACCAGTTTAGTCGGAACCAATTACACAGTCACCCTTAAGCATAAAGGAACGCTTGAAAGAGGACAACAAAATTACTCATTGATTATAAGTGGTGCTGGTGGTAAAGCCTATTGTAGTTCAACAGCAACTAGTACTGCTGGAACCAAGATTGATAGTATTCAATTAAACAATATTAAATTCTCAAAAACAACTACAGATAATTATGTAGACAACAGCGCATTATTTGTCAATGGTGAAGCCAATGGTACTGTATCATTATTTATGAAATTAAGTAGTGCGGACTCCGATAACAACCGATTTGTAAAAGTGTTTATTGATTATAATAACAATGGGGTGTTTGACGCCAATGAACTAGTGCATACAAGTGCAGTATTAAAGAATGGAGATTATAGCACCAATTTCTCTTTACCAGGTGATTTGATCATCAATCAATTCACCAAACTTCGTGTGGTGGTGACTGAAACAGCTTTAGCATCCAATGTGATTGCATGTGGCAATTATACTGCTGGAGAAACCCAAGATTATACCCTAAGAATTGTGAATCCATCTAATGATGTACAATTGCTAGAAATCACCAATCCGGTTGGTGGTGTTTCTGATAAAGCCTTTCAATATATAACCGTTAAAGTAGCAAATAATGGAACAAATGATTTAACCAATATTCCAATTACCCTAGAAGTAAAAAAAGGTAATGAAACTATTTTAAATAGCACAGAAACATTTAAGGGCAGATTGTATGGATCAGAAGTCATGTCTTATACATTTCAAAAGCCTATTTCAATTGAATTAAGTCAGACTTATACGATAAAGGCAACTACAAATCTTACCAATGACCAGCAAACAGGCAACAATTCAATGACTGCGACCATTATGAGTGCTAGCCCAAAGTCAGTAATTACAGCATCTGCGACAGATTGTAATGGAAATGTTCAATTATTGGTTAGTAATTCAAATAGTAATGAGCAATACCTATGGTATGACAATAACAATGATTTGAGTAAGCCTATTGCGAATACAATTACAGCAAGTACATCAACCAAAGCGGAAAATCTATATGTTGGAAGAGGATGGAATGGATTTATTGGGCCTAAAGACAATACCACTTTAAGTAATTCAGGTGGCTATAGCAACTGGAGTAGCAACTATGGAGAATTCACTCGATTCAATACTACAGGTCCCCTACAAGTAGAGACTGCAAAAATATACACTGGCTATGCAGGTAAAATTGAAATTGAATTAAGAGCACTTAGCGCTTTCACTGATAGCACCTATTCCTATTATCCTTCTCTAAGTCAAAAAACAATTTTACATGTTGGCGCTAGTAGTCCTTCTCCAACTCCTGCAACAGCTAATGCTGGTCTAGGTGCAGCAACACCGTTTGTGCAAGGCGATACAGGAAGAGTCTATGCAATCAATATAAACATAACACAAGCTGGTAATTACATTTTAATTGCCCGATGTTTGGACAGTGCAACTATTTTTAGAAACAATAATATCACCACCAACAATTATCCATTTGGCCCAACAGTACTTGCAACCATCACTGGCAACTGGGCACGTCCTAATTTTGAGAAGTTTTATTATTTTTTCTACAATATGCAAATTAGCACACCTCGATATGAAAAAACATTGACTAAAGTTCCTGTTAAAATTTCGATAAAACCTGTCATCACACAAATAGGAATAGATAGTTTAATTACTACCGCAGCGGATAGCTATCAATGGTATATGAATGAAGAAGCCATTTCAGGTGGCACAAATAGAGGATTAAAAGTTACAAAAAATGCAATGTACAAAGTCAATAGCACCACTGGAACTTGTAACAATTTTTCAGAAAATAAATTGGTTTTAATTACAGATATACCTCAAGCACCTACCAAAGAGATTGGATTAAAAATAGTTTCAACAGATTATGTTGAAAACATCATTAAAGGCAATCAATTTTTTATTCAATTTAACAATGTAAAAACCAATGCTATTGGCTTAAGTATCATAAATAGCAATGGTCAAACAGTATTCCAAAAAGATAAATTAAATAACCAGATTACAGCTCAGCCAGTGCAGATCCCTACTTTATCTACCGGTATTTATTATATTAAAGTATTTGCTAATAATAAAGTATACGTTCAAAGCGTATTCGTCACCAATAATTAATTCATTATGTTACAGCCATGGCAAGACGCGGTCGTTACCAAAATTGTACAAGAAACGCCTACCACTAAGCGCTTCTTTATGGCTTTAACAAGTGGCCAACTATTTGACTTTACGCCAGGACAGTTTGTAACCTTAGACCTGCCTATCCACGAGCAAAAAAATAAGCGATGGAGAAGTTACTCCATTGCATCTGCCCCTAGCAATAACAATGAATTTGAATTAGTCATTGTGCATTTAGAAGGAGGCTTAGGTACCACTTATTTATTCAACAAAGTGGCAGTTGGCAGTACCCTTTTAATGAGAGGTCCACAAGGTGTTTTTATTTTACCAAAAGAAATCACCACCGATCTTTATTTTATATGTACAGGAACAGGTGTTGCGCCATTTAGATCTATGCTATTGGATATCCATCAAAAGAAAACACCGCATCAGAAAATGCATTTGTTGTTTGGATGCAGACAATATACAGATTGTTTGTATGCGGAGGAATTGAAAGCAATAGCAGCAGTAGAACCTAAATTTTATTACCATCCAAGCTTTTCTAGAGAAGTTGAAATTCGTGAGGGTGCACAACTGGGTTATGTACATGCCACGTATAAAAAATTATTAGCATCAGGTGCTAGTAAAGATGCACATTTTTATATCTGTGGTTGGAAAAATATGGTGGACGAAGCAAGAACCACATTAGCCGATTTAGGCATCCCAAAAACTCAAATTCATTTTGAATTGTACGGATAAAAAAACGCCCAAGTGAAATTCATCTGGGCGTTTTTTTTAAAAGCTAAAAGGTCTAAGCAATATGTTTTAAAATCAAGGCTTTGACTTCGCTCATTGGAATTCTTTCCTGCAACATGCTATCTCTATAACGAATGGTGACCGTATTGTCTTCTTTTGTTTGATGATCGATGGTCACGCAGAATGGCGTTCCTATTGCATCCTGTCTTCTGTAACGCTTTCCAATGGCATCTTTTTCTTCATAAAAGCAATGGAATGAAGGCTTACATTCGTCCATCAAATCTTTAGCCAATTCTGGTAAACCATCTTTTTTTGTCAATGGCAATACGGCTAATTTCAGTGGTGCCAATTTTGTAGGTAAATGCAAGACCACTCTTGAATCAGTCGTACCATCTTCTTTTTGAATGGTTTCTTCTTCATAGGAATGAGATAAAATCAACAAAAACATTCTATCTAAACCAATTGAAGTTTCAATCACATAAGGCACATAATGCTGATTGATTTCTGTATCAAAATATTGTAATTTCTTTTTACTGAATTCTTGGTGACGCGTTAAATCATAATCGGTTCTTGAGTGAATTCCTTCTACTTCTTTAAACCCAAATGGGAATTCATATTCAATATCTAAAGCAGCATCTGCGTAATGGGCTAATTTGATATGGTCATGAAAACGGTATTTGTCTGCTGCAATGCCCAAACTTAAATGCCAATTCATACGCTCATTTTTCCAATGCTCATACCACTCTTTTTGAGTACCTGGTTTTACAAAAAATTGCATTTCCATTTGCTCAAACTCACGCATTCTAAATATAAATTGACGCGCCACAATTTCATTTCTAAAGGCCTTTCCGGTTTGAGCAATACCAAAAGGAATTTTCATCCTTGCCGTTTTTTGCACATTCAAGAAATTTACAAAAATACCTTGTGCTGTCTCTGGTCTTAAATAAATGGTATTGGCATCTTCTGCAACAGAACCTAGTTCTGTAGAGAACATCAAATTGAATTGACGAATCTCTGTCCAGTTACTTGTTCCACTTACACTACACTGCATTTTATTTGTTTGAATCAATGTTCCTAAACCAGCAAAATCGTCGTTCGCTAATAAGACTTCCATATCTGCAATAAGTTGCTTTGCACGATCACGTAATGCAGCTCCATCATCATTAGCCTTAGCAGCTTCTTCAATTAACTTATCTGCATGTGCTTCAATTAAATGGTCGACACGGTATCTTTTTTTACTGTCCTTATTGTCAATCAATGGGTCACTAAAACTATCTACGTGACCACTTGCCTTCCAAGTGGTTGGATGCATGAAAATGGCAGCATCAATACCCACAATATTTTCGTTCATCTGCGTCATACTCTTCCACCAATCATCGCGAATATTCTTTTTTAATTGTGCACCATAAGGACCGTAATCATAGACTGCACTTAATCCATCATAGATTTCGCTACTAGGAAACACGAATCCGTATTCTTTGGCGTGCGAAATGATCGCTTGTAATGTATTGTCTGTAACTGTCTTACTCATAGTTTGCAAATATAGGTCGAGAAAGGATTATGGTTGTAATTTTTCATTGTTTTGATGCCTTTCTTTGTCTCGAATGGTTTTCTTTTGGATATTTTTCTCCAATGCCGCAGTCAAATCAACACCTGTTTGATTGGCTAGGCAAATCAACACAAATAGCACATCCGCCATCTCATCCCCCAGGTCGGCACTTGCTTCCTTATTTTTAAAGGATTGATCCCCATATTTGCGCACCATTAACCTAGATAATTCGCCTACTTCTTCCATCAAGACACCCAAATTAGTTAACTCACTAAAATAGTTCACCCCAACGGTCTTGATCCATTGATCCACCTGATCTTGTGCTGCTTGAATTGTAATTTGATTGGACATATTAATCTCTGTTTTTTGAATCTATTAAAATAGTGACTGGG
>Ga0164294_10005575_pt1 | contig 10810 bp, 9 predicted proteins | sample GEODES005metaG_FD_111479 | JGI IMG/M metagenome (GOLD analysis project Ga0164294, IMG submission 111479) | Oligotrophic lake water microbial communities from Sparkling Lake, Wisconsin, USA - GEODES005 metaG | ecosystem: Environmental > Aquatic > Freshwater > Lake | place: USA: Sparkling Lake...
AGCACCGAAAGCCCCGACGCCGCCATGTCGCGCAGCATCGGCCTGCCCGCCGAGACCGAGGCTATGTCCCGCAGCGGCACGTAGCGGTTGAGCAACCTGAGCGCCGCCGCCGCCGTGATCGTCAGCGAGATCAGATGCGCGGTCAGCAGCCCGAGCGTCCGCATCCCCAGCGCCCACAGCACGCCCGCCGCCACCAGCCGCGCGACCTGTTCCCACATCAGCCGCAGCCGCACCTCCGGCCCGAAGGCATGCGCCGCGCGCACCGCCGAGGTCGAAATCTCGATGATCGCCCACAAGGGCAACGCGCCCGAGAACAGCCGGATCGCCGTCACCAGCCGCGCCTGATCCTGTGCCGCCACGTTCAGCAAAGGCGCGATCCACGGTGCCGCGAGGAAGGCGATCACCGCCACGATCAGGTTCGGGAGGAAGCCTAGGATCAGCGCTGCCCGCACCGCCTTCGCGCGCTCCTGCGGGTCCTCCGATCGCGGCAGGATGCGCTGCAACGCGCTCGTCACGCCGAGGTCGAAGATATTCTCGGCGATATTCACCAGGCTCCACAGCACCTGGTAGAGCCCGTAGGTCGCGAGCCCGAACATCAGCGTATACGCTGGCTGGCTCACGACCTCGATGACATTGCCCAGCCGCGACAGCGCGACCGAGGAGGCTCCTTTGGCCGCCTTGCGCCGGGCGTCGTGCGCGGCGTCTTCGGAGCTCATGTTCTGTCCCGTTCGTCCCGAGTAGCCGTCGAGTGCATCGAGACGGCGTATCGAGGGATCACCTGCGGGCCGTATCTCGATACGGGTTCTCGACGGGCTCGAACCCTACTCGACACAAACGGGAGTTGGGGGAGGCTCATTCCTCGGTGCGGATCAGCACCGCTTCACCGATCAGGAAGAAGAGGACGAACGGCGCCCAGGCGGCGAGCAGCGGCGGGTAGGCGCCGAGATTGCCCATCGCGAGCGCGAAATTGTCGGCGACGAAGTAAGCGAAGCCCAATCCCATGCCGACGACGACGCGGATGAACAGCCGCCCCGATCGCGCGAGCCCAAAACCCGCGACACCGGCCAGCAACGGCATCAGCACCGTCGACAAGGGGCCCGAAATCTTGTGCCACAGGATCGTGCGCAGCGACGTGGTCGGCCGGCCCGCCTCGGCCAGTTCGCCGATCGCCTGGTTGAGCGCGCCGAACGACAGGCCATCGCCGTTCACCGCCGCCAGCGTGAAGCGGCTGGGATCGAGCCCCGGCGCGATCGTCGCGGTCGGCGCGGTGGTGACGTTGCCGCCCGCGACATCGAAGCGGCGGACCTTCTCCAGCTGCCAGGCATCGCCCACGCGGTGCGCCTTCTCGGCGGTCGAGATCGATTCCAGCTTGTCGCCGTTGCGATCGTAATAGGTGACCCCGGTCAGCGTCGTGCCGGCGCCGCGCCCGGAGGCGCTATCGGCGTGGATCAGATCCTCCTTGTAGCGGACCCAGATGTTGCCGACGACACCGGTGTTCTTCGGCACCGGCCCATATTGCACGTCTTCCCACACGCTCAACACGGCGGTGGCACGGGTGACGATGCGATCGTTGAACCAGAAGTTCAGGCCGGCGATGGCGAGGCTCGCCAGCATCAGCGGCGCCAGGATCTGCTGCGCGGAAACTCCGGCCGCCTTCATCGAGATGATCTCGCTATTCTGGTTCATGCGCACCAGCGTGATCAGCGTGCCGAGCAGCGCCGCGAACGGCAGGAAGCGCTGGATCAGCTGCGGGATGCGCAGCGCGACATAATGCCACAGCGCCGCCTGCCCGTTGCCGGGCTGAGCGAGGATGTCCGCGCTCTCGCCGAGCACGTCGAGCGCCATCAGCACCAGCACGAGGCCCGCCAGCACCGCAAGCGACCGGGTGACGAAGGTCCAGGCGAGATACCAGCTGATCGTCGCCGACGGGAAGAATTGCAGGCTCGGCTTCATGCGACGGACGTCCCGCGATGCTCGAACGACTGCACCTTGCGCCGCACCCAGCTGCCGATCTTGGCGACCTGCCGCTCGATCGCGCCGATCGGCTGGCCGCCCGGCACATGTGCGAGCGTCCGGTACATCCACCACACCAAAGCCGCGAACAGTAGGAAGGGCACCCACAAGGCGACGATCGCCGGGATATGGCCCAGCCCGGCCACAGCCTCGGCATATTCGTAGATCTTGTAGGTCGCGACGATCATCACGATCGACAGGAACACGCCGAAGGCCGAGCTCGACCGCTTCGGCGGCACCGCCAGCGCGACGGCGAGCAACGGCAGCAGCAGGATCGTCGCCACCTCGGCCAGACGGAAATGGAGTTCGGCGCGGCGCTTGGCCGCGGCCTTCTTCGCCTGCTTCTTTGCGTCGGGGTCCTTAGGGTCGACCGGCGCCGCGTCGCGCGCCATCACCAGTTCTGGGAAGGTCATCTCGCCATTCTGGCCGCCGCGCATGCGAAACGCCTCCTGCTTCGGCAGGTCGATCGGCAGATCGTGGCTCTCGAACGAGAGGACGCGCGGAGTCGCGAAGTTCGGCGCGTCGTGGATCAGGCTGCCGTTGCGCAAGCGCAGGATGATCGTGTCGGGATCGTCGGTCGCCATGAAGCGCCCCTGCGCGGCCGAGACCGCGAGCTTGCGCCCGTCGTCCTGCGCCGCCATCACGAACAGGCCGGACAATTCCTTGCCGCCGTCCTGGCTGCTCTCGACACGCAGCGTCATGTTCTTGCCGAGCTTGGTGAACTCGCCGATCTTGATCGATGCGCCCAGCGCGCCGGTGCGCAGCTCGTAGCGCAGCCCTTCATAGGCATAATGGGCATAAGGCTGGAGGAAGCCGACGATCATCAGATTCGCGAAGGCGAGCGCACCCGCGAACATGTACGGGACCCGCAGCAGCCGCCGATAGGAGAAGCCCGTCGCCAGCAGCACGTCCAGTTCCGACGACACGGCGAGCCTGCGGAACGCGAGCAATATCCCCAGCATCAGCCCGATCGGGATGCCGAGCGACAGATATTCGGGAATCAGATTACCCAGCATCCGCCACACGACGCTGACCGGCCCGCCTTCCTGCACGACGAACTGAAAGAGCCGCAGCATCTTCTCGAGCAGCAGCAGCATGGCGGCGATCACCAGCGTTGCGGTCAAGGGTACGATGATCAGGCGGGCGAGGTAGCGATCGACCTCGTTGGAAGAAATCAAGATGCGGACGCCTCGTTACCACGTTCTGGCCGCATTCGCTGCCAATCTGGGGCGGCATGGGGGAAACACGCGCCCACCGCTGCCGTGGCGGGCGTATAGCTTCCTGGAGTGTCGAGGTCATGTTTAATCTGAATGCCCGGATCTTGAGCGCGCTGGCCGCGACATCCGGGATTCTGGCGAGCCCTGCGGCGGTGTCGGCAACGGTGCTCGGCCCGCACGCGCAGGTGTGCGAAGCGAGCGCGGATCACCCCGCGATCCTCGTGCGGATCAACGGTCTCAGCCGGCGCGAGGGCATGCTCCACGTCCAGACCTATGGCGGCAACCCGGACATGTGGTTCGAAAAGGGCGCCTATCTCGAGCGCGTCGACGTCGCCCCGCCCGCGAACGGATCGATCGAAGTGTGCATGCCCGTGCCGCATGCCGGCACCTATGCGGTGCTGGTGAAGCATGATCTGGGTGGCGGCACGTTCGGGCTCAACAACGGCGGCGGCTTCTCGGGCAATCCGTCGGTCTCCGCGCTCGATGTCATCATGAAGCGCAAGCCGACGCCGGATCGCGTCCAGGTCTCCGTAAAAGGTCTGACCCCCGTCCCGATCACGATGCGCTATATGCAGGGCAGCCTGTGACCCTTTCGTATCAGAGGCGTTGAGTAGCTGATGGCGCGTATCGCTCTTCTCTCGAACCCCCGCTCCACCGGCAATCGGGCCTTGTTGCCGCGGGTGCGCAGCTTCTGTGCCCAGCACCCCGAGATTTTCCACTACGAGGTCGAGAGCGTCGAGCAGATCAGCGCCGCCCTGCAGACGATCGCGCGCGTCGAGCCGATGGTGCTGGTCGTCAATGGCGGCGACGGCACCGTGCAGTCGGTGCTGACCGAGCTTTACCACGGCGGCCACTTCGGCCCGACCCCGCCCCCCGTCGCGGTGCTGCCTAACGGCAAGACGAACCTCATCGCGCTCGATCTCGGCGCCGTCGGCGATCCGATCGTCGCGCTAGAGCGCGTGCTGGAGATCACGCGCGGGCCGATGGAAGCCAACATCATCAGCCGCGAGCTGATCGCGCTCAGCCGCGACGAGGACAGCCATCCGCCGGTGCTGGGCATGTTCCTCGGCGGCGCCGGCCTCGCCGACACGATCCTCTATTGCCGCAACAAGATCTATCCGCTGGGGCTGCCGAACGGGCTCAGCCATCTGATCACGTTGCTGGCGCTGATCCTGTCGCTGGTGCTGGGCATCAAGGCCGCCTTCCTGCCGCCGCGCGCCTCGGCGATGAAGATCTCGCTGATCCGCGAAGGCCAGATCCAGGGGCATTTCTCGCTGCTGATCGTGACGACGCTGCAGAAGATGCTGCTCGGCTCGGGCACCTCGACACTGCCGCAGAGCCTCGGCGCGCTGCAACTGATGGTCGTCGACCAGAATTTCTTCGCGATGATGCGCGCGATCTTCGCCAGTGCGTTCGGCCGCCTCGGTTCGGGCAAGCTCGCCGGCGTCCACGTCGAGCGCGGCGACGAAATCCGCATCGAGGGCGACCGTTCCAGCGTGATCCTCGACGGCGAAATCTTCCATGCCCGCAGCGGCCGTCCGATCGTGCTGCGGCATACGACGCCGGTGCCGTTCCTGCGGCTGGCGGCATAGTCTTCAGATTCCTCTTCCCCGGCAAAGGCCGGGGTCCATAATCTACGCCGGGATGGGCCCCGGCCTTCGCCGGGGAGGATGGAAGTGACGGGAGACATGACCACCCTCGCCACCCTCGTCGCCGAAGAACTCGCCCACCCCGTCGATCCGCAGGTCGCCGCCATCGCCGCCACCATCGCCGCAAACCACCCGACATCGCGTGCCGTCCTCTTCTACGGCTCCTGCCTGCGCGAGAAGTCGCTCGATGGGCTGATGCTCGATTTCTACCTGATCGTCGGCGATTATGCCCAGGCGTTCGGCAGCCGGTGGCTCGCCACCGCCAACCGCCTGCTCCCGCCCAACGTCTTCCCGTTCGAACACGGCGGCCTGATCGCCAAATATGCCGTACTCAGCGAAACCGATTTCGCGCGCCTCGCTTCGGCCGAGACCCGCAACGTCTCGGTCTGGGCACGCTTCGCGCAGCCCTCGCGCTTGGTCTGGTCCGCCGACGAAGCCGCCACCCGAACGACCGTTGCCTCCGTCGCCAAGGCCGCCCCTGCGCTGCTCGCCGCCGCCCGGCCTTGCCTGCCCGATCGCATCGAAACGCTCGAACTCTGGCGCCGGGCATTCGCCCTCACCTACGCCGCCGAACTCCGCGCCGAACGCAAGACCCGCGCCGGATCGGTCGTCGATGCCGATCCCGATCGCTATCGCCGCTTCACCGCCCCCGCGCTCGCCACCGCCGGCATAACCGCCACAGCCGACGGCGATATACTGACCCTTGCCCCCCTTTCCGAAGCCCAGCGCAAAACCGGCCTCCGCGACTGGGCCCGCCGCCGCCGCGAAGGCAAAGCCCTCACCCTCGCCCGCCTCGCCAAGGCCAGCGCGACCTATGCGGGTGGTATCGATTATCTTGCGTGGAAGATCGGCCGCCACGCGGGCGAGCCGGTGACGATCAAGCCCTGGCAGCGTAAATTCCCGATCCTCGGCGCGATCACGCTGTTGCCGAGGCTGATCCTCAAGGGTGCGGTGCGGTGACGCCCGAAAGACTAGTGGAGCGGCTTGCTGCGGGTCTGGCAGGTCCGGCGATCGTGCTGCTGGCCGTTACGCTCTACGCGGACCCAACGGCTCTTTGGAGGTATGCCTCCCTAGCCAGCCTTTTTATCCTTTTGCCGTGCCTCGCTGCTGCATTTCTATTGATCGCGGCAAAACGAAATCGCCGAGACTAACGCTTTCACCCCTGCAGCAACATCGCCTCGGTCTGAGCAATCGCCGGCGGGTGGCCGACATCGAACCACAGCCCCTGATGGACGAGGCCATAGCAACGGCCCGCCGCAATCGCCCGGTCCCAAAGCACGTTGGTCGAGAATGGTCCGGTCGGCGCATCGTCGAACAGCCGGCGGTGGACCAGTTGCACGCCGGTGAACACGAACGGTGCAACGCGGCCGGGCTTGCGACGGCTGAGCTTGCCGTCGGGCTCCATGTGAAAATCGCCGCGCCCGTTGTGGCAGTTCGCGCGCGCCAGCGGCACGACCAGCAACAGCGCATCCATCTTCGTCTCGTCCCAGCGCTCGGCGAGCAATTGAGTCGCGTCGATCGGGCCATCGACCCAGAGGTTGTCGCTGTTCACCACCAGGAAGCGATCGTCCTCGATCAGCGGCAGCGCCTGCACGATGCCGCCGCCGGTCTCCATCAGCTCGCGGCGTTCGTCCGACACGACGACATCGATGCCCTGCACGCGCTTCAGATGCGCCTCGACCGCGTCGGGCAGGTAATGGACGTTGACCACCGCCCGCGCGATCCCGCCCGCGCGCAGCCGATCGAGCGCATGTTCGAGCAGGGGCTTGCCCGCCACCACCACCATCGGCTTCGGCCGCGTCGCGGTCAGCGGGCGCATGCGCTTGCCGAGACCGGCGGCGAGCACCATCGCGGTGCGGATCGGCGCCACGCTGCTGGCCGGGCGGAGCGAAAGCGGCGCCTTGAAACTCATGCCCGTGGCTCGCTCCAATAGGCCGCGCGCTTGTCCGCCGGCACCGCCGCATCGAACCATGCCTTCACCGGCGCTAGGGCCGGATGCTGCAGGTCGCGTTCGAAATAACCCCACACGCGCGGCTGATAGTGGAGGTAGCGCGGCTTGCCGTCACGCTTCCACAGCCGGGTGAAGATGCCGAGGATCTTGGCGTTCCGCTGCGCGCCGAGCAGCGCATAGGCCGCGCGGTCGATCGGCCCGTAGCGCCCGAGCATCGCCGCCTCCAGCGCGGGCGAGACGTCGCGGCGCGCATCCTGCAACAGCGAGACGAGATCATAGGCCGGATGCCCCGCCAGCGCGTCCTGGAAATCGAGCAGGCCGAGGCTGCCGTCGCCGAGCAGCATGATATTCTCGGCATGATAGTCGCGCAGCACCGTCACCGATCGATCGTCGAGGATCGGCGCCAGGGCCGCATCCCACGCCTCGGCATACCCCTCCGGCACGTCGAGCCCGACCGCGGGCATGTACCATTCGGGAAACAGCGCCGCCTCGCGTTGATAGACCTCGCGATCGTAGGGCGGCAGCGTCCCGGGCGCGTGGGCATGGAGTTCGCCGAGCAGTTCAATCGCCTGATCGTAAATCTCAATCTCGCGGGCCGGATCGGCGGCGATCACTTCGGCCATGCGCGCATCGCCGAAATCCTCGAGCAGGATCAGCCCCTCGTCCAGATCCTTGGCCAGCACGCGCGGTGCGGCGAAGCCCAGATCGTGGAGATGATCGGCGACCGCGAGGAACGGCCGGCTGTCCTCATGCTCCGGCGGCGCATCCATCAACACCGCGGACCGGCCCGGCGCGACGACACGGAAATAGCGGCGGAACGAGGCATCGCCCGCGAGCGGCAGGATGGTGCCGTCGCCCCATCCGGCTCTTTCGAGGAAGGCGTCTGCTGCGGCAGGCGGAATCATCGGGCCAGTCTCGTCAGGGTTGGGGCGGCCATCGGCGTGCCCATGACGGACCTGCGATCCAAGTCAAGCTTCGGCCGCCGTCGGACGAATTTTCGAAGGTCAGCGCCAGAGCGTCGTCCCACGCCTCGCCGCGCTCCGGCCACTCGATCAGCAGCGCGGTGTCGGTGCGCGCATCGTCCAGCCCCAGTTCGGCCAGATACTCGGGATCGTCGATTCGGTAGAGATCGACATGCCAGACCGGCAGCCGCACGTCGGGCGGATCATAGGCGATGACGATCGGGAAGCTCGGGCTCGGCGCCTCACCTTCCAGCCCCAGCGCGGCGAGCAGGCCCCGCGCCAACGTCGTCTTGCCGCTGCCGAGCGGGCCGGAGAGCGTCACCACGTCGCCGGGCGCAATCACCTCGGCAAGCCGCGCACCCAGCGCTTCCGTCGCCTCGGCATCAGCCAGCGCGATCAGCCCCTCAGACATCCTTCATCACCAGCGGCAGGTGGATGATCACGTCGGTCCCGCGCCCGACCTCCGAATCGAGCCGCATCGTGCCGCCGTGCGCGTGGACCAGTTGACGGGCGAGCGGCAGGCCGACGCCGCGCTTCAGCCGGGTCCGCCGGGCGGGCTCGCTGCCCGGCAGCGCGCTGTGGCCGCCTTCCTCCATCAGATAGACGGTTTCCTCTGGCGGGATGCCGACGCCATTGTCGGAGACGATGATCTCGGACCATTCGGCCAGTTCGCGGCTGCGGATCAGCACCTGCCCGTCGGGCGGGGTATGCGCCAGCGCGTTGCGGACGAGATGGTCGAGGCAGCGCCGCAGCCGCCGCCGGTCGCCCGCGACCATGCCGCTGCGGGGGGAGACTTCGATCGAGAGCTTCACGCCCGCCGCCAGCGCCGAATCCGCCGCCAGCCGCGCCGTCTCGCGCACCAGTTCGCCGATATCGATCGCCTCGGACGCGATCGGCAGCGCGCCCATCTCGGACTGCGACAGGTCGAGTGCGTCGCCGATCAATTCCTGCAGCCGATCGACCGCACGCAGGATCGCCTCGACATAGTCGCGCGCCGCCGGGGCCAGTTCGCCCGCATAGCCCCCGGCCAGCATCTCGGCGAAGCCCGCGATCGAGGTCAGCGGCACGCGCAGTTCGTAGCTCATCCGCGCGACGAAGCCGCCGCGCTGCTGGTTGGTCTCCTCCAGCGCCTCGTTGCGCGTTCGCAGCACCTCCTCGATGCCGTGGCTGGCGGTGACGTCGAGCAGCGTAAAAAGCGCATTGCCGTCGGGCAGCGGTACGGCAGCGAATTCGAAATAGCGGCCGTCGCGCAGTGCGACGCGGCCGGTGCGGTGGCGGCGGTCGACGGTGGCGACGCGCACCAGTTCGCGGATGAGCGTCGCCTGCTTGGGATCGATCAGGCGCGGCTGGATCGCCTTGACCAGCGCATCGAGGTGCGGGTGCGCGAGCAGCGCTTCCTCCTCCAGCTCCCACAATTCGCGGAAGCGGTTGTTCCAGAGGTGGAGGCGACCGTCGGCGGCGAACACGCCCACCGCTTCGAACAGATTGTCGAACGTCGCGGAGCGGACGCGCAGGAGCGTGTCGCGCGCGCTCGCCAGTTCGAGATGCTCGGTCCGGTCCTCGAAGATCACCAGCAGCCCGCCGTCGGGCAAGGGCTGCGCCACGACGCGCAGGTGGATGCGCCCGGGCAGCATCCAGCTTTCCTCGACCGCCTCGGCGGCGTTGAACCAGGCGCGGCGCTCGGCGCGCCAACTGCGGAAATCGCGCGTCGCCGGCATCCGTTCGGATTCGCGCATCCGTTCGAACACGGCATCGAATTCGGGCTGATCCTCCAGCGCGTCGCGGTCGAGATTGAAGAGGTGGCGGAAGTGGAGGTTGTGGAAGCTCAGCGCATGATCGGGGCCGAATTGAGCGACGCCCGCCGAGAGCCGATCGAGCATGGCGCGCTGGGCTTCCTCGAAGCTGCGCAGCGTCGTGCGGACGTCCTCCAGTTCCTGCGCATCGATCGCGAAGCCCGCGACGCCGACCATCGGCACCGGCACCTCGACGACGCGCATCATCCGCCGCTCGCCGCCGACGATCGCGGGCGCCACGCGGGTACGCGAGCCCCGCTCCTCCACCCAATCGCCGCCGTCGCCTTCGAACAGCTCGAGGCCCCGACGCACGACGTCGCCCGGATCGGCACCCTCGACCGCGCGGACATAGCTTTCGTTGACCAGCGCGAGGCGATTGTCGGTGCCGCGATGCCAGATCGGGAAGGGCGCCGCCTCGATCAGCCCGGATAGCCCATCGAGCGCGAGGCTGAGGCGATCGGAATCGCGCGTCAGCCGGTCGATCGACGCCTGCGCTTCGGAAACGTCACCGATCCAGATCAGCGCGGCCCGCTCGCTCGATCCGGGCATGGCGATGGCGGAGCCGGTTAGCGCAAGCTGGCGGGTCGATCCGGGCAAGGGCAGCGTGAGTGCGAAGGGCTTGGCCGCGGAGACCGTCGCCTCGATCGCGGCGCGCATCGTGGCGATCTGCTCGGGTTCGAACCCGGCCTCGACGAGACCATCGATATGATCGGGCGCGCGCTCCAGCCCCAGCCACGCCGCCGCGCGCGGGCCGAAGGCGATGCGGCCGTCGGCATAGGCCAGCAGCGGCACGGTCGGCGCCGCCGCCAGCAGTGCGGCCATGAAATCCGCCCGCTCGCCCGCGGCCTTCGCCTCGGCACTCCGACGTACCGCGACGATCGTCGCGGCGACGGCCACGCCCAGCCACGCGACGGCGACGAGCGCCGTCAGCAGGGCGGATGAAACGGTCAGCATGGGCCGTGGCGGAGCATGAATTGCTCTCTAACCCGAAACGTCCGCGTCATGCACCGTCATTGCGAGGAGCGGAGCGACGAAGCAATCCAGCGCAGCGCCTGCCGCCCTGGATTGCTTCCCCCGGTTCAGAGCCGGGGCTCGCAATGACGATCAATCAGTAGCGGTAGTGATCGGGCTTGAACGGGCCTTCGGTGCTGACACCGATGTAGCCGGCCTGCTTGTCGGTCAGCTTGGTGAGCTTCACGCCCAGCTTCTCGAGGTGAAGCGCGGC
>Ga0164294_10005576_pt1 | contig 10810 bp, 7 predicted proteins | sample GEODES005metaG_FD_111479 | JGI IMG/M metagenome (GOLD analysis project Ga0164294, IMG submission 111479) | Oligotrophic lake water microbial communities from Sparkling Lake, Wisconsin, USA - GEODES005 metaG | ecosystem: Environmental > Aquatic > Freshwater > Lake | place: USA: Sparkling Lake...
CTGACGGACCAGCCGGAGCTCACAAGGCGTTTCTATGCCCTCGATCACGCAGCTTAGCCGAAGATTATCGCAAAGGCCTTTGATCGCAGCGAGGACATCTTTGCCTCGGCCGTCGACCTTGGTTACGAAACTTCGGTCAACTTTAACTTTGTCGATTCTCAGTCTCCGCAGGTAGCTAAGGCTTGAATATCCCGTACCGAAGTCATCGAGCGAAATCTTACAACCCAAGGCCCGCAAACGTCGAATTCCGCGCGTGGCGAGATCAAAATCGCGCATGAGAGCAGTCTCAGTGAGCTCAAAAATCAGGCGGTTTGGCTGAACCCCTTGCAGCGCGATCTCCTGGGTGATGAAGGTGACAAGATCATCCGACACAACGTCGTGGGATGACAGGTTGAACGACAATGACAAATCGTCGGGCAGACCGCGGAGCACGATGGCCGCCTTCCTGAAAAGCGTTTGCGTTATTTTGTGTATGAAACCGTATCGCTCTGCCAGGGTGATGAATTGATCCGGCGCAACGTTGCCTAGCGAAGGGGGCGTCCAGCGCGCAAGCGCCTCGACGCTTACAACCCGCATAGTGTGCAAGTCTACGATGGGCTGGATATGCAGGTCGAGCTCGGTTTCGAAGTTAGCTGCCTGTAGCGCTGTCTCGATCGCGCGTTCAGAGCGTATTTCAGTTTCATGTTCTAGCGAGAAGATCGAGCAGGAACCGGGCCGATGGATCTTCGAATGGTAAAGCGCGTAATCGCTCCGATCAAAAAGGGCGTGGGCGGTGACACCTGCGTCAGGATAAATGGCAAAACCGGACGAGCACCCGATCTGGATGGTCACACCCTCAACGTCATAAGGTTGGTTGATCAAGTCACAGAAGGACTTACCAAGCTCCTCCAGCTTGTCGATGCTTTCGATCAAAATGACGCCGAACTCATCTCCTCCCAGTCGCGCAAAGACCCTCCGCTGCCCTGCCGCTTCTGCGAAGCGCGAACCGACAAGTTCCAGTAATTTGTCACCGAGCACATGGCCGTAGGTGTCGTTTACAGGCTTGAATCGATCCAAATCGAACACTCCGACCGCGAACCTTGTCACGTCGGCGCGCGCGGCTTCGATTGCCTCCTCAAGGCGAGTAAAGAAATAGCGGCGGTTGGGCAGTCCGGTCAAACTATCGGTCATGGCAAGTTTGGCATTCTCGGCGCTGAGCCGCTCGGCTTCTGCCGATTTGATGCGCATGTCGCGCTGGGACCGGACCAGATCTATAAAGCTTCTGAAGCTATTGAGTAAAACCCGGACCATAACGAGCGATACCAGTCCGATGTTGAGCGCGATTGCTGTCCAGATCGGATTGTGCTGCATGAAATAGTAAGCGAGATACGGGCCTGTTACGACTGCGCAGCCTAGCAGGGCCGCTTGAGGCAGATGCATCAAGCAGAAAATGCAAGCGATCACAGTTATAGATATGTAGATCGCAACGTGCCCTTGCTCATAAGGGCCGCCGTATTGCGCCAAGCTAAGCGACCAAAGAACTGCGGTGAGCCCAAAAACGCCTGCAAAGAAAACGGACTGCTTGAGCTGAGCACGAGCCTTTGCAGGGGTGACTTCACGCTTGCTCAGCAATAACCACCTGAACATTCTTATCAAGCAAATCGCGCACAGGGCTGCGGGCATCAAATAGGTTAACAAGGGGGGTGCAAGTAGTCGGTGAGTGAATGCCACCGCAGCGGTGTTCACGATGAGTAGCAGGTACAGCGGGGGGACTTGCCGGGTGATCTCTCGATGTTGGGCTAGGATGACCTCTGGTTCGTCGGACAGCGCGAGGAATGGCAGCACTTGGCGCATTAAACGCATCTCACACTTTCCCTGTTTCTAAGCCGCGACTACCATTTGGCTACTTCGGTTCCTAAATTATTAATCCTTGCATACGCAGATCCCCGGTCCGCGCAATTTACAGGATTGTAATGTTGGCTGAGGCGGCAGCGCCCGAACGAGGGGGGCTGATGCCCTGTCATCTGCTTCGCTTGGTAACGAAATCCAGCTGACGAAGCTGCCCCGGGAAATTTCCGAGCTACAAAAACGTTTTGCTAGCGGCGTACTTTTGGGCGGTTCGCCGCCATCTAAACCAACAATGTGCCGTCATGCGTTCGCGGCCCCGCTGAGGGGTGTTAGGTTCAGCGAGGCCGCAGGACCACCTAGAGACCGGTATTGGTGGCCCTAGTGTAAAACGCCGCCGAAGCCGCAACTCCGCATTGAATGCGGATCAAGACGGATGACCACTGCGATGCCTCGAATTTAAAGAAAATCCTGAGCCTGATCACGGAATTCTCCACACCTTAGATCAAGAATTCCTATTAGCATGGAGGGTGCAAATGGTTGGAGCGACTGATTCATGCTAGCACGCTGCTCGCCCGTCTATGATTAAATAAACCCAATGAAGAGAATGTGCGCGCGTTTCCCGGCGGATGCAGCATTGCGTCATGGCGATTACTGTGGGACCTTAGCGCGCCATGATTATGGCTGGCACCCACGACAGATATCTCGTCGCCTTGTCGATCGCGATTGCCATGTTCGCGTCGTTTACCTCGCTAAGCCTCGCGGGCCGCGTGCGCGCGTCGGTCGGTTGGATGCGGCGCGTTTGGGTGACCACCGCGGCGCTCGCGCTTGGCGGCGGCATTTGGTCCATGCACTTTGTCGCGATGCTGGCGTTCAGCATGCCGGGCGTCGGAACGAGCTATGATCTTTCGTTGACGGTATCGTCCCTGGCGATAGCATTGCTTTTTACGAGCGCCGGCTTCGCGGTCATGGATCGGAGCACGGCCTCACGAGGACGCGTTCTGATCGCTGGCCTGCTTATGGGGTTTGGGATCGCGGCCATGCACTATGTCGGCATGGCAGCGATGCGGATGCCCGCAACGCTCAGCTATGATCCCATTTGGGTTTTGATCTCAATAGTGATCGCCATCGGAGCGGCCATAGCAGCCTTGTGGCTCTTTGCCCGGGACCACAAAGCCCGCCACCGTTTTCTTGCCGCGGCCATCATGGGTGTGGCCATCGCTGGCATGCACTTTGCTGGCATGATGGCCGCTGTTTTCACATCGGTACGATCGGGACAGATGCACCGAGCAGCGGCAAGTGTCGGTCAAAGTTATCTTGCTGCTCTGATTGGCGCGGTCACCGTGCTCATCCTGCTGATGGCGTTGGGAGCGGCCCGCCTAGAACGAGTGTTTGACGCGATTGCCCGTAGGGAGCGGCAAAGCGCACTCCGGCTGAGAATAGCCGACGTGCTGCGCGGTAATGATGCTAACCAGGCTCTCTATGAAGTCGCTGCCCTGATGGGAGAACACTTTGGTGTCTCGCGCACGGGATACGGCCAACTCGATCCTGTCGAAGATCAGTTCGACTACGATGTCTGCTGGACCGATGGCAACGTGCCGCCACTGCTTGGGCGGTTTCCTGCCGCAGCATTCGGGGTCAAGATCGTTGCGGAGCTCGCCGCAGGTAAGACGATAGTGGTCGACGACCTCCTCGAGGCTGAGCTTAGCGACGAGACGCGAACGCGAGACACCGCGCGAGAAGTCGACACCCGTTCTATCTTGGTTGTGCCCTTCGTTCGGGACGGACGCCTACGCACAATCGTCTATCTGAATGATCGCAATCCCCGGCGCTGGCAGGGCGAGGAAGTCGGTTTCATGGAAGAGCTTGCTGAGCGAACCCGGTTGTTCATTGAGCGAGCTGCCGTGGAAAATCAGCTACGGGAATTGAATACAACTCTCGAGGAGCGCGTTGAGGCACGAACCTTGGAGCTTCGCCAGGCGCAAGAAGCGCTACTTCAAAGCCAGAAGATGGAGGCGGTTGGCCAGCTTGTGTCGGGACTGGCACACGACTTCAACAATGTTCTTGGAGCTGTAGTTGGAGCCTTCGATGTCCTGAGGCGACGAGCCGACGACCCGGAGCGCGTGAAGCGCTTCGCCGAGGCCGGGCTTCAGGCGGCCGAGCGGGGCGCGAAGCTGACAGCGCAGCTTCTCGCCTTTTCCCGCTCGCAGCGCATCCAGCTACAGCCGCTCTACGTGTGCGACGTCATCGAGGCGATGCGCGATATGCTTGCTCGCACGCTCGGCCCCATGATCATAATTGATTTTCAGCTAAATTCCGCGCCGGTTCCTGTGCTCGCAGATTCGACGCAGGTTGAAATGATGATCCTCAACCTCGCAATTAACGCGCGTGATGCCATGCCCGATGGTGGGAAGCTGCGTATCTCGACGGCGGTTAGAAGGCTCACGGGGAACCAGGAAGCGCCCGACGGTGAGTATGTTGAGATCGCTGTGTGCGACACAGGAATAGGCATGGATGAAACGACCTTGCGGCGGGCGATGGAGCCGTTTTTTACGACCAAACCGGTGGGAAGGGGAACCGGCCTGGGCCTATCGCAAATCTATGGCAGTGCCAGGCAAACGGGAGGCACGGTCCAGATTGAGAGCAAGCCCGGGTTGGGCACGACGGTGCGCGTTTTGTTTCCGCGGACCGATCTGCAACCCATTATCGTCCAACCTACCAGTGACCGCGCACCCGCCTTGCTGCGCTTCGCTGCAACGATACTTCTGGTTGACGATGATCGGGATCTTAGAAGCGTGGTGGCGGCGTCACTGGAAACCCAAGGCTTTCGCGTCATCGAGGCGCAAGACGGCCCCTCAGCACTTGCCGCTCTTGCTGACGAGCTGCCTGACATTGCCGTCCTCGATTTCGCGATGCCTGGGATGAATGGCGCTGAACTCGCGCTTCAGATTATCGATCGTTGGCCCGCGCTGCCTGTCGTGTTTGCTAGTGGGTTTGCCGACACCGATGCCATCGAGCGTGCCGTTGGTGCTCACGCGACGATTCTGCGCAAGCCGTACCGAGTAGACGAGCTGCTCCATGCTTTGCACTCGTCGCTAAGAGAATTGGCCATGGCTACCACCCCAGCAGAGATCATTTAGACTATGGGATATCGCTTGGAGCGCTGGCGCTTGGGCTTGTTGCCCTCGACATCACGCAGGCGGGAGATGGCGTGCCGCTGGAGGCAGCGATGCAGCGCTGGCCGTGTCAGATGCGGGATGGTCGGTTTGCAGAGCGTAAGGCTATCATCGCGCGGCAGCAGTGTGTGCCGCCGGAGCGCGACAACCATACCCTCCTCGGCTTCGGTCATGGTCGTTGAAGAGGGGCCTTCGGCCCGGTCTTAAGATCTTCCACTGTCGCCCGCTTATACCATGCATCTTAAACATCGACTTCGCGATATCCAAACCGATCGTTGCAATCTCTTCCATCGTGACTCTCCTTTCCAACTCCTCACGATAGCGCGTGGGGTTGGAGAGCCGTCCACAGCATCATCAGCGGACTTGTTGTTTCACGGAGCGCAAATCGAGAAGCGGACGCTCGGTCTGTACTTGGTTGCGCCTTAGTGCCTGCCTGTCGGGTGCACCTGACCCGTAGCTGGCATTCTGATCCTATGTTATCCGAGGGTCAGCGAGAGGCACAGTCGTCACGCGGGAGAAGACCAAGACATGGCAAGAAGCCGCCTCGCCTTGGGCGTCACCGGAGGCCTTGTCGTCGGCTTTCTCGCGCTCTTTGTCATTGTGGCAATGACGGTGTGGCTTGGCGAAAGATCTAGCACCCTATTCCAGGAAGCCGCCCTGCAGCGCGACACCCGCACCGCCGCGGTAGAATTGCGCGATGCACTACGAACGGCTGAGTCCAGCCAGCGCGGCTATATTCTGACCGCAAATGAAATCTACCTGGCGCCCTACGACACGGCAAAGGCGCGTGCCCGGCCGCAAATGTCCAGTTTCGAGCGCCTTGTAATCAAGGCGTCGCGGCCACCACTGTTTCTTGCCAGGCTGCGAGCGGCAGTGGATGAAAAGATACGGGAAATGGATCAAAGCGTCGCCCTGAAACGGGCCGGTTCCGACGCCGATGCTCTGTCGATCATCCGCAGCAATCGCGGCAAGGCGCTGATGGATGAGATCAATGTCTACTTGTACGGTGCGATATTAGACGCCGACGAAAGGTCCACCCTTTCGGAGGTCGAGAGGCAGAACAACGCTGCCATGCTGCGATTGATATCCATCGTTGGAGCCTTCGTCATCGTTCTTGTCGTGGCTGCGGTGGCCTTCACGGTTTATCGCAATAGGCAGGAGATCACACAGGCGCGTGATGAGGTTCGGGCAGCCAATTTTTCGCTTGAGGAACGGGTCGAACGCAGGACGCAGGAGCTCGCGCTTGCCCGAGAGCGCGCGGAAATACTGCTGTCTGAGGTCAATCATCGCGTCGCCAACAGTCTCCAACTCGTGGCGGCATTGGTCCACATGCAGTCTAAGACCGTGACTGATGAATCGGCCAAAGGCGCGCTGAAGGAAACGGAAACGCGGATCCAGGCGATTTCGCAGATTCACAAGAGCCTCTACACGTCGAGCGATGTAACGTCGGTAGCATTGAATGACTATCTGGGCGTGATGCTAGAGAACCTTGGTTTGGCGATGCGCAACGATGGCCATACGGCTCAGCTTTCAAGCGAGCTGGACTCAGTTATCCTGCCCACGGACCAGAGCATCAGTCTCGGAGTCGTCGCCACGGAATTGGTCACCAACGCCTTCAAATACGCCTATCCGACCGGGCAATCGGGCGATATCCGCGTCATATTGCGGAAGCTTTCGGAGGAGAGCGCCGAGCTTGTCGTTCAGGATGATGGGATCGGACTGGGCGCCACCACCCGTCCCGGTGGAACAGGGCTCGGATCAAAGATTATCACTGCGATGGCTGCGGCGCTGAAGACGAATGTCGAGTATATCAACCGAACACCGGGGACTGCGGCCCGGCTGGTGTTCTCAACCGCACAGCCGGCATGAGACGTCCCGCACCATCACTTTCGATGCGGCCATGGAGACACGCGGTCGCCAGGCGCTTCGCGTGTGGCGCATTGGCGGCGCTGCTTGCTGTCACTTCTCCGTTGGCCGTTCACGCACAAGGCAATGGCCTTACCAAGCCAGTGATCCTTCCGGCCTTCGATCCGAGCAGGCAGAGCTGCACCGCGCCTAACGGGCTGCGGAAGGAGCTAGTGTTCGTCCAGGATAATGAACGCGAATTCGTTCAGGGCATCGGGCACGGCTTGGCGTTGGCCGCTTCAGAGCGAGGTTTGAAGTTTCGGGCATTACGCTCTAACAATGATCCGGCCCTGATGATAAGGCAGGTCAATGGCCTCCGCGCCGATAGGACCGGCGCAATTGTTGTCGCCCCAATCGATCCACCCTCGCTGAGCCCAAGCCTCAAAAGGCTCATGGGAAGCGGGGCCTATATTGGGGCAATAGTGCCGCCGCCTGCCATTACGATTTTGAATGCGCCGCAGTATCGGACCGGCGCGGTGCTGGCGGAGGCTGCGGCAGCGCACATCCGTAGCCATCTCGGCGGGAAGGCCAAGGTCGTACTGCTGACTCACGACAATCTGCAGTTCCTCGCGCCTCGCTTCACCGCGATGCGCGATACGTTGCGGCAGCTGCCGGGCGTAATCATCGTAGCCGACATCTCGCCCGCCACGGTCGACAAAGCAGGCGGATATCGCACCATGAAAATGATCCTGCTCGCGCAGCCGAAAGTCGACGTGGTCCTGGGCGCCGATACTGTGGTTCTTGGTGCGCTGCAGGCTCTTCGAGAAGCTGGCAAGGCGCGACCGGACCAGTTTCTTGGGGGCATTGACGGAGAGAGCGAGGCTGTCGCGGAGCTAAAGAAGGCAGGAAGCCCGTACAAAGCCAGCATCAGCTTGGCATCTCCCATCTTTGGTTATGCGATGGGGCGTTTCGCGTCCGACTGGATGAATGGGAAGACCGTGCCTCAAGCGATGGATAGCCTTCCGAAGGCTCTGACGATTGCCAACATCGCGCAATATGAGCGCGACGTCGCTGACCCAAGGTCCGTCTACGCCGACCCGCGGCGCCGCAATTCCTATTTAAAGATGTATGGGAATATCTGCTTCGCTAGCCGCGACCAGTACATAAATTTCCCCTGGTCTTCTGAGCGCAAATAAATTGCGCAGTGCGCAGAATGTGGGCTGTGAATCACACTAAAGCTCGCGATTGCCCTTTTCTTCATCGCGACGCATTCTTTCAATCTCTTCCTCGCTTTGATTTTCGAGCCCGATCAGAGCGTTACGCGCCTCCTCGTTTACTTTGATCAGTTCGTCCAACTTTGCTTGCATCGCGGCTCCATCACGGTTTTGCGATGCCTGAAGCAGGGGAAGCAGCAAAAGCGTCACAATACTAATCATGAGGTTTGCGCCGTTTAAAAAATGATCGTTGCCCGTAAAATAGGCGACGACGCCGATCAACGCGAGGATGATACAGATCAACTGCATCGGCGGCTGACCGCTGAAGCGCGCGCAGCCAGTGGAAAACCGAGCAAATAATTCCTTCATGACTGTCTCTTATCGTCGCGGCGCGGCACCGCTGGAATGGTATCGCCATCCCGTCAACTGTTGAACGATGTCGCGCGTTCACATTAAAAGTCCCCAATGTAATATAGTCAGAGCACGTCGACGGAACGGTGTGAGCCACGCTTAGTTTTCAATCTTAGATGGGAGAAACGAGATGGGCCTACTTATATTGCTAATCGTTGGCGGCGTAATCGGCTGGCTTGCCAGTCTTGTGATGCGAACCGACGCGCAACAAGGCATCTTCCTAAACATCGTTGTAGGCATCGTTGGTGCATTGCTCGCCGGTTTCGTCTTGTCACCGCTGGTCGGCGCCGCGCCCATCACGAGTGGCGTAATCAACCTTCCAACCATTCTCGTTTCATTGGTTGGTGCGATCATCTTGCTGGCGGTCGTCAACTTGTTCCGTCGCGGGACCGTGCGATAAGCGCACTTCTTGCGAAAAGGCGGGCCTTAGAGCCAGCGGGCTGCCAAACAATTCATGATCTCTATCTATTGAAGCCCCGCCGTTAGGCGGGGCTCATAACTGAAAAAGACTCTACGCCGCTAAGATTTGCGGAGCCGGGCGTACCGAGCTCAGTCGGCTGTATCGGGGAAATGACTATGGAGTTGTCCCCGAATACATCGAGCGGCGCTGGAACGTCGGTCCGTAGTTCAGCTAGAGCCCGAGCGCTTTCACAGCTCGGACCGCTGGTGCCATGGATAATAGGCACCTTGACGACCTGCTGGCTGTACTTCGGCCGAACTGTCTTGATTCCCTTGACGCTCGCGATTCTGCTGTCGTTCCTGCTGGCCCCAATAGTCAGCGGTTTCCGCCGTTTACGTCTGCCCCGGGGCCTTTCGGTATTGCTTGCGGTAGCTTTAGCGCTCGGGAGTATAGGCGTCACGGGCGCCGTGATCGTGAGCCAAGCATCCACGCTTAGCGAAGACGCCCCAGCTTACGCGGAGCGCGTTTCTGCAAAGGTCGCAAACGCCCGTGCGGGCATTCAACAGAGGTTAGGCTTCCTTACTCGAGAGAGTACTAAAGGCGGTCGCGAGCGCGGCAAGGCGAAAGCCGCGCGACAGCAGGGGTTGCAACAACTATTAGACCGGCCGGTTGGTAGCGCCATTCCGGTCGAAGTCCACGATCCGCCACCCACTGCTATGGCGGAAATTCGTGACTTCGTTCTTCCCGCACTTGTCCCGGTCGAAACCGCTCTAATCGTTATGGTGGTCACGATCTTTATCTTGTTACAAAAAGAAGATCTGCGCGATCGCCTCATCCGCTTGATGGGAGCCGCCGATCTCCATCGCTCCACGGTAGCGCTGAACGACGGCGCGCAGCGGCTAAGTCGCTATTTCCTGTCGCAGTTTATCGTCAATTGCGGATTTGGTGCCATCATTTGGGGCGGATTGTTCGCTCTGGGAGTGCCATCGCCCGCGCTATGGGGCATATTAGCGGGCCTGCTTCGGTTTGCACCCTACGTCGGCGTTATTGCCGCCGCGGTCGGACCGTTAGGCTTGGCGGCGGCCATTGATCCGGGCTGGAGCCTGATAATCTACGTTGCTTTGCTGTTTGTGATAGTCGAGCCGATCGTCGGCTACGCCGTCGAACCGCTGCTCTACGGCCATTCAACGGGCCTTTCGCCTGTATCCGTGATCGTCGCCGCGCTTTTCTGGACGTGGATCTGGGGACCTATTGGGCTCGTTCTCTCCATGCCGCTCACGTTAATGTTGGTCGTACTCGGCCGCCATGTTCCAGCGTTTGAATTCTTCGAAATCATCCTAGGAAATCGTCCAGCACTCTCTCCTGCCGAGACTTTCTATCAGCGTGCGCTGGCCGGCCATGCGGAAGACGCACTCGAACAGGCGGAGGAGTTGCTCGATGGTCTGTCGCTCGAGGCATATTACGACGATGTTGTTCTTCCCGCTTTGCGGCTTGCGGCCGCTGACGTCGACCGCGGCGCGGTCCAACGGTCGGCCATGTCAGCAATTTGCCAAACTGCTACGGATGTGATCGCCGGGCTGTCGGATCATGAAGACATTGCGGAAGAACCATCTGCAGACGGCCCGGTCGATGTTTGGTCTGAGCTTCGCGCGCACGACGTTATTTGCATGCCTGGACACGGCCCACTTGATCGCGCGGTAACAATGGTTGTCGTGCATCTGCTGCGTCGCGCCGGCTGCAATGTGAGCGAGCAGTCACGCGATCAGGTGCGCGGACGCGAGCGCGAGCCCAGCGGAGCGGAAATCATCTGTCTGCTAGGACTTTTTGACGGGCGCGGATCGGCAAGAATGAAGCGGATCGCCGCGTCGATAGAGCGACGGTCCGCGCCGATTAAAGTTGTCGTCGGTCTGCAGCGCGCGGTCGAACGGGCAACCCCTGAC
>Ga0164294_10005577_pt1 | contig 10810 bp, 10 predicted proteins | sample GEODES005metaG_FD_111479 | JGI IMG/M metagenome (GOLD analysis project Ga0164294, IMG submission 111479) | Oligotrophic lake water microbial communities from Sparkling Lake, Wisconsin, USA - GEODES005 metaG | ecosystem: Environmental > Aquatic > Freshwater > Lake | place: USA: Sparkling Lake...
ATCGAGCCGAGAATGAATGTGGCAATCTGCATCCCTGGCAAGGCCCCAGTTGCCATTTGCGCGATTTGGCCAATCTGTTGAGCTTGCTGACTTGTAAGAGGTGTTTTGCCTACTTGAAATTGCGCAGTAGGAACGCCATTTGTGGTGGTTCCATAAACTGTTGTCCCAGGATCAATGAAGCGATTCCCACCCATAGTAGACGCTGATCCCGTCCGATTCGACCCAATGTACTTTTGTAAAATATTCACGGAAAACTCGTCATCATTCGACACCGTAAGTTGGCCGATCACAGTGGCTAAATACACCTGCATCGGCTTCTTATCTAATTTAGTGAGGATCGCCTTCACCTTATCTTTTGCCTCAGGTTGCCCGATCACGAGGATCGAGTTCGCACGGTTATCCGCGATCAACTTTGTTTTTCCGACGATCAACGATTCCGCTGCTTGCTCCTCACCAGGCTCCTTCAAAACATCCACCTTTTTTCCGCTCGAGCTTGAGGATCCCGCTGCTCCCCCCGTCACACCTCCGCCAGCCCCAATCCCCCCAGAAACTTTCCCTGTGGATTGACTTCCGCCCGTGGCCCCATCTCCTCCCTCGTCCCCCTCCTCCTTGAGCATATCTCCCAAGATCTGCAACATATCGGTCGCTGCCACGTAGTTTAGGGCATGCTCATAAGGATCTGTTAACTCAACCGCAATATCGAACTGCTGAATCAAAGCCCTGATCGCAGCAAAATCAAATGGGCTGGCAATGACCAAAATCCGATTCGTCCGAGTATCTGCAATCAGCTGAATGTCACCGGCAAAACCACTTTTACCTCCACTGATCGTGACTCCGGTCGCCCCACCCGGCGCCCCAGGTAAACCAGGAACTCCCTGCTGTGCTGGTTGCCCCGTGGCCGCTTTCCCACCTCCACCACTTCCCCCCTCCTGTCGCTTTTCGAGAATCGTCGTAATCAACTCCACCACCCGATCTGCATTCGCTTGGGCTAGGGTAATAAATTCCGACTTCTTTTCCGGTGCCGGGATATCGATCAGATTTTTTACATCGATCAATCGCCGGATCAGGGTCGAGTTTTCTGTGATCACGACTTGGTTGGCTACCGGCACTGCCACCATGCTTCCGTACGGGTGAAGAACAATAAACTGATTAAAGATCTCCACCGCGTCACTGGCCGCCAAGTGAGTCAGAGGCAAGACGTAGGACGCAACCACCTCTCCATCCGGTAACTCGCTCTCATTCGTGAAAAGAAAAACTCCCTCACTTCGCGGATTTTTTCCCCCAGCCGTGTTAATGACTTTGACCGAGTTTTTATCCACCGCAATAAAAGCGTACCCATTCAACAGCAACGTCGACTCCAAAAGGCGAATCGCCTCCGCTTTGCTTACTGGCTGATTCAATGTCAGACTTAAATTCGCTCCCCCCGCCAATAGGCTGGCATCCTTGATCAAAGTGACCCCTTTCAACTTCTCGTAAACCAGCAGAAAATCGGAAACAGGATTGTTGGGAAACTGAATCGTGTCAGGTGAAATCATTTCCGATGAATCAGTCTCAGCGCTCTTTGGTAAGGCCATTCGTTCGGGGTTAAAGACTTTCTGCCCATCTTGGGCCTGCAGGGTGCTGACCAGAAAAAGCCCCACCACCAAAGTCTGCCGACTGAAGATCACTCTCACTTTTTTCCGCCTTGCGGTATCGGTATAACCCGTCGCCGTATAATCGGAGCCGGACTACTCCCCTTCCCCGAAGCATTCATCTGTCCTTGGCCAGGTTGACCCGGCATTCCCGGGATCGGGGGCTGCCCTTGAGTCGCAACAGGAATTGGAGCGGGAGGCGCACCTCCTCCCATTGACTCATACTTTAAAGTAGCCATCTCTGTACCCTTCTTAATTTTTGCCTGCATTTTAGATGGGTCACCCGATGGGTCCTTTTTCAACTCTAGTAAAATCATCCCCTGCGCAGCTGGTGACGGCTTCATTCCTACTAAAATGCGATCCGGCTTCGTTTTATTCGCCACCATCACATAATCTTCCCCGTCCATTCGCACATACCCCCCCAAAACCAACTCTTTGGCAAAATCCGCTTCCGCAGTAGCGGAAGCCAACGTGAAAGGTGACTTCTTTCCCAAAGCCTCAAAACGCGATAAATCCAGCGCCTTGGGCAGACCACTGCTCGTCGCAGTCCGACTCAGCGCAGTTCGATTTTCAGTAGGCAAGACACTTGTCATCTCTCCCCAGACTATCCCCTTCCCCCCTAAAACGAGGAATACTCCCAACCACCATGTGAAGAACTTGTTCACTCCTTGGTTGTCCTAAAAAACTGCCCGACCTCAGCCTCCCCCACCATCTTAGGGGGCTCAGGACTCAGTTTTAGATTCAATGAAGTTAACGCCACACCCCCCTCCGGTTGATACAACTGCCCCGCCCACTGAACAAATTGTCCCAAGCTCCCCGTCAGCCTCATCCGATTACTCACCACAGTGCAGGCAACCCCTGGCCGAGGGGCTTGCAGGTTCTGCTCCTCAATCTTCAACCCAGCCGATGTGGCCGCACTTTGCGATTTTTTCTGCAGAGCAGGAGCAGGATTGTCCGTAGGTACCGTCTTTAAATTCTTCTCTAACCATGCCGCTTTCTCCTCCCACTCAGCCTTCTGCTCCATCCACCCCCGCGCCTCCTCCAATTCCAACGATTTCTCCGATAAAGACCTTCGATTCGACTGATCCAAGCCCAGAACAAGCTTGATCCCCAAAAGATGGACTCCTGCCACAACTGCTGCACCCAGCAGTAAAATTAACTTTTTCTCATGGCGCGTCAGCGTTCGCATTGGTCTCTCCTTCCTCACTTGGTTGGCTTCCTATCGGAATTCCCTCCGCCTGAAATCGGGCATTCCCATTGGGTAAAAGGGAGGGCTGCGGATGCTTCCACTGGTAAGCCGCCAACATCGGCTCCTTCTTCAGCCATTCAAAATACTTTTCCGTCTGCTCTAAATCTTTTCCCTCCCCCTGCAATAAAAGCCTCTTGGTGTTGTAGTCAAATGATGTTAATCGCACCCCTTCAATCTCCCCTGGATCTTTTTCAATCAAGGGTCGCGAAGCCTGCCACAGTAACTCCAATGCGTTCATTTTTGGATTCACCAAAGCCCCAGCCTCTCTCCAGCTAAGAGCCGCTTGCCGTATTTTTTCAGCCTCTCCCCCAATGCCTGCCAACTCTCTCTCGACTCGATACCGCTTGACGATCGGGACAGACACATAGAGCAACCCCAAAGCAAAGAGCACCGCGTAAGCCACCAACCCGAGCCGAATCATCTTTTTCTTCTCTCCCTGCTGGGCTTTGACCAATCTTCGGTCCGTTAAAACCACAGGTTGCAAATCCCAAGGACCAGCGGGCAACCGCGGGGCTGCTCGGCTCTCAATCCTGACGGGGCAAGGGAACTGTTTGAGAAACTCCTGTGCCCCAGCACTGTTCTCCCCCTCACTTCGCAACACGAACAAACTTAAAGAACCCAAAGTTCCTTCTGCGTCCATCTGTGCCAGCAGAGAGGCAACCTCAGTCACCACCCCTGCCTGCAGATCCTTAGCCAATAAAGGTTGGGTATGAAGCCACTTTCCGCTCGAGTAGAAATCAACGACCCACCGCCCCAGCTCCAATCGCAAAACAGCAGACGCCCCGCCCCCAGGCGCGGGTAAAACCCTCCCAGCAATTTCGTACCGACCCGCACTCTCCAACAACCAATCCTCCTCCAAAGTCCCTGCCAAAACGGCGACCGCTTCCAACTGCCTTGACCCAGGCTCCCCATCGCCAACCGCAGGAACAGGCTCCGTCCGAATCGGCTCCATCGCCCAAACCGCCGTATCGGGATTTTGACCCAGCAGATTCTTCGACTCTAAGGCAATCTTTGCCAACTCCCTTGCCCCAATTCCCTCCTCCACTGGAATCCAAAGCGGTATCGAAAAAAAGGAGCGCGAAGGAAGGCATACGACGGCTCCAGATCCTACCTCCAATTTTTGAGGACTCTCCACAGGTCCCACACACTGAACCCCATCCTCGGTCGTGCTCCACGCCTCCCACCCCTCAGGACCAGGAAAAAGAAAAACAGGTCCGGTAGAAACCTTTCCCTTCCCTTTTTTTACTTTGGATACCTTGCCCTTCACGGAGACTCCTCCTCACTCCAGCGCGCCCTTACCTGCGGGGGGTTGGATTTACGGGAGATTAAAGCCACAACTTTTCTTGTAGCTCCCCCTACCTTACCCGTCGAGGTCACCCGCCAAAGATCCTCCTCATCGGACGTTACTCTTTCCTCCCAACCCGCATACGTGGGGATCATAAGACTCGGGTTGATAAGGTCGTCGGGAGTTCCTAGCACCCCATCTTGTCCAGGCCGTGCTGATACAAAAGCCTGAGCGCCACCCTGCCCCAAACCTAGAACAGCCTCGATCACATCCTGCTCCGCGGAACGAAGGGAAAGTTTGCCCACACCAAAAACCGTAAATCTTGTTAAGGCATCCACCCCCTTACCACCCTCCCTCGCCTCCTTTTCCATTTCCGCCCAACCCACAACCTTTTTCAACTCATCCACTTTCTCAAAAGGTCCGTTTCTCACATTTTTTTCAGTTGCACTATTGGAACCTGTACTTAACTCATCCACATCCACCCAATCGATCAAAGCATCGATGAGAGAAGAAGCGGTCGTCAAGTTTACCTCCCAGCCTGAAAACAAGTTCTGAAGAACCGCCCGTGCAAATCCCTTATCTCCCAAAAGAAGTGCGTTCATGTTTAATTTTCCAGCCTCCCCCTGCATATCTTGCGTATTGATCGTAAACTCAACCGGCACCCTGCTCTTTCCCGTTTTCCATCCTTCGCTAAGGCGACTACTCAACTGTTCAGACGCAATCTTCATATCAGCCGGCAAAAGCCCAGGATGCAGCGCCATTTGAATTCCTGACTCTGCCACTAATGTTGCCCTCGCATTCTGTAATGCCGCCAATTCCTGATCCAGCTGCCTTTGCATAATTGCAGTTAACCCCAACATCGCCGTGGCAATGAGACTCACCGCCCAAAGCACGATAATGAGTGCGACCCCCGAAGAAGATTGAACTCGATTCGGCCTTTTCATTGCGTTGAATTCGTTACGGCGTTCGTATTTGTTCCCGAAGGCGCCAAGCTTCTTGTCACGGGGTCGAGAGGCGGTTGACCCGTGGGGCTAATCCCGGTCGGTATCCAAAAGGTTCCAATATTCGTAAACATCGCTTTCCCTGCCCGCCTAGCCAAAACCAACTTAAGAAACGCAGGCTTCACAGGCTCATTCCAATCCGGACGATTCATCTGCTGCTGATTCCTCGGATCGCCTGCCTGCCAAACCAGACTCTGAATATCCCCCATCAGTCGGAACTCATTCACCGCAGGCTTCTCTGGCTTGGGTGCATTGGTTTTAGTCAAGGACTCCACCATCCATAACTCCATGCCATCCCCTGTCTTCGCTTTTCTTAGCTCAAACCCCAAAACTCGCACCCCATCGTACTGCTCTGGAAAGATCGCTACAGGTGCATTGGTAATCACTAATTCGTAGCCTTTTTTTCCGCCCCGGTTTTCTAAGCTAAGTTGCGAATTCACTGGTAAGTCCAAACACAATTGACGAACCAGAGCAAAAAGACCACTCACCTCCCGACTTCTCAGACTCGCATCCGCCGACGCATTCGCTCCCATCACAGAAAATTGCACCAGCTGAAAGATCACCCCGAAGATCAAAATCAGAATCGTCAGCCCGAGTGTTACCTCGATTAAAGTGAAGCTAGCAGTACCACGGGATTCACGTTTCATCGCTGAGGCCAAATCAGGAAAGAGATTCTTTCCAAAGGAACTTCTTTTTTTGTCTCTGCTTGAATTTCCACCATCCACCACCCCCCCATGAGCCGAGGTGCCACACTATTATTAGTCCCAGGCAGTTCAATGGGTGGCTCGATCGGATTCACCGCCGCTTTCAGAAAAAGCACCCCATCATCTTCCACTGGCCGAAACTCTTTTCCAGTCGGCTGCAGATTATTGGTCGTGGATAGAATCCTGGCTGCACACGATTCCACCGCCTGCCTCCTCATTCCGGTCCGAAGCAGCTCTACATTGATTCCAATCACCTCATTCAACGCGACAGCAAAGCCTACTGCGGCAAAAGCGAATACTGCTACCGATAACATTACCTCAATGAGGGTAAAGGATGCTGCCCCTCTCCTCACTTCTTCACCCTCGGCTCGGTGACACTTTCTCCCGTCAACGCACTAAAGGAGAACTGCTCTTCATTGTCATTATGTTTGAGAAGAACTCGAATCGGCTCAACCACACCGCCCCCAGTAAATAACCACTCATAATCCTCAGGGATTTTCCATCCGCTCCTGCCCTTCGAACGGTCAAGGGGTGTAACGATCAGCATCTCCACTCCATTAGAAAACGCACTCCCACCCACGCCACCGCCGCCTAGCACCACTCTCTGCGCCTTGCCCGTGCTTAAGGCCTTCTCGCGTGCCTGCCCCGCTTTCTCCTCCAAAAGTTTTCTAGCCGACTCCAAATCCGGATCTCCACCCGTCGAAGAAAGAAAAACCGCCGCTCCCCCCATGAACACCACCCCAATTCCCACCGCTAACATAATTTCAAGCAGGGTAAATCCTTTCCCTCCTCGCCAAATCGGCCGCCGCATCATCCGGCCTACCTCCTCAACTTACTTCGAACTGATATCGTCGCCCTTGCCCCCATCGTCCTTGCGATCGGGTCCCATCGAATAAACACGAAAGCCCTTGGCCGACGCCGAATCGATCTTGTACTTGTAATCTTGCCCCCATGGATCTTTCGGCAACTCCTCAAAACCCTTTCCCGTCCCCACTAGCGCCTGTAGCCCCGCCGATTGCGATAGCGGAACGCCACCATTCTTCATCTCATACATTCTTACTTGTGTGATAATCGCTTGCAGATCCCCTCGGGCCCTCTGCTCCTTTGCGAATTCTAGATTACCCGTCAGCATGAAGATGGCTGACCCCATCAACACGGTGATGATTCCCACCACCAACATAATTTCGATTAAGGTAAATCCAGCGCTTTGAGCTAGATGACGAACTTTGAATAATTTCGGTTTCATTCTGTCCTTAATCCTACGACTCCGCTGGAAGAAGACAATCCTGTCCGCAACTGCACTTGTGCCCTTTTTTCTATCATCGGCTCAAACTTGGGCATCGCTACCTGCGTCACCACCGGTTGCGTCGATGGTGCTGCAGGACGTGACGCCAGCTCCTGACTCACCTCTCCAAAAACCACCTGCAAACGCACATTCCGTACTGTCATGCGACTCTCCCCGACCACTTTCCAATCCACCTGATTCTCCCCTTTATGCAAAAGACCCACCGGCACATACGCCACCACTTTTCGCCAACCTCCATAATGCAAACTTTGACCCAACGCCCCTTGCCGAAATCCCGGATCGTCCAGCCCCGGTACCTCCACCGCCACACCCATCAGAGCCTGCCCGTTCACCCCCAACCAAGGCTCCTCCCCAGGTTCTAAACCCGCAACTTGTGCCTCGATCCTGCCATAGGCCGGCGCTCCAGCAATCGGTGCCACAAACTGCACCGGACTCTGCACGTCGATTTTGATCGGCCCCTCATCCAAAACAGCATCCATTACCCGCCCTTTTTCCTCATCCAAAGGCCGATGCCTCCCCCCACCATAAGTCTCATCCCCAGGTAAAACCTTGCCCGAGGGCGTTAAGTATAAACCCGACGGCCCAGCCCAACCCGCCGCTAAAACCAGTGGCTCCACCCAAGCTAACTCAACTCTTTCAACGACCGACTCCTCCCCCGTCGACTCCACAGTCAATTGACCCGCCCCACCCAAACTGCTCCGCTCAATCAGCAAAGTTCGTTGATGTAACGGCGCTGCCTTCTCAAATAAATTACCACACAAGGTCACCGCCCTACCTGGGGCCTGCCAAATCACCCTAGCAAACCCATCCTTAGGCTCCCGGAACACCACCGTCACAGCCAATTTAGAATCCCCAACAGGTGGCCGAACCAGCACACGCCACACCGAAATCTGTAGGCCGCGTTGGGTTGTCACTGGGCCAGCCCAAGTCGGCAATGGATCCCCGGCTTTTTTCACATCCCAAATAGCCGGTGGAATCGCATGTCCCGGCGGTGCCTCGGCCGTGCCCAAGGAGCAACCCCAGAGCAAAACAAAAAGCCACCCCATCCGAGAAAGTCGATTACTCCACCTTTTCACTCTCAATACTCTGACACGAATCCCCCCCTTTTCTCCGCCCACCCGCCCGCTTGCTCACCCCATCCGTCAACAACCCTCGAAACAGCCCGAATAACTTATTAGAGGCTTTTTCGCATTCCTGACATCGCACCAAAAATACTCGTGATGATCGAATACACAACCACACCGACCACCAAAGCGATCACCACAATTATCACTGGCTGGATCAGCGCGGTAATTCTCTGAATCTTGCGATCCATATCCTTTTCAAAACGTGCCCCCGCCTTGTCCAAAGCCTTGGCCAAATCCCCCGTCTGCTCCCCTACCGCAACCAAATCCAAAAACATATCGGAAAAGCCACTCACCTGACGCAATGCCCGACTCAAAGAGTATCCCTCCGAAATCTGAACCGATGCTTTCTCTAATCGTAGACGATAGTACGAGTTGGGAGTCGCTTGGGTCACCAACTGCATCGCTTGCAAAAGAGTCACCCCATTGGTCAGAAGATTCGCCAAAGTCTGACTAAATTGCGCATAGAAAGCCGCCTCCAGCACCGCCCCCGCCACAGGAATTTTCATTCGCGACTGATCCCACCAGATCCTCCCCAAAGGTTTCTGAATCCACTGCCAAAAACCTAACCCTCCCAGCGCCATACTCGCCGCCACCAACCACCCATAATGAACTAGAAAATAACTCGTTCCCAATAAGAGTCTCGTCACCAACGGCGTCGTTTCGGGGGATTTGCTAAACAGACTTTCCAACTGCGGAACTAAAACAACGACAAAAAGAACCATCAGCAAAATTCCCGCCCCACTGACAAACATTGGATAAATCAATGCCTGGATTACCCGCCCCTTCAAATCACTCAACTTTTTGAGATACAAAACCTGCCTCTTTAAAATCGACCCCAACGCCCCACTCACCTCTCCCGCCGCCACTAAGTTACAGTATAAATCAGAAAAACTGGCAGAGGCCGCTTTCAAAGCGCGCGAAAGACTCGTTCCTTCTCGCACCTGATTCCGTAAACTCTGCGCCACCGTTTTCAAGGCAGAAGCCTCCGACCTCTGCTCCATCATCTTTAATGCTCCCTCCAACTGTAGCCCCGCATCCAGCAGATCCCCCAACTCCTCTGTAAACGAAATAATTTGCGCCTCATTCATCGGCTGCTCTACCGCGTAACCCCCCACGCCCCCGCTCCCCGCCGCCAGCACCGCCCCCTCCTCATATAATTTTAACGGCCGTAACCGTAGCTTGTTTAATTGGGCTAGCGCTTCTTGCCGACTTTTTGCCTCCAATTTCCCCGCAGTTCGCCCCCCACCTGCCACCAACGCCTCATACGCAAAGCTCGCCACTTAACTCTCCTTGCTCTTGGACGCATCCACCACCGTCACACGCAGCACCTCCTCAATGGTCGTGGTACCCTCTGCCACTTTTTCCCAACCATCATCCCGCAAATTTCGCATCCCCTGTGATTTTGCCATCTCTTTCAAGGCCGCATTCGACTCCTTGCGGGTAATCATCTCCTGCAGTTGTGGAGTCACCAAGCAGATCTCAAATATCGCCCGCCGCCCTTGATAACCCGTCTGCCGACATCGATCACAACCCACCGCACGATGTGCGGTTGCCGCCTTATCCAAGGGAATTCCGATATCTTTCAAATATTGCTCCGAATATTGAGCCGGCTCACAACACCATGGACAAAGGACTCGAACTAACCTCTGCGCGATAAACGCTCGAACCGAAGAACCGACCAAAAATGGCTCAATCCCCATATCCACCAACCGGGTGATTCCCCCGATCGCATCATTCGTGTGCAACGTGGAAAACACCAAGTGCCCCGTCAACGCAGCCCGAATCGCAATCTCCGTTGTTTCCACATCCCGCATCTCTCCCACCATCACGACGTTCGGATCTCCCCGCAAAATGCTTCTTAAGCCCGCCGCAAAGGTCAGATTGATCTCTGGCTTCACCGCAATCTGCACTACCCCAGGAATCTTGTTTTCCACAGGATCTTCAATCGTCACAATTCGTCGATCCTTCGTATTGAGTGACGCCAAGAAAGTATACAGCGTCGTCGATTTTCCCGACCCTGTCGGTCCTGTGATCAAAACAATTCCGTTCGGCAAAGCCAAAAGGTTCCTCACGCTCGCCTCATGAATCGGACTCAATCCCATCTGTGCAAAATCAAAACGCTGTTGGCCCAATAATCGCAGGCTAATCGACTCCCCTGTCACGGAGGGGATTGTCGCAATACGAACATCGATAGGACGCCCTTCAAACTCCAAATTGATTCGCCCGTCTTGAGGAAGACGTCTCTCCGCAATATCCAGGTGAGCCATAATTTTGATTCGGGAAATTAAGGAGGCCTGAAACAGCTTTATTCGTGGCGGGACGGGAATATTTCGTAACACACCGTCGATCCGGTACCGCACCTGCAAATCATCCTCCAAAGGTTCAATATGAATATCTGTTGCTCTCTCTTGCAATGCCTCCCGAATAATTTGATTCACAAATTTGATGACCGATGCCTCTGAGTCATTCTCGTCCAAAATTGTCGTTTCCTGCTCTAGATCGTTTGC
>Ga0164294_10005578_pt1 | contig 10809 bp, 9 predicted proteins | sample GEODES005metaG_FD_111479 | JGI IMG/M metagenome (GOLD analysis project Ga0164294, IMG submission 111479) | Oligotrophic lake water microbial communities from Sparkling Lake, Wisconsin, USA - GEODES005 metaG | ecosystem: Environmental > Aquatic > Freshwater > Lake | place: USA: Sparkling Lake...
CATCTATGTCCATGCTGAGTTTTGAACGTAAGTACCGCGTGCGCGGTGGAACCCTGGTTGGGGGCGACCTGTTTGATTTTTGGGTCGGTCCTTTTTACGTCGGGTTCTTCGGAATCACGACCCTATTTTTTGTCCTTTCGGGCACCATGCTGATTTTGTGGGGCGCGGCCATGGGCCCGACCTGGAACGTTTGGCAAATCAATATTGCCCCGCCTGATCTTTCTTATGGGCTGCGCTTTGCACCCATGATGGAAGGAGGCTTGTGGCAACTCATCACGGTATGTGCCCTTGGCTCTTTTGTCTCTTGGGCATTGCGGGAAGTAGAAATTGCCCGCAAACTGGGAATGGGCTTGCATGTGCCCTTTGCCTTTGGTATGGCCATATTGGCCTATTTTTCGCTGCAGGTGGTGCGCCCGGTGCTGATGGGTGCCTGGGGACACGCTTTCCCCTATGGCATTTATAGCCATCTGGATTGGGTGAGCAACACCGCTTATCAGTACCTGCACTTTCACTACAACCCGTGGCACATGATCGCAGTGACATTGTTCTTTGCAACGGTGTTGGCGCTGTCCATGCACGGTGGTTTGGTGCTGTCTGCTACCAATCCTGGCAAAGGCCAAACCGTCAAGTCCCCGGAACATGAGGACACCTTCTTCCGCGACCTGATCGGCTATTCCGTTGGCACGCTGGGTATCCACCGCTTGGGCTTGTTCCTGGCTCTGGCCGGTGTCTGGTTTGGAATCGTTTGTATCGTGGTCAGCGGCCCGTTCTGGACCGGTGCCTGGCCTGAATGGTGGAGCTGGTGGCTCAACATGCCCATCTGGCGCAGCTAAGAACCCAAGGAGAAAATAATGGCTGAGTACCAAAACCTGTTTACTTCTGTGCAGCCGGTCGGACCGCTGCACGACGGTGTGCCGCTGCCGCGTGGCGACGATAAGCGCACTGGCACCCCCTTTCTGGTGCACCTGCTCGGGCGTATCGGTAATGCACAAATTGGTCCCATCTATCTGGGCACGCTGGGTGTGGCCTCGCTACTGTTTGGCACGCTGGCTTTCAACATCATCGGGTTCAATATGTTGGCCTCGGTGGATTGGAGCCCGATCGAGCTGATCCGTCAGTTGTTCTGGCTAGCGCTTGAGCCGCCCCCGCCAGCCTTTGGCCTGAGTATTCCGCCGCTGGCCCAAGGCGGCTGGTGGCTGATTGTCGGCTTCTTGCTGACGGTGTCGATTCTGCTGTGGTGGACGCGCACTTACCGGCGAGCCCGTCAGCTGGGGCTGGGCACCCATGTAGCCTGGGCCTATGCGGCGGCTATTTGGCTGTTTTTGGTATGCGGCTTCTTTCGCCCCATCATGATGGGCAGCTGGTCTGAAGCGGTCCCCTTCGGCATATTCCCACACCTGGATTGGGTGTCTGCCTTGTCACTGCGTTACGGCAACCTTTTCTACAACCCCTTCCACGCACTGTCTATCGTCTTTTTGTACGGCTCGGTGCTGCTGTTTGCCATGCACGGCGCCACCATCCTGGCTGTGGGCCGCTATGGCGGCGAGCGTGAGATTGAGCAAATCGTGGATCGCGGCACCGCGTCTGAGCGCGCTGGCCTGTTCTGGCGCTGGACCATGGGGTTTAACGCAACCATGGAATCGATTCACCGCTGGGCCTGGTGGTTTGCGGTGCTCTGTCCTCTGGTCGGTGGTGTGGGCATTTTGCTCACCGGCACGGTGGTTGATAACTGGTATTTGTGGTCGGTCAAACACCATGTGGTTCCAGCCTACCCCTTGGGTAACCCTGTGGTACTCGACCCTGCACTGTTAGGAGCAAAGCCATGAAGAAGTCCCTTCGAATCCTCCTCATCGCGCTGCTGCCTGCGGCTGCCGCGCTGCTGTCAGGCTGCGAGCGCCCGCCCATCGAGACGGTGCAAACCGGCTATCGCGGTACGGGTATGGAGCAAATCTACAACCCCCGCACGCTGCTCAAACAGGCGTCTCTGAACCAGGCACCGGTGGCTCCCGAGGCTGCCAGCGCCGATGGCCCCAAGGCAAAGGAAATTTATCAAAATGTTCAGGTTTTGGGCGACCTGAGTGTGGCCCAGTTCAGTCGCCACATGGCGTCCATTACCCAGTGGGTGTCGCCTGATGAGGGATGCGCCTATTGCCACAATGTGCAGAACTTTGCCGAGGACACAAAGTACACCAAGGTGGTGGCGCGGCGCATGATCCAGATGACGCAGCGTGTCAACCAGGACTGGAAACCGCACGTGGCCGAGACCGGGGTGACTTGTTACACCTGCCACCGTGGCAACAACATTCCGACCAATGTATGGTTTGCGCCCAAAGACCGCAAGTACGCCAGCAACAGCGTGATGGGCGACTTGGCCGGGCAAAACCTGGCCTCCAAGTCGGTGGGTTTGACGTCTCTGCCCTTTGATCCGTTCACGCCTTACTTGAAAGATGCGGCGCCCATTCGGGTCAACGGCGACACGGCCATGGTGCTGCGGGGTGACGCGGTTAACCGCAGTTCGACCAAGCAGGCCGAACACACTTACGGCCTGATGGTTCACATGTCGGAGTCGCTCGGAGTCAATTGCACTTATTGCCATAACACCCGCAACTTCGCGTCTTGGGAGGAGTCCCGACCCCAGCGCGTGACGGCGTGGCACGGTATCCGCATGGCGCGGGATCTGAACAACGACTACATGACGCCGCTAACAGACACCTTCCCGCCCCACCGCTTAGGACCCAAAGGCGACGTGGCTAAGGTCAATTGCACTACCTGCCACCAAGGCGCTTACAAGCCGCTGTATGGTGCGGCCATGGCCAAGGACTTCCCGGAGCTGCAGGCGCTGGCCAAGCCTTAAGGTCTAAGCTCCTCAAGGGCCTTCGCTTTGTGCGGTGGAGGTCCTTTTTTTTATGGAGTGTTTGTCAATGAACCTGGTGCTGATGGACGTTCCTTGTGACCAGGTGAGCGTGCTTGTGCTGGCGGATATCGCCCCTGTGCACCGGCTGTGGGGTTGGTCCCGCATCGTCAAGGGGCCGTTGAAATTGCGCTCCCTCAACCAACTGCGCTTTTCCAAGGTGCTGGGTAGTGGTTTCGATGGCGGCTTTGGTCTGCGGCCTAGCGCGTCCCGCCAAGGGCTGTTTGCAGTATTTAGCAGCTTGCGCGCGGCTGAGGAGTTTATTGTCGATTCCGACGTGATGCACGGCTACCGCGAACACGCGAGCGAATGCTGCGTACTCAAACTGCGCGTTTGGTCGTGCCGGGGTAGCTGGGACGGACAGACGCTCGCACCCAGCATTGCCCCGCCAGATGGCGGCCCGGTAGCTGCACTCACCCGCGCCTCCATTGCGCTGCGCAAAGCTCCGGCTTTTTGGCGCCACGCGCCTGCATCTCAAACCGCGCTCGACGCTGCACCCGGCTGCCAGTTGGCAGTCGGCCTGGGCGAGGCGCCGTTTTTGCGCCAGGCCACCTTCACGCTGTGGGACAGCCTCGCCGACATGGACGCCTATGCTCGCTCAGGCCCGCACCTAGAGGCCATTAAGGCTGCGGCTAAAGAGCAGTATTTCACCGAGTCCATGTTTGCGCGCTTTGTCACCCTAAGTGTCCAGGGCACATGGAAGGGCCACCACTATGGCTGAATCGCTGCGCACGTCACGCGTGGTGGTGGTGGGTGCGGGCATTGGCGGGTTGGTCAGCGCGCTGCTGCTGGCGCACCGGGGTCTGGATGTAACGTTGGTGGAAGCCGCCGCCGCCCCTGGGGGCAAGATGCGCCAGATTGTGGTGGACGGCGTGGCGGTGGACTCAGGCCCCACAGTGTTCACCATGCGCTGGGTGCTCGACCAGATGCTGGCCGAGATTGGCAGTTCGCTTGAGAGCCTGTTGCAGCTATCGCCCATCCATGTGCTGGCGCGCCACGCCTGGCGTGGCAGCGCGGCCACGCTTGATCTGCACGCGGACACCGGGCGCTCGGCCGACGCCATTGCCGCCTTCAGCAGCCCGGCCGAAGCCCAGCGCTTTAGGCAGTTTTGCCAGCAAACCCGCGCCCTGTACCACGCCTTAGAAAAGCCCTATATCCGCAGCCAGCGTCCCAGCCTCTTGAGCATGGCGCAAGACCTGGGGCCGCGGGGCCTGGGCACGCTCATGGGTCTGGGCCCGTTTGCTACGCTGTGGAGCAGCCTGGGGCGGCATTTTCATGACGTGCGATTGCAGCAACTGTTTGCCCGCTACGCCACTTATTGCGGCTCGTCGCCCTGGGCTGCGCCGGCCACATTGATGCTGGTGGCGCAGGTGGAGCTTGACGGCGTGTGGTCGGTGGGTGGCGGCATGCACGCGGTAGCGCAGGCGCTTGCCACTCTGGCGCAGCAGCGCGGCGTAAAGCTGCGCTACGGCGTGGCCTGCAGCGAGATTGAAACCGCACAGGGGCGCGCCAGCGGCGTGCGCATGGCCAATGGCGAGCGCCTCGCCGCAGACGCCGTGGTGTTTAACGGCGACGTGGGCGCCCTGGCCCACGGTCTGCTGGGCCAAGGGCCGCAGCGCGCCGTGGCGCCCGTGGCGGTGGCGCAGCGTTCACTTTCCGCTGTAACCTGGTCCATGCATGCACGCTCCAGCGGTTTTCCCCTGGTGCGGCACAACGTGTTTTTTGACCACGATTACCGCAGCGAATTTGAGGATATATTTTCCAAGCGCCGCCTGCCTGAACAAGGTACGGTGTATCTGTGCGCCCAAGACCGAGACGACCACGGGCTGGCCCAGCCCGGCCCCGAGCGTATGCTGGCTCTGGTCAACGCCCCGGCCGACGGCGACAGCCCCGCATTTGATGAATCAAGGATCCAAGCATGCGAACAACGAAGCCTGGCGCTTTTGCGCCACTGTGGCCTGACGCTGCAGGCCCAGCCGCACCAGGTGGTGCGCAGCACGCCGCAAGACTTTGGCCGGCTGTACCCGGGTACGGGCGGGGCGCTTTATGGCCGCGCAACCCACGGCTGGATGTCGGCCTTTGCGCGGCCCTCAGCGCAGAGCAAAGTGCCGGGCCTGTACCTGGCGGGGGGCAGCGTGCACCCGGGGCCGGGCGTTCCCATGGCGGCCATGTCGGGACGGTTGGCGGCCGCGACGCTGATGGCGCACCTCGATTCGACCAGCCGGTCGCGCCGGGTGGCTATCTCTGGTGGTATGTCGACGCCCTGAGCGACGACGGCCAACACGGCCTGTCTATCATCGCCTTTGTGGGCAGCGTGTTTTCACCGTACTACGCGCTGGCGCGTGGCATGCATGGCGGCGTGGCCGACCCCGAACACTTTTGCGCCATCAACGTGGCGCTGTACGGCGCCCAAGGCCGGCGCTGGACCATGACCGAGCGCGGGCGCAGCCACGTGCAGCGCAGCCACAATCGCTTCACCGTAGGCCCCAGTCAGTTGCACTGGAACGGTCAGCAGTTGGTGATTGATATTGACGAGGTCAACGTGCCCATCCCCATGCGCGTGCGCGGGCGCGTGACCGTGCAGCCTGTGGGTCTGAGCGCCTTTGTCACTGGTTTGGACGCAGACGCCCGCCACCGCTGGGGCCCGATTGCCCCATGCTCGCGCGTGGCGGTAGACATGCAAAACCCCCAGTCCCGCTGGAGCGGTCACGCCTATCTGGACAGCAACGAGGGCGACGAACCGGTGGACCGCGCATTCAAGGAGTGGGACTGGGCCCGCGCTGAAATGGCCAATGGCGACACCACCGTCATCTACGACGTGCGCCCCCGCCACAGCCCGGACCGCGTGGTGGCTCAGCGCTTTGCGCCTAGCGGCCAGACCAGCGCCTTTGCCGCGCCGCCACGCCAAACCTTGGCAGCTTCCAAATGGCGCATAGGCCGCACCATGCGCAGTGAAGGTGGCGCGGGCGCCTCTGTCGTCCAAACCCTGGAAGACACGCCTTTTTACGTGCGTTCGGTCTTGCGCGCCGACCTGCTGGGCGAACAGGTCACCGCCGTGCACGAGACCCTGAGCATCCCGCGCCTGGTGTCCTTGCCGGTTCGGCTGATGCTGCCTTGGCGGATGCCTAGGCGGGGATAAGGCAGCGGGCAGGCGCGCTGAGGGATGCGCTACCGGGAAATCGGCACCGCCTTACAACCTTAGAAACCTGCAGAGCTAAAGATGACAGAATCCACCACGATGCTGAAGGGCCTAGGCCACTAAGGCACTATCACCGACCAGCTCAAGATAGGCATCTTCTAAGGTCACCGGTTGAACACTTACTGCGGTGACCCGTGTACCGTCTAGCGCGTCAACAATCTCTCGCAAGCCCAAGTCGTGAGGAAGCAAAAGACGCATCTGCCCCGCGTGTTGGCGAACTGTCCAACCCAGCTCAAGTGCGCGTTGCATGATGGCTTCATTGTTTTTAGATTCCACCTTGGCCACAGCTTGGCCTGGTATTCGGGCTAACAATTCAGGCACGCTGCCCTGGGCGACAATTTTGCCGCTGCGCATGAGCGCAACTCGGCTGCACAGACGCTGAGCCTCGGCCAAATGGTGGCTGGTTAACAAGATGGTTGTGCCGCTGTCACGCAAGCCTTCGATGAGGCGCCACAGGTCCATCCGCGCTTCCAAATCCACAGCAGCGGTGGGCTCGTCAAGCACCAGCAACTTAGGTCGGTGTACCAAGGACACGGCCAGATGAAGCCGCTGTTGCCATCCCCCCGAAAGTCGCCCCACCCGGGTGGCTGCAAAATTTTCTAACCCAAACCTGTGCATCAGTTCGGTCACCCGTTGATTGCGGTCCTTTTCTGAAAGGCCATAGAGCCGGGCAAAAAAGTGAAGATTTTCAGCGGGCAGCAAATCGGGGTACAGGGCGCAGTGCTGCGTACACAGGCCCACCAGCCCGCGTGCTCGGTAATTGAGTTTGTTCAATGGCTCACCCATTAGCTGAACCTGCCCAGCGTCGTAGGACAGCAGCTTGCAAACGATGTTCAGAACCGTGGACTTGCCACACCCATTGGGGCCCAGCAAACCCACAACTTCACCCGGCTCAACCCGCAGGCTAAACCCATCCAGCACATGTTGGCTACCCAACCACTTGTGAATATCGTCAATTTGCAGCACTGCTGTCATTTGGATTTTTCCGCACCCAGCAGATGCTGATAAGACTGAATGCCTAAAGCCAGAGAGAGGACACAAAACACAAACAGAAAAGTTAATTCAAAGCGCAGTTCATCGAAGCCCATGCCATATGCGGCTACACCCTTAAAGGCTTGGTTCATATGCAGCATAGGGTTGATTTGCGCCACGGCTTGCATGCCTTGGGGCATGATTTCAAGTGGAAAAAACGTGCCACCCAGCACCAACAGCGGCACACCAATGGCCGACAAAGCCACCACCACTTCTTCGCTACGTCTAGCAAACCGTGCACCCAGAAAAAATCCCATACCCACATAGGAAAACACAGACAGCAGCAGAATCAATCCGCCCAAAAACAGACCGCCGTGGTATTGAACGCCAATGAACAGGGCAATGCTGTAGAGCATGACCACTTGTATCAACGCCAGCAACAATTGTGCAATGACAACGCCCAAGAAGTACGCAGCGGGGTGCAGGGGTGTGGTGAGCAAACGGGGCAGCGTGCCGCGTTCGCGTTCGGCAGCGATCACCGCTGCGGTGCCGCCCAGGCAACTGAAAAAAAGTGCTGCGCCTACCAAAATGCCAGCCGCTGCGGCATCAAGGCCGGCGCGCATGCTGTCGTTGTGCGCGTAGACCAAACCGAACAGTAGCATCATCATCGATGGAAACACAGCCCAAAATATCAGGCCGCGCTTTTGACGCCATTGCTCCAGCAACAGCCGTTGTGCAACGGCAAGTGTTTGACCCCACAAAAGATGGCTGGTGTGCATCAGAACGAGCGCTTAAAAGTAGCGGCATTGGGCAGCACTGTGTCGAGGGCTTTTGCGGACATCAACACACCCGGTATGCCTGCACCTGGGTGGGTGCTGGCGCCCACCATGAACAGGTTTTGAATGTCTTCGCTCCGGTTGTGCGGCCTGAACCAAGCGCTTTGCATCATTAGCGGTTCCAGCCCAAAGGCGGCGCCCTGATAAGAAAGCAAGTTGTCTTGGAAGTCTTGCGGGGTGGTCATGAACGAGACCGTGAGGTGTTCGCTTAAATTGGGTAGAACAGTTGTCTCCAGCGCTTGAGCAATGGCGGCGCGGTAAGGCTCTGCATGGCTAGCCCAGTCGGTGCCGCTTTGCAGGTTGGGGACGAGTGCCAGAACATAAAAGGTATCGTACCCTTGCGGTGCCATGGCCGGATCGGTAGCTGTCGGGCGATGCAAGTAAAGGCTGAAATCATTGGACAAATGGTGGTGTTTGAAGATGTCTTTCAATAGCGCTTCATAGCGCGGGCCAAGCAACATCATGTGATGCGGCACGTCGTCAAAACGTTTGTTGGTTCCAAAATACCAGACAAAAAGGCTCATTGAATACTTGCCCTTCTCCACCTTGGCATTGGTCCACACCTTGCGGTGTTTCGCGTCGATCAGGTTCCTGTAGGTCCAAGCCGCGTCGGCATTGCAAACAACCAGATCAGCCGCAATAGTTTCTCCGCTGGCCAGCGTGACGCCACAAGCGCGCCCATCTGCAACTTCGATGCGGCGCACTTCAGCGCCCGTGCGCAGACGGCCCCCCATGCCTTCGATCACATTGACCAAACCATTCACCAAAACTCCTGTGCCGCCCATCGTCCAGTGCACGCCAAAGCGTCTTTCCAGCGCATTGATGAGCGAGTACACGCAGGTCACAGAGAACGGATTACCCCCAATCAAAAGGGACTGCAGGCTCAAGACTTGGCGCAATTTTGGGTGTTGGATGTGCGTGGCGACCATCGCGTGCAGACTTCGCCAGCCCTTCATGCGGACAATAGCCGGCACAGCCTTGAACAAATCGCCCATGCTGTCAAACGATTGGCAGCTTAAGGTGCCAAAGCACAGATTTAAACAAAGGTCCGCTTCTGCCAAGAAGGCAGCGTATCCAGGCCCAGCCGTGGGATCGATGCGCAGGACTTCAGCGCGCATTCGCTCGGGGTCTCCGCTGTAATCGAAGTGGTCTCCGTCGTCGAAACGGATTCGGTAAAAAGGGTCGAGCAAACGCAGCGCTACATCATCGGAAAATTTGCGTCCAGCCAGACCCCATAGCTCTTCAAGCAAGAGTGGTGCAGTAACGATCGTCGGGCCAGCGTCAAAGGTGTGGCCGTCGACATGGATCACGTGGGCCCGGCCGCCTGGCATATCTAACTTCTCGAGCACCTGCACATTCCAACCTTTGGCGCACAGGCGAACGGCTGCCGCCAACCCACCGAAGCCGCTACCAATGACCAGAGCTACCGGGGGTTTGGCGTCTACCTTTCGTATGGGCTGCCGAGTTGCGCTGGCGTTCATCGGCATCAACCTAATGTTTTGGCATTCCGCTTTTTGTTAATAGGATGCAAGACCTTATGCAGCGGTGATTTTGATCGAAAGTCAGAAAACTGGCCTCTACCCTCGTCAATGACCTTGCCTTGGTACCCAACCTGACTTGTAGACTTTTTTTGACGCTTAGATTGACGCTACCGCTCAAACTTTCGCGGGCTGAGTCGGGCGCAATGGCTTTGATCAAATTCATGTGGCGAAAAAAACCCCACCCCAGCACCAACGCGCGATGCGTAGCAGTCCACCAAAGACCGTTTCATCCATGGGGAACGGATCAGCATCTGATAATCAAATTGCCACATTTTTGGCGCTTCAGGACATCCTGATTTTTTCGGAGATTTACATGAAAAAGACCTTGATCGCAACAGTTTTAGCCCTCGGCGCCGCTTTCACCGTCCAGGCCAAAGACATCGTTGATACGGCCGTGGCCGCCGGTGACTTTAAAACCTTGGCCACGGCATTAGCCGCTGCAGGCTTGGTTGACACCCTCAAAGGCAAGGGCCCGTTCACGGTGTTTGCACCCACAGACGCTGCCTTTGCAAAGATTCCTAAAGCCGACTTGGATGCCTTGATAAAAGACAAGGCCAAGCTCACCGCTGTCCTCACCTACCATGTAGTACCCGGTAAAGTGATGGCTGCGGACGTGAAAGCGGGTAAAGTAAAAACCGTGCAAGGCTCTGAACTCACCGTTTCCACCTCTGGCGGCGTCATGGTTGACAAAGCAAAAGTCACCGCTACGGACATCGTTGCGGACAACGGCGTTATCCATGTCATTGACACTGTGATCATGCCCAAGTAAATCGACTGTCCTTGCGATTGCTGGCTTTTAAAGAACCCACAGACGTTTCTATGGCCAACGCATCGAGCAAGGATTTCACAGTGTGGGGGTTGCGAGTTCGAAACTTGAATCTCCCACCATTTTTATCGATATGAATTTGGCCTATCGAAGCAGCCCTCAGCGCTTTTATGATTTCAAAAAGGCAGTGGAGCGGGTGCCTCAATTTTTAACATGTTCTTACACGCCTTCTAATCAGTGAAGCTTCCTCACATGCGTCACCTAGCGCTTTAGTCTTAACGGTCAGACCAGCGCAGTTGTCGCACCATAGCGCCAAACCTCGGCGTCTTCCATATGGTGCATAGGTCGCACCATACGCGTAGAAGGTGGCGTTGGCGCCTCCGTCGTTCAAACCCTGGAATGCACGCCTTTCTATGTGCGTTAGGTCTTGTACGTCGGCCTGCCGGGCGAACGTGCGATCTCCACGCACGAGACTCTGATCATCCCGCGCCATGGTGTCGTTGCCGGTTCGGCTGATGCTGCCTTGGCGGATGCCCAGGCGGGGTAGGGGTGAGATTGGCGACGCCTGTGCGGTGCGTTCACGC
>Ga0164294_10005584_pt1 | contig 10804 bp, 10 predicted proteins | sample GEODES005metaG_FD_111479 | JGI IMG/M metagenome (GOLD analysis project Ga0164294, IMG submission 111479) | Oligotrophic lake water microbial communities from Sparkling Lake, Wisconsin, USA - GEODES005 metaG | ecosystem: Environmental > Aquatic > Freshwater > Lake | place: USA: Sparkling Lake...
CCACTTGGTACTGCGTACACAGCGCAGACAACTTATTCAATGAAGCCAGGTAGTCACCCATGTGGCCGTCCGGCGGGTCTATCACTGTGGTGCTGCCGTTGAGTATGTGGTCGCCGCTGATCAGCAAGCCGTCTTCTTCCAAAATCAAACACACATGGTTCGCGGCATGCCCGGGCGTGTGCACCACGCGCAGCGTGTGCGTGTCTTGACCGCTGTGCAGCACCAGCATGTCGCCGTCATTCAATGCATGGTCAGGTACAAATCGGCTGTGGGCGCGCGCTGTGTCAGCTGACGCCATGCCCATGATGCGCAGGTTCACGCCATGCTCTGCACAAAGTTTTTTCAAAAGCGCCGCACCTGGTGAATGGTCAGGGTGCGAATGCGTACACACAATGAATCGCACATCGCCGCCGCAGGCTTGCCACAGCCGTTGTATGTGTTCGCGGTCCGGCGGACCCGGGTCGATGACGATGAATCCGCTGTCGGCGTCGCCAATCAAATAGCTGTTGGTGCCGGGGCCGGTCATCATGCCGGGGTTGGGCGCGGTCAAGCGTTGCACATGCGCAAGCAAACGCACCGGTGCGTCCGTTTGCCAATCCAGCGAATGCAAAATTTGCCCGTCGCGACAGGTCAACGCCAATTCACCAAATGGTTGTTCATGCTCCATGTGGCGCGACTCTTTGCCATTCAACCAGCCGGCGCGTGGGCAACTGTGAAACCAGGGTTGCTCATCTGCGCACGCGGCCAGCACCGCATCCACTGTGTCAAACGCCTGCATGCGCTCCAGCGTGCGAATGGTCGGGAAGATGATAAAGAAATCGTTCTCGCGGTGGCGTTGCAAGGCGTCTTGCGGGCGTATCCACAAGGGTTCGAACTGTTCTTTGTCGTCAGCCACCGGGGTTTGTCCCTCGGGCATGCGAGACACCAGAAACGGCACATCAAAGCGGCGCTTTAAATCGCGGTCGGTCACCCAATGCGCCAACACAAACACCTGATCCGCTGCGAGTTGCATGCCGCGCGCTTGGATTTGCGGCGGCAGTGGTTGCAAGCGGTCAAAGCCATGTATGTCGTCCATGTCAGCCATGCGTCCGTCAGGGTGGGTGGCCAACAACACGCCGAGTTCTTCAAAACTTTCTCGTATGGCTGCAATCGCCTGTGTCAATCGCAAGTCTGCTTGTGTGCTGCGGCGTTTGGCCAAAGCATGTACCTCGGCATCCGCCGCTTCTATGCCGCCGCCCGGAAACACATAAGCGCCGGGCGCAAAACTCGCGCTCATGGATCGGCGTGTCATCAACACTTCGATGCCTTGATCGCCATCGCGCAACAGCAGCACAGTGGCTGCAGGCAGCAGCGGGGCAGGGGATCGTTGGGGATGCAGTTGTAAATGGGGGCGGACCATGGCTGAAAGTGAGAGTGGAACAGGCATGATAATCGGCGCATGCGTATCCGATTTACCAAAATGCAAGGCGCGGGCAATGATTTTGTGGTGCTCGACGAAACCCGGGGCTTGTTAGGCCTGACCGCTGCCGACTACCGTTTTCTGGCCGACCGTCATTTCGGCGTCGGTGCCGACCAAATTTTGAGTGTACGTGCCGCTCCCACACCGGATGTGGATTTTGAATATGTGATTCACAACGCCGACGGCGGCGAGGTCGAGCAATGTGGCAATGGCTCGCGTTGCTTTGTGCGCTTTGTGCGCGAACAGGGTTTCACGAAAAAAAACACGGTACGGGTCAAAGTGCACGGCGGCATCATCACTTTGCATGAATTGCCTGATGGACAAGTGAAAGTGGACATGGGTGAACCAGTGCTGGATTTGCCGCGTATTCCGTTCAACCCGGGGCACGCATCGCTGGTGAATGAACAAGCTTTGCTGTGGCGCTTGGCTTTAGGTGAACAACACGCAGACGTGGCCGTGGTCTCCATGGGCAACCCGCATGCAGTCATGAACGTGGCCGATGTGGAGCAAGCGGCTGTCGCAAGCCTTGGCCCGTTGATCGAACACCATGCTGCGTTTCCAAATCGCGTGAACGCAGGGTTTATGCAAGTGGAGTCACGTTCGCAAATCAAATTGCGTGTGTTTGAGCGCGGCTCCGGTGAAACATTGGCTTGCGGCACCGGTGCTTGTGCTGCCGTGGTCGCAGGCATTCGCTTGGGCTTGCTTGACAGCCAAGTACAAGTGCAGACACGCGGCGGCGTGTTGACGATTGAATGGCAGGGCGCAGGTCAACCGGTGTTCATGACCGGTCCTGCCACCACAGTTTTTAGCGGCGAGATGGAGATAAAACAATGAACAACCCGATTAACCCGATCACCGAAGACGACATCGCCAATTTTTTGGTGAACACACCAGATTTTTTCGACCGCCACGCGCAGTTGTTGGCCACGGTGCGCATCGTCAACCCGCATGGCCAGCGCGCCGTCAGCCTGCAAGAACGCCAAGCCGATATGTTGCGCGAAAAAATCCGCGCCCTTGAGCAACGCATGATGGAGATGATCCGCAACGGCAGCGACAACGCAGTGTTGGCAGACCGCTTGCACCGCTGGGCGCAAAGCCTGCTCATTCTTCAGCAGCCCGCTGATTTGCCGCAAGCCATCGTGACCGAAATTCAGCATCACTTTATGGTGCCGCAAGTGGCTTTGCGCGTGTGGAAGGTGGCGGATAAGTTTCAGAAAAAAGCGTTTGCACAAAACATCAGCGAAGATGTGAAAAGCTTTACCCAAGGTTTGAGAGTGCCTTACTGCGGCGCTAACAACGATTTTGAAGCCGTGCAATGGCTGGCACATCCGCACGAAGCCCAGTCGCTGGCATTGCTGCCCTTGCGCAACAACGCAGCCCCATGGACTGATGCTGCCGACAACGCAAACACAGGCGACTGCATGGGTTTGCTGGTGTTGGCCTCGCCGGACCCGCAGCGGTTTCACCCGTCCATGGGTACCGATGTGCTGAGTCGCATCGCCGAGCTGGCCGCCGCAGCGCTCACGCGTTTGCAATAAAAAGCTGACGCGCAAACCATGTCTGAAGACGCTGAACTGGTGCAACGCTATTTGGCGCATGCGCAGTTTGAAAAACGTCTGGCCGCTCGCACCGTCACTTTGTACACAGGCGATTTACAGCGTTTACGAGCCTTGGCCGACAAAGACAACGTGGCGTTGACAGCAGTGCAAGCCCACCACATGCGGCGTTGGATGGCGCAAATGCACAGCAGTGGTCGCACGCCGCGAGGCATCGCATTGATCACTTCGGGTTGGCGCGGTTTTTACGCCTGGCTGGGACGCGAAGGTTTGGTCAGTGCCAATCCGCTCGCTGGTATGCGCGCGCCCAAAGCGGCCAAGCCATTGCCCAAAGCTTTGAATGTGGATGACGCGGTGCAACTGGCTTCGCACCACAACAACGAGCAAGACCCTTGGTTGCAAGCGCGGGATATTGCGATGGTGGAGTTGCTCTACAGCAGCGGTTTGCGCGTGGCCGAGCTCACCGGTTTGGATGTGCAGGCCAGCAGCACGGCACAAGGTTGGATAGACATGGACAGCGCCGAAGCGCATGTGCTGGGCAAAGGATCGAAGCGCCGCAGCGTGCCTGTCGGTGAAAAAGCGATCGCTGCCTTGCGCGAATGGCTACAAATACGCACACCACCATTGCCCGAACACGCACAGTCGCAAACCGCTTTGTTTGTCGGCATACGCGGCACCCGTTTGACTTCGCAAGCCATTTGGCAACGCTTGCGCGCGCGCGGTGTGCAAGCCGGTATCAGCACGCCGGTGCATCCGCACATGTTGCGCCATTCATTCGCCAGCCATGTGTTGCAGTCCAGCGGAGACTTGCGCGCAGTGCAGGAAATGCTGGGCCACGCCAACATTGGCACCACCCAAATTTACACACGGCTGGATTACCAGCACTTGGCCAAGGCCTACGATGCGGCGCACCCGCGCGCACGACGAAAAACCCCATGAAAACTCTCACACTCAAAGCCGGTAAAGAACGCTCTGCTTTGCGCTATCACCCCTGGGTGTTTGACAGCGCGATTGCCAAAGGCGGCGGTGACCCCGGCGAAACCGTGCGGGTCGAATCGCAAACCGGTCAGTTTTTGGGATGGGCTGCGTTCAGCCCGACCTCGCGCATACGCGCGCGCATTTGGAGCTTCCAAAGCGATGAACGGATTGATGCCACATTTTTTGAAAAACAAGTTGCAGCGGCTGTAGCCATGCGCGCGCGTTTGCAAGTACCTAGCAATGGTGTTCGCCTGATTCACGGCGAAGCCGATGGATTGCCGGGTTTGATTGTGGACAGTTACGACGACACGCTGGTGGCGCAGTTTTTGTCTGCCGGTACCGAGCGGTTCAAAGCCGACATCGTCAAGGCCTTGGTGCTGCACACGGGCGCCAAGCGCGTGTTCGAGCGTTCAGATTCGGGTGTGCGCTCGCTTGAAGGTTTGGGTCCGGTCACCGGTTGGTTGTACCGCGCTGAAGGCAGCAGCGACGACACGCAGATCGTGATTCAGGAAAACCAGTGGACGCTGGCGCTGGATATTGTGGAAGGCCACAAAACCGGTTTTTACCTGGACCAGCGCGACAGCCGTTTAAAGTTCGCCGAGTATGCGCAGCGATTGAATTTGCGCCAAGTGCTGAACTGTTATTGCTACACCGGTGGTTTCAGCGTGGCGGCTTTGAGCGGCATGCGGCAAAGCGGCGCTTTGAGCGATGGCGCACAAGTCACTTCCATCGACTCATCCGCCCCGGCGATTGCCAAAGCGCAAGCCAACGTGAGCCGCAACGGTTTTGATGCAGAACGCCAAGTGTTCATGGACGCAGATGTGAACGCGAGTTTGCGCAGCCTGCACAAAGAAGGCAAACAGTTTGACGGCATCGTGCTGGATCCGCCGAAATTCGCGCCCAGTGCCGCGCATGCGGAGCGCGCTGCGCGCGCCTACAAAGACATCAACCGCTGGGCGTTCAAGCTGCTTGCACCTGGCGGCGTGCTGTTCACTTACAGCTGTTCAGGCGGTATTCCACCGGAGTTGTTTCACAAGATCGTTGCGTCTGCCGGTACTGACGCAGGTGTAGACGCTTACATTTTGGAGCGTGTTCAGGCCGCGCCAGACCACCCGATGACGGTGAATTTTCCCGAGGGTGAGTATTTAAAAGGCCTGATTCTGATGAAGAAGTGAGCCACTGACTTGAATCATGGCTACACTGCCCCACCTTTGAGGTTTGTTTTGATGAAGGTTCATGTCTCATGTTGATCCCTGCTACTGTATTGACCGGTTTTTTAGGCGCTGGCAAAACCACTTTGCTCAAGCGCGTGCTCAGCGAAGACCACGGCCACAAAATCGCCATCATTGAAAACGAGTTTGGCGAAGAAAACATAGACAACGACATCTTGGTGTCTGACACCAAAGAACACATTGTGCAAATGAGCAATGGCTGTGTGTGCTGCACCATCCGCGAAGACTTGCGCACCACTTTGCAGGAACTGGCCGAGAAAAAACGCAAAGGCGAGCTCGACTTTGACCGCGTGGTGATCGAGACCACCGGCTTGGCTGACCCCGGACCGGTCGCGCAAACATTTTTCATGGACGACGAAATCGCTGAAAGCTTTTTGCTCGATTCAGTGTTGACATTGGTGGATGCCAAGCACGCCGCGCAAACCTTGAATGACCGCCAAGAAGCACGGCGTCAAATCGGTTTTGCCGATCAAATCTTCATCAGTAAAAGCGAACTGGTCAGCAAAGACGAACTCGAGGCCTTGCAACACCGTCTCAAACACATGAACCCGCGCGCACCGCAACACACCGTGCATTTCGGCGAGATTGGCTTGGACAAAGTGTTTGATCTGCGTGGTTTCAACCTGAACACCACCCTAGAGATAGATCCGGATTTTTTGAACGAGGGGCATGATCACCATCACCATGACGGCGAGCATTGCGACCATCCTTCACACGCACATGACCACCACGGCGACCATGACCACGTGCCGGGCCACGGCCATGGACACCATCACCACAATGACGACGACGTGAAAAGCTTCGTGTTCAAAGCCGATCGCCCGCTGGACCCGGCCAAGCTGGAAGATTTTTTGGGTGCCATCGTCAATATTTACGGCCCGCGAATGCTGCGTTACAAAGGTGTGTTGCACATGAAGGGCACCGAGCGCAAAGTGATTTTCCAAGGCGTGCACCAGTTGATGGGCAGCGATTTGGGTCAGCCTTGGGAGAAAAATGAGAAGCGAATGAGCAAAATGGTATTCATTGGTATCGATTTGCCCAGAGATATTTTCACGCAAGGATTAGAACAATGCTTATGCTGAGTACAATCCGCGCGCCAATGGCAAGCAAGTGATAAGTTCTTATTGCGAGAAGAAGTTGGTGAATATGTAAAAAATAACAGCAGTCGGGGAGTTTTATTTGAATTCCCCGGGCCCGGCTGACAGGAGATGAGCAGTGAAATCTACCAAGCAAAAAGCCAGCGCTAAAGACAAGGCGAAATCAACCGCCAAAGCGCCTGTTAAAAAAACTGTTGCCAAAAAAGTCGTGCCTGCGGCAAAGCCAGCGGTGAAAAAACCTGTCACCAAGCCTGCAGCCAAAAAATCGGTGCCTGCCAAAAAGCCCACTGCCCCAGCCAAGAAAGCAGTCGCTAAAAAAGCTGTACCAGTGAAAAAGGCGGTAGTTAAAAAAGCCTTACCCGTGAAAAAAGCCGTTGCCAAAAAAGCAGTGCCTGTGCAAAAAGCAGCGGTTAAAAAACCCGTCTCAACCAAGAGCACTTCGGCGAAGAAGCCAGTGCTTGCATCCAAACCCTCCAAAGCTGTACCTGTCAAAAAAGCAGTCGCCAAAACTTCAACAGCCGTTCGACAAGGCCAAGTGTCCAAGACCCCGGTCAAAACGCCGCCTTCCGCCAAAAACCCCACAACTGCAAAAACTGCTACCCCATCCGTGACCAGCGCTACCAAAAACTCCCCCGGCAAAACCGCCGCTTCCCCCGCCAAAACCGCAGCCGTCAAAACGACAGCTACGGCTTCTCCCGCCGCCGCCGAGGTTGCGAAAAAATCGCCACGCGCCGCCAAAGCCATGGCCATGATGCCGCCGCCTCCCGGACAAAGCGTGGCTTCCACCACGGCCAAATCCAGCTACGGTCCCATGTCCACGCCATCCTTACCTGCCGTGGTTCCTGTGTTGCCAGTCAAAGACCCGAAACTGGTCAATAACTGGAAAACCAAAGCCGCTGACACCATCACGGATGTCGAAGTGATTGCCATGCCTGACGACGAGTACATGAACAGCCTGCAGATGGCATTCTTTCGTCACAAACTGGTGCAACTCAAAACGGAAATCCTGATCAATGCCGGTGAAACCACCGAGCATTTGCGCGAAGACACGGTCATCGTGCCGGATCCTGCTGACCGCGCCACCATCGAGGAAGAACACGCCCTCGAATTACGCACCCGCGACCGCGAACGCAAGCTGCTTAAGAAAATCGAGCAATCCATTTCCCGCATCGACAGTGGCGACTACGGTTATTGCGACGAAACCGGCGAGCCCATAGGCGTGGGTCGCTTGATTGCCCGACCAACGGCCACTTTGTCACTCGAAGCGCAGCAGCGCCGCGAACTCAAGCAAAAGATGTTTGGCGACTAAGCGGCGACTTGTGCGTTATCACCCACATGCAGGCCCGCAACGGTCTGCATTTTTTTTGTGCAAAAAGCTGATAAACCACTTTCAAAGAAAAAGCTAAGTGCTTATTGCGTATTGGATTTTTAAAAAGTATTCATATTCGATATAGACTGTAAGTTGTTGATTTTATTTATAAAACCTGAATTTTGATTGGTATTTCAATAAATCTCTGTTAAAGTGCAAACAAGTGGTAATAAGTGGAAAAATGTGAGATTCCTCGCATTGTCGAACTTGTTTTGTCTTGAAGGGATTTATCGCTGTGTTTCAAGGTGCGTCTTCGCTCAGTCTGGATGCCAAAGGCCGTTTATCGGTGCCCACAAGGCACCGTGATGTGCTGAGCGCGACCGCAGCCGGACAACTCACCATCACACGACACCCGCACGGTTGCCTGATGCTGTTTCCCCGCAGCGAGTGGGAAAAGTTTCGCGAGCGAGTCGCCGCGTTACCCATGACCGCGCACTGGTGGAAGCGCATCTTTCTAGGCAACGCCATGGATGTGGATATGGACAGCACAGGCCGAGTCTTGATCTCGCCGGAGTTGCGCGCCGCCACCCACATCAGCAAGGAAACGATTTTGTTGGGAATGGGCAGCCACTTTGAACTGTGGGACAAGTCCACCTATGACGCTCAGGAAGCCCAGGCCATGCAAGGCGACATGCCTGATGTGCTGCGGGATTTTTCGATTTAACGTGGAATGGCAACGACTGAATGGGCACACACCACCGTCATGTTGAAGGAGGCGGTCGAGGCGCTGGACGTCCAGGCCGAAGCCACCTATGTCGACACAACCTTTGGCCGAGGCGGGCATGCAAAGCGCATCTTGGACAGTTTGTCGCCACAGGGAACACTGATTGCCTTCGACAAGGATCCACAAGCGATCCAGAGTGCGCAAGCACTCAGCGACCCGAGGATACAGATTCACCACCAGGGGTTTGCCAGCCTGGGCCAGTTACCCGCCCGAAGCGTCAACGGCGTGTTGATGGATCTGGGAGTGAGCTCACCCCAAATCGACAACCCGCAGCGCGGCTTCTCGTTTCGCAACGACGGCCCACTGGACATGCGGATGGACAGCAGCCGAGGCCAAAGCGTGCACGAGTGGCTGCTCGAGGCAAAAACCGAACAAATCGCACAGGTGATACGTGAACTGGGAGAAGAACGTTTTGCCAACGGCATTGCCAAAGCCATCACTGCCAAGCGCGACGCCGGGCAGTTGCCTGACACCACGCTGGGCATGGCAGCGCTCATTGCCGACATTGTCAAAACCCGTGAGCCCGGGCAAAACCCGGCTACCCGCACGTTCCAAGCGTTTCGCATTTTCATCAACGGTGAACTCGAGGAATTGCAGCAAGCGTTGGATGCCAGCTTGCACGTACTCGCACCTGGAGGGCGATTGGTGGTGATCAGTTTTCATTCGCTCGAAGACCGCATGGTCAAGCAATTCATCGCCAAGCATTCGCGCGAGGTGTATGACCGGCGTACACCGTTTGCGGTGGCGCCCGATTTGGCGTTGCGCGCATTGGGGCGTCAGCGTCCCAGCGATGAAGAAATCAAAGCCAATCCGCGCAGCCGCAGCGCCATCATGCGGGTGGCTGAACGCTTACCCGCTGCACAGGAGCAGGCATGACACGGGTATCTGCTTTGTTGTTGTTATCGGTGTTGATGAGCGCTTTGTACCTGGTACGTACGCAGTATGAATCCCGCCGTTTCTATACCGAACTCGATCGCGCCAAAGCGCAGGCGCAGCGTCTAGAAAATGAATACGACAGACTCGATATTGAAAGAGGTTCACAAGCAACACCACTGCGGGTTGAAAAAATCGCGCACGAACAACTCAATATGCGAACCATATCGCCCGCTATTACCCAATATGCTGCGCCAGTCACCACAACAGTCGAGAGTGCTGCCGCCGACGCTCAAAAGGAACAGCAGTGAGCAGTCGCAGCGTTCAATATTCCACCAACCCTTTGCTGGCCAGCAAGACGCCTATTTGGCGCAGTCAATTTATTGTGGCTTGTATTGCCTTGGGTTTCATTGGTTTGGTGGTGCGGGCTGTGTATGTACAAGTCGTGGGCAATGCTTTTTTCATCAAACAAGGCACGGTGCGCTTTGAGAGGCAACTCGATATTCCCGCCAACCGTGGGCGCATCTTGGATCGCAATGGATTGATATTGGCGTCCAGCGTTCCCATGCCCAGCATCTGGGCCAGCCCCGAGGAAATGGACACAGATGCCACGCAACTCAAGGCATTGGCCGTGTTGCTGGACATGCCGTTGAATGAATTGCAAAAGAAAGTCAGCGACACCAAACGCAGACACGTCTGGTTGCGCCGACAAATAGATGACGCGACAGGCAAAAAAATCAAAGAACTCGGTATCCATGGCATCTACACCACCATGGAATACAAACGCATGTACCCGCAAGGTGAAGCAGCAGCACACGTGGTCGGTTTCACCAATGTGGAGAACACCGGACAAGAGGGCGTTGAGCTGACATTCAATACCCATCTCGGCGGCAAAAACGGCACACGTCGCGTCATCAAAAACGGGCAAGGGCAAGTCGTTGAAGGCATTGGTGACTTGGTGCCGCCCGAAGAAGGCAAAGACTTGCAACTCAGCATCGACAGCAAGGTGCAGTACTTTGCCTACCAGCGCTTGCGCGAAGCCGTGGTGCAAAACAAAGCCGCGGCTGGCAGTGTGGTGGTGCTGGATGCGCAAACCGGGGATGTGCTGGCATTGGCCAACTACCCCAGCTACAACCCCGACAAACGCAGCAACCTCAATGGCGCGCAGTTGCGCAACAGAGCATTGACGGATACCTTCGAGCCGGGCTCCACCATGAAGCCCTTGATCATCGGACTGGCCATGGAAAAGGGTTTGGTCAAGCCTGAAACCCTGATCGACACCTCGCCGGGCAAAGTCAGTATGTATGGCATGACCGTGACCGATGCCCATCCGCATGGTGTGTTGAGCGTGTCAGAAGTGATTCAAAAATCCAGCAATATCGGCACCGTCAAGATCGCCATGAAAATGCCGCCCAAGGACATGTGGGACATGTATACCCAGGTAGGTTTTGGGCAAAAACCCCAAGTGCCTTTTCCAGGCGCAGTCGCCGGTCGTTTGCGTCCTTACAAAAGCTGG
>Ga0164294_10005586_pt1 | contig 10802 bp, 11 predicted proteins | sample GEODES005metaG_FD_111479 | JGI IMG/M metagenome (GOLD analysis project Ga0164294, IMG submission 111479) | Oligotrophic lake water microbial communities from Sparkling Lake, Wisconsin, USA - GEODES005 metaG | ecosystem: Environmental > Aquatic > Freshwater > Lake | place: USA: Sparkling Lake...
ACTTGCTTGCACATGGCGCGCTTGCTGGCCTGAAGACATGGCAAAAGCCTCGTGAGCACTTGGCCACTCGTGCCCAAAAAACATCTTCCGTGGCAGCACGGCCTCCACATCGTCGTGCTTGCGTTGGCGTTGGCTTAACGGCGGAAGCACCACTTTTGGCCGGGCCGTGTATGGCCACGACATGGTTGATTGTTGAGGTATGTTCGCCGAAAAATACAGGAATTTTGGAAGGCTTGCAAGCCATCACAATCGATAAACAATGGCGGCGGACACGTGCACCATGACATGGCCAAAGGCAGCCAGTAACCCGGAAGTGGGCACCGTTCAAGACCCGTTGCTGGACACTCATCTCGCGGTTGCTCAGTTTCAGGCAGCATATGGTGCGTCTGATGCGGTAATGATGTCGCTTGGCATGAGCAAGACAACAACTACGAGTTCTTTTTTTTTTTGCCATCAGGCCCTTTTTTGGCGACCCTCCATGTCTGCTTATTTCGACTTTTACTTTGAGCGGACCCCCGGTGGGGCGCAGCAACGACGCTGATCACGGACATCGGGTCCCAGGCGGGGGACCTTGCCGACCTTGACCACGGTGGGTGGCGTCGATGGGCTTGTTCGTGAATTTCTTTCTGTTCCCGAGACGCGGAGAACCTGCCTGTCCCTTTGATGATCGTAACGGTGACCTGCTCCCACAGGTGTCGGTGCACTGACGCGGTACTACAACGGCGTACTTCAGTTGGCCCCTAGCAAGCGCCGGCGTAGGCCCACCGAGGTGGAGCTCGCTGACTGCGTTGACATTGTCCCCACCGGCCTTCGGTTCCTTCGGGCGTACCTGGGCTTCCGGGCGGCCCTGCGCCTCGCTGCTCACGACGGCAAGCTAGCAGGGCCGGGCGAGGACACGCCAGGGCTCACCGCGGAGGCCATTGTGGGCGTGGTACGGGACATCCAGGGGGTGGCCGAGGACCAGTGGGGGCGCCTTCGAGAGGTGCCCACCTTTTTCCCAGGCGTGCTTGGTCCCCTGGAGACGCACTGTCTGCGTTGTGTTATATACGGATGGCCCGACTCCGCCCTGTCGATTACCATTCCGTTTGTGTTTTGACCACCCTGCGCAAGGGCGGCATTGGGTTTTCCTTACATGGCGTCCACGTGACTGCAAACGGCATCGAGTTAGGGCGGACCTGTCTAGCGCCAAAGGCCGCAGCGACGACGTAGCGGCCACCGGCAGCAGCGACGTAGCAAAAAATTGCTCCTGCAATCACAAATCGTGGCTGCGCCTTTTCGTCGTCGTCGTTCAGTTTACACGTCGTTTACGCGACGTGACGTCACTGTGAATCGCCCTACCTGCGTTCGCCAGCTTCTCGCTGCTTGCGTTGGTCATGATTTTCGTCCATGTGTGCGATCAATGAAAGTTTTCGTTTTCGTCTACTATTTGCAACAGATGAATTAGCTCGGCTGGAACGGTCTTGCCTCCACGTTCAATGTACTACGACGTGCGGGCCTGGGCATCAGTCCTGGTGGATGGCCCAAGCGTACCGAGTGCCCGGGGCGCCGTCCAGTGCTTGCTCCGAGCACGGTCCACACTGCACATGGGACCCATGGCTTGTCCAAGTCTGACAACCATGACCATCCTTGCGCCGACGTCGTGTTCATTGCCTTTTATTTTTCGGTGTGACCATGCACGCGTGGGGAAGAACGAAACGAATGTTCCTGACAAAGGCTTGTTCGCCGAACGTTCGGCAAAGCTGCAGCTGTTCCTGACGTACTCACAATCACAAACACTTCTCCTCCTGATGGACATTCCACGTCGCCAAGAGCAGGCTGGTGCTGGTCACCAACACTTGAGACAACTCGCGGACGATTCAGAGAAGGAGAGGCGAAGAGCTTTGGCTGCAAAGAGTAGTCGCCTGCGGGTACGTGCGCTACCCAGCGTTGTTAGCTTTGCGATGCTTTGCACTGTTAGCTTTGCGCTGTCAAGTGCAACACGCGTGTGTGTGTACTTGCGCGAACCAACTTGCAGAGCAAGGCGTTCGAGGCGTCTCGACTCGAGACGACGGCGACGGCAACGTCTGCTCCTGTTGTTGTCGTGGACATGGCCCCTTTGAATGCAGGGCTGGGTGCTTTGCAGCACCAGCTTACTGTGTTTGAGAGCACACTCTTCCTGGACGAGAGCATTCTGACCCCGTTTCTACACGAGACGCAGTCTCTGTGCGAGACGCTATGCGTCTGGTCCAGTGCCAACCGTGCAGTTCAGGACCACCTTTCTGGGTTTTTCATGGAGCACGCGGTGATCTTTGCGAGCGCTGTTGCTCGAGTGCACGACATTGTACTCATGGCGGCGAGGCTGGGGATGCCGGAGACACTTCTTTTGCAGCAGGCCGTCAAGTTCCTGGCGACTTGTTTGAAGCTGTCTGAAGTCCTTTCGAGGACCGATGCGGCTCTGCTTCAGGTTGCGGGCGGCAGCTTGCACCTGACGGCAACCTGGTGTCTGCCCTTGATGCAGCACTCGAGGCAGTATGCTCTGTCCTGCTTCCATTCCTGCACCTTGAACGAGGCCAGGACTCGATGGTGCGAGGCCGTTTTGGCCGGTGCAGAGAGGGTCACAGCAGGCGCCGACGCATCTGCTTTGTGGACCGCCGCGTTGACCAACGTTGCCACGGTGCACGCAATCTTGCACGTTGGCGTCGAAGTGTGCTCCAACGCGTCCGCACAGAGGTTCGCATGCTCCAGCTTCCGCCCCGCTGTGTTCATGTCCTGCGTCCACGTTCTGTCGGACCCGGCAGCCACGGTGGACCTGGTGGAGTTGGCAGCACGCGGGCTGGCCTGCATGGCAGAACACGTCAATGTGGACGTGGAGACGGTGCGGCACGTTGTGCGGCGCATCATGGCTCTGCTGTGCACTCAAGTTGGGACGCCAGTGACCTGGAACTTGTTGCTGAATGCCGTTGGCGAGATTCAGCTGTGCACTGGTCCCACGGACACGGAGAAGGCGCAGAACACTGTGTGCACCGCGTGCTTGTTCAGCGAGTGCAGCTTTTTGGCGTGCGCGTCTGGTCTCGTCAAGAGCGTGGTGGGCTTTTTGGAGGCGGCGCCGGTGCTGACTGATCCAGCAGTGGACCCCGTACTGAGCGTGGCCGAGGCGACCCTGTGGGTGTTGTTCAATGTTTTGGTGGACGCCCGACAGATGGTGGCAGTCCTGTTTGCTCAGGGGGACGACGACGCGTCGGCATTGCTGCCACATGTCGTGCGTCTGAGCCAGATTGCGACTACCATGGCGACCGAGTCTTCTGCTGCGGGCAGGTGGACCTCCAACTCGCCGTGGATGAAGGTCCTGCGCGAGTCGTCGCTGTTGCTGGCGTGGCTGGTGGAGTGTGCAACTGCTTTCACCATGGAGGAGAAGACGGCGTTGAAGCCGTCCAGCACCTTGTTGACTCTTTTGCGCCAGCTGTTTGTCGTGCTCAGTCTAGAGAGGGCCACTCTGGGCATCAAGGACCAGGCGGCCGTTGCAGTGGCACTGACGTCAGCTGCTGGCATGACCCACTGCTTTTCGGGCGAGCTGAGTGCAGTCATGGACGCTACTCCTGAACTCGTGGCCATGGCCAGGCACATGCTAGAGAGGGCGCTCGAGACTGCGTCACTGCCACAGGCAGACAAGCGTCGGGCGTCCAACGAGGTCAAGGACAAGTTGGCTTCATGCCTGGAGGTCGTGTTCCAGGTGGAACTGAAGAAGAAGAAGATCAAGGCGGCGACCGTGAAGACGGCAATGGTGCCGACGGCGATGCCGACGATGGCAATGGTGCCGACGGCGGCAATGGTGCCGATAGAGGCACAGTTTCCACTGGACGTGCTGGAATGGTTGGACGACGATTTTTTTGCGAGCGTGTAGGGAGTGGAGTGTGTGTTCTTTGTCGTTGTAAATTCTATTTGCTACTGCGAAAAATGGCAGTTGTCCATGCCAGCTTCAGGTCTTCGTGGCAGGCTCGCGCCATTTTCTGCGACAGGCACTGAAGGCGCGGGCACACAATGCCGTACGTCCGCTGGAAGTCTTGAAACACGGGACAATTGTGCACAAGACCTCGAGTGTCCATCGTCCACGTCAATGCAACTTGCAACCACCAACACGCCAGGGTCAAGCGCTCTGTTTCGCTGCCATGCCAACACGCGCCTCTTCTCCACAAGTGGATCCCCACGTCACAAAACGCGGCATGCAGTCGAGGCTGCAGGTGCAGGGGAGGCAAGGGCATTGTGCCACAAGCCCACATCACCATGTCCATGACCACTCGGCGTGTCGACGAGTGCACACCGTGATACGACAGCAGCGCCGTTGCCTCCTTGCACAGTTTTCCGACTTGCGCATGATACTTCTTCGCCTTGACCAAGTTCATCAAGCACTGCCACAGTGCGCGCACCAAAAATGGCGTGGCCGCCTGTTTCAGCACAGGCAACGCAAAAAAAAAAAATCAACCAGCGAGCATGTGGGCGGGGGGAAAAATGTTGTACATACGGCACCGTACCGGAAACAAGGCAGTGGTTGCTGGTGGTCCTCGCACCACAGGTGCCCAATGAGCGCACTGCTGCACTAGAGCCGCAATGTCCGTGTCGGGGCCACCCATGCCTTCATCGTGTGCGAGCAACGGCAGGTCTTGCAACAAGGAGGTCAGGCTGTGCAAGACTGTGCTCAAAGAGCCTTCTGGCAACAGCCGACAGAACCACGGCAGCCACGCCATGGCCATGCGAGCAACGTGGCAGTGGGTCCGTGCATGAGACCGCACAATGTGCACCAGCTTCTTTACAACGGCGCCAGGGGCAACATTGGCTCCAAACTCGACGGCCTCCCCTGAGCATTGCCACCATAAGCTCCAAAAAATCGCCAGGACATCGTACGCGGCATCCACGGAGAGCGGCGCATGCACAAACATGTCCAGCAAAGAGTCAATCAAGTGCCGTCGAAGAATGACGGGTGCGCCCTTGGGGTGAATGCAATACGCCGCCATGCCTTTCAATAGATGGGGAATGTCCGCCTGGGCCACTGGGGCCAACAACGCCATCATCGACGTGCACATGTCCATACGTGCGGTAGACATTTCTGAGTGAGTGGGATGTGCAAAATGTTTCTCCCATGAAAACATTTTTCCATCTTTCTTTCCTCACACAATTCACTGAGCCATGGGCGCTGTGTGCTCCACCGGGTTGCCAACATGGAACGAGGCGAATGAGCTGCTGCGCAAGCAGGAAGCCCAGCGCCGAGCTTTGGTTGTCAAGTTTGCAACGTCGGCGTTCACGAGAGCTGTGCAGGACCATGGACTGGCGCACATTAGTGGCCGTCGTCTCAACCGCTGTGCCGCGTATGCATTCAACAGCTCTTTTGTCAACGTGGAGTTTGACGATCAAGTGGCTTGCACGATGGCTTTCGACTTTTTCCGAGCGCACCGCTTCCAAGTGACGCGCACACCCGGACAGCTTGAGCGGCCGGCTGCGATGCTTCCTTACCAGCTGAGAATTGACATCCCGCAGCCCGCAGCGGAGCCTGCGGCAGGAGAGCAGAAACGCGTTCCTGAAAAGATTTCGACGGCGCGATTGATGGAGCCCCATGTTGCAGTGGCTGCCATGCAGAAAGCGACCTTTGTGCGGCGCAAGAAGGTGGAGAAGGCAGCCAAGGCCGCTCTGGCGCGTGTGCTGAAGAATCGGATGGCGCAAGTGCAGACCGCGGGCAGCAATGGTACTTTGTGCGTGGCCTATGCGCTGGACAAGGATGCCGTCTACCTGAATTTTGAAGATTGGACTGCACGGGGCTGGGCGGAAAGCGTGGTTCGGGCCACCACCAGCTACACTGTGGAGCGTGTGGACAATGGTCCGCGCAAGTTCTCAAGTGCCCCTTGCGTCCTCAGGGTGCCGTTTGGAGCTGCCGCTGTTGCTGTGTAGCACCCACGCAGTCGCTCATTTTGCAAAACAGCAAACTCCTTGTTCTTTTCTTTCCTGGCGTAGCAGCGGCACACCTTTTCTTGAGTCACACTTTGTTTCTCCCCATTAAAATGAACTCCGTGGTAGTTGTGGTGGACAATGATGAGTGTGTTGGGTCCTGGCGTCAGATGGCGCGGATGCATCGAGCTCACATTTTGAAGGGCTGCATCCCATCCGTGGGCAAGTTTGTCGAGTTTATGGAGCGCACCTCGGCGGTGCGGCCGGGTGTGAGGGAGCTGCTTACAAGTCTGCAGTGCGCCAAAGCAAGCGGGGCAGTGCACTCTGTAGTCATGTGCACCGCAGCCACGGATGCATTTGGCTGGGTGTCGTTTTTGAGGGTGGTGCTGGAGACGTGGCTGGGCCTGGGGGTGTACGATCACGTCATTGACCGTCGGATGTTGGAGACGTGGCACGCTGCGCATCGCAGACCCGCTTTTTCCTCCGTGCACAATTGCATGGTGAAAGACATGGCGCTGGTGCGAAGGTTATGTGCTGTTTGCAATGACTGTCCGGTTGTGGTCATTGACGACCGGCCTGAAGGCGTTGTTGGAGACAACACGTTTGCGCTGAGGGTTTTTCCGTACGTCGTGCCCCCAGCTCCCTTGTCCGAGGCTCAGGCTGTGTGGGGAGAGAGTTGGACGGACGTCTGTGACCAGGACAAGGAGGTGCTCGGCACTCAGGAGCCATTGAATGTGTCTGGATGTTTGGGCGCGCTGTCGACTTGCATGCGTCGTCGGCCTGTGTGCGCGTATTGAAAAATGGAGGGAAAAAAAGCAGAAATCGCTCCATGCCCTTTCCACAGTTTGAACTTCCATGGCCAAAACCATTGAGGAAACATATCAGAAGAAAACACAGCTGGAACACATATTGCTGCGGCCAGACTCGTATGGTATGTTTTTTTGTCTTGCTTTCCCCCATTTTTTTTTTGGGCTGATTTGTGTGTGTGTTTTTTTTTGGGGTGTGCCAGTGGGCTCTGTTGTACCTGCCGAGGTGGACATGTGGGTGCTGGACGAGGGTGCCACGGCCTTCACACAGCGCAAAGTGACGCTTGTGCCTGGTTTGTACAAAATCTTTGATGAGATTTTGGTCAACGCCGTGGACCAAATGCAGAGGAACGTGGGCATGAACCGACTTGATGTAGACATTGATGTGGCAAAGGGCAGCATTCGGGTGTGGAACAACGGCGCGGGCGTGCCGGTCGCCATGCATGCCGAACACGGCATGTACGTTCCGGAAATGATCTTTGGCCACTTGCTGACAAGCAGCAACTATGACGACGCGGAGAAGAAAGGTACGCGCGCGCGCACAATCAGTGCCTGATTTTATGTTGACCTGACTTGACCTGTTTTTTTTTGCCTGCTTGTGGCAGTGACGGGAGGTCGCAACGGGTACGGCGCAAAATTGACCAACATCTTTTCGTCACAGTTTAGGATTGAGACCTGCGACGTGGACAGGAAGCTGTTGTTCAAGCAGGAGTACCGAAGCAACATGGTGGACAGAGACGACCCCGTGGTTGTGTCCACGTCGAGGAAGACGGGCTACACGTGCGTGACCTTCACGCCAGACTTTGCCAGGTTTGGGATGACAGGCCTGGATGTGGACACGGTGGCTGTCATGCGCAAACGTGTGTACGACGTGGCTGGCATCACGGACAAGAAGCTGTCTGTTTACCTGAATGGCCTGAAAGTGCCGGTGGCGTCTTTCAAGGCGTACGCCGCCCTGTACCGGTCCTGTGTCGGAGACGGAGATGCAACGGCTGCAATGGCTGCAACGGCTGCAACGTCGGACGAAGACGCCGGTGCGGCGACGGGCGCGGGCGCAGGCTCGGGCACGGCAGGGGACGCGCCGCCGCCCTTGCTGTACTGCCGCATCAATGACAGGTGGGAGATTGCGCTGGGCGTCAGCGATGGGCAGTTCCAGCACGTGTCCTTTGTAAACGGAATCTGCACCACCAAGGGCGGCCAGCACGTGGCGTACATTGCGGACCAAGTGGCAGACAAAGTGGCGGCGAGGGCCAACGCGCGCATGAAAAAGGACAAGGGCATGGAAATCAAGGCGCATCACGTCCGGAACCACATGTGGGTGTTTGTCAATTGCTTGGTGGAGAACCCCGCCTTTGACTCGCAGACCAAGGACACCCTGACGACCCGCGCCAAGGCATTCGGGTCCACGGCGGAGGTGTCCGACAGCGTGATTGCTCGCTTGTGCTCCGCCGGCTTGTTGGACCGTGTGCTGGTGTGGGCCAAGTTCAAGGAAACCGCGTCCCTGGCCAAAAAGTCGTCGGGGGCAAAGCGCGCCACCCTGACGGGCATCCCCAAGTTGGACGACGCCAACTTTGCAGGGACGGCCAAGGGGGACAAGTGCACCCTGATCCTGACAGAGGGGGACAGTGCCAAGGCCCTGGCCATTTCCGGGCTGTCGGTCGTGGGTCGAGACTTGTTCGGGGTGTTCCCTTTGCGGGGCAAGATGCTGAATGTTCGAGACACGGCCATGAGCAAGGTCATGGACAACGCCGAAATCAAGGCCTTGGTGGACATCATTGGCCTGAAGTTTGGGACGGTGTACACCAGCGCCAAGTCGTTGAGGTACGGCCACGTGATGGTCATGGCGGACCAGGACCACGACGGGTCTCACATCAAGGGCCTCGTCATCAATTTCCTGCACGCATTTTGGCCGTCCTTGTTTGCCCTGCCTGGATTCCTGTGCGAGTTCATCACGCCCATCGTCAAGTGCGTCAAGGGCACCGCCACGCAAGTGTTCTACACCATGCCCCAGTACGCTCAGTGGGCCAAGGCCACGGGCGCGGCCAAGGGCTGGACCATCAAGTACTACAAGGGCTTGGGCACGTCCTCCTCCGCCGAGGCCAAGGACTACTTTCGAGCCATCCACAGCCACCGGAAAACGTTTGAGTACACGGGCGCGGACAGCGACGCGTGCATCCAACTGGCCTTTGACAAAACCAAGGCGAACGACCGCAAGGCCTGGCTGGAGGCCTTTGTGCAAGGAACGCACATGGACAGCGTGGGCACGTCGTTGACGTACCCCGAGTTTGTGAACAAGGAGCTCATCCTGTTCTCCATGGCGGACAACGTGCGGTCCATTCCCTCGTGCGTGGACGGCTTGAAGCCCTCTCAGCGCAAGGTGCTGTTTGCGTGCTTCCGTCGCAAGCTGACGGCAGAGATCAAGGTGGCCCAGTTGGCGGGCTACGTGTCCGAGCACACCATGTACCACCACGGCGAACAGTCGCTGGCGTCCACCATTGTGGGCATGGCTCAGAACTATGTGGGATCCAACAACATCAACCTCCTGTACCCCAGCGGCCAGTTCGGGACGCGGCTAATGGGAGGCGCGGACGCGGCGTCCCCGAGGTACATCTTCACCCGTCTTTCGTGCATCACGCGATTGATTTTCCACGAGGCCGACGACGGCTTGTTGGAGTTCCAGGAAGAAGACGGCGTGGCCATTGAGCCCAAGTTCTACGTGCCTGTCATCCCCATGGTGCTGGTGAACGGCAGTGAGGGCATTGGCACGGGGTGGTCCTCCAGCGTGCCCACCTTCAATCCCATGGACGTCATCGCTGCCTTGCGTCGGAAGCTGGCTGGAGCCGCCCCTGTTCCGTTGCTGCCTTGGTTCCGAGGCTTCGGGGGCACGGTGGTTGTGAAAGACAGCAAGCACTGCGCCACGCGTGGCAAGGTGCTCATGGAGGACGGCAGCAGCACGCTGTCCATCCGCGAGCTGCCAGTGGGCAAATGGACTCAAAGCTACAAGGAGTTCCTGGAGGGCCGGCGTCGCAAGCCAGGGGCGGCGGACGAGTCTGGCGGCTTCATCGCCTCCATCAAGGAGGGCAACACAGACACGATTGTGAGGTTTGACGTGCAGCTGGCACCATCAGCACTGCCTTGTGCGGACGCGGACATTGTCAAACTACTGCAGCTGGAGGCGCCCGTGTCCCTGACCAACATGCACCTGTTCAACGCGGAGGGCAAGATTGAAAAGTACGTGTACGCGGTGGCATGGCATGGCATGGCACGTGCGTCGTTGCGTTGGCATGTGTGCGTCGTTGTGTTGGCATGTGCGTCGTCAGGTTCGAGTCGGCAGAAGCCATTTTGGAGGCCTTTGTGCCACTGAGATTGCACTACTATGATTTGAGGAAGCAGCGTCTGGCGGCCCAGCTGTCAGCAGCATTGCTGACCCTGGAGAACAAGACCCGCTTTGTGTTGATGGTGATTGACGGCACGTTGGTGCTCTTTCGCAAGAAGAAGGCAGACCTTGTGCTGGAGCTGCAGACCCTCGGTTTTGCAATGGAAGACGGCGGGTAAGTTGGACACCGAGAGGGAAAAAAAACATTTGACCTTACAATTACATATGCGTGTGTGTGTTGCGCACCACGCAGGTACAACTACCTATTGGACTTGCCGCTGTGGTGCCTGACGTACGAACACGTGGACAAATTGACGAAAGACAAAGAGGGCAAGCAGCGCGCACTGGATGCGCTGCTCGCACAAACGCCTACAGAACTGTGGCTGTCCGATTTGCAGGCCATTGAGCATTGCTGGCATACAGATTTTAAGAGCGAGTGTGACAGCATGGTGCCCCACGCCGTGTCCAGCGTTGTGGTCGAGGAGCCCACTGTCGACAGTGTGCTGACACCCAAGCCCAGCGGACCTGGGCGCAAGAAGAAGAGGAACGCACATGACGTCGCGCCGGATGCCGTCGCGCCGGATGCGTCCGCGGACAAGCGCGTGCGCGTCGACGATGACGACGTCATGCATTAGGCAACAGTCCACCGCGGATGCTTCCTGCAAGCTCCGTGTCTTTTGCTCGCACCGTGTAGCGCCCGGCGTGCA
>Ga0164294_10005587_pt1 | contig 10800 bp, 8 predicted proteins | sample GEODES005metaG_FD_111479 | JGI IMG/M metagenome (GOLD analysis project Ga0164294, IMG submission 111479) | Oligotrophic lake water microbial communities from Sparkling Lake, Wisconsin, USA - GEODES005 metaG | ecosystem: Environmental > Aquatic > Freshwater > Lake | place: USA: Sparkling Lake...
GGAAAGGCGAACAGATCGGCGGCTTGAAAGTAGGGCACGGGATTCGCGACCTCGCCGACAAAGCGCACCGAAGCCGGGTGCTTCAAGTTCTCCCGCAGAGTGTCCAACGTTGCCATGTAGCTGCGCAGCTCCGCCGACAAGGCTCCGGACTGGTGGGAGTCACGCGGCCCATTGCTGCCGACGACAAGCAGCAGGGCTTCCGGGTCCTGCTCGCTGACCGCATTCCAGGCGCGCAGCAAAAGATCCACGCCCTTGCGCGGCATCACACCACCGACGAACAGCACCACACGCGCGCTGGGCGGAATGTGCAGCTGCTCCCGCAGCAGGGCGCGGGCGGCTGAATCCGCCGCGGGCTGGAAGCGCCGCACATCGACGCCGTTGGGAATGACGCGCACTTGGTCCGCGCGCAGATGGTAGTGCTGCTGGCAGGTCCGGGCCAGAGCGGAGCTGAGCATCACGACGCGAGGGACCAGGCCGAATGTCAGCTTCATCATGAGCCAGTGCCTGGCCGCCGCGATGGCTCGCGTCACAGGCGGGCTTTCAGGCGCGATCATAACATTGTGCACGACCGGGATGCCCCGCTGTCGCGCGCGCAGGAGCTGGGGCCACATCAGCCAGGAAAGCGCGTTGGGCTGCAGCACCTGCGGCCCCGTGTTCTCGGCAGAGCAAACCTGGAGCGCCTCCCGCAGCAGCCGCTGGCGTTGCCGATGAATGCCGCGCAGGGAGCCGCCAGCCATGTCATCGGGCGGCTCAAGCCTCCGCACCGCAATGCCGTTCATGTCCTCCTGGCTGGCCAGGTCGGGCCGCGTCCTCAGCGTGAGCATTTGCATCCGCACCCCGCGCTGCGCCAGACCGGGCGCGTAATTGTAAAATTGCATCAACCCGCCGGGCAGCGGGTGATGGAACAGCTCGGAGGTATGGAGCACGCGCACGGGCATGAAGCAGTCAGCAGAGAATCGAACAGCGTTGCATTCGCTCCATGAGCGGCGGGCGGGCAATGAACGTTATTGTCATTTGTCACGGGCGGGCAGGCCTAGTCTTTTACCGCCATCAGCGTCACGCTGGGGAAGGGACGCCGGGCCAGTTTTTTGGACAGGCCGCGCGGGAGCAGGCCGAGCGCGGCCTCGACCACGTCGTTCAAGGCATTGAGCAGGCGGGACTTCACGGGTTGGCCGCGTCGATACATGAAGGTCTCGCCGAAGCCATGCTGACGCACCAACTTGCGCAGCTCCCGGTAGGTCCATTCCTGCATGTGCAGGCAGACCAAATCATCGCCAAACGCGCCGGCGATGTCATGAGGGCCAGAGAGCCGGTGGGGGGTGTCGAAGATGTAAACGCCGCCAGGTTTCAGCAGCGACGCGGCGAGGGCGAAGTGCGGGGCGATGTCGTCGGGATGGAGGTGCTCCAAGAACTGGTAACTGAAGACGGCATCCGCGCTGCCCGGGGGCATTGGCACGGTGCTGCCGTCATACACCAGCAGTTGGAAATTGTCAGGAAAGTGCTCGCCCGGCGTGCGCTGGTCGGAAATGTCCACACCGATTACCTGCCTCACATGCGGTGCGATGACCCGGGCCAGATGGCAGTCGCCGGGGGCAAACTCGACCACGGTTTGCTCCGGTCCCAGCACGGGTTTCAACAGCCGCATCTGCGTGCTGGCGACTCTGGCTTGATACGCGGCTTGATCGACGCGAGTTAGCCGAGGATGATCCGGGACCAAGCGGAACAGCTCGTCGTAGAGCACTTTGAAAAGCTCGGCGCGCTCCTGCCGTGTGGAGGCGCGTAGCCGGGTGGCGAGTGATTTTTCGACCTCGAAGTGATGCCGCAGAGATTCCAGGCTGCGAGCGGAGGGAGAGGCGGTGCTCATGGTGTCTGGGGAGTTTTGCAAGTTGAGCGATTGTTTAGGGGACCGGTTTCAGCGACAGCGTGGCTGCCACGGCCAGGTGCTGGGCGGGGCTGTCAGGCTCCACCTCGCTGGCCAGGCATCGCCAATGCTGGCTGGCAAAGATGTAGTCCAGGCGCAGCCAGGCACGGAAGAAGGCCAGAGGGTTTTGCGTGCTGCCCGGAAAGGTGTAGCCGCTGCCACGGCCTGCCTTGGCATGGGAGTCTTGGAGATGCCGGGTCAGTTCCCGATGAATCGAGCCGAGCGGTGGCGCGTTGAAATCACCGCCCACCAGGCAGGGCAGGGGATCGGCGGCGATGCAGGCGCTGAGGTGCCGCGCCCCTTCAAGCTGGGCGCGCCAGAAAGAGGCATAGAGTTTCTCCCGCTCGGCGAGGCGTGTCCCGGGCAGCCAGCCTGCGGCACCGCTGGCCAGCGTGCTGAGCATGACCTTGGGTTGCAGATGGTCGCGCGGACTGAAGGCGTGCACGTTGTAAATGGCGACGCGCCACCCCTGCACATCGACTTCAAAACGGGCGGCCAGCGGATGGCGCATCATGCGCGGGATTGTCGTTGGCGGCCGGGTGATCAATTCTTTGCGAACAATCGGGTGCTTGCTGACCAGGGTGAACTCCCCGATGTCCTCAGCATGAGGGAACTCCTCGTAGCCAGGCGCGGCTTTGTAACGGCGGGCGCGGGAAGGAGCGTCTTGCAACAGCAGGAAGTCGGGCCGGATCCGATCCTTGAACGGGCGCAGGCTGACCTTGCCCCGCTCGCCTGTGTTGTTCGTGAGCAAGGTGACGACCAGCTCGCCGCCACCGGGCTTGGCGTTGGGAGAGAGCGGCGGCCGATAGCCGCCCAGGCAATGCAGCCAAACAACGGCCGCGGCCGCCAGGGTGAGGAGCATCTTGAAATCCCACCGAAGCAGGGCGGTGACCAGCAAGGGTAGCCCGGGTAGCAGCCAGACTGCTGGCGGCCAATACAGCAGGACTGCCGTGGCGGGCCAGCGTTCGCCGATATGGCGGAAAGCCTGCGCCAGCAGCACCAGGGCGGCCAGCCATGCCAGTGTCAGCAGCAGCCTTCCAGTGCCCGGTTTCACGGCTTGGCGGGAGGCGCGACCGGACTTGGGAGGTTCTCCGCCTGCGGCGCTGGTTCGCTTGGAAGGAAGTCCTTCTTGATGATGCCATAGAGCAGCATGCTGAAGATGACGAGGACCACGATCATGATGAGAGCCTCGACAAGGCTGAAGCCGCGGTTGATGCGCAGGGGATGAAAAGATTTCATGCGGGCAGATAAGTCAGGATGCGGGCGGAGGCAAAGGGGTTGAAGGCGTGGCGGGTGGAGACGCCGCGTCGGTGGTCGAGCGCTGGTAGAGCCGCAGCTGGCCGCCGGTCTCACGGGATTTCCACACCGGGCTTTGCAGGCGCAGGCTCCAGCCGGAGCCCGGCTGATCGAGCGCCTGACTCATTAGCGGGCGCAGGCTGTGGAGCTCGTCCCCAGCAAGCGGCGTGTCCAGCAGCATCCAGTCGATCTGCCGTTGATCCAACAGTTGCAGCACCTCGTGGGGGGACTGGACCCGGGGCTTGAAGTTCCGGCCCATCCAGTCCTGGCTGGACAGCTCCTTGCTGCCGCGCAGCATGGAGACCTTGCGCTCGCGCGGCGGCGCATCAAACGCGGCGGCGGCGACCAGCGCGCCTTCGCCACGAGCATCGGAAACCGCCAGCAGCCGCAGGTCAGGATCCTGCGTCGACAGGGCCGCGATGGATTGAAAGGCCTGGTCGTAACCGCTGACTTGCTTTTCGAAATAGCCCGGCTGGCTAGCAAACGTCAGCAGGGCAACTGCGAGCACGCAGGCGGTCTGAAGCACGGCGGGGGAGAGCTTGAAACGCCCGGCCAGCAGGCGTGTGAAAGCCAGGCCTTCCAAGACGCCCAGGGCGAGCGCTGGAAAGAACAGCGGCAGCAGGTAGCGCGAGGTGAAGCCTGCGGGAATGAGCAGCACCACCGCGAGCGTGGCGAGCAGCAGCGACCAGAAGACCGCGTTCAAGGCCTCCATCCGGCGGCCCACGAAAAGCCCGGCGATTCTCACAAGCAACGCGCCCACCAGCAGCACGGTCAACGGCAGGCCAAGCACACGTGGCAGGGTCTCCTGGTAAAACGGGACGGCTTGCTGCAGATGCTGCACAGGGGACAGGCCGGTCATCCCGCGCTCCGTGATGCGCGAAGACCACAGCTGCCATGGCAGCGCCAGCAGCGCCACAGGAACGACGGCCGCCCAGGTTCGCGTATAGGCAAGCAGCTTCCAGTCACCGGTGAAAAGCAGGCTGAGGCCGGGAATCAAGGCCAGCGACCAGGCGGAGCCTTTGGTCAAGATGGCTGCGGCGGACAGGCAGCCAAAGGCCACCGACCATCGTAGATGCCGGGTGCGCAGGTAGCGCTGCCACGCGAGCGCGCTCCAGAGGCAGAACAGGGCGACTTGCAGGTCGGACATGACCAGGAGCGATAGCTTCTGAAGGTAGGGCAGCAGGCTCCATCCGATGACGATGGCGACCGAGGCGAAGATGGGCACACGCCTTCCGATCAGGGCGGTGGTCGTTGCGACCAGAAGCCCGATTTGCAAGGCTTGCAGCACCCCCAGGGAGGCGAAAGCGCGGGCTGGCAGCAGCCAGACGCCGGCCACGAGGTAATAAAGCGGGGGGTAGTGGCCGAGCGCCACCTTGGGGTAGCGGGCATAGTAGTCCTCGGCAAACCGCAGCGGATTCTGCCCGAGCGCGGTGGCGAGGTAGTCGCGCACCATGAGGCTGGTGACGGCATGCGCGGGCTCGTCAGGGTCGGCACCGAGGTCGCTGGAATAGAAGCCATGCTGGACCTGCAACGCGAAGGTCAGCAGCAGGGCCAGCAGTCCGGCGGCTGCGGCTGGCAGCAGAACGGAGGACGCGGGCTTGTCTTTGGGCGTGGTCATGGGCGGCCGGCAGGCTGGCGGGAGGCGCAGCGTTCATACAGGCGCTGGTAACCCAGGGCCATGGAATCCAGCGAGAAGTTTTCCAGCACATGGCTGCGCGCCTGACTGCCTGCGCTGCGCAGAAGATCCGGACGGGCCAGGCGTCGGCTCAAAGAAAGAACCAAGTCCTGCACGGTTTCGATTGGGTCGCAGTAGCCGTTGCTTTCATGAACGATGACCTCGCTGTTGCCGCAGGCCGCGTGGGCCAGCACGGGGACGCCGCAGGACATGGCCTCCAGCACGGCGTTAGACAGGCCTTCGATGAGGGAGGGGGCCACCAACAGGTCCATGGCTTGATACCAGGACACGGTGTGGGACTGCATCCCTGGCCAGTCGATGTGCGAGCGCCTGGGATGGCTTTCGATGGCCGCCCGCACGCTTTCCTGGTCATCACCGCCGTCGCCCAGAACCACCAGCCGCAGGCTGGGCATGTCGGATGCGACGCGCTCGAACGCCTCCAACAGAAGCCGGTGCCGCTTCAAGGCGACGAACCGGCCCACGATGCCAATGACAGGGCCTGATTCAGGCAGGCCAAGGGCGGCGCGTGCGGCGGCTTTGGAGGCGGGGGGGCAGAAATGAGCGGCGTCCACGCCATTGACGACTGCTGTCATGTTATGAGCGGGCAAGCCCTCCGCCGCCAGTGCGGAGATCATGGAGCGCGACACCGTGTGCACGCCCTGGCAGCAGCGATACAGCAACCGCCGCTGCCAGCGGCGGCGCGCATTGCGCTCCTGCGGCTGGATCTGGCCGTGTTCGCCGTGAAGGATGGGGGTGAGGGTGCCTCCGGCCGTGGCGAGGGCCGCGTAAATTAGAGGTCCGAGGTTGTGGGTGTGGATCACATCCGGTCGCAACCGGCGCAGTGTTCCAAACAGCGCCGCGACCGTGCCGGGTGTGAAGCCTGCGCCTTTGCCGAGCACGTAAACTTGGGCTGGAACCGGCAGGCGTGCGGCAAAGTCGCCGGAGGATCGCAGGCAGGCCACATGGGTATCCACCGTGGGAACCAGCCGCCGGGCGACATTGACCACGCCATTCTCAGTCCCCCCCGGACGTAGGGAATCTAGGATGTGCAAAATACGCAAAGGAGCTGACATTTTGGGGAGGATACAGAGTTTTAGATGACAAGGGATGCCGCCGCTGCGAAATTTCTGACACAAAGGAGAATTTGTCCGGGCAGCTTTCGGGGCTAGTTTATGGCTCTGTAGTTCCGGTTCAGTCCTCCTCTCCTATTCATGATCCAGGCCATTATCAACTTTTGCACCTTCAATGCACTCAACACGCCGCGTGAAGTGTATTTCGGGCTTGCCATGGCCTGGCTGCTGCTGCTCGGAGCGGGCATCGCCAGTGTCATCAGCCGGAAAGGCCAGCTCTGGCTCAAGCTTGTCTGGATGCTGGTGCTCGTTGGGCTGCCGGTGGTGGGGTTGTTCGTGTATTGCCTCGTCTGCGTTCTGACCGCTGACTACAGTTTCCTGAAGCTGTTCGGCCTGCATCGGCAGGCGGCCTCCTATCTGAGGAACCCACCGCCCCCGTCGATTAACTGAGCCATGAGTTCTCTCGCACAGCTGCGTTTGCGTCGCACGGCTGGCTTGCTGGCCTGCTGCGCGGCATTCCATACCGCGAGGTGCGAGGCGCAGCTGTTTGACTTCGACGCCTCCAGAAACGACGAGGCGGCGATGTCGGAGCTGGTGGGCTACCATCCGACGGAGTGTGAGGAGAGCATTTCGGAGATTCAGGTCTCCCTGCTGGCGGCGGAAGCCAACGCGGCTCCCCAGGGCGCTGGTTGGGGGACCAGCGGCGTGGTGGAGGATGGCACGGATGATGTCGTGGCCAGCTCCTACAGCCAGACAATGAACGGCCTGTTGACGCCCATGATCCCCGGCGAGGCGGTCTGGCGCGAGCAAACGGATGCCGGTTCTTTCAAAGGACAGGTTCGTCCCGGTCTGCCGATCGGTTTGTCACGGCGCAACCAAAAGGTGCTCTGGCAGGCGGGGCCGTTGGCTTTTGATGTGAACTCGGTCAGCGCCGTGGCGCTCTACTCGGAGCTCAACGGGCCGGGTGCCAGCCGGTTCCCCGACGCGGGTTTCCTGGGCGGTCTGCTGTTCAACATGGAGCTGATGGTGCACGTCACCGACTCCACCTACCTGCATTTGCGGGCGATGCCTTACTACCTGTTCACCGAGAACCGGCTGGGTCTGTCGCTAGGGGATGGAGGACTGTCGACGGCCGGCATCCTGTCCTACACCACCTACCTGCGGGGCTGGGAGCTCAAGCTGGAGGACCGCGCGGGAGTTTACACAGCCTTGCATGACTTGCTCGATGAGATGGAGGTGGACGAGATTGCGGTCTCCGGGCGGCATCGTCTGGGGCGGCTGGATCTGACCTCGGCGAGCCCCTTCAATGACGAGGATCTTTATTTCCTCAACTCCGCCTCGGTCAAGGCCTCCAACTGGCTGGACCGGGACTGGAAGATTCGGCTGACGGGCGAACGGCGGGACTCCTGGAAGACCACCAACTTTGAAAAGCGCGGCAACATCAACCGGCTGGGGGCGGCGGTTTTTTATGATTCGCCCGATCTGTGGTTCATGCCCTGGGCGTCTTACGACTGGTATGACATCAATAACTCGGAGCTGGTCGTGCAGCAGGCGATTCTGGGCGTGACGCTGCCCTTCACGCCCCGCTTCCAAGTGTATGCCAAGGCCGAGGGCACCTGGTCGGAGAATGACCAGGGCCAGACGCGTGAGCGGCCGGGCTGGGAGGCGGGCATGATTCACCGCGTGACCTCCGCCCTGTCGCATTCGCTGTTCGCTGGCAGCACGTTCTACATTGACGAGGTCGGCGATCCGTTCATGGGCAGCTACTGGCGTTACAGCCTGCGTTACGCGCCACGAGGGGGGCGCTTCTCGGCGTCCGCGTTCACGGGCCAGCTGGACAACGAACTGACAGACTACCAGTCCACCACCATTGGTGGTCGGCTGGAACAGCGGTTTTCAAACAGGACCAGCCTCTCTCTCTACGGAGCTGTGACCGAGGGGGAGTTTGACGGCACTTCTTCGCGCCAGTCGCGGCTGGCGCGGCTCACTCTCGCGCACAAGCTCACCCGTTCTCTGACCGGCCGTCTTGTCTTCCAAATGCTGGAACGTGACTCCAGCCTGGACCTCGCCGATTTTGATGAGCAACTCATGATGCTCATCTTGCAGTGGAATCTTTAACCCGCCTCCTCAACACCATGAACTCCCGCCTTCCTCCCTTCTCCCGACGGCTGCTCGCAGCCCTGGGCTTGTTTGCCTCCCTACTGCTCAGCACGTCCTGCCAGCAGACGCGTCAGCAGCCAGCGCCCATGACTTACTCCACGGCACCGCTTCCGGTCTCCACCTCCAGGACCACCAGCCAGTCCCCCGCGATTCAGGTGGGAGACACGCTGGAAATCGTGGTCCTCGAAGACCCTTCCTTCAACGGCAAGGTGGTGGTGCGCGAATCCGGCGACATCATCCTGCCGAAGGTTGGGCGTGTGCGCGTGGTGGGCTTGTCGCTCAGCGCCGCCGAAACGACCGTGCAGCAGCGCATTCAGAAAGACCAGATCAAGGAGGCCACTGTCATCGTGGACCGCACCCAGCGCCTGTCGCAGTCCGATTTTTCGGAGCGTCCGAAACTCCTGCTTTTCCTCACCGGTGCCATCGCGCGCCGTGGCCAGCACCTGATCGCCCTGACGGACCGCGACGGTGTCACCGCGTATGAAGCGCTGCTCATCGGCGGCGGTGCCACGCCCTATGGCGACACCCGCCGCGCCTACATCCTGCGCAAGGTCGGCAACGGCCAGCGTCAGCGCATCCCGGTGGACCTGCGCACGATCTCCCAAGGCGTGGGTGTCGACCCCATGATGCAGCAGGGCGACGTGCTGTATGTCCCGGAGCGCCGCTTCGGCTTCTAGTCCCGTTCCTTCAGCCTCATCAATGTCCACGCGCATACCCCCCCCGCTGTCAGCCGACGAGGAACCCAAGGTCGACGCCTCGCAGTGGGTGGCCAAGGCGTTGCGTTACATCTCGCAGGGGAGGCTGATGACCATTTGTCTGGCGCTCGGCGTAATCGCTGGGCTGGTTTACTTCGTATTCAGTCGGCCTCTTTACTCGTCCACATCGCTCATTCGGTTCACGGTGCTGTCCTTGCCGGTGCATAGCGAAAGCGGGCGCAGTGACACGGTGCTGAATACCAACAGCCGCGCCGTGTTGCTGCGTGCGTTACGCACTCAGCTGACGTCGGCCCAAATGCAGGTTCTCATCGCCCGCAAGTTGGGAGTGGCCTCTGAGAAGACCAGCCCGGAATCCATTCGCGAACTCGCCATCCCTAAGGTTTCCATTTCCTTCCTCGACGCGGACTTCATGGAAATCGACGTTCTGTCGTATTACCCCAATGTGGTGCGCGACTACGCCAAGACCTTGGTGGAAGTCTACACCGAGTTTGAGAAGGAAGGCAGGGAGACGTATCGCGCCATCGTTTTGGAAACCTACGTGAAGGGGTTGGACGAATTCCGCAGCAAGCTGGATGAGCAGCTCAAGAAGCGCATGGATTTCGAGGAGTCCACATCCTTGGCGCAGGTCTTTATCCAGCAAAACAGCCTGACACACGTGCCGAAAGAGATCGTGCTGACCAAGGAACGCCTCCAAAGGTTGATGGATGCCCGCGAGCGCCTCAATGACAAGGCCCTGGGGGATGATACCATTGCAAAACTGTCGCTACTCACCGGTGCGCGCAAGGATTCCCAGGTTGATTTGGAAGTGGGTAACGTGGTGCGCAATTCCGCCACTGGCACCATCCAGGCGGTGTCAGGTGGCAAAGGGGACATCGTTGTTTCACCTTCGCTTGTTGAGACCATGGAGCCCTGGCAGGTGCTGGAAAAACGCCAGCGCGAGTTGCAGGAAGAGTCCCGTCGTGCCTCTGCCACCTATCAACCTGGCCACGAAGTCATGCGTAAGCTCTCGGAGGAGCTGGCCGCCATCAAGGACAAGCTCAAGGCCGAGTTGCAGGTCGCCACGCAACGCTTTGAAATCGACATCGCCCAGCTCAATGAAAAGCTGAAGTCGCTGGAGTCCAAGCTGCCCGAATACAACGAGGTCACCGCGAAATACGAGAAATTCCGCCAGGACTACCAGCTGATCGAAAAAGGGCAGCTTGACTGGGACAAGGCGCATTCCGAGCTGGCCACACGGATATCCAAGCTTCAGTTTGGTGCTGACAAAGAGCGCTTCCTGCTGGAATACGACAGCACGCTGAGCTTGCGCGATGTCGATCCCGTCTCCCCTAACAAAACTAGACTTGCCATGCTGGCGGGAGGACTGGGGCTGCTGCTTGCTTTCGGCGTGCCGACCTGTCTGATGCTTCTGGACAGCTCGGTCAACCGCCTGACCGATATCGAGGCCCGTGTCGGCGTGCGCGGCATCGGCCTGATCCCGCTCGCCGCGAAGGAGTTTCTGGAGGACATCTTCCGCTCGCCCACCCTGGATGCCAAGGTGCCGAACTTCCTTCTGGAGGCGCATCGAATCATCCGCAGCAACATCAATTTGCATCCCGGCAAAAATGGCAAATCGCAGGTGGTCATGGTGACCAGCGCCCGCCCTTCCGAAGGCAAGACGACATTGGCGGCGAACCTCGCCTGGGCCTTCCATTCCATGGGGGAGAGCGTTCTGCTTGTGGACTGCGACTTGCGGCGCGGACGTGTGGCGAAAATCACCCAGGTGTCCAACGACGTCGGCCTTTCGCGCTTGATCATGGACGAGGCCGTCGCGGGCCAGGCGATCCTGCACACCCGCGGAGACGCCCTCGACGTGATTCCACGCGGCCCGATTGTTGCTGGTGTGACCGAGCTGCTATGCACAGACCGGTTCGAGGAGCTGGTCGAGCAATGGAAGCTGAAGTATGACCGCGTCATTCTGGA
>Ga0164294_10005588_pt1 | contig 10799 bp, 7 predicted proteins | sample GEODES005metaG_FD_111479 | JGI IMG/M metagenome (GOLD analysis project Ga0164294, IMG submission 111479) | Oligotrophic lake water microbial communities from Sparkling Lake, Wisconsin, USA - GEODES005 metaG | ecosystem: Environmental > Aquatic > Freshwater > Lake | place: USA: Sparkling Lake...
CGCTTGTAGAATGATAGCAAGCGTTTGGAACAAATTGCTTCGTCTAAGGGTCATTCCCTCTATTCCCTTCGGAAACATGCTCAGCCTTTTTATTTTTTGCGCGGCCTTGGCTGCGCCATTGAATCAAGCCGTGGCGGTAACCTTCAATTGGGGAATCAACGCTGCAGGGGGGGCTGGAACGTGGAATACCACAACCTCAAACTGGTATAATGGTACGGCTAACGTTACGTGGCCCACCACTGGTACGGATAATGATGCCGTCTTCGCGGGAGCGACAGGCAGTACCGTAACGGTCGCCGCACCTGGTGTTTCGGTCAATGACATGACGTTTAATACGACGAGTTATAATTTGAGCGGTTCTGCCATCACGCTGAATGGAACCACACCCAGAATTACGACAGCGGCCAGTGTTTCCACCACTATTAACAATATCATATCGGGATCGGCGGGACTCTACAAGGCGGGTACTGGAACGTTACTTCTTGCAAGTTCCGGAAACAACTGGTCTGGCGGAACGTTTATTGAGGCAGGCAGGATTGGTCTGAATGGTGCAGACAATCGCCTTCCGGTAGGTACGACAGTGACTCTTGGCAGCGCTGCTACTGCGGGGACCCTCCAGCTTGGGGCTTCATCCTCCGCCAAAAATCAGACCTTGGGGGGTCTTCTTGCCACTGGGTCGGGTGGAAATGTTGTCGGCTCTACTACGTTGACTACAGCGAATTTGACCTTAAACATTGCCTCTGGGATCAACTCGTTTGGAGGCAATGGGGTAATCGGCGGTTCCACCGCTGGCGAAAATAATATTGCACTCATCAAAACTGGCACGGGCACCTTGGAGCTCACAGGAGCGAACACCTATACCGCCGGAACCACCGTTTCGACTGGGACTCTTCTCGCCAACAACAGCACTGGTTCTGCCACCGGAACCGGAGCGGTGTCGGTTGCTGCTGGAACCACCCTGGGAGGCTCGGGTTCGATCGCTGGTGCCACTACGATCAGCGGTATCTTGGCGCCAGGCAACAGCATTGGGACGCTGACGGTGGCAAATGATGTGATTTGGAATGGGAGTAGTTTGCTAGGCGGGGAGGCAACTAAAAATTGGAAATTTGAGTTGGGCGCAGCCAACACGGCGGATCTTCTCCGGATTACGGGTGCAGCCAGCGAGTTTATCAAAGGGAGTGGGTCGGTCTTCTGCTTTGATTTCATGGGTAGCTCAGCCACAGGGACATTCACACTGGTGGATTGGGCCAGCGCCGCCTCTGTTGGAGGCGGGGTCCTAGGCACGACCTTCAATGTGGCAGATTTCACCTACACCAATCTGGGGGGTAGCAATACGGGTTCTTTCCAATTCAACGGATCCCAGCTTGAGTTCCAAGCCGTTCCCGAACCGTCTACCACGACGTTGTCTCTAATCTCTGCCGTCTTGTTCGGCACCCACCTTGCCATTCGCCGCCGCCGTCGGGTCTGATACCGGACGGTCTTGTGCTTGCGCGAGTCGGTTTAGGCACTCTCACTTTGGCTTTGCTGGCTTGGGTAAGCCTCGGCAGATTTTCCTTTGCCGAAGTGCCTGATCCTCAGGAATATCGTCCGTTAACTGACCAAGTTTGGAAAGCATTCCTCACCCACGACGCCGAACTTTTCTATTCCCTTTACGAGGTATCAGACAAGGTGAAGGGCCCGGTGATAAACGAGAGGAACCTGAACCTGATCAGGATCCTTGTGAAAGGGGAGATCTTGGAGGTCTTGGTCGAAAAAATCCCCTCAAAAGACCTTCAGGAGATTCAAGACATCCAAAATCGAGGGGTGGATCCGCTCCGTTACTCGGTCAATCCGGAGAGGATGCTCCTTCTCCGGTTCCGAGGGGGGCAAAATGGACAAAATTTCCTGATCGGCAAAAAGGATGGGAAATGGAAAATTGCGACCTTTGCCGGCTGCTCGACTTGATGGTTACCCATCTCCTTTTAGAAATCTCATTGTCCAGCCATGACCAACCACCGCCAAGATGCGAAATTCCCCAATCTGCCGCTAAAGACGAAGATCTGGTATGGGGTAGGGTATCTGCCGGACTCCTTGCTGAACAATGCATACGCGTTACTGATTTTCATCGTTTACGATGGCGAGTTGAGGCTGGGTGCAGCGGCCATCGGGCTCGTCGGGATGATCATTCGCCTGTGGGATGCCTTTAACGATCCGCTTATCGGGAATTTTTCTGATCACACCCGCACGCGCTGGGGGCGGCGCCGTCCTTATGTCGTGGCTGGTGCGGTGACCGGGGCGCTTTGCACCCTGCTTCTGTGGAACCCGCCCACAGGGTGGAGCAGTTCTTCGCTGTGGTGGTATGTGCTGGTTGTCGCCTTTCTCTACTACACCGCCTTCAGTCTTTACAGCGTTCCTTACTTTGCGCTGGGTCTCGAGATGTCTCCCGCCCAGCGTGACCGGGATTCGGTCATGGGCTGGCGGGTGGCAGCTAACAACATCGTCCTCTGCGCGCTGCCCTTTGTCCCTATGCTGATCTTTAGCGGCGTCCTTGGGGCAAATGCCTTGGAGTCGCTGGCACGCTTCTCTGTCGTCCTCGCGTTCCTGATTCTGGGTCTTGGGCTTCTGGCCGCATGGATGCTTCCCGAGCCGCTGGAACTTCCCGTTGCCGCTTCAAAAGCGCCGGGGTTGTGGGACGGCCTGAAATGTGCTCTGCGCAACGGCCCTTTCCTGCAAGCCACGGGCATTGTGTCCCTTGCCCTCCTAGCCTTGGTCGTGTGGTCCTCTATGGTTTACTACATGAACTTGGCGTTTGTGTATCCCGTGGGCGATTTGGCGGCCCGCAAGGCAGACGCCACGCGGCTCATGGCTCTGACCGGATTTTGCGGAGCGTTTGCCGGTTTTGCTCTGGCCCCCTTTGTCGGGAACATGGCCGCGCGGATTGGTCGGAAGCCGCTTCTTTATGCTGCGCTGGCCCTGATGGTGGTCTCTCTTATCCTCTCGCCATGGCTCTTCCGGCCTGATTTCCCCGCGATTCAGGTTGTCTTTCACGTCCTCTTCGTGGCCGGCATCACGTTTGTCTTCGTGTTGACAGCGCCGATGGTCGGAGAGGTGTGTGATCTCGATGAAATCGAGGAAGGGACCCGACGCGAGGGACTTTTTTCTGCTTTTTTTAGCTTGGGATTCAAGATCAGCATCGCCATCGCCTTGTTTGCAGGGGGCGTGCTGATTTCGGCCTCCGGTTTTTCTTTCGACACGCAGGGGCAATCGGCTGCAACCCTCGGACAATTAAAGCTCTCCTTTGTCGCGCTCCCAATCCTCTGCCTCGTGGGGGCTTTCCTCCTCGTCCGGAGTTATCCGCTCAATGCCGAAGTCATCGCCCGTCACCGCCTCGCCCGGCAGTCAGCCTCCGCATGAGGTGACCCTAGGTTGCATTCTTCGATTCTCACGCGGCAATACCAGAGCTCTCCCCAATCGTCCCCTCGCGCAAACCCTGTGTAGAAAACCGAGAAAGTGCCGTCGTCTTCTTCGATCAGGCCTAGGGGTGTCCGGACTTTGCGGAGGGCATCGAGCGGGGCCAGAAGCGGTAGTTCTCGGGCCTCAGACCAGTGGATGCCATCCGCGGAGTCCGCATAACCAAATCCGTCCTCGCGGAAAACGGTTTCAAAAACAGCGACATAGCGTCCGCTCTTCAGCCGCGTGACCACGGGGTTTTCGCTCCCGCGGGGTCCGCTCAAGGTGATGGGGTTGCCGTCCCTGCGCTTCCATGGACCGGAGAGGGCAGGGGATTCGGCGAGGCCGACGCGAAACCACGACCGGCAATCGCTGCTCCCGTAGAAGCCCAGCCACTTGTCACCCACGGGGTAGGGGAAAAACGAATCGACCCCTTGGAGCCCTTCCCAGTTTTGACTTTCCTTGTCCATCTGCAGCACGACCCCGACATCCCGCCAAGGTCCGTTAATGCCATCTGGACCCGGGGTCTTGGAAACGGCCCGCCAGATACGACCATCTTCCGTATAGTTATTAACGTAGGTGTAGGCGACGTAGAAAAGGTTCCAGAGTCCCCCGCGAGCGTCATAGACAGGCATAGGCGCCCAGAGCGAGGCCCGTGGATCACCCGGGGCCGCACTGGATTCCACGATGGTCTGACGCCGCGTCCAGCGGAGGCGGTCCTCGCTGCACCAGTGAGCTAGGCGCATTTTGATCAAACGAGGATCGCCCGACATCTCGGCCGTGAAGAAATGGTAGGTGTCGCGAATCTTCACCACGCAGCCCCCCTCCACGCCGTAAAGGTTATCGCCCATGCCCGGTAAGCCTGCTTTCAGCAGCGCCTTGGGATGTTCATGCACCAGGGTGAGTGTCAGCCCAGACGGCGGCTCTGGACTGTCGTTTCCACATTTGTTGAGGATGCGTCGCAGGACCGGCTTCAGCCGCGTCGCAAGAATTTCGTAGCCGATGATGTCGAGGTGAAGCTTGTCGTCCGCAAAGCCGAGCGCCTTGAGCGAGCCGTCCCGATTCACCAGATCGTCATAGACATCGACGAGATGCACCATCGGGTCTTGGGTGGAGGGTATGGTTTCGAGAAGTTGGTGCAGAGGCCGGACATCTTCGTTTCGGGCGGGCGGTGTCTTAACGACGATGACATGGCTTCCGGGCAGGCGCAGCCTGAGGTTCCGAATGCACAGACCTATCCCCTCGGCAATCGGGGCAGCATTGTCCGGACCGGGGTGATTGTTGATGCCGACGAGCAGGACGATAACCCTTGCGCACAGACCGTCCACTGCCCCGTGATCGATCCGCCAAAGAATGTTTTCCACCTTGTCGCCACTAATGCCGAGATTCAGCGCCGAGTAGTTTGCGAAGAGCCGCTTCCATGCCGGGTTAAAATCCGGCCCATTCCAACCCCCACCGAACCCCTGAACAATGCTGTCGCCGAGCAGCACGACATCCACCGTCTCCCTGGTGGCTCTAATCTTCTCGACCAGCCGGCCATGGATATCCAGCCACTGGGTGTCACCTGGTTCGGTGTTCCCGAAAAACGTCGGCCAGTAGCCAGCGGACGGCGTGACTGCATCGAAGTTCGGAAAGCGTTTCCCTTGCTCGCAGCCGGGTTTTCGAAAGGCGAACTCCTCTTGGAGGACGTATTTCTTTTCCGCCTCCGACAAAGGCCATCCCGCCAGTTGCGGATCCATTTTTTTCTGGTTGTAGGGCGCATAAGGATAGGGAAATGGGGGAGCAGAGGGCGCCGCAGTCGCTGGAACCTCTGGCTGCAGACCGGAGAGTGGGTGAGCGACTCCGGTTGGTGCTTTAAACTCTTCGGAGCTTTTGTTCATCGCGGGGATGCTAGATTCGTTCCCATCGCGGAAGTAAGGGGACCACCAGATCTGCCGGCGGATTTGGCGGGCTGGTCGGAACCCTCCTCCACCGGATTGCAGGGATCGAGTGTGATGTCGTCGATGTAGAGGTCGACCTCGCTGCCACCCTTGAACATCAGACCGTTGAGTTCCTTCCCGCCGGCGTGGCGAAAGGCATCCAGCGGGATGGTGACTTTCCGATAAGTGCCCTTTTCCGAGGCAGGAACCGGCAGCACTGCGAAAGGGCCGCCGAACTGGCAGAGGTAGATTTGCATCGCCTGTCCGCCGGTGTCGCCGCCGTGCATCCAGAAGGTCACCGAGCGGTAGTTGTGGATGTCGGCACCGGTTCCTTTGCTGGCATCAATGCGGAAATCCGCGTGCGAGACCTTCAGGGCCCTTTCACCCGAGCGGACGTGCGTGGTATTGTCGGGGTCGGGCCCGCCTTTGGCATTCCACCCGTTGTCGTAACCGTCGCCATAAACGACGAGCGGCGGCCGAGGGTCGCCGATGTGGACGAGGAGCAACTTGCGGGCGGTCTGACCAAGCTCGTTGCTGACGTCGATCCGCACCCGCGCCGAGCCCCCGGCTCCGGGCTTGGGCGTCAAGGTGAGCGTGCGGGTCCGACCGCTTCCTCCGACCACCATGTCCTCATCGGAAAGCAAGTCTGCCCGTTCACAAGCGGCACTGACCTTCAAGTCCGCTGGATTTCCGGCTGTATCGTTCACCTCGAACGTGATCTCCAGCGGGGTGTTGCGTGCGCCGCTCTCCTCGTCCGGGGCCTGCACCGTCGGGAATGGTCTGCCGCCATAAGCCTCGAGCATGAGTTCATCGACCTTGGATTTCATGGCGCGGCAGATCAGGTCGTAGCCGAAATCGTTCGGATGGAGCCGATCGTGAAAATACTGCTCCTTGAGGGTGGTCCCGTCCGCCTCCAGAAAGTGCGAGCCGATGTCGAGGTAATGGATTCCGGACTGCGGATCATCGGTGAGCGGTTTGAGTTCTGCCGCGACCGCCGCGTTGAGGGGACCGACCCGCTCGGCTTTGCGGGCCGTGGGGTAAACCGCAAGGACCAGCACCCGGCACTCTGGGAACTGCCGCCGCACCTCCTCGGCGAGCTGTCGCGTGCCTCTGGCCATTCCAGCATAGTCTTCGGACCCGATCAGTGGGTTCACGCCGATGTTCACGATTGCCAGTTTCGGGTTCAGCTTGCCCTTGCCGTGACTGCCCTTGAGGCCTCCGTGCAGGATCCGCCAGTGAGCGGTGTTCTGCGCTCCGCCCGCTTGGCCGCTGTTGTAGAAGAGGTAGTTCGGAAAATGCTCCTCCCACGCCGGAACGGGACGGATGGCAGCGAGGCTTTTACCCATGAGCGCCGTGTTGCCCCAGTTTTGCGTGATGCTGTCGCCGATGAGCACGATGTCCGGGCTGCTGGTCAGCGTATCGAGCCGCTCGACGAGAGTGGCATGCTGCATCATCCAGGAGCTGCGCTGGATTTTGCCCGTCTTCGGGTCCATGTTCGGTGCCGCATAGCGTCCGGGAATCGGAACAAAATTCCCTCCCTTGAACCGCTGGTTCACATACTCCCACTGAGCAGAATCCTTCAGCGGCCAGCCCTCCGGCTGGGGTTCATTGCCCCGTTCGGCATGGTTGATGACGGGGGTCGGGTCGGGTTCCGATGCCTGCACGGAGCAGGCAGCAGGCAAAGCGATGGCAAGCGCGAGGAGTCGTGTCATTTTCACAAACTTCAGAGGGTGTTTTGCTTTCGGATGTGGGGCGGGGTAGATCACCGGGGAAGGGTCAAGTAAGCCAGGAGCAGCAAGCGGTAGAGCACCCAGCTCATGCTCAGGACTGCCCCCCCGAGGCTACGCGATGGCTCGGGCGAAAGGGAAACCAAGCTCAGTTTATCGCCCTGGTCGCTGAAGACTTTTTTCAGGGGTCTTGTTTTGTCGGTCAATCCAGCTCGGATCCAGTCCCGGATCCGCCGCCGTTCGGGAGTGTCCCGAAGCATCACTGCGGATGCGTGGTTCACCCACGGAAAATTGATGAAGGTGGAATTACCCGAGGGATGATGTTCGGAAAGAAACTTCCGGGTATTCTCGACTTCGAGGATCGGCAGCAAATCCAGTGCGGCCTCGGCTTCTTTAAAGCTGGTGAGGTTCTTTGAGCGGATCTCTTCCAGAAGCTTGTTGGGATGAGGATAGCCCTGAGTAGTGTATTCTCCGCAAACCAGCTGGGGCGTGTCTCCTAACCTTAACAACCGTTCCTTCGCGCGGCTTTGTTCCTCCGGCGTCATACCCCACGGGATATGGGCATCGTCATAGTGGCTCACCGGGATGCTCGCGCTCCAGAGGCTGGCGATTTCGTCGTCATGCAAGCCGATGTAGTTGCAGGCGATCGCGCCCCGCGAGTATCCCGTAATAATGACCTCCCTGGGATTGCCGCCCCAATCCCGGCAGATGGCCGGCACTGCTTCCTTGGCATAAGCAGTGGTTGCTGCCACATCGCCCCACCACCACGCCTCGTCCTTTTTTCCGTCAGTGCTGACAAAAGGCAGTACGACCCAAATGAAGCCTTTCCCACCAGTCAGACCGTAACCGATGCCCCGGTAATCACGAACCGTGGCGGAGTTGCCCAAATACTCGACCAGAACAGGGAACCGCTTGTTCGGAGACCAATCTGTGGGCAAGTAAAGCGCGTGGGCGACTTTTGTTCCTGCGTAGCGTGGGAGTGACTGTAGCACGGCTTTTCCCGGAACGGGTTTTCCATCGGCCAATACTGGATTTTCCAAATCCGCCGGGATGGTCAAGACGTCCGGAGGGCTGACTGCTTCAGTCGCCCAACATCGGGTGAAAGGCAGCACAATAAGCACAAGGATGACGACAAACCGTGTCATGGTTTCAGCGCCTTCTCCATCAGCGATTGCAGCTTATCGGCGTATATCTCGTATCCGGCACCTAGATGCAGACTGCCGTCGATGTATTGGTCACGGTCGATTGTGCCGTCGGGGAGCACCAGTTCCTCCCACAAGTCGAGCACTTGGACCCCGGGGCGCTGGTCAAAGCTAAGCGTATCCAGGTAATCGCAGAAGCGGCGCATGTCCTCGGTCGCCACCGGCAGGGTTTTGACCAAAATGATCCGAGTCTTGGGCAAGCGCTTTTGCAAATTATCGAGGATTAAGCGGATACCTTCGGCCACAGCAGTCTGCGTTTTGGCGTTAGGTTTATTGTTGGTGCCGATTAGCAGTACTACGACCTGCGGGTCAATGCCGTCTAAGGCCCCGTGGTCTAATCGCCACAGGATGTTTTCCGTCGTGTCACCCTGAATGCCCAGATTAACTGTGTTCAGTTGGCTAAAGCGCTTAGTCCAAGCCTCCTCGAATTTGGGATTGCCGGTTTTGGTGCCGCCCCACATCCAGGTGATGCTGTCGCCGAGGAGGACCACATCCACCGGCTTCTGCTGAGAACGCACGATTTCCACCAGGGTGCTATGGAGGTTCAGCCATTTCTCGGGATCTTTCCAGCGGCCTGCCGAGGGAACTACCGGGATGAGTTCGAGCCGAGGGTTTCCCACTTCGTCCCCGGGTCGGCGCTGGTCACGTGGCCGGATGGCCCACGCATGTCCTTCTGAGCTCAATGGCCAGCCGGTGATTTGCGGATCCATCTGCCCTTGATGGTAGGGCTCGTAGGGGTAAGTGATCGGTGGTGTTTCCTGGGCGGCAAGAGTCGAACCGAGAAGAGCAATAGGTAGCAGACGAAAGATGTTCATGGTTGTCCTTTCAGCGCTGCAGCTAGGGCGGCTCCCAAGGCCTCGCGACCAGCATCGTTCAGCAGTAGTCCCCCATACCCCGAAAGGTCGGTGCGGATCACGCCGGCATCATCGGCCAACAGGCCTCGTGGATTTACGAAAGTGACCCCTGGTATCCGGGGCAGGGCGTCGATGGCAGTCTGGAGAGCAGCGAGGTTCTCGCGCTGGGCAGGTTTGGGACGACCCATCAACAGGGGTTCGATGACCACTACGGTCACATTGGGCCAGTGGGAACGCACCGTGCTGATGACCGTCTCGATACCCTTGGCTATGGCAGCCACAGGCACCTTGTGACGTTCTACCGCCACGAGATTGTTCGCGCCTACGCCGATTATGACCACGCGAGGCGAGAGGTGATCAATGAATGCACATTTCAAACGCCACAGCACCTGCTCGGTGTTCTCTCCGGGCTGGGCCAGATTGAGAACTTGTCTAGATCCTATATACTTCTTCCAGGACGCAGGCGGCGTTGGCGTGGCCTCTAACCCATTGCCCAGAGTGGTCGGAAGCGCATCGCCTAGCAGTAAGATCTCGGCTGATGGACATGCAGCCGCAACGGCTTCAAGTTTGGTGTGGCTTCCGAGCCAAGTCGAGCCGGTGGTCTTGGACCAGCCCCCGTATCCAGCGGTGGGGGTGATCGGCCACAGCGCAGGGTCCGCTGGACGTCGCTTGGCGATGGCCGCCGTGTCGGCTGGCTTCGTAGCCAAAACCTCCTCTGGGCCGAGCACGTCCGCTGCCGACGCGATGCCGGCGAGGCAAGCGGAGAGCAGTAGAACAGTGCATATCCTCGTATTGTTTTGGTTCATCCTATGCATGATGGCGCACACCTTCGCGCAGGTGATCGCAAGGCCGCTGTTTTGCGGGACTATGGGCAAAGGAAGCGCACGCGGCGAGAATGAGGGGTGATCGCGTTGACTTTCGCACCTCAGGAAGATTGCGAATATGAGGGAGATGAATTTCTCGAGTTGGATAATCATTGGTTCATTGAGATAGGGATGAGAGTGATGGAACGAACTTTTATGGCCTCTTGCTCGGTCCTTTTCGAGAGGCGGATAGCGACATCGGAGCGGTCGGTTTTGTCGATCTTGAGGACTCCGATGCGATCGGTGCGAACTTGCTCCGCCCCCGTGGTGTTTGCTGATGCGGCGATTCTCTGTTTCCCCAGCTCCACGAAATACTCGAAACTCTCTCCGTTCTCCTTGGGGATGTAGTTCACGTCCACAAAATACTCTCCGGGATGCACGGTGCTGACTGGCCAGAACGCCCGGTCTTCGGGGTTTATCCAGGAGTCGAGCGTTTGGGTCACGGGATTGTAGTAGAGCGTCTTGGTCTTCTCACCAAAGCCGGCAATTTCCGTGATGGCGGAGGCGGCTTGGATTAAAGCCAGGCTGGCCGGAAGTTCTAGGATGCCCTTGGCGTTGGTGTGGATCGGTTGGATGATTGCACTAGGTGCGCCTTTAACATCCAGGGTGACGACCGTTGCGTAGTCGTTCGGCTCGGAAATGGGGAGTTGGATCAGCAGGTCTCCGTTGGTGTCTTTGGTGTAGTCGAGCGGACCGGCATCGGGTTCGCTCAAGAGAGCGACGTTGAGGATCTCATTATCCAACGCCGGGACCCGCAGGATGGAATCAAAGGGCCAGCGGAAAATGTGCAGGTAGAGCCGGGTTA
>Ga0164294_10005591_pt1 | contig 10796 bp, 10 predicted proteins | sample GEODES005metaG_FD_111479 | JGI IMG/M metagenome (GOLD analysis project Ga0164294, IMG submission 111479) | Oligotrophic lake water microbial communities from Sparkling Lake, Wisconsin, USA - GEODES005 metaG | ecosystem: Environmental > Aquatic > Freshwater > Lake | place: USA: Sparkling Lake...
AAACAGCAAGGGACTTGTATACAGCCAGGGAACTCAATACAGCCAGGGACGAGGGACTAGGGACGGGGGACGAGGAACAGCCGAGGGAATACAAGAGATACAATAATAATAATGATAATAATAATAATAATAATAATAAGGCTATCGGGCTGTTAAAAAACATTTTTGAACGAGAAAAAATACAGTAATATTATTTTCTCCAATTTTATTTTTGGAGAATGGAGCAAGTAAAAACGTTTGAAAATCTTGTAGTTTGGCAGAAAAGTATCCTTCTAGCAAAAAACATATATCAAATCACGAAAGTATTTCCAAAAGAGGAAATGTTTGGGCTTGGTAATCAGTTGAGAAGGTCCGCCGTTTCGGTTCCGAGCAATATTGCAGAAGGTTACGGAAGACACACACGTGTTGATTACAAAAGATTTCTTTCCATGGGCCTTGGCTCGATTTATGAACTTCAAACACAGTTACGCATTGGAGTTGAACTTGAATTCATCCCCATACAAAAATTCCAAGAAACACTGAATCTATCAAAAGAAATTGACAGAATGCTTTATGCTATTATCAAAAAGCTTTGAGATATCATCTTTTTATTTTTTAAGCATTTTTCATTGCTAAATAAAAAATGAGAATTGAAAACAACGAAAATTGAAAAATCGAAAAAAAACGGATGAAAAAAAGGTAGTTATTATAGTGTAAAGGTTATTTTAATGACTACGCTAGAAAATGAAAAGTAAAGCATAAGCACAATGCTACTTGTAGCACTAGAGAATCCGTAATGTCATTTCCCTCGGCTGTTCCTCGTCCCCTGTCCCTAGTCCCTCGTCCCTGGCTGTATTCGCTGTATTGGCTGTTCCTCGTCCCCCGTCCCTAGTCCCTCGTCCCTGGCTGTTTCCCAGACTGTATCTCCTGTATTCTCACCCTCGTCTGAAACCCCTGACTATCCTCAGGTCCTAGTTCAATCAGCCCCATTTTATTATTGAAAGAATCTGGTGGTGAGCTGAGGTTTTCTATGGCAATGCTTTTTCTGTGAGGGGGTGTATAAACCTGCAAATACGGGTATGCGCGGTCTGGGTAGATGTACAATTCAATTCCAACTGATGAATCAGAAAGTGTGCAATGGGGCATGGGCTCTTCCATGTCTAACACAAATGAGTTGTCTAGAAACTCGTTTTTTAAAGGAGCTCCCTTAAACCATTTTTTATTTTTGATAATCTTGCCTGTTGGAAGCAAGGCCTCGTTAAACTCAACCTGCTTTTTAGCATTGATCTGAAGTGTAGCTGTATCAATTGTTTCGCCTAATTTGAAATAAGGATGCCATCCGTCTGACATCGGTATATTCCTGCCGCTTCTGTTGTGGACTGTAGTGATGATGGTGAGTCTATTGCCTCCTTCTAACCTATAACGAATGTTCATGTCGAAGGCAAAGGGATACCCGGTATCGGTGCCTTTGTATCTATACAAGAATTTACATTCAGCCATAAATGCGGAAGCTTCTGCAATCATTACCTCGTGTGGTACATCATATAAAATGCCATGGATGGCATGTCCATTTAAAATGAATTTCTCGGTTTTGTACTGCTGCCCTTCCCAAGTATATGTTGAGTTGTTGAGCCTGCAAACAAAAGGGGATAGTTTTGCACTCTTGAAGCCGTTGGTGACATTGGCTTTCCAATCTTCAGCATCAACGAAACCATCAATGATGTTGATTGTTTTTCCATTGATATCAACTTCGAATTTATTCAAAATCCCCCCTGCTGATGGTATGATGGTTGCTTTTGCACCTGTGGCTTCATCGCGTAAAACAATCTCTTCCCATCCATTCTGCTGGATGCGGTCGCAATAAAATGTGAGCACCGATTGTTTTACTTCCTGTTCCATCTACCAGCCAAGGATGTAAGCAAAAATAAGTGGTACTACAATGGTTGCATCACTTTCCACAATGTATTTAGGGGTGTTGATGTCTAGCTTACCCCAAGTGATTTTTTCATTGGGAACCGCCCCTGAATAAGATCCGTAAGAGGTAGTTGAGTCGCTTACCTGACAGAAATAGCTCCAAAAAGGAACATCATGCCATTCAAGATCTTGATACATCATTGGCACAACACAAATTGGGAAATCACCTGCAATACCGCCGCCTATTTGGAAGAAACCAACCCCTTTTCCGCCGCTATTCTTTCTGTACCAATCAGCCAACCAAACCATGTATTCGATACCACTTTTCATCGTGGTCGCTTTCATTTCATTTTTGATGATATATGAAGCGAAGATATTGCCCATGGTGCTGTCTTCCCAACCGCCAACGATAATAGGCAGGTTACGCTCAGCTGCTGCTATCATCCAACTGTCTTTTGTATCAATTTCGTAATCATCTTTCATGACACCGCTATTTAGCAGGGTATACATGTATTCGTGTGGAAAATAACGCTCACCTTTTTCGTCTGCGTCTTTCCAAAGTTTAACGATGTGTTTTTGGATTCTTCTGAATGCTTCTTCTTCCGGGATACAGGTGTCTGTAACCCTGTTCAATCCCTGCTCGAGCAATTCCCACTCTTGTTGTGGGGTTAGGTCGCGGTAGTTAGGAACCCTTTTGTAGTGGCTATGAGCAACCAGGTTCATGATGTCTTCTTCCAAGTTTGCCCCTGTGCATGAGATGATGTCTATTTTGCCTTGGCGAATCATTTCAGCAAGGGAGATACCAAGTTCTGCAGTACTCATGGCACCGGCAAGGGTAACCATCATTTTTCCACCTTCGGTGAGGTGAAGTTCGTATCCTTTAGCTGCATCAACAAGGGCAGCGGCATTAAAATGACGGTAATGGTGCTGAATGAACTGAGAAACTGGGCCTTTTGACATGGTTCTGTGTTTAGGGTGCAAAAGTAGGAAAAAAAGGCTATTATACAGCCAAGGGACTAGGGACAGGGGACAAGGGACGAGGGAGCAGCCCTGTCATCCTGAGCGAAGCGAGGGAACTCACCTGAGCGAAGCGAGGAAACTCATCTTAAGCGAAGCTATGTATCTCACCTGAGCCAAACTCAATAGCCTGGGGTTTAAACCCCAGGCTATTGATGAATACATTATACATTAATTTTCAATGAATTAAAAAGCAAGAAAGTATTTTTTGTAAAAAGATATTTCTAATCTTGTTTTCAAGCGGAAATCAATTGTCCCAGTTATTAAACTTTAAACCATCAACAAAAAACTTACCTATGCGCCACAAACACCGGTATTTTATGCTGTTGAATAATTTCTGATAGAAAGCTTTTTTTGAAGAGATTCGACAGCTCACTTCTGCCGAAGGCACCAGCCACCAATAACGTTTCATCTTTGTCACATAGGCTTTTCATGAATGACCTTTCAGAAACTGATGAAATTACTTCAAGGGTTAGGTTTGAAAAATGTTTGGCAGCCAACTCTTCTATCAGTTCTTGATAGGGCAGTGGTTCGTCATCATCTTCAATCGTTATCAATGTAGTTTCCCAATGGTAAAAATGGGGGAATAAGTAAGTGAATTGTTTTATGGCAAATACAGAATCAGGTTTGCCGTCGTATGCCAATACCACCTTGTTTGGCAGTACATAGTCTTCTGGTACCAACAATATCGGGCATTCTGTTTGTCTGAGGATTTTTTTTAAGTAATCGTTTGGTTGTTCTTTCCCTATATTCTCATAAAATAATTCGCCACTTAAAATGAGCAGATCCGCAAACCTTGTCTCAGTTTGAAGTTCCTGCAATGCAAACATATCAGTGTCGCGGTGGCTCCTGAACTCCAACCCTGCATGTAGGCACCTGTTTTCAAAGTATCGCATGTTTCGGATGATTAAATTTTCTTCTGTTTCCAGTGGCGACAAGGTTACTTGTGTTTCACCGGAAACGCCACTATAACCTACGATGTCTCTGTAATCAATGGCTTGTAAAAAAACACCTGTAACAAGAACCTGTTCGTATTCATTTAGGAATGTAGCCATACGAAATGCGCCTTCAGAGAAATGATTGCCATCTAAAACGAGCAGAAATTTTTTCATAGAATGGTTGTTTTTAGAATATAAGTTGAGAAGCTTGTAAACTTAAGAGATGAGCGCGGAGCTCAATGAGCAATTTGTTTTCTTTGTTATTTACATGGTAATAGGCATCTGAAAGGTGCTCTGCTAGCTTCAAACACAAGCCTAATTCATATTCTTTGAGTTCATTTCGGTATTCGTGGGTAAATTCCAAAAAATTTTCAAAAGCTTCTTCTTCTTTTAGCGACATTGCCTCCGACGTTTCAAACGAAAATTGGGTAATCCAAGCATTATTTGTGCCGTATTGATCCGTATCCTTTTCTTTTTGAAGCAATCTCTCACTGATTAAATTAGAGATTGTTTGTTTTTCTTTCTTTGATATAGAATCATCTGCTATGGCTACTGCATAAAGTAACTTACCCAAGGCTGTATAAAAAAGTTCAGTGCTCATCCTAATATATTTATGCAAAAAAAAGAGTGATAGAGAGATAAAAAAGTGACCGTAGTCATGAGTTTTTATAATTTTCATCAATCTAAACCAACTCTGCTGAACTTTCAGCTTCATAAGGTGTTGATAATTGAAGGATTAATTTAACTTTACACTATATGATTCCTGTTTTATATTTTTTAGTAATTGTAGGTGTTTTTCTATTGATGGAGGGCATATCATGGTGTACCCATAGATGGGTCATGCATGGTTTTCTTTGGTATCTCCATAAAGATCACCACCAAGTTGAGCCAGGCTTTTTTGAAAAAAATGATGCTTTTTTCATCATTTTTGCTGTCCCTAGTTTTTTATCCATCATGTATGGTTCTACTGCGCATATTTGGTGGCTACAAGCAATCGGATTTGGCATCATGGCCTATGGTGTTGCTTATTTTATTGTACATGATGTGATAATTCATCAACGTTTTAAGTGGTTTTCAAGAAGCAAAAACACTTACATCCGTGCAATTAGGTGGGCCCACAAAATGCACCACAAACACCTTCACAAACACCAAGGAGAAAGTTTTGGCATGCTGTATGTACATAAAAAATATTGGGACAAAGTGAGAAGGGATAAGCAACTTATGGCCGCTAAAAAAGTTGAATATGCACCGGAATGAATGAAAAATGAAGAATGAAAAATGAAGAATACAACAGCCGTGTAGGGTACAATTCTTCATTTTTCATTTTTCATTCTTCATTTTTTTTCATTTTTCATTCTTCATTCTATTTCATTCATCATTTATTAGCTCTTCAAAAACATACGATTATATTGTTACAGGAGGTGGTTGCGCAGGCCTGAGTTTCATCATGCAGCTGCTACAGTGTGATGGATTGAAGGATAAAAATATTTTGCTTATCGAGCAGGATACTAAAACATTAAATGACAGGACTTGGTGTTTTTGGGAAAAAGATGCAGGTCTTTTTGAGCAGGTTGTTTACAAGCGGTGGAATAAGGCATGGTTTCACGCTGATGGCTATTCATCCTTGAAGCAGCTTTCCCCTTATCAATACAAAATGATCAGGGGGATTGATTTTTACACCCATTGTTATGATATAATTAGAAAGTCTGGCAGGGTTGACGTTGTAAATCAGCAGGTTATTTCATTGGAAAACATCTCGGATGGCGTAATCGTTAAAACCAATGAAGGTATTTATCAGGGTGAATTTGTTTTTAACAGCATACTTTTCGAAAAACCCCAAATCAAAGAGGGACAGTTTTACATGCTTCAGCATTTCAAAGGTTGGGTGATTCAAACTTCAACACCAGCATTCAAACCAGACGAAGCTACTTTGATGGATTTTCGTGTCGATCAGCAAGAGGGTACTACGTTTGTTTATGTAATGCCACTCTCTGAAAACCTTGCGCTGGTTGAATTTACGCTGTTTACGCCATCACTGCTAGATGATGAACAATATGATATTGCCCTGAAAGATTATATAGCAAGTAAGTTAGGAATTGCTGATTATACAGTAACTGAAAGTGAGTTTGGGGTAATTCCGATGACAAATCATGATTTCCCGATTAATGATGGGCGAATTGTTTACTTGGGAACCGCCGGTGGGCAAACCAAGCCTTCAAGTGGATACACATTCAAGTTTATACAAAAACATGCAGCGGCATTGGTAAAACAACTTGAAAAAGAAGGAAATCCTTTTGTAAAAAGCAGTGTTTTGAAAAAACGTTTTTCATGGTACGACCGTGTACTACTTCATATTTTGTTTTACAGAAAAGTAGAAGGATCTCGCATTTTTAATCTTCTTTTCAAAAGAAACAAAATAAGCAGGTTGTTCGCATTTCTAGACAACGAATCTTCAATCAATCAGGAATTGATATTACTCAATACACTCCCTCAGTGGCCATTTATGAAGGCAGGAATTAAAGAGTTATCCTCGTAGGAAATACAAGCTTAAGGTTTATGGTTTAAAGTTTAATGAGGAGGAAGATGAAATGTTCCTTCGCTTATTATAACGTTATTGTAATTCATTGAAAGTCAATATTTCATGTATTATTCAATATCCTGAGGTTTAAACCCCAGGCTATTGAATTTGTCTCAGGTGAGTTCCCTCGCTTCACTCATGATCACAGGGCTGTTCCCTTGTCCCTCGTCCCCTGTCCCTCGTCCCTGGCTGTTTTACTTGGCTGTATCACTACCCCTTCATCACTCCTTTAAAAAATCCAACTGACTCAGCAATACCAGCCAATGGATCAGACATATCCTTTTCAAACTCAATGCTGCAAACACCCTGGAATTTAACCTTTCTCAAGGATTCAATGACAGCAGCGAAATCAATAGCACCTCTTCCAATTTCAATGGCTTTGGCATCTTTAGCTGATGAATTCACATCTTTGATGTGGAGGTCAAATAACCTGTCTTTATATTCTCTAATTGCTTTTTCTGGAAGCGTGCCAGCACGAAGCGCATGACCAATATCAATGCAAAGTCCCATCCTCGCATCCATGTTCTTGATCCTGTCATAGATGTCTTTTGGACTCGGATAAAGTTTGTCTTCTGGGCCATGGTTATGAATAGCGAGCTTTATGTTTTGTTCTTTCACTTTTTCTTCTGCATATTCAAGCAGTTCGTAATTGGGTACACCCACAATCATGTCAACCCCAACATTCTTTGCATATTGGAATGCTTGATCAACGGCTTCTTTGGATTTCATGTATATTACCCCAACAGTGTAAATATTGATGCCAGCGTCTTTCAATTTTGATTTAACCTCGCTAATTTTTTCAGCATTGCTGTTCAATGGGAGGTGGAATTCCTTCAAAGAAAGGTTGGTTACACCAACCCTTTTCATCATTGAAATGGTTTTTTCTAGGTCAAATTTATAAAAGGTATATCCTGCAATGCCAATGTTAAGGGGATGATCTCCACCTTCCAGTGTTGATGCAGTTTTTGTTGTGTTTAATGCACTTCCAAGCAATGGTAGGCTAGCTGTGCCTGCAATTCCTAAGGCCGTTTTTCCTAAAAATGATCTTCTTGTAGACATGATGTTGATTTTGTGAGATGTTAGTTTTTTTGGCAAGAAAAATTAATATTCAATACTTGAATTTACAGATGATTACGATAAAAAGGTCATCTAGTGGTAAAATTAAATTTTTATCTCTTGATGAAATTCAACTTGCAAATGTCCTCCCATTGCATTTGCACTGGTTACAATCTGAGGAATACCGTTAACAACGTCAAGTGATTGTTGGTGAATATGGCCAGCCAAGATTCCCAGGATGTTTGGTGCATTAAAAACAGTGCGGTGAAAACTCATGGTAGTTATTGTATGACCCGCAGCTGACCAAGGTTTTCTTTTTTCTAATTGAAAATTCTTGTCAGTTTTTTCAGACCATTCAGGATGTCCACATCCAAATCCAAGCGACCTTTCTGGCGCATATAAAGGGATGTGTAGCATCAAAATAATTGGCTTCCCTGTACTTATTTCTTTAAGGATGAAATCATGTTGTTCAGGGAGAATTTCATAGTTGGAATTATCGATTGTGACAAATCGAACGCCGTAATTTTCTCTTACTGACATCAACGGGTTTTCACCCTGGTACATCGGCTGTAACCTGTTTTTAATCCATGTGGACCGCAGAAATTGTGAAGTTCCTTCCATCCCTTCATAATGCCAATCGTGGTTCCCTGCTGTATAGATATAGGGTAAACCATTATTTGCCAATTCATTGCTTACCCATTCAATGGCCGCTTCAGAAGGAAAACTGAAAATATCGCCAATCAATGCTACAAAAGCCGCATCATTGTTTTTTGCAATTTTTAAAGTTTTTTGAAAGCATTGTTCAGGGTTTGTTATTTCCCCTGTTTGAAAATGGGTAGTTTGGTTGTATGCCTTTGCCATTCTGCTGCTGTATTGTTGGAAAGGTTTGCCTCGTTCATCATCTCGAAACAAATGTGTATCTGCCAACATCAACATGTTAAACGGTTTCTCAATCTTCGTGTTGAAAAATTTAACATTGTTTCCATCAATTGAAAAACTTCCTTTATTGTTGAAGTTATTTTCTTGAGATATCTGCTGTTTAACCGATGCATCTGCTGAATTAGGATGAAAAAGTCCAACCGAACCTACCGCGATAGATTGTATAAGTTTGCGCCGATTCATGTTTTGTTTTTGAAAGGATGGATGCCTGTTTTATTGTTTTGCAACAACAGTTTCTTCTACAACTTTTTTGCAGAAAGTCATGTCGAACTCATCCAACTGCATGAGCCTGATTTGTTCTTTGTCGAATGCAGGATAATAATATTGTGTTGAGAATTTTTTGGGCAATGTTCCGCTGATCGTTTTGGTAAACATGGTGGCTATCAAGAAAGTACCAATATTAGAAGGATGAGAGCCGTCGGCATCAAACAAGACAAGATCTGGCCTCAATTGCCTGGCTTTTTCCCAAGCAAAACCAACGGGTACTAATGTGGCATTGTTGTCTTTAGCCACTTTTTCATAAACAGCATTGATTTCTTTTTGATGTTGTGGCACTTTAAACCTGGCCCAAGTTTCATAAATATAGGGTTTTGCTCCTGTTGATTTGATAAGATCACACAACAGTTTCGCATATTTATACACGCTGTCTGGGTTATCTACAGGCCACATGCTGTTGTCTTGAATCACCACAATATCAAACTTCCCTTTTTGAATCAATTGTCTTGATTTTAATCCCCTTGATCCATTCCAATGCTCTCCTAAATGTGCTCCACCAACAGTAGATCTTGAGCAGATAAGTTTTGTATCGATGCTGTCTGAAATCAATGAAACCATCTGTGGCAGGTTATTGTAATAGATGTAACTATTGCCTACAAACAAAACACGTAATGTATCTTTTGATGTTTTTGCTTGAACAGATTGAGATAATAGAATGATTGCAAATAAAAACGAGTTGATGATTGTTTGTTTTTTTAACATGATTTATTGCTTATTTGGGTTGAATGTATATAAAAAAAATGATTTTTTAGATGGGTTCATTCAAAAAATCAATGAGTGATTGCTCTGAACTGATGCCTAATTTTTTTCTTAATCTGTACCTGCTTATTTCAACACCTCGTACTCCAATATTCATCAGCTGCGCTATTTCTTTGGAAGCTAAATTTAATTGCAGATAAGCACAAACTTTTAGGTCGTTATTCGTCAATTTCGGGAACCTTACTTTTAAATTCTTTAAAAAATTGTTGTTGACTTCATCAAAATGGGATGCAAACTTTTCCCAATTGCTGTCATTTTTTTCAATGTCATTCAACAAGGTTAATGTCTTTTTTATATCATGGTTTTCATGGGTGTTTTTGTATAGCTTTTGAAGCTCTTCTTTTACTTTTAGAAGTGCATCACTCCGCTCTACCAAATGCATAGAAGTATCAGCCAACTCTTTTGTTTTTAATAGGATTTCGCCTTCCAATTTTTCATTTTTTAATTTGATGATTTCTTTTTCATTCTTCTCTAATTCCAATTGGTACAGTGTGTTGATTTGTTTCTGTTTTTCTTCAAACTTAAGTTTTTGTAAATCGAGTTTTCTTTTTTGCAAATTGTTCACGAAAAACAAAAGGGAAAACAAAATTAGTAGATACATGATATAGGCTGTCACAGTTTTGTACCACGGTGGGTTTACCGCAAAGGAATACTGAATAACCTTTGATTCATTGCCTAAATTATCATGCACTCTCACCTGAAATGTATAATTTCCATTGGGTAAATTGGTATAATCTTTTTCTGTTTTGGTAGTCCAAACACTCCATTGTTTATCATACCCATCTAGTTTATAACTGTATTCAACATTGTTTTGTAGCCCGTATGCTGGTGAGCTATACTCAAAATGGAATGAGTTGTAATTGCTAGGCAGCGCAGAATTTTTTTGCTTTACCTTGATTGCATCCTTATTTATAACATCGTCAATATACCCTCCGAAAATGGTACTGTCGCTTTTACCTATTGCCCGCACCGATCCTAATATAATACCAAGTTTCAAGGTATTTGATTTGTATTTCTCATAGTTTAGATGAATGACTCCTTTTTCTGATGCTATGAATATATTTTCTTTGTTAAATGGATAAATATTCTCAAATCCGGAGAGTATTTGTCCTGTCACTTCTGGAAAATATACAATTGAAGGACGTTGGTTTTCGTCTTTGCTGAACTTGATGACTCCTAGTTTTTTGCCGCTGCAAAACCAGATATTCCCTTCGTCGTCTTCATTCAGGTACCGGATTTCAATATTTCCTAAAATGGGTGTTAAAAAAGGGGATGGTACAAACGATTTATTCTCGGATCGGTATTCGTAAATGCCATTCATTGTTGCGAATACAACCCTG
>Ga0164294_10005592_pt1 | contig 10795 bp, 4 predicted proteins | sample GEODES005metaG_FD_111479 | JGI IMG/M metagenome (GOLD analysis project Ga0164294, IMG submission 111479) | Oligotrophic lake water microbial communities from Sparkling Lake, Wisconsin, USA - GEODES005 metaG | ecosystem: Environmental > Aquatic > Freshwater > Lake | place: USA: Sparkling Lake...
CGTGGCCGGATCCGCCCGAGGTCGCACGGGTCGCGGGCGGTGACGGTGGGCGGCTCGCCGCGGGGCTGGAAGCCATGGGCCTCGATCGGTCCTCGTCGCCTGCACCGTTGCCCAGACACACCCAACCGGGGACGCTACCCTCGACCCCGCGTCCCAGGCAACCGGAGCCCCATCGCCGCGCGGAGACCGCGGCCTTCATCGACAGGGGCGGCTCCCTGCCGGTGTCGATGCCGGTCTCCCTGGGGCCGGTGCTGGGGGCGCCCCCTGCCGGGGCGCTGGCGGCGGGGGCGCGCGCACGCTGGAGATGGCGGCGGCCTTGGAGCCGGCGCTGGAAGTGGGCCGGGTGCGCGGCGATGCCGACCGGCGCGTGGTCTTGGCGGCGGCGCGGGTGGGGGTGGCGGGGGTGGCGCGCGAGGACGCGGCACGGGCGTGCATCCAGCCGGCGGCGACGGCCGGACTGCTTCCCAATCCGCTCGCGCAGCGGTAGGCGCGTCTCCTGGTGCGGTTTGGCCGGGAGATGGCCGGAATGCCCGATCGGGCATTGGACATAGCGGCGTTCGGGCAGGCGCAGGAGCCGGGGATGAGGCGCAAGCGACATGGAACACTCCGAATATAACAAAGGTGTAACGCTACGTTACATCCATTAGACCACGGAACCGGCGCCGCCAAAGAGGAGCTGAAGGCCGGTCTGGCGGAGGTCGTGGAGCCAGGCGAGAATCTCGCGGGGGCTGTGGCCGCGCTGTTGCGCAGCACAGGCCAGTGCGGCGTACTCCTGGGCCAGCTCCATGCCGAAGATGGCGGGGTCGTCGGTGCCGATGACGACGAGCGGGCGGATGGCGTTTGGGTCGGAGCCGGGTGGGTGCCAGCGGAAGATGGGGTGGTCGCGGTAGCGGTGAATGGGGCCGATGGCGACGTTGGATGAGGGGTTGGCCTCAATCGCGATGCCGCGGCGAGAGATGTCGCGGAGCAGGTCATCTTGGAGGTGGCGCAGGGCGGTGGTCCAGCGCTCATCGAGGGTGACGAGCTCCAGGGCCTCGCCGCGGTTGAACAGGGCGGCGTCGGTCCAGTAGCGGCGCCAAAGGCAGTGGGGGCCCTGGGGGCTGTGGGGGAAGGGGCTGTCACATTGGGTGCAGGTGGAGGCAGAGATGCCGGGGTGGAGGCGGCGGCGCTGATCGGCGCGCAGGGCGTGATGGAGGGGGGTGGTGACGGGCTCGGTGGGGTCGTCGGGGAGGGCGGCGCGCAGCTCCCAGGCGCGAAAGAGCGTGGTGGGGCCTGGGTTTGTGCCGTAGAGCTGCTCGGCGAGGCCTTCAATCTTGCGGTCGACCCAGTGGAGCAGGGCCGGGGCGGCCTGGGTGGCGTGAAGGCGGGGCTGGGCCCAGACGAGGTCGTCCAACAGAGAGAGGCGGGTCTGGTAGACGGCGCCTCCCTGGCGCTTGGCCCAGTCGACTGGATCGAGGCCGAGGGCGAGACCGTGGCCGATGCGGTCGCCGGCCTGCATCGAACAAAAACGGATGGACTCGTCGATGGTGCGCAGGCCGCTGATGAGGTTGTGGAATTCCTCGCCGGCATGGATGGAGAGCCCGAGCCCGGCCTGCTCCGCGGTGTTGAGGTCGGGGAGGAAGACCCGATCGGGGAGGCCGGGGGTGCTGCGCAGGGCGCGGAGGTAGGGAGAGAAGACCTCGATGGGGACGGCGGTCTCGAGGGAGGCGACGTCGAGGCCGACGATGAGGTTGCGGTGGGGGTGGTTGTAGAGCGTGTCGTAGATGGCCTCGGACTCGGCGCGGAGGTCAGCGCGGAGGAGGCGAAAGCGCCGCCAGAGGGCGGGGTGGCTGGCGGGCTTGTGTTCGTCGGGATTCTTGATGAAGTGAAGGATCAGTCGCACGCCAGGCAGGCGCCGGCCGTCCCGGTCGTGGCCGGGCTGACGCAGGTCGACGTCGGCCGAGACGGTGTCGATGGCCGTGGCGGAAGCGTCGGAGTGATCCCGAGCGCGCTGGAGGGCGTCGGCGAGTTGGGTGAGCTTCTTCGCGGGGTCTTTGGTCCCGTGGCGGAGCTCGGCCCAGTGGACGGCGCCATTGCGGACCATTTGCACCAGCGAGGACTGGAGAGGCACATGGTCGCTGGCCTGGTGTGTCCAGGGGTGCTTGGTGTAGTCGGTGACGAAGCGATCGAGGCCTTTCTGACCATAATTGGGCTGAAGGAGCCGGGAGGTGACGAGGGCGCGGATGAGCAGGTAGGCGTGCAGGACGCGGCCGGCGAGGTCATGTTTGGCGTCGGCCGCCTGACAGAGGAGGCCGTAGAGGAACTCGCGCTCATTGACCTCAGCGGATTGATTGGGGTCCTGGAGGAGGGCCTCGTCGGGGCAGGCGTGGATGGGCTGGAGGGTGGCCGTGGGGTCGCCCCAGGTGTTGCGGAGGTGGCGCACCCAGCGGAGGAGGCTGGTCCAGGTGATGCCGGCGATGGGGCAAGGCTGGGTGTTGGCCTGGGCAAGGGCAGGGCTCAGCAGGAGCTGGCTCCAGACGCGGTCGGGAAGGCTGGCGAGGTTGCGGTGGCGGTGCAGCTCGGGCAGGCCTTGTTGGCGCAGGGCGTCGAGCATGGGGTTGTCGATGTCGGGAAGCAAGGCGCTGCGGAAGAGCTCGGCCCGCATGGCGGGGTTGAGCGGGCGGGGGTGCAGCAGGCTGCAGTCGTCGGCGATGTCGAAGGACTGAAAGGTGAGCCAGACGGGGGCGGTGAGCAGTCGGCGATAGGGATCTTCGAGCCATTCGAGGTAATGGGCGGTCAAAAAACGTGCGGTGCCGCGGGTCCAGGTGAAGTGGTGCTGGGCGAGGTGACTGAGGCAAATGATGGGGAGAGGATGGTCGGGGCAGGCGGCGTGGAGCGCGGAGGCGGCGTGCTGGACGTGGGCGCGGGGGACATCGCGGAAGGGGGCCTCGGTGGAGGGGACGGCCTGGAGGAGTTGGGCGGCGTTGTAGCCGCTGTTGAGGTGGCGGCTGGGGTCGATGGTGTCGGGGAGCCAGGGCCGCAGGACCTCGGGGAGGAGGTCTCCGTGGGTGAGGAGGCGGGCGGCGAGGGGGTAGGGGGTCATTTAGGACGGGGGACCATAAGGGCCTTAGCTGGATTGTTTTTCTACCTGGGCCAATAGCTGTTGCACTGTTAGCTCTGAGTTGTTGGCATAACTTTTAAAGGTTTTCCGAATTGATTCGTCAACCGTGCTCGGAACCTGTCCAGATGCAAAATTTCTAATTTTGGTTAAAGCACCTCCCCTTTGATCCATCTTTGTCTTCAGGGCTTCCACGATTGTCGCCTCTTGGGCCACCCAGGTGACCAACGCCTGGGCGGCTTCAGTCTCCGATTTGTTAAACTGTTCGACACTGCTTTCGGCGACCTCGGACATTGAGGGGGCGGATGCTTTTTCGTCCACAAGGTATTGAATTCGATTGAGAAACGGTGAACTCTCTGGCTCGGTTGGCTTGGATTTGACACTGGACTGTACTTCGACTGGAACCAGTCCCTGCAGGAGCCATGAGATGGTCAGAATGTGCAGTCGTGGTCTTGTCCTAAGTCGCAAAGCGCCTTCCGTGCACAATTCGAGCGCACTGTCGATGGATGTGTTCTTTGAATAAGCAACTCCTTCAGCAGTAAACTCGATCGGAGCAGTATCGCAACCGCTCAAGACCGTGCTTACTGTTGGGGCGTCTATTAAACATTGCCAAAGTGTCAGAACTGGATGGGTCTTCATACTGGTGGTTTTTATGGTTTTGTCGATAGACAAAATATTATCATGGAACGCAGTCTTATGTGAAACCCCGTGTGTGAACTGATGCTTAGCAGCATTTTCGCCGCCCATGCTGCGAAGGGCATCCCTAAGGAATGCATTGGTGAAAGACGCCGTCCATAGCCCGAGGGCGCTCCCAACCGTCCATCGCCGAAAGGGTGCTTCTTTTGTCCTAAACGAATTCTCCTGGAAGAATGAAATGCAGTCGATAATCGTTCGCGGTTCGATTGGGGACAGCTTTTGATGCCAAACCGTTGCCCAGTCCCAAAGATGGAGGGGCAGTTGAGACGTGAAATTCCCACTAAAAACCGCCTCTTCGGATTCAGTTTCACCATCATCGGCATTCGTCCCCGATTCGTCAATGATTGTTCGTTTCTGGGCTAATTTTTGTATTGACTGGCTAAATGTAGCTGGTGAATCAATTGTTGCTTGCCAAGTTGGGTCAGCTTTTCGAGAGGCTGCGTGGGTGTCGCGCGCAATGCGCAAAACTTTGCCGAGCATGACCATGCCGCCTAGCGGCTCGACGAGGCTGCTGGTGCTGGAACTCAGGCGGGTTTCAACTTGGTACCAAGCAAGTATGTCCATAGCCGAATCTCGGCTGATTTGGTCAGCTGCGGGGACAAAGTTGTTGGCAGACAGTAATAGTCTTCGCCAACTCGGATAGCTCGGAAATGCCGTAGAAAGAGGTTGCTTAAGGGGGGGCTTTTGTAAAGCGAGCCAACCCGAAATGCCATCCGACCTTTTGGGGTTTTGCTTGTCGGGATCTGCTGCAAAAACCAGTGCGGAGCGTAACCGGTACTCAGGATCGGACTTCTTGCGCAGTTTTACGCTAAATGGAGACTTGCCAGTAGTGCCCCTTCGATAGTGCAGGGCCACCCGAGAAGCCGTCTCTGCCGCCGAACCTGGCTCTGACAGGCGCCACTCTGGCTGGGTAGCAGGATGATTCTGTACATGCTCAGAAGCTTCCGGCGCCTTCTTGTTCGAAGGTGACTCGCGCTCCACAAGCGCCGGCAATGCGAAGCGTCCGATAAAGTCGAACATCTCCTCGGGATATGCCGTCCACCGCTGGTGAATTGTCGCCAACACGACGAGGACGGCTGCGACATAGGGTTCGGTCTCTATGTCATCGTCCAATTGCGATAAATCGAGGCGCCAGATCTCAGGAAGCTTGTCACGGCTACAGGCCCAGATGGTTAGGTCACCATACTCACCTTTGTTTTCAATATTGTCGAGGATTTTGGCTGTGATTCCAGAGTCTCGGATCTGTGGATGCAAGTCGCGCAGCGCGCGGATGCCGCCCTTGACCTTGTGATGGATGACCACCGAGTCTCTTTCGTCGGCTTCAGCGGGTGCCCAACGATGCAGCCATGTCAAGGCGGCGCGAATTTGGCGGGTGTTCTGGGTGAAGAGGCGAGCGCCTGGCGAGGAGACGTGCATGGGATCGGCGACATCGACTCCAAAGTAGTGTTTGTTGACAGACCTGATGAGGTCCAGCAGGTTGGCGGGCTCGCCGCCGCTTTGTTTGACCATTATCCTTTTGTCTTTGGATGACTCGATATGCTCCTTCAAGCGGGTCAGGGGATCGGGGAGGAAAATCCGGCTGCCTGGCCGCAGGAGTTTAAGGAGGTACTGGGCTTCGAGGGAGTGGACCTGCTTCTTCACCGCGTCGGAGTCTTCGCGTTCAGCGAGCTTGTACAAGCGTTGCCACATATGCTCTCGGACGACGAGGCCGTAGAGCTCAAGGTCGCCGGAGATGATGGGCAAGAGGCGGGGATCGACGAGGTAGCGGCGCACGGTCTCCAACACCGTCCACCCGTTTGCGAAGTGCATGTCGACGTCATCGAGCAGCAGCACGAACAACTTGGCGCCGCAGACGTGGAGGGCGGCCTCGACATAGCGAACGACGGACTCCCGCAGGTCTACACCGGTCATCGCGTCGGTGAGCAGGCGCTCGCCGAAAAGATCGGGGGAGCTGGAGATGGCCCGGACGGTCTCCTGGGCGGCGGCAGTGCTGAGGACGGCAAGGCCTTTGGCCAGGGTGGCCAGTGCCTTGTCATAGTCCCGGCGGGGCTGGGTGCCCGTGCGCGAGGTGACCTGTCGGTGAATCACGCCGATGATCGCGGCCAGGAAGACCTCGTCGCTGTCGATCAGGGTGGGGTCGAGCGGGTCGCCGAGGGGGACCACCACATTCTGGGTGATTTTGTGTTCATTGATGGCGTTGATGACGCTGAGGAGGAAGGTGGTCTTTCCTGCGCCCCGGGCCCCGGCGAGCAGGATGCTGTCGTGGCTGTAGTTCTTGGGGGTGTAGTTGCGGCCGGCACCATCGGTGCGGCTGAGCTTGTTGTCTGACAACTTTGCGAGGTGTTTGACGATCTCGCCCATCACCTGATCCAGCTCGCGCTGAAAGAGGTTGTTCTCGGGCTTCAAGCCAACGGCGCCGCTGGAGACATCGAGGTCGAAGGTGGAGAAGGGGGTGGAGGATTCGGTCGTCACGCGGCGCTCCGGGCGGATGCGCGGAGGCTACAACAAAGGTCCAAGGCGGCACAAGGGCCGAAGGGTAGCGCTTCACAATTCACCGACGATCGGCTACAATGCGAGAAGATCGTCGTGTTGGGGGATCGGTAGGATGAACGCGGTAGGCTGGAGTCCACTATGGGAGGCCACGCGGCAGGCACCGACTTGTGCAAGGCGGTGGCACCGGTCTGCAACCCCCCACGGAGGCCCCAATCCGGGCTGAAACCGGGGAAAGAAGAGATCCTTCACTCTGGCCTCGCGTTCACATCGTGCTACGCTTCCCGAACATCGACTTGGTGCTCGTGTACGGGAGGTCCTCGTGCAGTCAGAAGACCGGCGATCGCACCCGAACTTGCTGGAGCTTCGATCGCAGCCGTATCCACGTGGTCATCGCAGCTCCCGCCGCGGCCGCCACCGAGTGACAGAGCACTTACCCGGGGAGCGCCCCTTCTCGGGGGAGGCGCAAGCCGAGCGGAGTGAGGAGATTGAGGCGGTTGACGGGCCACGAGGAGACCTTGGGGAGGACACCGACGAGATAGGCCCAGGGGTCGATGCCTTGGAGCATGCAGCTCCCGATGAGAGTGAAAGAGGCGGCGGCGCCTCCTCCGCCTTCCGAGCCGGCGACGAGCCAGTTTTTGCGCCCAACAACCGGGCGTGACCCCTGGGTGAGATGTCTTCGCCGCGTGGATACAAATCTCCCTCCGCAACAGCCAACGCCGCCCGGACACCCCGACCACCAAGCCTCGATAACACCCATCCCCTCCCCCATCCGGCAAGCAGACGCAGCCCAACCCCGGACCCAAGCACCCCCACCCCTCCGCCCGGTCACCCAATCCCTCGATCCGCGCCCCCAAATCCCGTCCAGCCACCCCCCATCACCCCCGACGACACAGCCCAACACCACCCCCGCCCTGCGGTACACTCCACGCCGGAGGCGCCATGCTCCTGCTCCTGCTCGCCTGTACAGACAGCACCCTCTCCAAGTTCCAGTCCGAGCCCACCGCCGCCATCGTGTACCCCACCGACGGCGCCACGCTCCCCGCCGAGGCCCCCCTCACCCTGCGCGGCGCCGCCGCCGACGCCGACAGCGCCCCAACCGCCCTCAGCGCCCGGTGGACCCTCAACGGCGCCGAGGTCTGCGCCGAGGCCCCCGCCGAAGACGGCCTCACCACCTGCACCCTCCGCCTCGGCGAAGGCGCCCAGGCCATCGGCCTGGAGGTCCGCGACCCCGGCGGCGCGCTCGCCAGCACCGCCATCGACGTGGTCGCCCAGGCCGAGATCCCCCTCCTGGCCCAGATCGACGCCCCCGCCGCCGACACCCGCATCGACCTCGGCGAGCCCCTGGCCCTGCAGGGCACGATCGCCGGCGAGGCCCCCCTCACCCTGCGCTGGGAGAGCGATGTCGACGGCCTCCTCGGCGAAGAGGAGGGCCGCAGCGGCGGCAGCACCAGCGCTTTGGCCGAGGCCCTCTCCGGCGGCGCCCACACGCTGAGCCTCACGGTCACCGACGCCAGCGGCGCCAGCCAGTCCGACGCCGTGCGCATCGCCGTCAACCGGCCGCCCGACCGCCCCAGCGTGACCCTCAGCCCCAGCGCCCCCACCGGCATCGACGGCCTGCTGGCCACCCCCAGCGCCGCCGATCCAGACGGCGACGCCCTCACCTTCAGCTATCTGTGGACCGTGGACGGCAGCCCCACCGTCTACACCGGCGCCGAGATCCCCGCCGGCAGCCTCGCCAAGGGGCAGCTTTGGGCCGTCTCGGTGGCCGCCTTTGACGGCCGGCTGTGGAGCGAGGCGGGTGCGGCCGAGGTGCGGGTGATCAACACCGCGCCCACCGTAGACGGTCTCACCCTGCGCCCCGATCCGGCGGTCGCCGGCGACAGCCTCGCAGCCTCGGCCACCTGCGCAGACCTCGACGGTGACGCCGTCACCCTCACCTACCGCTGGAGCGTGAACGGAAGCAGCGCCGCCACCGGCCCCAGCCTGTCCACGGCCCTCGTACACGGCGATGTGGTCGAGGTGAGCGTCACCCCCGACGATGGCACCACCCTCGGCGCGCCCCTCTCGGCCAGCCTGACCGTCGGAAACACCGCGCCCACCCTCAGCGCCACGCTTCTGCCGGCGAGCCCGGCGGCCGGTGATGCGCTCACCTGTGTGCTCGGCGCCAGCGACGTCGACGGCGAGGTGCTCACCGCCACGCTGTCCTGGACAGTGGATGGAGTGGCCTGGACGGGCAGCACGGCCACCACCACCTGGACGGGCGACACAATCCCCGCCGGGGAGGCCCAGGGCGGCGAGGTCTGGACCTGCACGGCCACGGTGTCGGATGGGCTCGCCAGCGCCAGCGCCGCGGCCAGCGTGACCCTGGCCTGGCCCCTTCCCAACTGGGCGGCGCTGCAGACCTTCGACTCGCTCGCCATCAAGATCCGCGGCGAGAACGTGGACGATGAGGCCGGCCTGTCGGGGGCCTTTGTCACCGACATCGACGGCGACGGCGCCGAGGAGGTGCTGGCCCCCGCGCCCTTTGCCGACCCCACCGGCAGCTACGCCGGGCAGGTGGGACTGTTTTACAGCAGCGGACTCACCGCCAACACCACCATCAGCGCCGCCGACGTGCTGCTGACCGGCGAGTCCCTGGCCAACTACGCCGGCATCACCACCGCCGACCTGGGCGACCTGGACGGTGACGGGAGGGGCGACTTCGCCATCGGGGCCTATGGCGGCGCCGGGTGGAAGGGGCGGGTCTACACGGTCTTTGGCGGCGATCTGTCTGCAGGAACCGCCTCGCTCTCCACCGCCCGGCACCACATCGATGGGCCCACGGCCGGCTACTTTGGCAGCGGCCTCGCCGCCGTGGGAGACCTCGACGGCGACGGCCTCACCGAGCTGCTGGTGGGGGCCAGCGCCCTGTCGAGCGGGTCGTACACCAACAATGGCGCGGTCTATCTGTTCACCGGCGCGCAGTTGGCCGCGGGCTCCGCCACCAGCGCGTCGAGCGCCGGCTGGTCGATCCTCGGCACCACCACCAAGCACTTCATCGGCCGGGCCCTGGACAGCGTCGGCGACCTCGACGGCGACGGCCTGCCCGACCTCGGCATCGGCGATGAGTGGCCGGCCGGCTACACCGATTGCCGGGTCTACCTCTTCCTCAGCGGCAGCCTGGGCGCCAGCGGGGCCTTCACCACCAGCGACGCCGACTGGGATGTCACCGGCGCCAGCGACCAGAGTTGGTGCGGCGCCTCGGTCTCGGGCGGCGACTTCGACGGCGACGGCTACAGCGACCTGCTCACCACCGATCTGTACAGCAACAGCAGCAAAGGCCGGGCCTACATCGTGTCGGCCACCGACCTCGCCGCCGGGGTCACCCTGGACGACGCGGTCACCACCATCGACGGCGCGGCGGCGATCACCCATGCCAAGGCGATGCCCGACTACGACGGCGACGACAAGAACGAGCTGATGGTGGTGGACATGAGCTACCTCGGCAAGGGCGCCCTGCTGGTCACCACCGGGGCCTCGCTGGGCGGCAGCATGAGCCTGGGCGACCTCGATCACGGCTTTCTGTCCACGGTCACCGAGTACCCGAACCCCCACAACCACATCGGCTTCTCGGGCCTCGACAGCGGAGACTTCGACGGCGACGGCGCTCCCGACCTGCTCATTGGCGTGCCCTACAACGACGACCTGGGACAGAACGCCGGCGCCCTCTACCTCATCCCGGGCAATTGATCACGAGGGGCGGGGTCTGCGCACCTCCACCGGCCCCGCTCGTCCCGCGGGGCTCTGTACACCCCCGTGTCCCTTTTCCGGTCAGACTCCCCTAAAAGTCCACCGCCTGCACCACCCCCACGCTGTGCTCGATCGGCAGCAGCACGTTGATCGGCACCACCACGCCATACCCAAGCCCCAGCGCCCCCATCACCCCCGCGTCTCTCTTCTTGCGGAGCTGAATCCCCACGTCGCCGCGCATCCAGGCATCCGCGTCATCGGTAGACAGACTCGGATCATCATGCCCAAAGCGCCCCACCAGCAGCAGATCGTCCACCCCCTTCACCGGCGAGCCCAGGTGCAGCCGCCCCGCCGCCTCCAGGCAGATCGCCGAGACCTCCCCTTCGTTTAAGAGCAGCGCCTGCCCCTCCACACCAAAGCGCGCCTGCCGCAGGCCGACCCCCGCGAAGAGCGCGGTCTCGCCGCCCCCATCGAGGCCCACCTGCCCACCCGCATGGCCCACCAGCCCCGACCCGCCCTCCAGGCGGCCGGCCGCCACCGGCGTGTTGCCCTGCTGCTGGAGTTGGGCGCTGGCCCGCAGCTTCTCGCTGCGCTGATCCACCCGAAGCTGGGCCCCCAACTCTGGCAGCCGGCCCGCCAGCATCGCCATCGGCGCCGGGGCGAGGCTCACCAGCGCAAAGCCCTCCGCCAAAGAATCGAAGGCCACGCGATCCTGGGCCAAGGGCGCCCCATGGCCCCCCTCCACCGACCAGCCCCGCGCGGGCGTCATCCGCAGGGCCA
>Ga0164294_10005594_pt1 | contig 10793 bp, 6 predicted proteins | sample GEODES005metaG_FD_111479 | JGI IMG/M metagenome (GOLD analysis project Ga0164294, IMG submission 111479) | Oligotrophic lake water microbial communities from Sparkling Lake, Wisconsin, USA - GEODES005 metaG | ecosystem: Environmental > Aquatic > Freshwater > Lake | place: USA: Sparkling Lake...
GCCCGCGGCACCATTGTAGAGGCTCGGATCGCCACCCGACACAGTCCCATAGCGCCCCGGGCCGTCGCCGCCGACGCCGCCGCTGGCGTTGCTGCCGCCGTCACAGCCCGCGCCACCCCCGGCGCCGCCGCCGCCGCCGGTGGGATCATCGCCGGCGCCGCCGCCGCCCCCGCCGCCATAGAGGAAGCCGCTGGAATTGTCGAGGATCAGATCCACCGTCATCTCAATCGCGTCGCCGCCATCCTCTCCCGCGCCGCCCCCTGCACAGGCCCCGTCGCCGCCCCGACCGTGGATGGTACCCTCGTTGATCAGCTCGACGAGCGAGCCGGCCGGCAGACCCTCGGTGGTGAAGGCCGGAATGGAGGGGTCTGTGGACAAGACGGTGACCCCCGCCGCCACCACTACCTGAACATAAACCGGGCTCGTCGGCGAGCCCAGCGCCGCCGAAAGGTCGTAGTGGGTGGTGCTGACGCTGATCGTCACCACCGTGTCGGGGCAGGTCAGGTCGGCGCTGTCGGCCAACCCATCACAGTCGTTGTCGGTGCCGTCGCCGCAGTCCTCGCTGGCCGCCGGCGAGACGGCGCTGCTGCTGTCATCGCAGTCGGCCGTTGTGCTTGGGCTGCTGCGCCCGCCGGTCGGCGCCTCGCAGGAGAGGCGCGTGCCGCTCGTGTAGCTGTCGCCGTCGCCATCGAGGTACCAGGTGCTCTGCCCCGTGGCGCTGCTGTCCAGGTCATCGGCGAGCCCGTCGCAATCCTCGTCGGTGTTGGCCGCGTCGCACAGCTCGGGGTCGGAGGGCGAGACATCGGCTCGGCTGTCGTCGCAGTCGGTCGTTGACACGGTGTAGCCGGCTGGCAGGTCGCAGAAGGAGCCAGGGGTCGACCCGCCGTGCCCGTCGCTGTCGGCGTCGCGGTAGAAGACCGAGGTTCCGGTGGCGCCGCTGTCGGCATTGTCGGCGAGACCGTCGCAGTCCTCATCGGTGTTGGCCGGGTCACAGACCTCCACAGCGGCCGGCGAGAGGGCCGGATCGGCGTCATCGCAGTCGGGCCCGCCCGCCACGACGCTGGCGTAGCCGTCGCCGTCTACATCGGTGGTGTCGGCCCCTGAACAGTCCTGATCGACCGTGTCATAGGGCACCTCCGGGGCGCTGGGGTAGGCCGCCGGGTCGGCGTCGTCGCAGTCGCTGTCGTCAAAGACATAGCCCGGGAGCAGATCACAGGAGAGGAAGGGGCTGCCCGCGTCGCCGAAGGTGTCGCCATCGGCGTCGGCGAAGCTGAAGACACCGGCCGCGAGGTCCACATCGGGGTCGGCGTCGTCGATGCGTGCGTCGCAGTCCTCATCGCCGCCCCCGCAGACCTCGGTGGCGCCGGGAAAGACCGCCGGATCGCCGTCATCGCAGTCCTCACAGGCCGCCGTGCCGTCGAGGTCGGCATCGGCGTAGCCCGTGGAGCCATCGCAGTTGTAGTCCACCGGATCGGTGCAGTCGGGCTCGGGCGCCCCCGGAAAGACCGCCGGGTCTTCGTCTTCGCAGTCCCCGCCCAACACGGCGTAGCCGAGCGGCTGCGCGCAGGCCAAGGTGGTGGAGTCGGCGGCGCCGACCCCGTCGTCATCGCGGTCTTCGTAGAAGGTGGTCTCCACCCCTTCGTCCACGAGCCCATCGCAGGAATTGTCCACCTCATCGCAGCGCTCCGGCGCCCCCGGGTAGGCGGTGGGGTCGCCGTCGTCGCAGTCGCTGGCGTCCAGCGTCTCGCCGGGCAGCAGCGCGCAGCGGGCCACCGGCGAGGCCTCGGCATCGCCATAGGTGTCGCCGTCGGCGTCGGGGTAGGCGAGCAGGTCGCCATCCTCGTCGACGATCCCGTCGCAGTCCTGGTCGCGGCCGTCGCAGACATCGACGGCCCCGGGGTAGACCCCCGCGTCGGCGTCATCGCAGTCCTCGCTCGCAGCGACCCCATCGCCATCGGCGTCGATCGGCGCGCCGGTGTCATCGCCGGGCGGCGCTGTGTCCTCCTGCGTCGGCGCGGCGCTGTCGTCTCCTCCCGCAGGAGACCCCGGAGATTTTTCGGCTGCGCAGGCGAACAAAGCGAGGAGCGAGAGCAGGGAGAGAGCGCGCATGGGGCCTCCGACCGGCGGGAGCCTACCACAGGCGCCCCCGTCGCCTCTCCCCCGACGGCGGGGCGGCGCTCTGTTCATGTGTTCGGGCCAACTCCGGCAAAGAAGCCAATAGACCCTGCCCGCCCAGGATGGTATCCAAGCAGCCACCGACGCCTCTTCGGGCGAGCCCCTCCCCTACGCACCAAAAGATGGAGCTTGAATGCCGTATACCCCCCGCCGCAAAAGCGCCCGCCACGCCCCCCTCCTCCTCGCCCTGCTTGGCCTCCTCGTGGCCTGCGGCGACAAGGGCGAGCCTGTCGAAGAACCCGGTGGCGACGACGGCGCTGAGCCCGCCCCCGTCACCGAGGTGGCCGTGGGCGCCGGGCAGATCTTCGCCGGCGACTTCGAGCCCACCACCCTCACCTGGTGGGTGGTCGACGCCACGAGCGGCGCCATCGTCAGCACCGGCACCCAGGCCGGCGGCGCCATCACCGTCACCCTCACGGATGCCGCGGGCGCCTACGTCACCACCCCCAGCTACACCGCCGATCCCGGCTACACCATCCAGCTCGAAGGCTCGGTGGCCGCGGGCGGCCTCTTCTCCTACCTCGACACCGATGTGCCCGCCTTCGTCGGCCTGCGCGGCAGCGACGGCGCCAACATGGCCAGCAAGCACGCCGAGATGGTCTCCCAGGCCGCCACCCTGGTCGCCACCTTCCAGACCGACCTCGACGACGCCAAGGCCGACATGGCCACCGCCGTCTACGACGAGGTCTCCCGGGCCCGCGACCACATGGGCGCCGGCGGCCTGCTCCTCCACGACACCGACGACGTCGACGCCATCGCCGCCGGCAGCGCCGGGATGGCCCCCTTCGTCGCCGAGTGTGAGGGCTACACCACCACGCTCCAGGCCGAGTCCGACGCCGACGTCGCCATCGCCGAGGGCACCGCCCTCTCCATCGCCACCCTGACCCCCGACGACGCCGCCATCCAGTCCGCCGTGGAAGCCTGCCTCGACCTCACCGCCCAGGCCGACAAGCTCGACGCCACCCTCGGCAGCCTCCTCGCCAAGCCCCTGCTCGACGAGACCTGGGAGTTCGACGGCCGCAACAAGCTCGACAGCGGCGAGATGGACGACCGCACCTGGATCGAGCTGGAGGCCAGCCTCGCCAAGATCGGCGACGAGGCCGAGGGCCTCTCCGCGGAGCTGGAGGCCTGCGTGCTCAACGCCATCGGCGGCGAGCCCACCCTCATCACCGACGACATCACGCCCGACCCCTACATCGCCCTCGGCGACGCCGCGACCGCGATGGCCGAGGCCACCGAGACCTCCGCCCTCGCCTACGAGGCCACGCTCACCGCAGACTACAGCGACTACATCGACCTCGACACCCAGACCGGCACCCTGTCGCCCTCGACCTGGGCCGTCAGCCACACCCACGCCACCACCCTGCTCACCGCCATGATCGGCGCCGACCTCCTCGCCGACGACGACGAGATCCTGGTGGCCGACAGCGACGACGAGGTGATGGCCGTCGAAGACTCCAGCTTCACCGCCTGCGAGGTGCCCACCGGCAGCTTCCAAATCAACCTCGCTGGCCTCGCCGTCGCCATCGGCACCCCCTTCGACGACGTGATCCGCGGCGCCGACGTCGACACCGGCTTTGAGGTCATCGTCGGCCTCTGGGGCGACGACTGCCTCAACGGCCTCAAGGGCCACGAGCTCATCCTCGGCGGCCGGGGCGACGACGAGCTGCACGGCGGCGATCAGCACGAGATCATCTTCGGCGGCGGCGGCGACGACACCATCTTCGCCGGCGAGGGCGCCACCTACGACATCACCCTGCCCACCACACCCCCTTCTCAGCTCAGCATCGACATCGGCAGCCTCGTCTTCGGCGGAGACGGCGACGACGCCGTCTCCGGGGCCGACCCCGACTTCGATGAGGAAGACGACAGCGCCTTTGGCTACACCGACTTCCTCTTCGGCGACTTCGTCAGCGCCGACAAGTCCGGCAACGACAGCCTCGAGGGCGGCGCCGGCGTGGACTTCCTCTTCGGCCAGTGGGGCGACGACGCCCTGCGCAACCGCCGCCCCGGCCACTTCGTGCTGGCCATCGAGGGCACCGACGAGATCCCCGCCACAACCGAGGACTTCGAGTTCGGCAGCTTCCACTTCGGCGGCAGCGGCGACGACATGATGGTCGCCTCCTCCTCCTTCGACCTGCTCTTCGGCGCCAAGGACGACGACGACGCCAGCGGCGAGGAGGGCATCGACCTCGTCTTCGGCGGCAAGGGCGACGACGAGGTCAAGGGCGGCGACGGCTTCGACCTCGTCTTCGGCGGCCGCGGCAGCGACTTCGCCGAGGGCGGCGACGGCCCCGACCTCGTCTTCGGCAACACCGGCGAAGACATCGTCACCGGCGACGGCGGCCTCGCCGACCTGCTCTTTGGCGGCTCCGACAACGACGAGGTCAGCGGCGGCGACGGCCTCGACATGGCCTTTGGCGGCTCGGGCCAGGACATGGTGAGCGGCGACGCCGGCATCGACCTCGTCTTCGGCAATTCCGACAACGACGACGTGCTCGGCGGCGGGGGCATCGACCTCGTCTTCGGCAACACCGGCAGCGACTGGACCGAAGGCGGCTCCGGCCTCGACCTGATGTTCGGCAACGACGAGATCGACGTGGTGATCGGCAACGACGGCGTCGACGTGATGTTCGGCAACGACGGCGCCGACTGGATGAGCGGCGAGGCGGGCGTCGACCTCATCTGGTCGAATGACCAGGCCGACGCCATCTGGGGCGGCAGCGAGATCGACGTGCTCTTCGGCAATGACGACGACGACTGCGTATGGGGCAATGACGGCGTCGACCTCGCCTTTGGCGGCGAAGGGGCCGACGACGTGCGCGGCGGCAACGAGCTCGACCTCATTGTCGGCGGCGAGGGCAACGACATCCTCGCCGGCGAGAGCGGCCCCGACATCCTCACCGGCAATGACGGCGCCGACGCCATCAACGGCGGCGACGGCGTCGACCTGATCTGGGGCGGCAGCAGCGAAGACCTCATCTACGGCGGCGCCAGCCTCGACCTCGTCTTTGGCGGCAGCGGCGAGGACTGCGTGGACGGCGAAGACGGCTTCGACCTGCTCTTCGGCGGCGACGACGACGACACCCTGCAAGACGCCAGCGTGGCCTTCGGCAACGACGGCAACGACAGCCTCAGCACCACCCTCGCCGCCTTTGGCGGCAAGGGCGACGACGAGGCGCTCACCACCGGCAGCGGCGCAGGCGTGCTGTTGGGCAATGACGGGGCCGACCACCTCTACCTGTCCACCACCGCTGGCCTCTCGGCCCTCTTCGGGAATGAGGGCGAAGACGTGCTCACCGCCGCCGGCTCCACCGTGGTGGGCGGCACCGAGGCGCGCACCTTCCTCTTCGGCGGCAAGGACGGCGACTGGATCCAGGCCAGCAAGGGCCGGTCGGTGGCCTTCGGCAACGACGGCGACGACACGATGAGCGGCGACCCCGACGGCAGCGCCACCAACGACGACCTGCGCGACTGGCTCTTTGGAAACCGCGACGCCGACCTGCTCGCCGGCGACGGCTCCAACAAGCAGGACCTCCTGCTGCGCGGGGCCGGCAACGACCCCAGCCGCGAGTGGGACAGCCTGCCCAGCACCGCCAGCGGCTGGACCAGCACCCACAGCGCCCCCAATGTGGGCGTCTGTGACGCCGCCCCCGTCACCGACTGCGACGACCAGAAAGAGCCGCCCCCCAAGGTCGGCGTTCAGTAGCCCTCCTGTAGACACCGGCGTGTAACATCGCGTTATACGCCGGCTCTCGGATCAGCTCCCGTACTTGACCGAGCAGCCGTAGGGCTTGGTCTCGGCCGGGGTGGGCGCCCCGCCGGCCAGGGCGGTGGTGAGCGCCCCGCTGGTGTAGTCCACCCGGGCGCCGGCCCCCTCGACCTTGCCGAGGGGCGCGTTGTCCAGCGCCCCGGCGTAGACCAGCACGCCCTTGGGATCGACCACAAAGACCTGCGGGGTGGTCTTGGCGCCGTAGCTGCGGCCCACCGCGCCGGACTCATCGAGGAGGATCGGCCAGGTGATGCCGTACTCGGCCACCGCCTTCACGTTGCGGTCTTTGCCGGCCCCCTGCTTGCCCGGCGCCCCGGAGTTGATGCCCACCCAGGCCACCTTCTTGCCGGTCCAGTCCACCGCCAGCTCGGGCTGCGGGCCCTCGGCGTAGGCGTACTTCACAAAGGGGCAGTCGGGGTTGAACCACTCGAGGACAACGGTCTGGCCGCGCAGATCGGCGAGGCGCACCGTGCGGCCATCCGCGGCCGGCAAGGAGAAGTCGGGGGCCGGCTGGCCCACCACAGCGGCGGGGGTGGCGGCCAGGGCCGCCGAGACGAGGAGAGAGAGCATCGAACCTCCAGCTCAGGGAGAGCGCCCCACCTCGTACCAGACCGGCGGCCCCTGGCCAGCCTCCACCCGCACAAGCCCCAGGCGCTCGGGGGCCCCCGGCGCCAGGATCAGCCCGAGAGCGCCCTCTCCGCCGGGCTCCACCGTCACCAGGCCCTCAGACTCCACCTCGGGAAAGAAGCGCAGGGCCTTCGCTCCGGCGAAGCGCAGGTCCACGCGCCCCGGGGCGGCCGGCTGGCGCGCCCCCGCCGGCAGCGGGCGCGGCAGGGCGGCGGTGGCGGGCGCCAGATCACCCTGCCCATCGGCGTCGAGGACGAGGCGCAGGGCGGCCTCGCCGGGCACGCACAGCGCGTCGGTGCAGGCGAGCCAGCCCACCTTGCCTTCCACCAGCGCGCCCTCGGTAGGCCCGGGCCCCGGCTGCAGATCGAGCAGCAGGGTCACCGTGCCGCTGTGCCCGTAATTGACGATGCCGCCGGGCATGTCAAAGGCCTCGGGGCCGGGGAGGAGCAGCGGGCCCACCGTCCAGCCAGCGGGGGGGCGCAGCTCCACCCAGGTGGCGAGGCCCGACTCGCCGGGGTTGCGCCAGTAGATGTGCCAGCCCGGCTTCACCCGGAGCTCCACCCCCACCCGCAGGGGCTGGCCGGGGCTCAGGGGGGCCGAGAGCAAAGAGGCGAGGACGAGATCTTTCATCGCGTCACCCTACCGCAACGGCGATGAGATCGGCGAAGATAGGGCCAACGCCGCTGTCGGAGCCCCCCATGCGCCCTGTCCTGCCCGCCCTGCTGCTCCTCGCCTGCACCTCCGACATCCTGGTCTCGGAGAAGGCGCGCTGCGACGGCCAGCTCCAGCCGGCCGAAGAGACGGTCGACCAGCCCTTTGATCTCGACCGCGACGGCTACTTCGACGTGGCCAACCCCGACTGCCTGACGGTCTACCCGCTGACCCTGCTCGACTGCAACGACGGCGACCCCAACATCCACCCGGGCGCGGCGGAGGCCGCCTGCACCGGCGTCGACGAGGACTGCAACGAGGCCACCCTCGACGCCGAGGACAGCGATGGCGACGGCGTCACCGCCTGTGAGGACTGCGCCGACAACGATCCGGGGCGCCTGCCCGGCGCGGCGGAGCTGTCCTGTGACGGTGTCGACAACGACTGTGACGACAGCACGCCCGACGCCGTCGACGTCGATCTCGACGGCGCCAGCTCCTGCGCCGACTGCGACGACGCCGATCCGAGCCGGTCGCCCACCGTCGACGAGCTGCTCTGCAACGGCGTCGACGACGACTGCAACCCCGACACCCCCGATGAGATCGACGCCGACAACGACACCATCCCCTCCTGCACCGACTGCGACGACGGCGACTCCACCATCCTGCCGGGCGCCGACGAGCTGTGCGAAAACGGGGTGGACGACAACTGCAACGGCGAGATCGACGAGAGCTGCGACGTCTCCTACACCGACACCTGGACCCTCGACAGCCGCATCTCCTACTCCTGCGCCTGGGGCTTCGTCGCCATCAACTTCAACCGCCTCAACGTCTTCGACGCCCGGCCCGACATCACCCTGGCCAGCGCCACCGGCTCCCAGCCCGGCACCCTCTTTGGCAGCTTCACGGGCGCCACCACCTTCTCGGTGACCCACAGCCTGCTCGGGACCTGCGACGAGATCTACACGATCGACGGCAGCTTTCCGACCGAAACCACGATGGAGGGGGTGCTGGACGTGCAGTTCGTTGGCTCCTGCCTCGACTGCTCCGCCCAGTCCTTCCCCTTCACGGCGAGCCGTTAGGGTCGGGCGGGCCTTTGTGAAGGCCTCGCGGGAGACGGGGGCGACGGGGGCTTTGGGGGGCGCCTCCGCAGGCTGATCGCCCAACGCTCACGCCCCGCGCAGGCGGGCGATCCGGGCGGTGAGCAGCGCCAGCTCGGCGGCGTTGTGGGTCAGCGCCTTCGCCTCGGTCAGGGCCTCGATCGCCTCGGCGGTGCGCCCCAGGCGCTGCAACAGATCGGCCCGCACGCAGGGCAGCCAGGGGTAGCGCCCGAGCCGGGCGGCCAGGGCCTGGACCTCGGCGAGGGCCTCGGCCGGGTGCCCCAACTGGGAGAGGGCCACCGCCCGGTTGAGGGCGACGACCGGCGAAGGCAGCACCCGCAGCAGGGCGTCGTACACGGCGACGATGACGGCCCAGTCGGTGTCTTCAACGCTCCGGGCGCGGGCGTGGCAGGCGGCGATGGCGGCCTGGAGCAGGTAGGGGCCGGCGGGCTGTCCGTTCAGGCTGTTCAGACCGCGCTGGAATCCGGCCAGACCGCGCTGGATCAGCAGGCCATCCCAGCGGGCCCGGGGCTGCTCGTGCAGGAGCAGGGCCTCGCCCTGGGGGCCGCGGCGGGCGCCGATGCGGCTCGCCTGCAGCTCCATCAGGGCGAGGAGGCCGTGCACCTCGGGCTCTTCGGGCATCCGGGCCGCGAGGGCCCGGCCCATGCGCAGGGCCTCGCCGCAGAGCTCCGGGCGGGTCCAGTCGGGGCCGCGGGTGGCGCTGTAGCCCTCGTTGAAGATCAGGTAGAGCACCTCCAGCACGGCCCCCAGGCGGGCGCGGCGCTCGGCGCCTTGGGGCATCTCGAAGGGGCTGCCGGACTCAGACAGCGTGCGCTGGGCCCGCACGAGGCGCTGGGCGATGGTGGCCTCGGGGCAGAGGTAGGCCCGGGCGATCTCGGCGGTGGACAGGCCGCCCAACAGGCGCAGGGTCAGGGCCACCCGCGCCTCGCTGGAGAGCAGGGGGTGGGCGGCGATGAAGATGAGCCGCAGCAGGTCATCGCCAACGTCTTCGTCGAGCGCCTCCTCGGGCAGGGTCGCGGGCTCCAGGCGGGCCAGCAGGGCGTCGGCCTGGACCTCGGCCCGGCGCTGGCGACGCAGGTCGTCGATGCCGCGGCGACGGGCCACGGTGAGCAGCCAGGCGCCGGGCTTTCGGGGGATCCCGCTGTGTGGCCACTGCTCCAGGGCGGCCAGCAGCGCGCCCTGGGCGAGGTCCATCGCCAGGTCGAGGTCGTGGGTGAGGCGCAGCAGGCTGCCGATCAGGGCGGCCGACTCGATGCGCCAGACGGCCTCGATCGCGCGGTGGGTGGCGTCTGCGGGCACCGGCCTCGGCTCCTGGGCGGCCGCGGGCCTAACCCGCCTGGCGCAAAGGGCCGGGGGCCGCCCTCCTTGGATGGGCAGCAGGCTCATCCCAGGGCAGCCCCCGCGGCCCTCCGCCCCCAAGAATCAGCCCTGGCGCTGCTGCTCGGCCACGGTGGCCCGCAGGCGCTCTTCGGCCTCGGCCAGCTCGGGGGTCAGGGCTTCGCCAAAGTCGGCGGCCTCGTAGACCCGGCGCAGCTCCAGCATCTGGTCGTCGCCGGCCGGGCAGCGGGCGGCCCAGGCCTTGGCCTCTTCGAGGTCCTTGCACTGCCACATCCAGTAGCCGCCGATGATCTCCTTGGTCTCGGTGAAGGGGCCGTCGCTCACCACGGCCTTGCCGCCGGGAAAGCGCACCCGGGCGCCCGCCGAGGTGGGGTGCAGGCCTTCGCCGGCCAGCAGGATGCCGGCCTTCACCAGCGACTCATTGAAGGCGCCCATCTCTTCGAGGGCCTTGCGGTCGGCCTCGACGTTGTCGGCCTGGACGCCGCCTTCGGCCTTGGGGCCGGGGTACATGATCACCATAAAACGCATGAGGGCTCCACGGGGGGTTGGGAGGGATTGCCGCCTCCTCTCACCCGTCGCCCGAGCCAGGGCGAGATCGACACGCGCCCGAAAAAAACGTCAAGGGGCCCGGGCTGGGGGCCGCCGACCCGCTCACAGGGCCGCCAGCATCCTCTCGAGGCGAGCCCGCACCGCGGCGGCCACGGGGGCGACCTCCGCGCGGCCGACCACGGCGAAGAGCGGCAGCGGGTCGATGGCCGCGACCTGCACGCCGCCGGCGTCATCGGCCACCAGCAGCACATTGCAGGGCAGCAGCAGGCCCACCCCGGGCTCGGCGCAGAGCGCCTCGTGGGCGAGGCCGGGGTGGCAGGCCCCGAGGATCCGGTAGGGGCGCTCCTCCACGCCAAGCCTCGCCTGCATCGTCGCGCGGACATCGATCTGGGTGAGCACACCAAAACCCTCCGCCGCCAGGGCGGCGACGACCCGTGGCAGCCGTAGGAGAGCGGCGAGAGCGGCGGGATCGACGACATGGGCACCTCGGTGGCGAGCGCCCTCTCGTTTCACACCGCGCGCGCCGCGCACAGGCCGCGCGGCCGCCCGCCTGACCCCCGACA
>Ga0164294_10005595_pt1 | contig 10793 bp, 9 predicted proteins | sample GEODES005metaG_FD_111479 | JGI IMG/M metagenome (GOLD analysis project Ga0164294, IMG submission 111479) | Oligotrophic lake water microbial communities from Sparkling Lake, Wisconsin, USA - GEODES005 metaG | ecosystem: Environmental > Aquatic > Freshwater > Lake | place: USA: Sparkling Lake...
ACCGAGTGTGCCGTAAGGGATCTCGAACTCCGCCTGCGGCGAGCCGTACCGGTTGCTCGAGCCGCCGAAATGCAGGGAGTCGCTGACCTCGGGTGGCTTCTTCTCGCTGACCGGGGTCAACGGCGTTCCCGGGAGCACACACAGCACGGCATTGCACACACCAAGTTCGATCGCCGCCGCCGCCCGCCACACCATCGCCGCCGCACTGGCCCCGCCAAGGTCGATCATCTCGGCGAAGTTCGCCTTCACCCCGAGGTATTCGACAATCGTCGAGGGGGCGAAGATCCGTGCCTCCTGCAGGTGCCCGGTGCAGATTCCATCGACAGCCGTTGCGGGCAGGCCCGCATCGGCCAGGGTTGCCGCCGCCAAGCGAGCCCACTGCTCGAGGGTGGACTCCAGCGGGCCCGTCGGCCGTTTGGTCGCGGGCAGCTCGGTGAATCCGACGATCGCCGCCTCACCACGAAGACCCATCACACACCCCCTTCATCAGCGCCGGGCCAATGAGGCTGCGATTGTTCATGGCATCCTCCTCGTGCTCTGCTTCGGTCGGCCGACGTCTTCGGCCTGATTCGAGTGTCGCAATCCCGCACCGCCCGGGATGTCCACCGGAGGGACCCGGCGGCGGGGGAAGCCGGTGTCCTCCAATCGGGGGACGCCTAACGAGGTGTGCACGAAACCGGGGCTGGATCAATGCCCGTATCGTGTCTGGCGATGGCTGACGACAGAAAAGGCGACGGTGGCCGGCGCCCGGTCCGGGGCCGTCCCGAACGGGGCCGACCCGAGGGCTCGGCGCGCGTAAGGTCCGGACCCGCCCAGTCTGGTCGGGTCGAGTCGCGGCGGCCTTCTGATGCCGAATCCGCGCCCCGCGAGAACAGCGGGCCGGCCATCCCGGCGACGGTGGAGGCCAAGCAACTCGCGCCGGAAATCCGGGCTGAGTTGTTCACCCTGGACAAGTCCACGGCGGACACGATCGCCCGCCACCTCGTCGCTGCCGGCGAGCTGCTCGACTCCGACCCCGAGGCCGCACTCGCACATGCCCAGGCTGCTCGTACCCGATCCGGGCGGATTGCGGCCATCCGGGAAGCGGTGGGTATCGCCGCCTACTACTGCGGAGACTGGGCTCAGGCGCTCGCGGAGTTCCGGGCCGCCCGGCGGATGGGCTCCAAGTCGCAACTGCTGCCGCTGATCGCCGATTGTGAGCGCGGGGTGGGACGACCGGAGAAGGCCATCGAACTGGCCCGCGGACCCGAGGCGGCCGAACTCACCGGTGATGACGCTGACGAGCTGCGCATCGTCGCCGCCGGCGCCCGAGTCGACCTCGGTCAGCTGGACCAGGCGCTGGCGCTGCTGTCCAGCCCGACGCCGGATCCCTCGCGCACCGGCTCCACCGCGGCCCGGCTGCTCTACGCGTACGCGGAAATCCTGCTGGCACTCGGCCGATCCGACGAAGCGCGGCAGTGGTTTGTCCACGCTGCGACGGCCGATCTCGAAGGCGACACCGACGCTGAAGACCGGATTGAGGAGCTGGCCTCAGGTGACAAAGTCTGACGCGAGAACGCTTGCCCAGCAGCATGATTGCCTGCTGCTCGATCTGGATGGCACGGTGTTCCGCGGCCATGCGCCGACTCCCGGGGCGGTAGAGACGCTCGAGAGTGTGCAGTGCCGCGCACTGTTCGTCACCAACAACGCCTCCCGTTCCGCCGATGAGGTCGCCGCGCATCTGTGCGACCTCGGGTTCAGCGCCACCGCGGCCGATGTGGCGACCAGTGCGCAGAGTGCGGCCCGAATGCTTGCGGCGCGGCTACCGGCCGGTGCGGCGGTTCTGGTGGTCGGCACGGATGCGCTTGCCGCTGAGATCGCCGCCGTCGGACTTATGCCGGTGTGGTTGGTCGCCGATAAACCTGTTGCCGTCGTTCAGGGCCTGTCGATGAGCATGGGTTGGGCAGAACTGGCCGAGGCGGCGCTGGCGATCCGAGCTGGTGCACTGTGGGTCACCGCCAACCTCGACGTGACGCTTCCTACCGAACGGGGCTTGGTGCCGGGTAATGGATCCATGGTTGCCGCACTGCGGGCTGCCACTGATGTCGAACCCCTGGTGGCCGGAAAACCCGCCCAGGCTTTGATGCAGGACGCCCTGGCGCGCGGGCACTTTCAGGCGCCGCTGGTGGTCGGGGACCGACTCAATACCGATATCGCCGGAGCCAATGCCGTCGGCCTACCGAGCCTGATGGTGCTCACCGGGGTCAACACGGCGTTCGATGCCATTGTCGCCACTGCCGATCAGCGCCCCACCTATATCGCCGAGGACCTGCGGGCGCTCAATGGTGATGGCGCCGCACTGCAGATCGCCGCGCATCCGGCCTGGCGTATCGAGGTCGGCCCCGGTGCGGTGACCGTGACGGCTACCGGAGCAGATCCTGGCACCGATGGGTTGTCAGTGGTTCGGGCCGCCGCCCGCGCCGTCTGGGACGCCGACCGCACCGGCCCTCCGCTGGCGGTGCGGGCCGGTGATGACATCGCCCGCGCGGCGCTGGAGCGCTGGGCGGTGCTGCGGCCTCGCGATCGGCTAGCGTGAGCGGTGACATGAACACCGATCCGCAGCAGATTCGCGCTCAGGTCGAGGCCGTGCTGGTCGACCTGCCGTCCCTCGATTTGGAATTTTCGGACAGCGCGACGGCCGACGTCACCGATATCGACGCCGTGGGACGCCGCCTCGAAGAAGCGCACCAGATTCTGGTCGACGCGCTGGAATCGGTCGAGAAGGGCTGAGCTGCGCATGACGCGGCGTGCCCGGGTTGACGCTGAGCTGGTCCGTCGCGGGCTTGCCCGCTCGCGGCAGCAGGCGGCCGAACTCATCGGAGCCGGGCGGGTCACCATCGACGGAATGCCGGCGGCCAAACCTGCGACCGCGGTCGCGGTGACCGCCGCGCTGGCCGTCGAAGACTCTGACGAGAAGACCTGGGTGTCCCGCGGCGCACACAAGTTGATCGGCGCCCTTGATGCCTTCGGGATTGACGTGACGGGTCGGCGCTGTCTGGATGCGGGCGCCTCCACCGGTGGCTTCACCGAGGTGCTGCTGGATCGTGGCGCGCTCGAGGTGGTTGCGGTGGATGTGGGGTACGGACAACTCGCCTGGTCGCTGCGATCCGATCCCCGGGTACGGGTTATCGAGCGCACCAACGTCCGCGAACTGACGCCGGAGGCCATCGATGAGCGAGTCGGCCTGGTGGTCGCCGACCTGTCATTCATCTCGTTATCCACAGTGCTGCCTGCACTGACCGCCTGCGCGGCCCCGCACGCCGATATCGTTCCCATGGTGAAGCCGCAGTTCGAGGTCGGGCGCAATCAGGTGGGCCCGGGCGGCGTCGTGAGTGATCCGCAACTGCGGGCCGGTGCGGTGCTGGCCGTCGCCCGCCGGGCTGCCGACCTCGGCTGGCAGACCGTCGGCGCCACCGCCAGCCCGCTGCCGGGACCGTCGGGCAATGTCGAGTACTTCCTGTGGTTGCGTGCCCAGACTGATGATGCTCTCAGCGGCGATGCCCTCGATGCCGAAGTGCGGCGCGCGATCGCGGAGGGGCCCCAGTGACTGAGAACCCAGTGACTGAGAACCCAGTGACTGAGAACCCCGTGACCGATAATCCGGCGATGACCGCCAGAACCGTCCTCCTGGTGGTGAACCCCGGGCGCGACCAGGCCAACGAGACCGCACGCAAGATCGGAAAAGCGTTGGACGCCAACGCGATCGGATTGCGTGTGCTGGCGACCGAGGCGATCGATCTCGGCGCCGGCGTCGCAGTGGCAGACGGGGACACGCACGTTGCCGACGGCTGTGAACTCGTCCTCGTGCTGGGTGGCGATGGGACATTTCTGCGGGCCGCCGAACTCGCCCGCAACGCCGATATCCCGGTTCTGGGAATCAATCTCGGCCGCATCGGATTCCTGGCCGAGGCCGAAGCAGAGGCCATCGACAGCATTCTGGAGCACGTTGTCGCTCGCGACTACCGGATCGAGAACCGGATGACTCTCGACGTGGAGGTCAGCCTCGGCGGCGAGGTGCTCTCCCGCGGTTGGGCGCTCAATGAGGCGAGCCTGGAGAAGGGTGGGCATCAGGGCGTGCTCGGTGTGATGGTGGCGATTGACGGTCGGCCGGTATCGGCCTTTGGTTGCGACGGCGTGCTGGTGTCCAGTCCGACCGGCTCGACGGCGTATGCCTTCTCCTCGGGCGGTCCGGTGGTGTGGCCGGATCTGGAGGCCATCATCGTGGTGCCCAACAACGCCCATGCGTTGTTCGCCCGGCCGATGGTGACCAATCCCAACGCGGTGATCACCGTGGACGTCGACTCCGACAACCCCGATGCGGTGGTGCTGTGCGATGGCCGACGGGAATCGGCCGTACCGGCCGGCGCGCGACTGCAGGTGACCAAGTGCCAGACCCCGCTGAAATGGGTTCGACTGGACAGTGCGCCGTTCACCGACCGGTTGGTGCGCAAGTTCCGGCTGCCGGTGACGAGTTGGCGCGAGCAGTAGATGCTCGCCGAGATCCGGATCGACTCGCTCGGTGCGATCAGCGCGGCCACCGCCGAGTTCGACCGCGGATTGACAGTCCTGACCGGCGAGACCGGCACCGGCAAGACCATGGTGGTGACCGGCCTGCACCTGCTCGGCGGTGCGCGCGCCGATGCCACCCGGATCCGCTCAGGCGCCGGCCGCGCGGTGGTGGAGGGCCGGTTCAGCACCGCGGATCTCGATCGCGCCACCGGTGGAGCGATCGACGAGATCCTGGACTCCTCGGGCGCCGACCGCGATGAGGACGGCAGCGTCATCGCCCTGCGTTCGGTCAGCCGCGACGGGCCCTCACGGGCCTACCTGGGCGGTCGCAGCGTGCCGGCTAAGACTCTGACCACCTTCACCACCGGACTGCTGACCTTGCACGGTCAAAACGATCAGTTGCGGCTGATGCGCCCGGATGAACAGCGTGGCGCACTCGATCGGTTCGTCGGTGTCGCGGCCATACTCGAGCGTTATCGAAAGTTGCGCGATGAGTGGCTCATTGCGCGGCGCGATCTCGTCGACCGCACCAACCGTGCGCGTGAGATGGCCCAGGAGGCCGACCGGTTGAAGTTCGCGCTCACCGAGATTGACGGCGTCGATCCGCGCCCGGGTGAGGATATGTCGCTGGTTGCCGAGATCCGACGGCTTTCTGAACTCGACGCTGTGCGGGAGGCTGCCGCCGATGCCCGCGATGCGTTGTCCGGAGCCGATGAACAGGCAGTTGACAGCCAAAACCGTTCCGCCACTGATATTCTTGTGCGCGCGATCACGCTTTTGGAATCGTCTGATGACACCGCTCTGAGTGCGCATGCCCGCCAGCTCACCGATGTGCTGACCGTGGTCGGCGATGTCGGCCGCGAACTCGGTGACTTTCTGGCTGCACTGCCCGTCGATGCCAGCGCATTGGAGAACAAGCTCGCCCGTCAGGGCGAACTGCGCACCCTGATCCGCAAGTACGCCGCTGACGTCGACGGGGTGCTGAGCTGGGCGGCGGAGTCGCGGCAGCGGCTGGCGGCACTCGATGTCTCCGAGGAAGCGCTGACCGGGTTGTCCCGTCAGGTGGATGAACTCTCCAGCCAGCTGGCCGTGTGCGCCGTCGAGTTGTCCAAGAAGCGGACGAAAGCCGCGACCGGACTGGCCAAGGCTGTGACCGCTGAACTGGCAGGTCTGGCCATGGCCGAGGCCGATTTCACCGTCGCGGTGGCAACGCTGCCCGCGCGCGACGATGACAGCGCCCCGTTGCGGTTGCCGTCCGAGGAGTGGGCACACGCCGGCGTTGACGGCGTGGATGCGGTGGAGTTCGGCTTCACCGCGCACCGCAGTGCCCAGGACGCCGACTCGGTGCTGCCGCTGAATAAGAGCGCTTCGGGCGGTGAGCTGTCCCGGGTGATGTTGGCACTCGAGGTGGTGCTGGCGGCATCGGCCGAGGGAACCACCATGGTGTTCGACGAGATCGACGCCGGTGTGGGCGGTCGGGCGGCGGTTCAGATCGGTCGCCGCCTGGCCCGGCTGGCCCGCACCCACCAGGTCATCGTCGTCACCCACCTGCCGCAGGTGGCGGCCTACGCCGATACCCACCTGGTCGTGGACAGTGCCGCCACCGCCACCGCCGGCGCCGCCAGCGAGGTGCGGCGGCTGGGTGATGAGGATCGGGTCGCCGAACTGGCCCGGATGCTCGCCGGCCTGGGCGAATCCGATACCGGCCGGGCGCACGCCCGGGAACTGCTGGTCGCGGCGCAGAAAGAGCGGCTCGAGCCGTAATCGCCGAGCACCCTGAACGTTGGTGCCCCTGTGACAGAATATAACTTCTGGGGCTGCTGTTACGGCGCGCCTACCCGCCTCCGGCCACCTCCGACGACAAAATCAGGCGCATGAAGATGACAGCGCTGCTCTCGCGTAATGCCACCGCACGACCGGGTGTCACCGGCACCGCCCGCGTCGATAAGGACACCGACCGGCTATTACGTCGCGTGGGTGCTGGCGATATCGTCGTCCTCGACATTCTCGACCTCGACCGGGTGACCGCTGATGCGCTCGTCGACGCCGGTGTCGTGGGCGTGGTCAACGCCTCACCGTCCATCTCCGGCCGATACCCCAACCTGGGCCCCGAGGTGCTGGTGGCCAATAACATCACCCTGATCGACAACGCCGGGCCGGAGATCTTCAAGAAGATCAAGGATGGCGCTAAGGTGCGCCTCCACGAGGGCGGGGTGTACGCCGGCGAACGCCGACTGGCCAACGGTGTGGAGCGCACCGATGAGGAGATCGCCGACCTGATGCACGATGCCAAGACCGGCCTCGTGGCACACCTGGAGGCCTTCGCGGGTAACACCATCGAATTCATTCGCAGTGAGAGCCCGATGATGATCGACGGGATCGGCATTCCCAACATCGAGGTCGACGTCTACCGTCGGCACGTCATCGTCGTGGCCGACGGGGTGGGCGCCGAGAATGATCTCAAGGCACTTAAACCGTTCATCAAGGAGTATCAGCCGGTGCTGGTCGGCGTCGGCGCTGGTGCAGACATCCTGCACAACAACGGATATCGCCCGCAGCTCATCGTCGGCAACCCGGATGAGATGAGTGTTGATGTGCTCAAGTGCGGTGCCCAGGTGGTGCTGCCCGCCGACGCCGGCGGGCATGCCAGCGGACTGGAGCGCATTCAGGACCTGGGCATCGGAGCGATGACTTTCCCGGCTTCCGGTTCGGCCGCTGACCTTGCGTTACTGCTGGTGGACCATCACGGTGCGTCATTGATCGTGACGGTCGGTCAGTCGGCGAGTATCGAGGAGTTCTTCGACCGCACCCGGGTGCAGAGCAATCCGTCGACCTTCTTGACCCGGCTCAAGGTAGGGGACAAACTGGTCGACGCGAAAGCCGTTGCCACGCTTTACCGCAACCATATCTCCGCTAGCACCATCGCACTTCTGATCCTCGCCGTGCTGCTGGCCGTCGTCGCCGCCCTGTGGGTGTCGCGTGCCGATACCGTGGTGCTCGATTGGATTGCCAACTACTGGAACCACTTCTCCCTGTGGGTGCAGAGCGTGGTCACCTAGTGTGATAACGCTTCGCCACCATGTGATTTCACTGGCAGCGGTTTTCGTCGCGCTGGCGATTGGTGTGGTGTTGGGTTCCGGTGCATTCTCCGGCACTCTTGCATCGGGTCTGCGTGGCGACAAGGGGGACCTGCAGAATCAGATCACCACGCTCACCGACGATAAGACAGCTTTGTCTGAAAGACTATCTGCGGCAGGTGAATTCGATAGCCAGATGGCGCCTCGAATGGTCCGTGACGCGCTCGCTGGAAAAGCGGTGGTGCTGTTTCGCACGCCCGACGCCCAGGGTGATGACGTCGATGCAGTGTCGCGACTGATTGGACAGGCGGGAGGTTCGGTCACCGGCACCATCGCGCTGACGAGCGAGTTCGTCGGAGCCAACTCTGCGGAAAAGCTGCGCTCAGTGGTCAACTCGTCGATCCTGCCGGCCGGTACCCAACTGAACACCGCACTCGTGGATCAGGGTTCCCAAGCCGGCGATCTGCTCGGAATCGCACTGTTGATCAACCGCGACCCGAAGATCGTTCCGGTCGACGACGAGGCCCGCGACGCCGTGCTATCCGCCCTGCGCGACACCGGCTTCCTCACCTACACCCAGCGCCTCGTCCCAGCCAATGCGGTCGTGATCGTCACCGGGGGTGCACTGGCCGACGACTCGGGCAACCAGGGGGCGACCGTGGCCCGATTCGCCGCCGCCTTGGCGCCGCACGGATCCGGCACCGTACTGGCCGGCGGCGTCGGCTCGGCGGCAGGTGTCGCGGCGGTCGCGGTCACCCGGGCCGATGCGGGCATGGCCGGTGCGGTGACCACGGTGGACGATATCGGGAGCGAGTCCGGCCGGGTCACCACCGTGCTGGCAGTGCAGGCCCTGATCGGCGGCGGCCCACCGGGCAAATACGGCACCGGCCCCGGTGCGGCCTCGGTGACCGTCCCGCAGTAACCCCCCGCGGCGGGCGTGTCAACGCTGAGGTGTCGGTGTCGGTGTTAGGGTGAATTTCCGTGGGTCGGCAGGCCCCAACCAGATCTTTCAGGCAGTGTCGTCGAGGCCCGAAAGCCCTGGAAATCCAAAGTCCTGCGCCGTCGTCACGGAGGTTGCTCTTGCCCGCATTGCGCAAGCACCAGCAGGCCGCCACCAAGCACATCTTCGTCACCGGTGGCGTCGTCTCCTCGCTTGGCAAGGGCCTCACCGCAAGCAGTCTCGGTCAACTACTGACCGCGCGCGGACTGCAGGTGACCATGCAGAAACTCGATCCGTACCTCAACGTCGACCCGGGCACGATGAACCCGTTCCAGCACGGCGAGGTGTTCGTGACCGAAGACGGGGCCGAGACCGACCTCGACGTCGGTCACTATGAGCGCTTCCTGGACCGCGATCTGTCCGGCTCGGCGAACGTGACGACCGGACAGGTGTATTCGATGGTGATCGCCAAAGAACGCCGCGGTGAGTACCTCGGCGACACCGTGCAGGTGATCCCGCACATCACCGATGAGATCAAAACCCGCATCCTGGCCATGGCAGAGCCGGACGCCGAGGGAAACCGGCCGGACATCGTCATCACCGAGGTCGGCGGAACCGTGGGCGATATCGAATCCCAGCCGTTCCTGGAAGCGGCCCGCCAGGTTCGACATGAGGTTGGCCGGGAGAACTGCTTCTTCCTGCACGTCTCGCTGATCCCGTATCTGGCGCCGTCGGGAGAATTGAAGACCAAACCCACCCAGCACTCGGTGGCGAGCCTGCGCAGCATCGGCATCACCCCGGATGCGCTGATCCTGCGCTGCGACCGCGATGTGCCCGAAGGGCTCAAGGAGAAGATCGCGCTGATGTGCGACGTCGACATCGACGGGGTGATCTCCACGCCGGATGCGCCGTCCATCTACGACATCCCCAAGGTGCTGCACCGCGAGGAACTCGACGCCTATGTGGTGCGGCGGCTGAATCTGCCGTTCCGCGACGTCGACTGGACCACCTGGGACGACCTGCTGCGCCGGGTGCACGACCCGCAGGAGACGGTGCGAATCGCATTGGTGGGCAAGTACATCGACCTCTCTGATGCCTACCTCTCGGTGGCCGAGGCGCTGCGGGCGGGCGGGTTCGCCCACCGTGCCAAGGTTGAAATGCGCTGGGTCGCGTCTGACGACTGCGATACCGATGCCGGTGCGGCAACCGCCCTCGGGGACGTGCACGCGGTGCTGATTCCGGGTGGTTTCGGAATTCGCGGTATCGAAGGCAAGATCGGTGCCATCCGGTATGCCCGCCATCGTGGTCTACCGGTGCTTGGACTGTGCCTGGGTCTGCAGTGCATCGTTATCGAGGCGGCGCGGACGGTGGGACTGGAACAGGCGAACTCCGCCGAGTTCGAGCCGGACACACCGGATCCGGTGATCTCCACCATGGCCGATCAGCGGGACGCCGTCGCGGGCGAGGCCGACCTGGGCGGAACGATGCGACTGGGTGCGTACCCGGCAGTACTTGAGCCGGGATCCGTTGTCGCCGAGGCATATCAGTCCACCACCGTCTCCGAACGGCACCGGCATCGCTATGAGGTGAACAACGCCTACCGCGATCGGATTGCCCAGAGCGGACTGCGGTTCTCCGGAACATCGCCGGATGGACATCTGGTGGAGTTCGTCGAGTACCCACGCGAGGTGCATCCGTTCCTGGTGGGCACCCAGGCGCATCCCGAACTCAAGAGCCGGCCCACCCGGCCACACCCGCTGTTCGTCGCGTTCGTCGGCGCGGCCATCGACTACAAGGCGGCCGAACGGCTTCCGGTGGAATTACCCGAGCATTCCAACGGCACGGCGCACCCCGACGACGCCGGTGTGCAGCCGTTGTCGGAACATGCCCGTGGTTGATCACGTATTCGAGACCGTTTCCTCCGAAACCCTGTATCGAGGGAAGATTCTCGCGCTGCGCACCGATGAGGTGCGGATGCCCGGCGGCGGCACCGCCATCCGCGAGGTGGTCGAGCACTACGGTGCGGTGGCGGTCGCCGCGGTCGACGATGACGGCCGGCTGGTGCTGGTGTACCAGTACCGCACTGCGCTGGGCCGTCGGCTCTGGGAGCTTCCGGCCGGACTGCTCGATGAACCGGGGGAGCAGCCGATAATGGCGGCCGCCCGCGAACTTCGCGAGGAGACCGGTCTGGCTGCTGATGACTGGCGGGTGCTGATCGACGTCGCGCT
>Ga0164294_10005596_pt1 | contig 10792 bp, 11 predicted proteins | sample GEODES005metaG_FD_111479 | JGI IMG/M metagenome (GOLD analysis project Ga0164294, IMG submission 111479) | Oligotrophic lake water microbial communities from Sparkling Lake, Wisconsin, USA - GEODES005 metaG | ecosystem: Environmental > Aquatic > Freshwater > Lake | place: USA: Sparkling Lake...
ATATCGCAAGCCAGGTCACGCCACTTCGATGCGCCTGCCCAGCCATTGACAGCCATTAAATCAAACAAAGCATTGCCGACTGTCGGTGCAGGCTCGCTTGATGGAGCCGGCCAATTGAAAAACCGGGATGCTGAACTTTTAAGCGCCACGATGATGACTCTTGGGCGAAGCTGAGGAACGCCGAAATCACTGGCATTGAGCAAACGCCATTCAGCGATGTAACCCATTTTTTTCAAATCGCTGATCAGCTTGGCTCTGTATTCATCAAATACCGCATCCAACAATCCCCTGACGTTTTCCAACATGACAGCCTGTGGTTTGCACTCTGCCACCAGCCGCAAGGCTTCCGGGAACAAATCTCTTTCATCTTCATTACCCAATTGCTTGCCGGCTTTTGAAAATGGGGGGCAGGGAACACCGCCAGCAAGAAGTTCAAGGCCGCGCCATTTGTCTGCATTGAAATAATGCAAATCACCCTCCACCACAGTCCATGAAGGCCGATTCAATCTGAGAGTTTGACAGGCAGCTTTGTCAATCTCCACCAGGCAATCATGATCGAAACCTGCTCTCTCAAGCCCCAATGCTTGTCCGCCTGCGCCTGCACAAATTTCGATTGAATGAAATGACATGTTTCAACACCCATCAATTTAACTGTAAGAATATACAGTACTCAATGCTTAGTTTGGGTCTTTGCATTTATTTTGTTTTGCCAACGCCAAAGACGATAAGTCAACAAGCTACCCAACACAAAAGCATAAATCCAAACCTCGTCAAAATTGTTTTTACCTGCTCGCATCCAGTAAAAATGCAGCAGCGCAAAAACCGGTAAGGCATACACCAGTCGATGCAGGTATTGCCAACGCTTGCCTCCTAACCAACGCACGGCCGCATGACTTGATGTCAATGCCAGTGGCAGCATGAAAACAAAACCCAGCATGCCTAGCCAAATGAATGGCCGTTTAACCAAGTCTTTTGCTATCTCATCGATTTCAAAACTTTGGTCAAACCAGGCATAGCAAAGCAAATGCAAGCAGGCATAGAAAAATGTGGCCAGGCCGATGCTGCGGCGAAACCGAATCAACTCGGGCGTGCGGGTGATGTGGCGCAACGGCGTAACGGCCAGTACCAGACACAAGAAACGCAAGGTCCAGTCGCCGGATGAACGACTCAGCGCTTCGGCGGGATTCGCGCCTAATGTGTCATTGAATAAAGCCCACAGCATCCAAGCAAAAGGCAACGCCAACATGCAATGCAAACACAATTTAGCCTGTGGCAGCAATAACAAATGGCGCCAATGCATTGACAATCTGACTCAGAAATTTTTGGTCAGATCCATGCCGGCATACAACTGACCGACCTGGGCTTCATAACCGTTGAACATCAAGGTTTTGATTTTTTTAGCCAGAAAACTGCCGTCACCGATTCGCCGTTCGCTGGCTTGGCTCCAGCGCGGATGGTCGACATTCGGATTCACGTTGGAATAAAAACCATATTCATTGGCGGCCGCTTTGTTCCACGCGGTTTGCGGCTGTTTGTCGGTGAAGCGGATTTTCACAATGCTTTTACCGCTCTTGAAACCGTATTTCCAAGGCATGATGATGCGCACCGGCGCACCGTTTTGATTCGGCAGCACTTCGCCGTACATACCGAATGTCAACAAGGTCAGCGGGTGCATGGCTTCGTCCATGCGCAAGCCTTCCACATACGGCCAAGTCAGTACGCGAGAGCCGACATAAGGCATGGTTTTGGGATCAGCCAGCGTCACAAACTCAACGAATTTAGCGCTGCCCAAAGGCTCGGCCTTTTTGATGAGTTCGGCCAGCGAGTAGCCCACCCAGGGAATCACCATCGACCAGCCTTCCACACAACGCATGCGGTAGATGCGGTCTTCCATGGGGCTGAGTTTGAGCAGATCTTCTAAATTGAGCACACCAGGCTTTTTCACCAAACCTTCAATTTCCACCGACCAAGGGCGTGTCTTCAAGGTGTGTGCGTTTTCAGCCGGGTCTGCTTTGTCTGTACCGAATTCGTAAAAGTTGTTGTAGGTGCTGGCATTTTTATAAGGGGTGACCGTGTCCGTTGCCTGTGCACCCACCAGCGTTGAAGTGGTGCTGTTGAGCGGCGCTAGTTTGCCCGGGCGTTGGGCGACCTGCGACCAGGTACTGCCTGCGCCGCCGACCATTCCTGCCGCCAGCAATTGCTGCAGAAACACCCTGCGTTGTTCATACACGGCCAAAGGTGTGATCTCGCTTGACACCTTGTGGTTGAAACCCTCGTCTGAGCGAAAACGCATGCGATGAACTCCTGAAATGAAAAAGGCTGGCAAGCGGCCAGCCTTGTTCGGTTGAAAAAGATTTTGAATCAGTTCAAACCGGCGATGTAATCAGCCACGGCTTTGATTTCGCGGTCATTCAATTTAGCAGCAACCTGACCCATTTGCAGGTTGTTCTTGCGAATACCGTCGCGGAACTGGGTCAATTGCGACACCGTGTAGTCTGCATGTTGACCGCTCAGGCGCGGGTATTGAGAAGGAATGCCGGCACCGTTGGGGCTGTGGCAACCAGCACAAGCCGGGATTTGTCTGTCGGCAATACCGCCACGGTAAATTTTTTCACCCAAGGCAGCCAAGTCTTTGTCTTTGGCAAAACCGGGTTTGGCTTTGGTGCTGGCTAAGTACGCGCCCACATTGCGCATATCTTCCTCGCTGAGAGCGGTAGCAAACCCGAGCATGACGGCATTCGCGCGCTTGCCTGATTTGAACTCGGCCAATTGCTTGGCGGTGTATTCAGGATGTTGTTGTGCCAGCTTGGGGTTGACAGGAATGGCTGAATTGCCCTCAGCGCCGTGGCAACTGGCGCAAACGCCATTGAAAATAACAGAACCCTTGGCTGGATCGGCTTTGGCAGGCGCAGTGCCTTCAGCATGCGCGCTCAGGATAAAGCCCGTCACACTGACGGACAACAGCAGTCGGACAAAAAAAGTCATGGTGTTTGAACAGAGATTAATCAATTCCCTCATTCTACAATGCAGGCCTGCACCCACCGGGTTGCGCGCAAAGAATAACCATGGCACACCCCCCCATCGCAGTGGATGCAATCCATCAAGAACGCGTCAAACAAGCTGTCGGATGGCTCCACACGGCGCGTTTTTTAACCACTGCCGCCCAGCTTCACCACTTACCAGCCTATGACCAGCCGGAAATCGCTTTTGTCGGCCGCTCCAACGCCGGTAAATCCACCTGCATCAATGTCTTGACCCAGAAGCGCCAACTGGCCTACGCCTCCAAAACCCCCGGGCGCACCCAGCACATCAATTTGTTTGCCTTGGGCCGCCAAAACCAGACAGACACCGTGCTGGCCGATCTGCCGGGTTATGGCTACGCCGCTGTGCCCAAGTCCGACAAAATCCGCTGGCAGCGCGTCATGGGCAATTATTTGATGACCCGCGACAACCTCAAAGGCGTGGTGTTGATGTGCGACCCGCGCCTGGGCTTGACCGAACTCGACGAAATTTTGCTTGAAGTCATTCGCCCCAAAGTGGAAGAAGGCTTGAAATTTCTCATGCTGCTGACCAAGGCCGACAAGCTCAACCGCAGCGAAGCCGCCAAGGCCTTGTCGATTGCCAAATTGCAATCCGGCGGCGGCGAAGCGCATTTGTTTTCCTCGCTGAAAAAACAAGGCGTTGAAGATGTCAGCCTCAAATTGTGGGAATGGACTCATCCGGCCACGCTTGTTCAGCCATGATTCGCAGCGAAATAGTTTCATTACCTCATGGCATCACACTCGATTGCCGGGTCAGCGGGCAAGCGGGTCAACCGGTCATGCTGTTTTTGCACGGCTTCCCGGAGGCTGCTTTTGCTTGGGATGAATTGCTGTTGCACTTCAGCCAAGCCGCTCATGGCGGTTATTTGTGTGTGGCCCCCAATATGCGCGGCTACGCAGGTTCATCTGCTCCAACCGATGTGAAAGCTTATCGCGCCAAAGAACTGGTCAAAGACATCGTCGCTTTGACGCAGCATTTTTCTGCCGACCGTCCGTTGGCTTGTTTGCTGGCCCACGATTGGGGCGGCGCAGTGGCTTGGAACATGGCGAACCAGCATCCGGCGCTGATGCACAAACTCGCCATCATCAATTCACCGCATCCGGGCACTTTTTTGCGTGACCTGAAAAACGACAGCAAGCAACAATCGTCCAGCGACTACATGAATTTTTTGATTCGCGAAGATGCATCCCGGTTGCTGAGCGAGAACGACTTTCGCCGCTTGTGGACATTTTTTTCCAACATGGGTGCAGAAAGCGGCCCGCATGCGTGGTTGGACGAAGCCACCAAGGACCAATACCGCCAAGTCTGGAACCAAGGCTTGGACGGTGCATTGAACTATTACCGCGCTTCGCCATTGCGTCCGGCCACTGCCAAAGATCCGGCGGCCTCTGCCATCGATTTGCCGATGGAGATGTTGCGCATTCTGGTGCCGACCTTGGTGATTTGGGGTATGCAAGACAAGGCGCTTTCCCCGGGATTGATTGACGGCCTGGAAGATTTTGTGCCTGAATTAGAACTGCACAAGGTGGATGAAGGCACGCATTGGCTGGTGCATGAACAGCCTGAACTCGTCATCGAAATTATCAGAAACTGGATCCGCTGATACGTTATACAACTTGGCATGTTTTTTTAAACGGGGCTCGTCAGTTTGACGTGATCCAACATGGCTACTTTTTTACATGTCGGTTGCGGTACCAAATACAAAAACGCCACCACGCGCGGATTCAATACGTCAGAGTGGAATGAACTCCGCTTGGATATCGACCCCAAGGTCAAGCCGGATGTGATCGGCAGCATCACCCACATGACATCCGTTCAAAGCCAAAGCATGGATGCGATTTACTCCAGCCACAACATTGAACATCTGAACGCATACGAAGTGCCTGCGGCGCTGTCAGAATTTAAACGTGTACTCTGCAACGATGGTTTTTTGGTGCTGACCTGTCCGGACTTGCAATCGGTGGCGGAATTGATAGCCCGGGACAAATTGATGCAGCCTGCCTATAACTCTGCGGCCGGACCTATCAGTCCCTTGGACATGGTCTTCGGTTTGCAAACTGCGATTGCCAAAGGCAACCACTTCATGGCGCACCGTTGCGGCTTCACGCAAAAAGTGTTGGTGGCCACGCTCAAAGCAGCAGGCTTTGCGTCCATCGCCTCGGCCAGGCGACCGGCTGCCTTCGATTTGTGGGTGTTGGCCAGCAAAATCCAATTGCAAGATACCGATCTACAGGGTTTGGCAATGGCCCATTTCCCGACCAATATCAGCGCTGGGCGTATACCGACGGCTGACCTTCAGGCCGCGTCTTAAAGCGTTTGTGCACCCAATAGTATTGGGCGACTGACTTCATCACCTGTTGCTCAATGTCGTGGTTCATCCACCCGACATCAGCTTCTACATCCTCGCCTGGAAAAGAGGACCAAACCGGACCGAGTTCCACGGCATAGCCTTGCGGCGTCAAACGGGTGACCAAGGTACACACCCGGGCACCTGCCAGTTTGGCAATGCGCGGCAAGGTGTTGGTAGTGGCTGCTTTGACGCCGAAAAAAGCCGCCCAAACGGCACCTTGTATGCCGAAGTCCATGTCGGGTGAATAGTGCAAACGCACACCCTGGCGCAATATTTTCAGCAAGGGCTGAGCCCCGTCATTGCGCTGCACCGACTGCACATGGCCGGATCGATTGCGACCCTTCATCACCCAATCTTCCACATAAGCATTGCGCAAGGGCACATACACACAGGCCATGGGAATGCGCTTGAGCACGGTCATGGCCGCGCCACCGGCATCCAAGCCCACGAAATGCGGTGCCAGCACAATCAAAGGCGATGTGTCTTCAAAAATTGAAAAGTCACCCGTGAATTGAATACGCTTCTCGAGCTCGGATTCTGTTGCATGCCACAACCAGGCCCGGTCCCAGAGCGACTGTCCTAACAAAATGAAATGTGTTTTGGCAAGCTCTTGTCGCTCAGGCTCACTGAATTGAGGGAAACACAGTTTGAGGTTGGTCAACACCACATGGCGTCTGCGTGCCGAGACGGTATAAAACAGCCAGCCCGTGACCCGTCCTAACAACCGCAGCCATGACAAAGGCAAACGACCGATCAGGCCCATGAAGATGGCCAATGGGTTCACGTCAACTCCTCGTGGCGCGGGCGTTTGAACCTGGCATAGCCCCACAGGTATTGTTCGGGACATTGCCTGATCAAACCTTCCATGGCTTGGTTGATTTGCAAAACTGCAGTTTCTAAATCCTCAGACAGTTCCTCGCGCATAGGTTCCACATGGATGCAATAACCTTGGCCTGCGGGCATTCGCTCGCCCCAAGCCAATACTATTTGGGCACCGGTTTGCATGGCCAATTTCGCGCCCAAGGTCATGGTGTATGCGGGTCGTCCCCACATGCTGGACCACATCCCCATGCCATCCGGCGGCACCTGGTCCGGCAGCAAGCCCACCGAATGGCCGCGCCGCAAAGCTTTGAGCAATTGACGCACGCCGTCCATGCTTGCAGGTACGGCTTTGAGATGAGGTTTTTCGCGCGCATGCACCAACAATTGCCTGAGCCAAGCTTGTCTGGCTGGCCGGTACAGAACCGTCATTGCGCCGTGTGCTTCGCCGAAGCGCTGCGAAAAACTGGGTGCGGTGATTTCAAAACAACCTAGGTGAGGCGTCATGAACAACACACCTTTGCCGCGTTCAAAGGCTTGTGTGATGTGCACTGCGCCTTTCCATTGCACAGGCATGGGTGCACCAAACCACACGCGAAAGGATTCGAGCGCTTGACAACCGGCGGCACCTACCGCCGCCCTCACCTGCGCAAAGCTGTAACCGGCTTGAGAGGCTTGCTCACGAAATTGTGTTCGATAACGCGGCGATAAGGCCCAGGTCACCCATCCGAGCAGCCAGCCGATTCGCTGCATCCAGGGCAGGGACAAATTCGACAGCCAACGGATCAAAAAAGTCATAGCAATTAATTTGAATAGAATAGCTATTGTCGCTGAGTTAATGAAGCAACTTGCAGGGCGACACACTCGAGAGAGTCGGCTGTTCATCAGTCATCTGCTAAAGCGTTCGCCAGGCTCTTTTGGTATGGCAACGCCTCAACCACCAACTGGAGTTTTACATGGCGAACGATTATCTTTTCACATCCGAATCCGTCTCTGAAGGCCACCCCGATAAAGTGGCCGATCAGATTTCTGACGCTATTTTGGATGCCATCTTCAAACAAGACCCGCGCAGCCGCGTGGCGGCTGAAACACTGACCAACACCGGTCTGGTGGTGTTGGCTGGCGAGATCACCACCAATGCGCATGTCGACTACATACAGGTCGCGCGCGACACGATTCAACGCATCGGTTACGACAACACCGAGTACGGCATTGACTACAAAGGTTGCGCCGTCATGGTTTGCTACGACAAACAATCCAACGACATCGCGCAAGGTGTGAACCACGCATCCGATGACCACTTGAACACCGGTGCCGGTGACCAGGGCCTGATGTTCGGTTATGCGGTCAAGGAAACCCCAGACCTGATGCCTGCACCTATTTACTATGCGCACCGCCTGGTCGAGCGCCAAGCGCAACTGCGCCGCGATGGCCGCATGCCGTTTTTGCGCCCGGATGCGAAAAGCCAGGTGACCATGCGTTATGTGGACGGCAAACCGCACAGCATTGACACCGTGGTGCTGTCTTCCCAGCACAGCCCGGACCAAAGCGAGACACCAACCAAGATGAAAGCCTCTTTCATTGAAGCTGTGATTGAAGAAATCATCAAGCCTGTGCTGCCCAAAGAATGGCTGAAAGACACGCGTTACCTGATCAACCCGACCGGCCGTTTTGTGGTCGGCGGCCCGCAAGGCGATTGCGGCTTGACCGGACGCAAAATCATTGTCGACACCTACGGCGGCGCCTGCCCGCACGGCGGCGGTGCATTCAGCGGCAAAGACCCGAGCAAGGTAGACCGCTCAGCGGCTTATGCAGCGCGTTATGTTGCGAAAAATGTGGTGGCTGCCGGACTGGCCACGCAATGCCAAGTGCAAGTGGCGTATGCCATTGGTGTGGCCAAGCCCATGAACGTGACGGTGAACACACAGGGCACCGGCGTGATCAGCGACGAGAAAATCGCTGCTTTGGTGAACGAGCATTTCGATCTGCGCCCCAAAGGCATTATTCTGATGCTGGATTTGCTGCGTCCTATTTATGAAAAGACAGCAGCCTACGGTCACTTCGGACGCGACGAACCCGAGTTCACGTGGGAGAGAACCGACAAAGCCCAAGCGCTGCGTGCAGCGGCCGGGCTGTAAGCACGGCACCCGCGAAGCGGGACTTGGGCTTTGGGGCGAAGCTCATATCGCGCAAGCGATGTGAGCGTAGACCACAAGGCTGCAGCACTTCACTCTTCAGTTATTTTTAGGTTTGGGGCGAAGCTCATATCGCGCAAGCGATGTGAGCGTAGACCACAAGGCTGCAGCGCTGCGTGCAGCGGCCGGGCTGTAAGCACGGCACCCGCGTCCTATCACTCCAATCCGTAACGCCTACATAGCGCATCACGTTGTGTAGGCTCAAAATTGATGCGCTGCACATCGCCGTCAACCGCCTTGAGAAGCCTCGGGTTCATCACAGCAAACCACAACGGCGGCACATAAGCCACCAAAAACATACCTGCGTAGCCGCTAGGCAGTTGCGGTGCATCATCAAAATGACGCAGTGCTTGGTAACGTCTTGCAGCATGTGCATGGTGATCCGCATGTCGTTGCAAATGAAACAGCATCCAGTTGGAAAGCACATGGTTGCTGTTCCATGAATGGCGCGGTTGACAACGTTCAAATGAACCGTTCTCCAACAGAAGCCTCTTCAATCCGTAATGTTCTACATAGTTGGCTGACGTCAATTGAAAATTGGTCCACGCAGCCACCAGCACCAAAAACGCGAGTATTTGCGGTCCCAGCCACACACACAGACCGAGCCACAAACCCAAACCGATGGCCAAACCTTGCAATATCTGGTTATGCCAAGAATAGGTGTGCAAATTCAAATGCTGCAAACGCTGTTGTTCATACGACCAAGCGCGCAACCAACCGCCGGGCATTTCGCGCCACACAAAGCGCCAAATCGATTCACCCATGCGTGAGGAAGCCGTGTCATGCGGTGTAGCCACCTCCACATGGTGACCCCGGTTATGTTCAATACAAAAATGGCCGTACAAACTCGGCGCCAACACCCACAAAGCCAACAAGCGCTCGAGGCGGTTGTGCTTGTGACCCATCTCATGCGCGAGGTTGATACCAAAGCCGCCGACAGCACCGGCAGCCAACACCATGGCCAGCCAACCATGCCAAGGCAAATCATGACGGGCTACAAACCAAGCAGAAAAAATGAACGCGGCCCACAAGACCGGCACCAACGCATAAGTGATGTACCTGTAGTAGCGGTCGTTTTCCAATTGCGGCACGGCTGATTCGGGCGGGTTGCTGCGTGAAGGCGGAATTAACGCATCCGCCAAAGGCACCGCCACGTACAAAAACAGCAAAGGCCACCAAAGCGCAGTGACCTCTGAGGTCCACAACATCAAGAGGGGGCCGGCGCCCACCAACGCAGGCGAAAGCAAAGAAATCATCCAAACCCAGCGCCAAGGATCACGGTAGACGTCAGGCTCTGGCGTGTGGGTTTGGGCTATCGACATAAGGTTTAGTGATTAATTCAATCCAGCAATGTAGTGTCCTAGATTTTCAATGTCCTGATCGCTCAAGGTACTGGCCACACTGGTCATGTTGCCAGCATCATTGGTGCGGTTTTTGGCTTTGAAATCCTTGAGGGATTTAATCACGTAATCGTAATTTTGACCAGCCACTTTGGGAATCTCATTTTGGCCTTTGAACTCACCCAAATGGCACATGGCGCATAAAGTTTCATTGGCTTTGGCAAGCCCTTTTTGAGCCTTTTCGGGGTCAGCCTTGAAGTTTTTGCTGGTGAGTTTTTGCTTGGAAAAGTAATCAGCCAGTTCGCGCATATCGTCGCGGCTTAAGCCGGCGGTCATGGGCGTCATCATGGCGTTGTCACGACGGCCTTCTTGGAAATCGCGCAACTGCAAATAGATGTAGCGTGAGTTCTGACCGGCCAGACTTGGAGTGTTGGGCATGACGGAGTTGCCGTTCACGCCATGACAGCCGAAACAAGCAGCCGCTTTGGCGGGTACTTCAGCGAAACCGGTCAATGACAAAAGAGACAACAAAAAAGCCAATGTGACTGAAGAAAAAAAGGAGTTGGTTTTCATACAAATTTCAAAGTCCCAATATCAAAAAAAAGCCTGGGTGCACTTGCATGCACACAGGCCTCGGCTAAGGTTCAGTCAGTTCAGGGGAGTGCGAACACAACCACTGAGTTACCGCGCTTGGCATCGATCTGGTTATTGCCACCAGCTGCCACTGCAATGTACTGCTTTCCACCCACGGTGTATGACACGGCTGGTGCATTCACGCCTGCGCCAGTTTGGTATTCCCACAGTTTCTTGCCGTTCTTGGCATCGAAAGCGCGGAACAAACCGTTGGCTTCGCCGTTGAACACCAGGCCGCCAGCAGTTGCCAACACGCCACCGATCAAAGGCTCGTCTGTGTCGAATTTCCATGCCACTTTGCCGGTGTCAATGTTGACAGCAGACAAACGACCACTTTGCTTTTCGCTAGGAATGGTTTTGAAAGCACCGCCCAACCACAGCTTGCCGCCGGGGTACTTGGAAGCTTCCACGTG
>Ga0164294_10005601_pt1 | contig 10783 bp, 5 predicted proteins | sample GEODES005metaG_FD_111479 | JGI IMG/M metagenome (GOLD analysis project Ga0164294, IMG submission 111479) | Oligotrophic lake water microbial communities from Sparkling Lake, Wisconsin, USA - GEODES005 metaG | ecosystem: Environmental > Aquatic > Freshwater > Lake | place: USA: Sparkling Lake...
CCAACGCCCTGGATCCGATCCTGACCACACTGGCAAACTCGCCCCCGGCAGCAAACGACTGGCAACGTCGCCTCGATCTTCCCGCCGCCAAGGGCGCCGCCGCGGAACTGCTCCTGGCGGATGCCTGCGCGGAACCGAATCGCGTTCCGGTCGTATTCTCGACGACCAGTGTTCACCATCTGGAAACACTCGTGCAGGCGGCATACGATCCGGGGACGCTCGGACGCGTGACAGAGTTTCGCCGATGGATTGCCGACCACGTGCGACCCCCCGGCGCTCGTATCGCCGAGTGAGCCTGGACCAACCGTTCATGAGTGTTTCCGATCAGGCTGCTCGGCGGTTCTATGCCGGCCAATACCGCACTGCGTTGCCGCTCGCGAATCGGCTCGCACGAGCGGCATGGGGCGTCACCGCGGCGACGCTCTTCCGCCTGTCACCGATACCGTTCTTTGCCTGGCGGCGTGCCCTGCTGCGGTTGTTCGGCACGGCCGTCGCCTCGTCAGCGAAGGTCTATCCATCGACACGGATCTGGGCGCCCTGGAACCTCGTCATGGAGCACGGCTCTTGCCTCGGGCCGGAGGTCTATTGCTACAACGTCGCTCCGGTGCACCTTGGCGTCGATTCAACAGCAAGTTTCCGCTCCTTCCTTTGCACGGCCAGCCACGACATCCGCCACCCTGAGCGGCCGCTGATCTCGGGCCCGATCCGACTTGAACGGGGAGCATATGTGTTCGCCGACGCTTTCGTCGGCATGAACGTGACCGTCGGCGAGGGCGCCGTGGTCGCAGCGCGGGCTGTGGTCATCAAGGACGTGGCCGCGTATGAAGTCGTGGGCGGCAATCCGGCACGGGTGATCGGTCACCGCGACATGACGCCGCCGGCCTGCTGACCGGAGGCGTCATGCGTATTCTTCTCGCAGCGAGTACCCTCGACGAGATGGCGGGAGGGCTACCGGTCTGTGTCGGCCAGCTTGCCGCTGCGTTGGCTGACGCTGGCCATACGGTGACGATCGCGGGACAGGCGACGTCAGATGTGCAGGAAGATCCGTCAGCCCTGCCCCTGCAGCCACGTGTGCAAATCCACCGTGTACGGCGTGCTTGGTCCATGGCAGGCCAGGCAGCGGCGGCGATCGATCTACACCGGTTCGTAAGGCATTGGGCTACTTGCGGAGTTGCTGAGTCCGAGCAGGTCGTTCACCTCCATGGCGTGTGGTCCCCTGCGATCATGGCAGCTGCCGAGGCGGCGCTTTCTAGCGAATCACGGGTCGTGATTTCGCCACACGGCATGATGATGCGGGAGGCATTGCAGAAGAGTGCGCTTGTGAAGCAGTTCGCTTGGAACGCGTGCGTGCGTCGCCACTTGAGTACGGCTGATGCTGTGCACGTGACTTCACGCAAAGAGGCCGCCGACTTGGCATGCCTGCTACCGCAGCTTGCGTCTACGCAGGTTCCGTGGGGCGTCCCGCTCGCGAGCGCGCGGAAGTGGATTGGCGGTCGCGATAGCGACAGAGTTGCATCATTCCTTGGACGCATGATCCCGCTCAAAGGCACCGAGTTGCTCATCGATGCGTGGGCTATGCTCAATCCTGGCGGATGGGTGCTGAATCTTGTCGGCCCAAGCGAATCACGCACGAAGCAAGCGCTTGCGAATCGAATCCGCACGTTGCGTATGGAGGATCGTATTCGTTTGCTACCGCCGATTTCAGCCGCTGAGAGGGAGACCTTCTGGGAAGGCACCGACCTCTTGGTTTTACCGTCACGCTCAGAGAACTTTGGTTTGGTTGCGGGAGAGGCCTTAGCCGCAGCCGTTCCGGTGGTCACGACCACGGCCACAGCATGGACTGACGTGGAACGCATAGGCTGCGGGTGGTGTGTCTCCCCTTCGCTGGATTCACTCGTCGATGGACTTCGAGTTGCCACGGTACAATCGCAATCGACGCTCGCTTTCATGGGGGCGAAGGGGCGGCAATGGATCGAACAGGACTTCAGTTGGCGCAGAATCGCCGAGCGATTCGTCCGCGAACTCTACGCTTCCGAATAGACGCGGCAACACATACAAGGAGAGGCGAGACCGTGACTTCCAGGAGACTCGGGGCGATGTGCCGGGCGTCGGCCCTCCAGTACGTCGTACGTGTGTGGCTCATCAGTATTGGCGTCTGCGGCTTGCAACTACCTGTCGCTGCTACGGAGAGTGTCGAAGCGATTCGGTGGACTGCTTTCCGGGACAGATTCACCGCCAACAGCGGTGCTCCGCTGGTGTTTGCTACCAACGCAAGCGTCGAACCGATCGTGGACGGCAGGCTCGACGATCAAGCCTGGAAGGCTGTCGCCCCATGGACGGGCTTCGTAGAGCATCAGACGTCATGCGGGAAGCCGGTGCAACCGGGGCAGACATCGGTTCAGTTCACCCACGGCGATACGCACCTTTTCATAGCGGCGCGGTGTCAGTTGACCGCACCCGGAATAGTTCGACACGAACTACGGGATGGCGATCGAGACGGCGATGTTTTTACCGATGATTGCCTCGACATCCACCTACACGTGAATGGAACAACGATGCGTTTTATCGTGACCGCGGGTGGTGCGCGGGCCGACGCCCTTGACGGAGACCCGGCCTGGAATCCGGATTGGGTCACCGCGGTCATGGTTCATGAGACTGAGTGGATCGCCGAGTGCGCCATTCCGTTTTCGGCACTGCAGGGCCGACGCCCCCCGAGCCCCGCAGACCCGGGCTCAACGCTGCGCATCAACGTCGGACGCGCGACCAACCCGGTCCGCATTACGAGTTCACTGTTTCCCGGTTACGACGACCCAGCGGCTATGGGGGTTTTGGTAGTTGGGTCGCGAGAGCAGTGGGAAGCAAGGACACGAAGCCGGCCGGGTATTCACATCGCAGGCGTCGCGCTCCTACTCGACAAGTGCCGATACGATGCAGCAGACGGCCGCGCACGTGGACGATTAAGACTGCTGCAGGCAAGTCCCGCGGCAGACCCAACAACGACTGAAGTGCGTGCACGGATGACGATTCTGGATGCTGAAGGCAAACCCGTCATCCCATCCACCACGACGGTAGGGCTTGACAGTTCGGTCATCGACTTCGACATCGACACGGCACAACTCATGCCCGGCAAGTATCGGGTCTTGGTCGAGGTCGTGAATCAAGACGACCTAACCCTTCACGAGGCTAGCCAGGATCTTGTCCGACGGCAGGATGAGGTTGCCCCTCGAGCAGGAAGTATCCCACTCAACGTTGATATTCCGGCGGAGTCGGCACGGCTGATTTCCAAGGAGGCACCGTTGCCGGTGTATGCAGGCATTCCCATGCCGCGTGGAGTGGCGGACGACGCGACGTCGTACCAGGTATTCGATGCTGCGGGCCGGGAGTTGCCCTGTCAGGTCGATACCATCACACGCTGGGCGCCTCGTGGCAGCACGCAATGGCTCGGGCTTCGGTTTATGACCGAGTCATCGGACGTGGGTAAGTGCACCCTTGTGTATTCCGAAGGCCGGCAGGCGGCCTCGCAAGCGAGATCGGTTCACGTGGTCCACAGGGACGACTGCATCGTGGTTGACACAGGGCCGTTGCGTTTTGAAGTGAACGGCGCCACCTTTAATGGCCTTCATCGAGTGTGGCTCGACTGCAATGGTGACGGCACTCTGGCTGACGATGAGCAGTTGCTTGCGAACGACCCTACGGGTCCGTTTGTGTGCGACCACAACGGCACGACTTATTATGCACGAAACGATCCTCATCCGGAGGTTTCGGTCGAGACGGAAGGTGCCATGTGTGTCGTGGTCAGGTGTGAAGGATGGTACGTCTCAGCTGATGGTGGCCGTATCTGCCGGCACGTTACGAGGATTGTCGCTCACGCTGGACTGTCTTGGCTGAAGGTGTTCCACACGGTCATCTTCTGCGGCGACTCTCGCGAAACCGCGATCTCCGACGTCGCTTGGCCACTGACGCTCCGTGAAGCCGCGAGCCGAGTGAGGTTTGGTGGCGAGGCGAGGCCTTACGAGGCTACGCTCTCCGAGGGTGTGACTGAGTCATTGCTTCAGCATGAGCACGACGCATATCAGATTGACCAGTTTCGAGAAGGAGATATGCGCTCCGCGAAGACGGCGTCTACAGGCGGCATCGCGAGCGGGTGGGCGGAACTGATCAGCCAACGGACAGCGGTTTCGGTCGGCCTTCGGCACTTCGCCTCCCAGTATCCGAAGGAGCTTGAGGCGAGTCGCGAGACGGTGACGCTGCACATCTGGCCAAGGCACGGCATCGACAAAGCGACAAAGCCGCCAACAGACGACGACCTCTCGGAGTTATGGTTTCTTCATCATCGACGACTGCTCGACTTCCAAGTTCCGAAATGGTTCTCCGCGTTTCAGTCCGCGGGCCCATTCGTTAACGCCGAGCATGAGGCGACTCGGCATCGCTATGTTCGGGCATCAGCCAACACGAACGGCATGGGCACGGCACGCAGCCACGAACTCTTCATCAACTTCCGGACGTTGGAGCGAGACACTGTCCGATCGGTCTGGACGTACAACCACTCCCCGGCTCTCGCGAACGCCAGTCCGCAATGGATGTGCGCGACTGGGGTTTTCGGGCCTATCGCACCGGTCGATCGCGACGCCTTCCCGGTGGTCGAGCAGGCAATCGATGCGAGATTCGACAGTGAGCGAACTATTGAACGTTTTTCAGAGGGAATGTTTAACGCCGGTGGGTCGACATCTTACTTTAAGCCGGAACTTGGTTCGTACGACCAACTCGATCGGCCGTGGCGATTGACGCATCACGGCGCTCCGCGCGCGCCGTGGTTGCTTTTCGCTCGAAGTGGTCAGCGTAAGTATGCGGAGTACGCACTCCGGAACGGAGGGTGGTGCGCCGATCTTGGCTACTGTCACTACTCGCATCCCGCTTTGGAACGGGAGGGCATTGATGGCAAAGTGAGGGGAGGCCAGTGCGACTATAAGGGCATCGTTCCTTGGTCGAGGGGCGGAAGGGTGATGGATTACAACTCCATAGCGGACTTTCTGCTCTGGATGTCGTGCTTCAGCGGTGATCGGTGGCCGCTGGAGGTGGCCGATGAGTGGGGGCGGTGCGTGAAGCGCCGATATGCAAAGACGGTTGGCCGGAATGCCGCGGGTACGATAGACACGCTGCTGACGCTCTACGAGACGACGTGGGACATGGACTATCGGGAGTTAGCCGAAAGGCAGTTTGACGCGATCGTTGAGTCGGAGTTTCAGCCATCCGGACATTTCCGCAACGGTGTTTGGTACGACTATGCGCCGTGGTTGTCGCATTATCACCGATTCACAGGTAGTGAGCGGGCGGCGGACGTGGCTGTGCGATGGACTCGCCGCATCATGAGCGAGTGTTGGCTCGACGATGGCTCGTTCGGAGATGACACGAGTTTTAAGCCAGCGATGGGCTATCCGATGCATGACATTTTCCGCGTCGCGTACGATGCGACCTTGGACCGCAAGATCCTCGATTTCGCATACGGGTGTGGGCTTCTGCCAGCCATCAGCACCATAAATTCACCCGGAACAGCGTTTCATGGGTTTGACCCCGGGGCCTTAGGGTCGCAGGGTGGCTATTACGCCCAGACGCTTCCATCGATGCTTCCCGTGCTCAGAGAGCAGGGGCATGACAGGGCCGTGTTTCCTCCGTGGTCTCTTCACGCGAGGCGATTGCAACTCTTCATTCGTGCGCCGGCTGGGGCGCCTGTTGAACTTCGCCTAAGGGTCCTCCCCGACAGCCGAGCCCAAGAGGAACCGCCAGCGTCGGTCTTGGTAAAGATGATAAGCGACCGCGGCGATGTGAGTGGACCAGAGCCGTTGGAGATTGTCCGACGTGCCGCAGCGGGTGCGGGGCAGTCGAGCAGTCCGCACGTCGAACCCTACGTCCCCGCGGAGTATGCTCGGATCGTTGTGCCAATGAGCATGGCGGGTTCAACGGTGGCGGTTGTTCTCGCGCGGGCTGGTGGCAAGGGTGAAGTTGGCATTCAGGCACCGATTCAGGTGCAACCGGCCGTCGATGTTGTGTATCAGTGGCTACCTGGAATGAGGTTTGGACGGGGGTCGGCAATCTATTTCGGCACGCCGCCTCGAGGTACGCGAGTCAACATCAAAGCGGATGCGTCCTTTTACCCTGCACCACATACTGTTGCGCTTCTGGACGACCGTGATCAGGTGCGCCGAATCGGTCAGTGGCAGCCAGCCCCTGGATCGAGTCACCTCACCGTTACCGCTGAGCTCGCGACACGGGAACAGCGGCAGGTGTGGTGTTGCGTCCAGGGGTTGACAAAAAATCTCGTACTTGAGCCAGCTGATGCCGAGATCCCAAGAGTTTTCTCGGATCGTCCGGAGCGGTTTTTCGTCCCCGACGGAATCCGGTGAATCGATGGAGAGTTGGCGAGGCGGCGGCAGAGTCACGCTCAGAGGGGGGCGACGCGCGGTATGTTGCCCAGATAGTTCCCAAGAGCTACGAGCGCCAAAGGCCTCGACCAGTGCGTTTTCTTGCGATGCAACTGGTATCCTGCCCACAGGGAGCGAACCGCCTTCGAGTCGAGAAATGTACAGTGCGCGAGCGTATCGACGGCTGCCTCGCACTGGTCGCGCAGAGGGCCGAAGATCCAGTCGTCGAAGGGCAGCGAAAAACCCGACTTTGGTCGCGTGAAGACCCCAGTTGGAAGCCGTTCCGCCATAATCCGGCGAAGCAGGTGTTTCGGTGCGGAGCCAGCAGGAGCCCTCGTCGTGCCTGGGAGCGAGCAAACGTAGTCGATCAAGTTCTGGCCCAAAAACGGAACCCGTAACTCGAGGGAGTGAGCCATGCTGTTCGTGTCAGAGTCTCGGAGCAGCACATTCCCCATATAAAACGACAGTTCGGCTTCCGAAACGGCTCGGAACGTGTCGTGTGATTCGGCGCTTATGGCTTCGTAGGCCTCGGGCGTCAGATACTGCGGCGAAAGGCCCAGATGCCGCGACTTCAGGCCGAGGCGGCCAAGGGAATGATCCGACAGAACCCGTCGCGTGAGGAGCGCCAGTTCCAGGGCGGAAGCGTTGCTCGAGACAAGGTCAATAGCCTTAGCTCTTTGACCCGATGGCAGTGGAGCGAAAACCACGCTTGCAACTGATCTGCGTACGTTGGCCGGAAGCCATGCCACGGCGCGTAGCAGCCGTTGGTATCGCGGCACATTCTGAAACGATGGGTATCCACCGAAGAGCTCGTCTGCTCCTAGCCCCGACAAGGTAACGGAGATGCCCCGGTCACGGACAGCACCGCTGATGATGTAGGTATTGAGACCATCGATGCTTGGGCGGTCAGCGGCTTTCAGCCACTCGTATGCGAGAAGCGTCACCCAGTCGCGATCTACGATCGATTGAAAATGCCTTGTTCCTAAACAGTGGGCAGTTTCAACTGCAGCCGCCGTCTCGTCAATCGCGCCGGGCGCGTCATATCCCACGGCGAAAGTGCTAGGTGAACCGTTGGCAGTCGCGGCGAGCGCGGCCATCGTAGCGCTGTCGATGCCGCCGGAAAGAAAGACCCCGAGGGGAACATCCGATCTGCATTGCAACCGGACCGACTCCCCAAGCAAGTCGTCGATGCGGCCGAGTACGGCCTCTTCGCCGCCTGGGGCTACAGCGGAGGGAAATCTCCAGTAGCGGTTCGCCGATGACGAGTTATTCGTCAGGGTCGCAGCGCTGATCCATTCCCGTGAGCCGCTCGGCATCGAGCGAATGCTGCGATGGATAGTTAGGGGATCCTGTGGGGCGCCATACGCCAAGAAGCCGGCTATGCCCGCGGGATCAATGTCGGCCGGAACAAGCCCCGAAGCAAGCACTGTTCGCACTTCGCTTGCGAAGACGACAGTACCCCTGGTGCGCGCGAGGTAGAGCGGTTTGATACCCAAGGGATCGCGAGCGAGCATCACGCGTTTGGTTGAGGCGTGAAAGAATGCGAGAGCGAACATGCCATCGAGCCGCTCAAGTGTCTTTTCGCCCCACGTCGACAAAGCCTGGAGCAAGACCTCGGTGTCGCCGGATGAACGAAAAGTACAGCCAACTCCCTCAAGTTCGCCCCGCAGTTCTCTGTGGTTATAGATCTCGCCGTTGAAGATGATCGCGTCGCCAGTGGCTCGATTGATCATGGGCTGATGGCCGAGTGGCGAGAGGTCCATGATGGCAAGCCGCCGAAATCCGAGTCCGCACGCGGGGCCGTCGGGCAGATCGGTGAGTGGGAACTGCTCAAATCCCTCGTCATCCGGGCCGCGATGAATCATCGCCCGCATGGCTCGGCAGACCGCCCCTTCGATGGGGAGCGGATCAAGACTAATGACGCCGGCTATGCCACACATGGCAAGGAGAATCCTCGGGAACATGAGAGCCTACCGGATCGCCGACCCGAGCACCACGAGCGACAGCGGCCGGGACCAGTGCATGGTCTTCTCATCGGCGAGGAATGCATTCCAGATCCGGCGGACCTCCCGCTGATCGAGGAACGGCACCGTCTCCAGGCGGCTGATCGCCGCCTCGCACGAATCCCGCACATCGTTCCGCATCCATGGGCCAATCGGCAGCGTGAATCCGGTTTTGGGCCGCTTGACGATGTTCCGGCGAAGCACCTTCTGGCAGGCCATGCGCAGCAGGCTTTTGGAGACGGCACCCGTTCGTTGCTTGATGTGTCCGGGAAGCGCCGACACATAGTCGACAAGCGGCAGATCGAGAAAAGGCACACGCACCTCGAGCGACTGCCGCATGCTGTTGGAATCTGTGTCACGGAGCAGGGTGTCAGCCATGTAGTGCGTTGCCTCGGTCCAGGCGACCGCATTGAAGGCATCGCGGCTGGGGTCAGCGCTGATGGTGACGTCCACGTCGAGGTAGTCGGGGCCGAGGTCGGTGCGGCTGGCCGGAACGCCGAGGGCGGTAAGCCGTTGATTCGAGAGCGACCGTCGCAAGGCCAAGACGACGGACCGGATGAAGGGCTGGCCCGCGAGCAGGTCGGCGAGTTTCTCGGAAGCGCTGTTACGACCGTTGATCGAGGCAAGGCAGGCGGCAAGTCCCGATCGAAGATCGGGCGGAACGAATCGCAAGGCCTGCAGGAAATGGGCTAGCCGCGGGGCCCGAATGAAGTTGCTGTATCCGCCGAAGAGTTCATCGGCACCGAGTCCGGAGAGCCCGACAACCACGTTTTCCTCCGCCAGTCGTTGGCTCACCACGTAGGTGTTGAAGCCGTCGATGCTGGGCGAATCCATTTGCTCTATCCAGTCGTGCCAGTTCCGCGGCATGTTAGTCATGTCGAGCGACATTGCCACGTGCTTGATACCGAGCGCGGTCGCCGTCTCGGATGCGAGCGCGAGCTCATCTTGGCCATGAATCGCGCCGAACCCTACGGTGAAGGCAGTCACGCCGGATGAGTATTCGCGGGCGAACGAGGCAATAATAGTGCTGTCGATGCCAGCCGACAGGAATACCCCAACCGGAACATCGGCGATGAGGTGGCGCTTCACCGCTTGGTGCAGCAATAGCCGCACGTTTGCGGCGGCTGTGGGCACGTCGATGGGGGCGGATGAGGTGGCCGGAAATCGCCAATACCGCAACGGGCCCGCCGCTTTGATGTCGGGGTCAGGCGTAGCCGCGAGCCATTGGTAATGCCCGGCTGGGAAGAGCCGAATCGCTTTATAGATCGTGTGAGGGGATTGGACGGCACCGTATGCAAGCATCCCGGCGATGCCGCTGATGTCGAGTTCGTTGCTCACGAGTCCAGACGTCAGGAGCGAGCGGACTTCACTTGCGAAGACGATTCTTTTGGCCGATGCCGCGACGTAGAGAGGCTTGATGCCGAGCGGATCACGCGCCAAGAGCACGCGGTGGGTTTTGGCCTCATAGAAAGCGAAGGCGAACATTCCTTGAATCTTCCCAAATGCCGCTTCGCCCCAACGCGAAAGCGCGTGCAGCAGCACCTCGGTATCGCTGTGGCCTCGGAAGAGAACTCCTTCGCACTGAAGTTCGGCCCGAAGGCGGGCGAAGTTGTAGATCTCGCCATTAAAAATCAGACAGTCGCCGGTTGCCGGGTTGTACATCGGCTGATGGCCGGTCAGCGTAAGGTCGAGAATCGCTAACCGTCGAAACCCGAACCCGACACCGGGCCCGGCGTCGTGGTCGTCAAATTTGAGGAGTTCGAATCCCTCATCGTCGGGGCCGCGATGCACCATCGCGTTCATCATGAAACGAACTGCGGGTTCGATCTCCGACTTGTCTTCACTGATGACGCCGCAGATGCCGCACATGTAAATCTAGTAGCACCACAGAATGAGAGACCTCCTCGTAGAGGGGGGTGCGTTGTGGTCAATCAGATGCGGCCAAGAGAAACAAAATCTGATGGACTCCTAGAGTCAGCACTCCTAGAAGCACGATACCTCACGTGCGATGTGAACACCACCCTCGGTGGGAGGCCTTACGCCTATGTAAGTATTCCCCGGCCGCGTCCCGTGAGTCTTGCGTTTCTGTGAGCCGCAGCGATGTTTATAGGCTTGTTGGTTGCCGGGGAAAGAGTAACTCCCATGAAGCTCCGCCGTACCGTGATCACCGCCGCCGGACGCGACGACCAGCAGCTGCCGCTGCAGCGGCTGATTGACCGCGATGGTCGCCCCAAAACTGCCGTCCAGATCGTTGTCGAGGAGGCCGCCGTGGCCGGCGCCGACGAGGTCGCGATCGTCGTGCGGCCGGGGGCGGAAGAGGCTTTTCGTTCGGCCGCCGGGGCTGCGGCCTCGAGGCTGGAA
>Ga0164294_10005602_pt1 | contig 10783 bp, 17 predicted proteins | sample GEODES005metaG_FD_111479 | JGI IMG/M metagenome (GOLD analysis project Ga0164294, IMG submission 111479) | Oligotrophic lake water microbial communities from Sparkling Lake, Wisconsin, USA - GEODES005 metaG | ecosystem: Environmental > Aquatic > Freshwater > Lake | place: USA: Sparkling Lake...
ATTGTTCAATCCAATTAAGTTTTGACAACTGACATTGTTAATTTTTTTATTATAATGTAGCATATCCACAGAATATGTTGCTTGAGGTAGGTTAAGATCTGAAGTGAATGTATGCAGGATTATATATGAAATTCTAATTTTAAAAAATCCAATTATCCATCTACCCATCCATCCATCCATCCACCCATCCACCCATCCATCCATCCATCGTTCTATCTCTCATATCCATCTAACTATCTTACTGTTTTATCTATCTATGTATCATTCTATCTATTAACTATCTTTCTCTCTACCATCTTTCTAATGATTGTTGAGGAATTCATTATAGAGGTAACTATCAAAAACAATTTCAAAATATCTCGATTACTTTAACAAAATATCATGATTTCAAAATGTGCTTCAAGGTTAGAAAATTACTCAATACCGGTAACTTACAGAAACTATTCTACGTGTACAGTATATGCGTTATTAACTTACTAAATCAATTTCATACTTTTCTTTTCAAATATAATTAAACTTACTCTTCTTTTCAACTTATTTTCACTCTCCAATAAGCTCATCAATTGTTGGGTCATAGGTGGGATAGAATGTTGGTTCAAACGATGGATCATGAGTTGGATGGATCGTAGTGCTTAGAGATGGACTAAAGGTAGGGTTACTGGGAGCAGTGGAAGGATTGCTGGAGGGACCCGTAGGCTCAGCAGATGGCTCATCACTTGGGTTCACTGTAGGCTCAGCAGATGGCTCCGTGGGGACAATAGTGCTTGGTACAGTGGTTGGCTTCTTTGTCGGTACTCTTGTTGGTCTGTAGGTAGGAGATGCAAAAGAAGGCTTGATAGTTGGTCCGAAAGAAGGTCTACCAGATGTTGGATACACAGTTGGTGCTGTAGGTGCTTGAATAGGGACAATGAGTGGATGACCCGTGGTAACAGGAGCAGCAGTACAATTGAGATGACTAATGATAAACGACCCATAGAATCTGTTATAATCAACACAAGTTCCACCACCACAAGTATTTACTGCACAAATCGCAGTGAAACCAGAAGCAAGAGCAGGATTAAAGTTTGAATTCACTTGAACATTACCTCTAACAAATTGCTTATACTGACTGGGAAATGAACCTACAATAGTATTTCCACATTGACAGTTAGGACCACGGCATTCACAACCACCAAAAGTTTGTCCTGTTCCATAAAAAGCAATCGCTAAATCTGCTGTCCAATGTCCACTGTTAGTTGATTGATAACTAATGTATAAAGTACTGGTTCCACCATTATTCGCAGTACATACACCAAGATCAAGACAAATGAACTCACCATTACCATTAATATTCACATCGAAATTAAATGTTATTCCTGATGGTGATTGAGAATATAATTCAAGATAATTTGATCCAGAATTTGAAGCTTCACCTGATTGACTACAATCATATTGTTGACAGTTATGAGCATAAACAACAACTGTAGTTACTGATACCATGATAGCGCTGAATAAAAACATGATGTATATTATTTTTTTTTGAGTGACCAATGTGAGATGACTGATGATGCAAAAGTTGCAGTCAAAAAAATCACTCTGTCGACAAAACTTTATCATGAACATTAATTTGATATTTACATATAAAATGATAAAATATAGACGTCATTTAACATATTTCATCTTTTTACGCTTGTTTATCAAAAAGATATTCGCAATCAATTTCGAACAATGTAATGCCCCCGAACAAGGAAAAGATCGAACTGAAAATGATTTAAGTTACAGTAACTTTACATCTTGTCATGCGATGGATCATCAGACACAAACATAAGCTACACTAGCTATACAGTTACTTTATTGGCTTGTGATATGCTGTTTCATAAATTGTCGGTGCTCTATATTGAGTGTAATTATATAGGATGAGATTTGATGTGAAGGTAATTATGTTGGATGTGATCTAAGAGTTATAATATAATTCATTTTGAGGTTAAGTTTGATTGGTGGTATTACATATCTAGTTTATGATCTGTTATGTATATACCTTACTTTATCTATCAACGCAACCCAAAAAAATATCAACAGCAATTTATTATCCAAGTTAAACTCATTTCTACATATTTTTTTAGATAAGATATAGAGAAATGAGATAGAGACACAAGCATGATTGACGACTATCTTTTTATTCTTCAATTCAATTCAATTTACTTTACACGTCTAAATCAACAAAAAAACCTATTTCCTTACAAAATCTTTTTATTTCTTGACTTTATTTCTTCTACGTTCAATTCTTGCTCGAAAATGTTCTTGAACTTCAGGTAAAGGAGTTAAATGCTTATCTGTATGACATTTACCTATGATTGAACACGAAACAAAGATGTATATGTATAATAATTCTTAATTTTTATTAGATTTGTACATGGTTCATACATGAGAGAAGTGTCATCAAACTATCTAGTGAAAATACAGTAAGTTTTACTGTACACTTTATAAATAAATATATATGTGAATCTGAGTGCAAAATTATATCAACAGAACATAAACTAAAATAAAACATTTATTTATAATCATTTATATATTCAATACCATGTTGCCTATACAAAAAAAAAAGCTTGTACCTGTGATCCAGTCGTGATTCAAGCACTCTGTAGCACTTAATCGCTTCCTTGGATCAGTTTGTAACATATTTGCAAGTAGATTTTTCGCCTCAGAACTTATTTTCTTGAATATTGGTCTGTTTATAAATAGGTAGGAAATCATGATGATGATGATGATGATGAATATATTATGATAAAAAATTCATAACAATAATCAAGGAGATTGAAACGTCGAGGTTATATGATAAGGATTTTTTTTTCTATATGTTAACTTACTTGCTTAAATCATAATTGCCTTGACTAATTCTTGCATAATAAACAGATTTCTTATCACCTTCTTTAGCAGGGAATGCTTGTTCACCACAAAGCATTTCATATAATACACAACCCAATGCCCATACATCAGCTTGTGGTCCATAAGCTTGTTCAATTACTTCAGGTGCAAAATATTCTACTGTACCCCACATCTCTTTTAAATGATTGAAACCTTATGAATTTATAAAATGAAGAAAAGCAGAAGAATAGGAGAAGCATGTATGATGTTTTATTCATAATAGTAATTATAATAATAATAATAATGATAATAATCAAACATACACATACATAGATACATACATAGATACATACATACAACCATACATATATACAACAAAATAAACATCCATAAATACATACATACCTTTTCTTTTCTTACTTTCTTCAGCATCATAACCATTTTCATCTAATCTTACTAATGCTGATAAACCAAAATCAGCAATTTTAATATCACAATTATCAATATTACCATGCAGTAATATATTATCTAATTTTAAATCACGATGTACAACACCTAAAAAATTAAAAAAAAAGCAGGTATGTATGTATGATAATACTGATGATGATGACCATGAAGATGATGGTGAAGATATTGATGATGATGGTGAAGACATTGATGATGATGGTGATGTTGATCATAATGATATGAAATGTATCTTCACCTAAGGAATGTAAGTAATGTACACCAGATAAAATTTGTTTCATTTGTCTTGATGCGATCACTTCATTATATTCTGTTGCTTTTGCTAAAAAATGATGCATATCACCACCATCTACTAGTTCTAAAATTATCCATAAACATTTAGGTGTTTCATATAATTCATACATGGAAACAATATTACGATGACGAATACGTTTCATAATTTCAATTTCTGTTGACATACTTTGTGCATCGTTCATATTCGAATTTTTTTTCACAACTTTTAAGTATTATTATAATTATTTTAATTATTATTATCATCAATATAAGGGATATCAATAAAAAATAATGGTAAGAAATATGATGGTGTAAATTTTAATAGCGGCGGATGGTATTAGTAGTACTAGAAGTAGTATTGGTAGTAGAAGAAGTAGTAGTTTATATAGTAGTAGCAGTAGCACTTGCAGTTGTAGCAGTAGAAGCAGTAGTGATAGAAATAGTAGTACTAGAAATAGTAGAGGTAAAAGATGTAGTAGTATACATTTAACTAAATAATGATTGAACAATTTAGCACTACTTACCTTTACAAGCAAATTTTCGTCCATTCACTTTGTGCTGAACTAAGTACACGTCACCGGATGCACCATGACCTAGTACTTTACCTACATGCGAATACAGAAGAAGATGATGATGATAATAATAAAAGTGATGATAATGACGATAGTTGTTATGATGATGGTGATAATAATGACGATGATAATGTTATTGATAATTATAAAAATAATGAATATATATTTATATGCATGTGATGTAATTGATATTCTATGAAAACTTACCTACGGCATACGTTTCTTTCACCATACTATCAGTTATTTTATCATGTAAATCTAAAGAAAAGACATTGTCAGAATTCATGTATGGATATATTCAATATTTGGTGATATGATATATAGTCAAAGAGATGTATGCATAATTATACTATAGAATGCATGATTATGATGTATATATATGTAACCATTGATTCCTTTAATACCATGCACAGGTAATCATGCATATATTGCATACATGAACATCGCCATAATTAAATTTAACATTCATCATTTAGTTCAAAGATGATTCAATCATACCTATATGTCTTCTAGCGACTTCAGCTAATAACTGTTCATCATTACATTCACCTAAAGGTACTGTCATAGCATATTCATGATTATAATCCAAATCTGATGATACAACTGAATGAACTTTTATATCTGGATTAACTACATGAAGATTTTGAGTATGACTATCTCTCCGTGGAGAATTATTCTTTATTTGTTCATGTGATGTTGGAATCTATATATATATGTAATTATAGAAATAAACATACATATGTAGATAAATTTAAAAGTGAATATGTGCTTACTCCAACTGAAGTTGCTGCATTGAATGAATCATCGACATGCTTAGTGACTTCATTACTTACACACACACCCATATTTCTATTATTTAAAGTTGACCAATAACAAAGAATATTTGATGCGATAAACGCAAATAATTTTTAACGACCAACGGCCAGACGTTTTGGTACAAAAAAAACCCAGTAAACTTACGAGTCAATTTGGATCAGGTAATTATCTTTTCGTAAGTTAACTTAACAGAGACCTTTTCAATTCAAATTGAAAACAAGCCACCTTTTTGCTCTCATTGTAATCTTGCTATCACGCATTCTTTCCTTAACCTTAAATCTCTTTTCAATTTAATAAAGTTGATGCTGAATAATGATAACTTCAAATGACATCAACTTCATTAATGACGAAAAATTATCGATGACAGCTGAAGTAATTGCTGAATCTATGTTACACACTAAATCTTATCTGCATATTTTTCGTATAACTAATGAAATGGATAGATTACAATCGATGAAATTGTTATTTTTTTACAATTTAAAATTAATTATATATAAATCAAAAAAATCATTATATTTTAACTTTGATAAGTTTAACAATGATGATGCTAATAATACTAATAAACTAAGTAGTGGTTGTGTAAATACAGAAGTTAATCATGACACTAATCATATATTATTATCTTTCTTCATGTTAGTATCAAGTGATGATGTAGAATTTAATTTATTTGAATTAATTTATTATGGGAATATGTTTAAGATGATCTGGAATTGTGGTATCTCTGTCATTCAAAGGTATTTTCGGCCTTACTTTAAAGATAGATTGATAGAGTTGATATGAAACGATTGATGGATGGATGGATGGATGGACGGACGGACGGACTGATGGATAAATGGATTGATAATGGGATATAGATGAATGGATGGATTGAGGAATGGATGATAGATACATGATTAGATAGGTGGATAGATTGATTGATAGTCAGGATAGAGTAGGTATGAATCAATGGATGGATGGATTTGAGGTTATTACTAGATTGATCCGATTTATATCTTATTACTTATATAGTCATATGTTATCTCATTTCATTAATCTTTTCAATTATAATATTGTATTGTTATTTTATATACAGGATATTAAAAGCAAAAGATTTCTTTGATTCAATAGAGCAAGAGATAACACATGGTATTTAGTATGTATCATATGATAATAGTTATTATACTTATCATTCTTAACATGGTACTTATTATCATCAGCATCATCCTCATCAGTATTTAATCATTTAGATCATTGTTCTCTATTATAGTATCTCATCTCATCATTGGTATAATTAATATCATCCGCACCGCCATCATCACCATCATAAATCTTAATCGGCATCATTAGTTTTAACATGATCATCAAATTTATCTATCTATCACTATTTTAGGTAGAAAGTATTATTCATTGCAGCGTATGATAGTTAATAAAAGGTTCCAAGGGAAAGGAATTGGTAGTGCTCATTTGGGATCGATTTTAAAGCAGGTACTATCACAATTGATTATCAAATATGCTTATATTGATGATTATGACTTTGACGACGATGATGCTGATTATGATGATGATTATTATTATTATTATTATTATTATTATTATGTAATGATGATGATATTGGATAGGTTGCTGATCGCGATAACATACCTGTTGTTCTCGCAACTCAAGACATAAGAAATGTCACCTTTTATAATCGATTGTAAGTGAAAAAATATTTCATCATCAATCATCTTACTGGTCGTCATTATTATCATTAACAAAATAATGTTATTATCATCATCATCATCATCATCGTTGTTATTTTTTGTCATTATTATCATGATGATCATAATCATCACATCTATCGTTATCATCATTATTTATTATCATTGATTATTTACAGAGGTTTTGAATTAGTGAAGACAGTTTTATACGAAGGTGATAAAGATGATGATGCTAATTATAACTATACTTCATATTTCATGATTAGAGAGCCTCTTTCACCTCACAAGCTATAGTATATATATATATATATGTATATATATATGTATATTATTTGCTATTTTATAGATAGTGTTCTGATACTATTTGTTTACATGAGCTTCTTAATCTCTTTAAAAAGTGATTAATAATCTACTTAGCTGTAATTTACTTTTTATCAATAACTATTGTCCAGCATAAAATAAGTCGATATTGAGTATCTATGATCGATCCTCCAACCATTTCAATATGTTGAGTAAGGTTACAGTATATTTAAATTGATCCACATAATCATCAGCATCATCATCATCGGAGTCATCTTTGAATCTCATGCTGTATACATAGATTTCTCTTAGATCCAACCGTCGAAACATCAGGTCGATATTCATTCATCATCTTCACAACATTTCTTGCTTGTAACGATTGAACTTCAACTGTTTTCACTATCGCCGGGATTTACAGTAAGGGATCATCATTACCATCATCGTCATATTCATCATCATTATTATCATCTATTTAAGTATGTAGATAGCTATGTATGTATGTAAAGTATGTATAAGAGAGGAACAAACAACAGCAAATTATCTATTTAAATCTATATTTTTTATTAACAACAACAACTCATCTATCTAAATTCAAACAAAATCTGATAATTATCTTTAGTGTTGGTAGTGATAATACATTACTTTAGTTTTTTTAGCACATTAATGAATACATACATACATATAAATATATAGTATTCTTATTAATTATTTGACAACTATATTCTAACCATAGTTTAGTAACTACTTACTGAAGGAACTTTACTGTAAATCTTACCACAATTAAAAGAGCAGATGATGTATTAAAGATAATAAAAAAAAACTATTTTTTCCCTTTCTTTGCGTTTTTCTTTGAGTTGCTTTTCTTCTTTTTCTCTTCTTTATTGATATCTAATTATTAAAGTAGAGAGATAAATGAAGACTTATACAGCAAGATCAAATCATCGTCATCATGATCATCATATCATCTTCAACAACATATCATCATCATTACCATCACACTACAACCGCATCATCATCTTACCTTCATGGTTCATCTCTATATTCATCACCACTGGACTTCCATCTTTATCAAGATCTTTATACAACAACCTATTTATCCATCCATACAAATCATCATTATCATCATAATTGACTAATAAATAAAGAATTCTAGATAATAATACTACCATATAATATTAACAATCATATTATGAAAGGATATATGATACCACCATTATTATCATCATTATCATCATCATCTTTGTTGTGAAGTAAAAGCAAAAGACATAAGAGGAAGATAAACTAAGCAATCACTTACTTTTTATCCTCGGTACAATTATGTTTAATAACATCACCTAATAGAAATAAAAGTCATACTAGAGATCAACCAAAATCATATTCATATTTATCATCATTATCATGATCGTCGATATAACTGGTATCATTATCATCATCATCATCACCAACATAATCGTCATCATTACCATCATCATCATCGTCATGATCATCATGATCATTATCAAAATCGTCATCATCACCATCATCACCTTTGCTAAATAAGCTCATTGATTTCGTTCCGGTCTGATCATAGTCGATCAATACTTGTCGTATCTCTTTATTTGATTTAATAACCTTTTCTGCCGCATCTAATTCATCCTATTAATAAACAGCAATAATAACAGCAACAATAACAGTGACAGTGATAAAAGATCATGTTAACATCTAGTAAATCAAAACAATATCTTACGCTCATATAGAGTTATCATGATGATGATAATAATGTTGATAACATGATGATAATTATGATGATGATGTTTACAAAACCTTTGCGAGATCCCATGCATTTTTATTATATGATGATCTAATATTCGGATCACCACCATGCTCTAACAATAATCGTAGAACTTTTCTAGAGTCATGGAAAACAGCAATACAAACACAACTCCATCCTTGAAAAGTTAATAATAATAATGATAATAATAGTTATGATGATGATGATGATGATTATAAATTGTAGAATATTAACATAAGCCTTCAAAAGAAGATTTTTCCAGAAATATCATATACACAAAAGATCTAATTCCCGTTTACCTTTAAGATCCCTCGAATTGGGATTTGCTTTAAATACTTTAGCTTCATTACTAACTTCACCTAAATACAATCATATGAATAATAATATTAATTATAATAATAATAATTAAAATGATGCTGATGATGATAAAAATGATGGTGATGATGATGATAATAAAGTAGTATGATGACAAAGATGATGGTGAAGGTGGTAATGATGATTATGATCATAATAATGACAATTATGATAATAAAAAACGAGTTGATGATGGTGATGATGATCATGATAGTGATGATAGTGATGATGATGATGCCATACCCTCTACTAGTTCCCATTTATCTTTATCTATTTCTCTCCAGTAAGTCAGTAAGAACTTTGCTAACTCTTCATAATCAAACTGTCAAGCATTATTTACATGTTACTTTGAATGAAAAGAAAAATGATGATGAGGAGGAGGATGATAATAAAGCTTTTGAGTGGACAGTTATGAATGATCATCATTATTAGATAGACAGACAATGATAATCATAGCAGTTACCTGGGCAGCAATCGATAGCAGAGATTGACCTGAATCATTTCTTACTTCTACATTGGCTCTTGGCTTCGTAGGATTATCAGCTAGTACGAATATTACGAATATGATGATGATGAGAAGGATAGGATAATTTTGATCAAAAAGGTAATTAATGCAATAATGAAGATGAAAACGTTGAACTTGGATGATGGCGATGCTGAGGTAGATAATGTTGTTGATGATGATGATCATCATCATCAGTATGATGATTACGATGATGATGATGATAATGATGATGATCATGAGCATGATGACTACGATTATGATGATGATCATGAGTATGATAATAATGTTGTTGATGACGATTACGATACTGATGATCATGATCATGATAGCATGTATCTCACTTTGCTGTGACTCCGCGTATATCGTCTCAAGCATGTCTTTGATTCCTTCCGTGTCACCGTTAGAGGCTTTATCCACCAGTTCTAGTACAGATGAAAATACAGATAAATAGATAGATAGATAGATAGATAGATAGATAGATTGATTAGATTGATGGATGACAGATAGATGGATGAATACCTGTAGGTGATTGGGTAAATGAATGGATGCAAATATGGATAGTTTACATTAGTTTTACCTTTACGGATTATATTACGAGCTAAGAATTCTCGTTCAGCTGATGTTTTGATTCGACTTTCAATGTTAGCTAGTATGACCTATGATTATCATGATAATGATGAAGAGGATGATAATGATGAGGATGATAATGATCATGATGATGATATTAATGTGAAGAAGGAGGGTAAGGGTGAGGATAAATTGATTGATATTGATACTGATGGTAGTATATATAAAAATATAACTAAATATACATGACTGTGTTTACCCTTCTACGCCCCTCCATGAGTTGTAGTGTTCGATTAATATCCCAAGAATTCTTTCAGGTTTATATATTTTGTTCATATAGATTAGTTGGGTTTCACATAATTTGTTCATATCAATACGAAATATTTAGAGCGCGAATCAACAGAAAGATATATCATAGTCGTAAACAAGTACAGCGATTCGTAGTAATACAAGTAAAACATCAATCATCTTTGACTTTATAGTCAGCAAAAGGCATATGTTTATGTAGTGATCAGATTTGATGATGATGATGATGACGATGATGATGATGATGATAATGATGATGATAATAATGATGATGATGATGATGATGATGATGATGATGATAATAATGATGATGATGATGATGATATTGGTGATG
>Ga0164294_10005603_pt1 | contig 10782 bp, 10 predicted proteins | sample GEODES005metaG_FD_111479 | JGI IMG/M metagenome (GOLD analysis project Ga0164294, IMG submission 111479) | Oligotrophic lake water microbial communities from Sparkling Lake, Wisconsin, USA - GEODES005 metaG | ecosystem: Environmental > Aquatic > Freshwater > Lake | place: USA: Sparkling Lake...
TGACTTTGAATGTCCTTACTGCTATTTTCAAACTATAGTTCTTAGTCAATTGAAAGAAAAGTACCAAGACAAGATTGAAATTATTTGGAGGGCTTTTGAATTAAGCCCTGTCGAGGGTAATGTTAACTTATCACAGACCTATACCAATAGCCTTGAGGCAGCTAAGTCTGAATCTATTATTGTAGAAGAGAGCCTTAATCTTTTAACGCCAAAATTTTTAACCTATACCTGGCTTGCACAAGAGAGTGTTTATTTCGCCAACTCTCAGGGACTATCGTTAAAGCTTGCTAGAGCACTATTTGATGCATTTTTCTTGCAAGGCCTTGATATTAGTAATGAAGAAGTGGTCATAGGGCTAGCAGTACAGAGTGGGATTGATGAGCAACTTTTGCGAGAGGCGCTTGATAGTGGCGGGCTGACAAAACATGTTATTGCTGATGAGCAAGAATTTAAGACTTACGGCTTTCAAGGATTACCAGCAATGCTGATTGGTGAGAAAGATTTTTCCCCAAAGAGTTTTATGCCAATTACTGGATATAAAACCTTGGCTGAATTCATTAAGCTTCTCCCAAACGATCAACTCGTTCAAAATAATTAATAAAATCTTAAGTTTTCTTTATATGCCTCGTCGTAACTCACCAAATCAAATTCAAGATCTAGAGGATCTGAGCCAGTTGAATAATATTGTCTCGGACAAACGAAGAGGACAGCGCTCTATCGCAAAGAAGTCCCGGCGTAATCGTCATTATGAGAAGCAATTTATTAGCAATACGATAATGCGCACGTCCCAAAATGAATTGTTGAAGTAGATTGGCCGGATCGTTTCATTAATAAGCTCTATAAATAGGAAGAATTATGTTTAGTCACATCATGCTGGGCGCAAATGATTTAGAAATTTCAAGGGGTTTCTATGATGCTGCTCTAGGAGCTTTGGGCATCAAAGCTGGGAGCTTTAGCCATAACAAATATTTTTATCGTGGCCCTGGCGGAGTCTTTGCCATCACCAAGCCTATTGATGGTAACGAAGCTACTCATGCCAATGGTGGCACAATCGGCTTTAGTGCTAAATCTATCGAGGATGTAGACGCATTCCACGCCATTGGTGTTGCTCATGGTGGAACTTCTTGTGAGGGTGACCCAGGCTATCGAGAGGGCGTCGCTGGCACTATTTACATTGCTTGGCTTAGAGATCCTGCGGGCAATAAAATTTGCGCAATGTATAGGCCACCGAAATAAAAACTTGTTTCGCTTGGAGTGGGTTGGGTTAGTTAGTCGTTATTAGCTGCGTTATATCAGCTTAGCTATAACTCAAGGGTAAGCTGTGGGTTTGCTTCTGTCGTTTTAACTTGAGAGTTTTTACGGGGCGTTCTTTTTGCTCGAGAGGCATGTTTATCGACAACTGATTTCTTGCCAGCTCGAACTTCTGATAAGTTTCGTCTAACATGTAAGCGATCTTCAGATATTTTTGTAGCGATAGTAATATCTATTATTGGTTGTGGGAAATCTTTCCCCATAAAAACACCAGCAGCACTTTGCTCTTCTTGAGTCATCTTCCACGGTTCAAAAAGCCAAGCATTCGGTATCTGACGCATGTGAAGGAGCCATTTCCTAACAAAAAAGCCCTTTTGATCATGGTCTTGCGCTTGTTTAATCGGGTTATAAACGCGTGTTACATTGATCCCGGTCGTGCCCGATTGCATTTGTAGTTGACTCCAGTGAATTCCCGGCTCGTAGTCTAAAAATTGGGTGGCTAACCAATCTCCTACTGGTTTCCAGTGCAACCAAAGTGGATAGGCTGCAACTGAGACTAGCATTGCACGCATTCTAAAATTAAGCCATCCCGTTTCACGTAGCATGATGACACAGGCGTCCACCATAGGCCAACCCGTCTTACCATCCTTTAAGGCATTAAAGTAATCGTCATTAAATTCATGCTCGCGTAATGCATCATATCCACGGTGCATATTTCGCCACTCGATTTCAGGCTCGCTTTCAAGCTTTTGAATAAAATGACAATGCCAATACAAGCGACTCATAAAAGCAGTCAAGCCTGATTTTCTTCTACTTGCCTCTGGCGGCATTTTAAGTAGCTCTTCATTGGTTGCTTGCACTACTTCCCTGATGCTAAGACACCCATAGGTTAGATATACCGATAATCGGGAGCATGCATCCGGCGCTGATAGAGGCGATGAAATCCCGCCTCGGTACTGCATACTTCGCTGCTTTAAAAAACTATTGAGTGTTTTGAGTGCAATAGATCTTCCTCCACGTTGTCTTAAAGGCGGATTATGTTTCAGGTGCACAGGTACCTGCATCATAGATGGCGTCAAATAATGAGCGCTGGGGTTCGGTAATAGCTTGTCAGAAAGTGGGGCCGACCAAAATTGAATTGGTACAAGTTCACATAAAGGCGCTTCCATGTGTCTTTGCCAATTTGTTTGCCATGCATTACGGTTTTTTAGCCCTCTAGTCACACCAAACTGGGGATATTGACCCCAATCAATGCTATGAGACTGACACCATTTGCTAACCTCTCTATCTCTGGAATAAGTAAATCCATTGCCAGTTTCCTGATGAGAATGCAAACCTTGAAAAGGGCTGGCTTGCCAAATTTTAGTGAGTACTGCAGTCACTTCGCCTAAATGGACTTCCAAAGCGCCGCCAAGTAAATGCAGTTGGGCATCTAGATCTTGAAGTGACTCTCGAATGAACTCAAAATGCTGGAGGGCAACATCTGGCTGCATCCAAAGTGTTGGCTCAAGCACGTAAATGCAGCGAATGGGACCTAGCTTAGCAGCTTCGACAAGGGCGGCATGGTCTTCACAACGTAAATCACGCTTAAACCAAACCAGTTGATAGCTCATAATTTAAAAGTATTAGAAATTGATTTAGATTGATATCAATTGAAAATTAATCTCTTTAAAATGCAATATCTCATCATAAAAGCCTTTGTCTAATTTTGCCTAGCCAGCAAGATTACTTTATTAATGCAAGGGGGGCTACGTAGACTTTAGTCTTTTGCTCTTACGTGCTCGTTCAAAAAAATCATCAGGCTTTAAACGAACCCACTCTATAAAACTCGCCATGTCAGCTTGTAACTTGAGTTGTTCAACGTTGTTGTATTGGCGTGCTAACTCTGTTTCTGTAAAAAGAGCATGTATTTGCCGATGGCAAATGCGGTGCAGTATCGCAGTTTGACGACCCTTATGGGATTTAGGAATGAGGTGGTGCTCATCTCGCTGAGATTTTGGAATGGCTCTATCGCAAAGCGGGCAAATGAGTACTTCGGACTGTTGATTTGATAAATTATCAAATTCAGCCAGAATATGTTTTTTTTTAATGCGCCCAGTCATAGGATTGATAGATCTGAAACATAGGTTTTTTATTAGGCTGCTAAATCAACAATCACAAATCCTACTGCGACGATATGTGCAAGGGTAATAACAACAGATAACCCATGCAATACTAAAAAACGCTGCTTTAGTTTGGCATCTGTAGCTGCATTGATTGCTGGCATTAGGATTTGCCGAGTAGGAATAGTGGATAGGGCAATGAGTGCCAAGATGCTGGCACTAAATAAGCTACTCACTAGGGCTAGTAATGCGGCAATGATTGATGTGACGGTTACAAAAATATAAAAAGGAGGGAAGGCCTTACGTATTAATGCGCTTGCCTCAGCTGGCGGCAAGGATTTAAATAGAAAAGCAGCGAAGGTAGCTGAAAATAACAGCATGCCTCCAAACAGTAAGGCAGAAGTTAATAAAGCAGCTATATGGGCAAAAGTTTCAAACAAAGGATAACCTCAAAATAAACAGGGTTGTATGTAGCACTTCTGTAATAAGTAATGCAATTAGTAAAATAGTAAAGCAATATGGCTAAACCAGTTGGACCGCGAGCTAACTCAGTACAGAGGTCATAATTTCACTGCCTGACTATATCCAGTTAGTTCAAGATAACCTCGGCCAATAACTACTTGGTTCCGACTCATTTCAACTGCACCCTCGTAATAAAATCCACCTGTGCTAGCACGAGCATCTACCTCTTGATCTAGCATCAGAGTTTCCAATCGAAGCTCCTGATTACCCGCCCGAATTAAAAAGCCTTTTGGATAGTTTGCAAGTGAATGTGGCGAATTCCATTGACCTATTGCTTCCCAAACGGCGTTTGAGCGGCGCTCTAGCATTCGACCTTTTTGATCACGATGATCCCATTCGCTAAACAAGGTCTTGCCTGCCTGATCTCTGATCCGAAAGGCCATGATGCTTCCTCCATCGAGAAGGTTTATTCCAATCCAATCCCATCCAACTGCACCGGGCATCAGTAAACTGCTCGACCATTCATGATCAAGCCAGCCGACTCCTGAGTATTTCATTAAAGAGTCTTGCTTGGCTTTTGATGACTTATCTATTATCGCAATTTGAGCTGTAATACCCAATTGCGGACGGCTGTAATAATAGCTAGCGAGTTCTGGGCTGGGACCTTTTGTAGAAAAACCTTGATCACCCCGTAAAACAGGTGCCTGTGATGAATTCGCTTCTAAAAGTATCGTAAAGGTATCTGCTGGAATAGAAAACTGATAATGATCATTTTCAGCTCTCTCCATTGTCCAGTTAGCTAGCCGTAACTTTGTGTCGGCGGTATTGAAAGCTGCGCCTGCAGTGCCAACACGTCCCGCAACATCAGCATGACGCAATTTACCTTCTGCTGGTATGGCCAAAGCTGCATGTGCAAATAAGAGTTGAGTTGGCGCAAAACGACTTGGGTTATCAGGGGAATGTTGAGTACGACTTCGAAAGAAGGTGATTTGGAAACCCATCGCATTTTTCCCTGAGCCAAGCCAGCCAGTGAGATACCACCACTCAGTTCTAAACTCCGGATGAGCTCCATAATCACGCGGGAATACCAATACTCTCGGACGAACAGGTGGATAAATTATCGTGGCAGAATTTGCCCATTGAGAAACGGGAAGGGCATAAGCCATCGCTAATGCCTGCATAAAGTAACGGCGTTTAGGATGGCGCATTACCATTCCTCACGTAAAGCAGTGATTAAATTTACTTGTTTGAGGTTGCGCTTTGAAGCCCATAAGGCTGCTGCAATACCTGATCCAACTAAGGCAAACATTAAAGTAGTCAGTGCAAGATACGGTACGCTTGTGTCCATCGTCCAATGAAAGGATTGTGGGTTTACGCGATGGATCAATATTTGGCTCATTAATAAACCTAGTAGAGTTCCCCAAATCACAGCCAATCCTAACAATAGGCCTGACTCTACACTAATCCAGGCGGTTCTTTGATAACTTGATTGGCCCAAGTAGTAAACCAATGCATATTCTTTTTGTCGAAGTAGTGCTTGACCCGCAAAGCCTGTCGCTACTGCAAACAATGCCACTAGCAGGGCGGCAATCTCTAAAGCATAAGTCAGAGCAAAGCTACGATCAAAGATCGCTAGAGAAAGGACTCGAAGATTAGTTCGATTATTAAACTCCTGATCACGAAACTGAGGGATCGCAAGTCGAAGTGCATTAAGTACTTCTGCAGGATCGGCTTGATTAACTAGCCAAATTGCGATGCCTGAGTACTGTTGATCACCACTTATGTTTTGGTATGTGGCAAGATCCATGATGAGGGCTCCATGCTGTCGACCATAGTCCCGAAAAATTCCTGCAATCCATACTTTTTGGGTACTCTGCTGCCCATTAAATGCTGGTAGGGTCCGCATCTCACCGGGCCGCCAATCATATAAGTCCACCATAGCTTCAGAGATATAGACTACCGGTAAGCGGGGCTGATTTTGTGAGGAGTTTTCTAGATACACTGAGCCAATTAAGGGAAGAGATTGTCCTGCCCGAGCCTGTTGGAGTGGCCTAGCAATTAAAGTGACCTCGGGTCGATCGGACTGAAACAGAACCTTACGTTGCACGCTTAATTCATATCGTTCAACACCCGGAACTTGCTCAATACTTTTTAATAGATCGGGATTCTTGAGAAACTCATCGCCTTGCTTTAACTGTTTAAAGTTTGCGTATAAATCTGCTGGTAATACTTGGTCAAGCCATTGAGTCATTGAGTCTCGAAAACTAGCAACCATCACTACCATGGCTACAGTAAGTGCCAGAGCAGCAACAACACCGGCAATTAATCCCGCAGCGCTAGCTGGTGCTTGAGCTAAGCGCCAGATTGCAAAAATCAGAGGTGATGGCTGTTTTTGCCAGCGCGACAAACTATTGGCAAGTCTTGAAAAGCAGTGCTGAACTAACCATGGAATAAGCGCTAAGCCCGCAAATAATAAACAGGCAATCGAAGCGTATGCAGTAAGGGGAAGATCATCAATGGCTGGTATAAATGCCAAGACTAAGCTGGCGATACTAAAAATAAGAGCAACATGATGATACATTACAGATCGCAATACACGTTCGGTAGAGCCAGCTCTCAATAGCTCGGTAGGGCGCTTTGATGTGGCAGCTTTTGCTGGAAAGTAGGCAGCCAATAAACCCACTGTAATGGCGAGGATCCAAAACCCTAGAAGTGCTACGGTATCAATTTCTAAGGGCGGTACTGCGCCAGAGAAATAACCTCCCCCTAAATCACCGCCAAGCATTTTGAGTAAAACAAAAGCTAAAGTAAGTCCTAAGCCAATGCCTAATAGACCTCCCAAAGCAGCAACGACTCCAGCCTGTGCAAGCACTAATGAAAATATCCAGCGAGGACTTGTACCCAAAATACTCAGAAGTGCTAGCTGGGATTGTTGGCGTAAAACCGAAAAGCTGATAGTCGTAAAGACTAAAAAAGCACCTGCAAAAAGGGCAACGAGTGCTAAAACATTTAAGTTGACGCGATAGGCGCGCGATAAATTGGAGGCGCGGCGATCACGCTCTTGTGCGCTAATTAAACGCAGGTCAAAATTGAGGTTCTGAACGGCCTTTGCTACCTCTTCGATTCCTTTGTCATTTGGAAGTTGTACATCTATTCGGCTAATTCGACCAAGGCCACCAAGGCGCCACTGAAGTACACCTAAATCCATGACGGCAATCACTTGACCAATTGCACCCGGTACAGTTCCAGCAACCTTAAAAAGGGCTGTCTTTCCTTCGTAATCTAGTGCTAAGGAATCGCCTACTGATAATTGCAACTTTTGTAAGGCAGCAGCCGATAAAAAGATAGCATCGTCTGAAAATAGTCCTTGATCTTGATCTTCAGAAACTAAAGGCATCAGAGAGGGGGACACTCGAGCTGCCTGAAAAATATCAATTCCAAGAACACGAATTTGCGCAGTATTACGCTCTAAGACTGGACTGACTGCGCGGATCCCAAGCTCCGTTTGACGTGTAACAATTTGGTCATATAGTTGATCTGAAAATTCGCCGGTGGGCATCACGATTTGGGCAGATGCCTGACCATTGACCAGATCTAAGGCGCGACTAAACTCGCTGAGCGCCGAACGATTCACTGAATGAATTGCGACTGCAAGGGCAATACCCAAAGCCACTGCCAGACCCGCTATAAACCAACGACCTGGCTGCGCCTTAAAAGTAGATGTAAGTAGCCAATAAAACAGCATTAGCTTGTTAAAACTAAACGACGGTCTAAGCGCTCAGCGGCTTTCTCTGAATGGGTCACCATGACTAAAGCGGCATTATGCTCACGACAAGAACGGCACAGAAGTTCTAGGGCAAGCTCAGCAGTGAACGGGTCGAGGTTACCCGTTGGCTCATCTGCAAGCACAATTTTAGGGCGATGGACCAAAGCACGCGCCAGAGCAATGCGTTGTTGCTCTCCTCCAGATAAGACTGCCGGAAATTGTTCGAAAGTAGCTGCTAAACCTAGTTCGCTCAGAAGGGCCTGCGCGCGATCTTTTGCCTGATTAATAGGGAGCCCTCCAATTAAACATGGGACCATCACATTTTGTAGGGCATTGAGATGTGGCATCAAATGAAATGCCTGAAAAACAAATCCAAAGGCCACTCGGCGTAGATGGAGATGCTCATTTACCCCCATTTTTTTAAGGTCTTTTCCCTCAAATAGCAACCGACCCTCATCGGGTTGATCAAGGCCAGCCAAGAGATTTAGTAGAGTCGATTTTCCTACTCCAGAGGCTCCTTGAAGAGCAAGTTGCTCGCCAGCAGCAAGGGAGATATTTAACCCCCGAAACAGCCAGCGATCATTAGTCACTCGACGGCCGAGCCCCTCAGCTTGAAGTAAGGGCATTGCAAGTCTTAATTTTGAAAGTAAGTAGCATGTTCATATTGTTACATTCTCTTTATATCTATGGGTTCCCTCCATTATTTTGGATAACGTATACATTTTCTTAATCCACGACACAATTACTTAAATTACATTAGTAATAAGGTATTTAATATGCCGCTCTGCAAAAAAAATTTAGGGATGCTAATCTCTTTTCTGAATTATTAGTCAATTTCTACTCTCTCTTCCTTAGGCAAATTCGGAACCAAAAATAATGAATCAGGACCATTCTTCTAATGATGATGTGCGCAACAAGGATCGTCGTAATTGGTTGATCGCTACGTCAGCGGTCGGCGGGGTTGGTGCGGCAGCTGCCCTTTACCCTTTTGTTGATAGTTTTCAGCCTTCTGAGCGTGCTAAGGCCGCTGGAGCTGCTGTCGAAATTGATATTGCTGGCATGCAGCCAGATGAAATGCGTATGGTTGAGTGGCGCGGGAAGCCTGTTTGGGTGGTACGTCGCACCCCCGAGCAGGTTGCAGAGCTGTCAAAAATTGATGCAGAGCTCGCAGACCCTGACTCATTAAGGGATCCAGCTCAATACACTCCGCCTTACGCTCAGAATCAGTGGCGCTCAATTAAGCCTGAATACATGGTGGTAGTGGGTATTTGTACGCATTTGGGTTGTTCTCCAACACCTAAGTTTGAGGCAGGCGCTCAGCCTTCTTTGCCAAATACATGGCAGGGTGGTTTCCTTTGCCCATGCCATGGCTCCACCTTTGATATGGCAGGCCGCGTATTTAAGAACAAACCGGCTCCAGACAATATGGAAGTACCACCGCATATGTATTTAAGCGATACCAAAATTCTGGTTGGCGAAGATAAGAAGGCCTAAGGAGAGATAAATGGCATTTCACGAAAAAGAAGTCCCGGCAAACGCCTCCGCCGCCGTAAAGCTAATGGCCTGGGTTGATTCACGTCTTCCCGTTACTGAAGCTTTTAAGCGTCACATGAGCGAGTATTACGCTCCTAAAAACCTTAATTTCTTTTACATCTTTGGTGCGCTAGCCATTGTTGTTTTGGCTATTCAGATCATCACTGGCATTTTCTTGACCATGAACTACAAGCCAGATGCTGCTAAAGCATTTGAGTCTGTTGAGTACATCATGCGTGAAGTGCCATTTGGTTGGCTGATTCGTTACATGCATTCGACTGGCGCTTCGATGTTCTTTGTCGTGGTGTATATGCACATGTTCCGCGGTTTGATCTATGGCTCTTATCGCAAACCACGTGAACTCATTTGGATCTTCGGCTGCGCAATCTTCTTGGCTTTGATGGGTGAGGCCTTCTTTGGCTACCTCCTCCCATGGGGTCAAATGTCTTACTGGGGCGCTCAGGTGATCGTGAACTTGTTCTCGGCTATCCCCTTGATTGGCCCAGACCTCTCTTTATGGTTACGTGGTGACTATGTCGTTGGTGATGCCACTCTCAATCGCTTCTTTGCATTTCACGTGATTGCCATTCCATTAGTATTGATTGGCTTAGTTGCGGCGCACATTCTGGCTTTGCATGAAGTGGGTTCGAACAATCCAGATGGTATTGAGATTAAGAATACGGTTGATGAAAAAGGGATTCCTTTAGACGGCATTCCCTTCCATCCTTTTTACAGCGTGCATGACGTGATGTATCTGGGTGGTTTCTTGATCATTTTTGCCAGCATTGTTTTCTTTGCACCCGAGATGGGTGGTTACTTTTTAGAAGCCAATAACTTTATTCCTGCCAACCCATTTGTGACCCCAACGCATATTGCGCCGGTGTGGTATTTCACGCCGTTCTACTCGATGTTGCGCGCTACGACTACGAACTTCCTGCTGCCATTATGGATTTTCTTGGTAGTAATTTTAGGGATGTTTGCCCTGCAGTCAAAAGATATCAAGGTAAAGGGTGCTTGTGCAGTGATTGCAGTTGTTTTGGCTGCTGGCTTTTATGCGCTTGACGCCAAGTTTTGGGGCGTAGTAATCATGGGCGGTTCAGTTGTGATCCTCTTTTTCTTGCCTTGGTTAGATCACTCTCCAGTCAAATCCATTCGTTATCGTCCTCAGTTCCATAAATATATTTATGGAACCTTCATCGCAACCTTTGTGGTTTTGGGTTATCTGGGTATTCAGCCACCATCACCTTTGTATGAAAAGATTGCTCAGATTTGCACAATTTACTATCTGGGCTTTTTCTTAGCAATGCCCTTCTGGAGCAAGCTTGGTACATTCAAGCCGGTTCCAACCCGCGTTACTTTTGCAGCACATTAATGAATGCTCAGCACATTGGTAAAGAGAAATTAGGAACTAGTATGAAACGAATTCTGCAAACTTTGAAAACCATATGCCAAGTAACTGTTCTAGTTACTACGCTTGGTTTTGGCTTAAATGCAAATGCAAGTGAGGGTGGCTTCCCCTTAGATACAGCGCCGAATCGCGTAAGCAATAATGCCTCACTTCAAAATGGCGCCAAGATATTTACTGCTAACTGCGTTGGTTGTCATTCTGCAGCAAGTATGCGTTACAACCGCTTGCGTGACATCGGTTTGACCGACCAGCAAATTAAA
>Ga0164294_10005604_pt1 | contig 10780 bp, 9 predicted proteins | sample GEODES005metaG_FD_111479 | JGI IMG/M metagenome (GOLD analysis project Ga0164294, IMG submission 111479) | Oligotrophic lake water microbial communities from Sparkling Lake, Wisconsin, USA - GEODES005 metaG | ecosystem: Environmental > Aquatic > Freshwater > Lake | place: USA: Sparkling Lake...
ATCCAACGCGGGGCAAGTACAAGAAGCGCCGGCAGCAAGGTGAGCATTACTACCTGCGCTGAGAAAATGCCAAGTGCTGCCACTGGCCCAAGTGAGCGCACACTCTTAAGGAGTGAAAGTGAAAGCACCATTAGACCGAAAATTACGGTTAAGCCTGATGCCACAATTGGCTCAACAACGCCGCGCCAAGCTTTCTTCATGGCTAAAACTTTGCTGTCGTAATGATGAAGTTCTTCTCGATAACGCGCAATCATCAACAGCGCGTAGTCGGTCGCCGCACCAATTGTTAGCACATCCAAAATTCCCTGCGATTGGCCATCTAGATCTATAACACCGTCTTTGGCCAATAGGTAGACCATGCCACCAGCAACTGTTAGCGCTATGAGTGAACCGAAAAGTGGCAACATCCAAAGAATTGGCGAACGGTAAACAAAGATAAGAATGAGTGCGACGACAATCAAAGTTGTGCCAAGCAAGTTCGTATCAATCGAGCCAAAACTGTCGAAAAGATCCGCCAAGATGCCACCGATACCGGTTACATGTGATTCAAATGTTGGCACTTCACTAGCGGCAATCCGAAGTTCATTAACAATCGCACCGAGTGCTTGTTTTTTGTTCTCTAGTGGGATGGCAATCTTTTTGTTATCGAGCGGCATGGATAGGATGACCGCTCTTCCATCCTTTGAAGGAATAGGGATTAGTTTGCTGTTAGCTGCTAGATAGTCACCGATGGTTTTACCACCTGAGTCAGCAACTGGCCTTGAAACGATGGTCTGGGCGAACCCAGAAATTTTTTCCACGTTAGTTGGATCTGCTTTGCCAGAGAAAAGTACGAGCGCCGGCAAGATCGACGAATCTTTTTGATCACTGAACTGCACCGAGAAGGTGCCAGCTTTAGTTGATTCGGCACTAGCAGGCAGGAAGTTGGAGTTGTCGTTCTTCTGAACACTCGTGAGTTTGCCAAAGAGTGGGCCAGCTACTGCGCTGATGGTCAGCCAGCCGAGAAGTACAGCCACGGCAATGATTACAAACTTATTGCGTGACCTTTTGGTGATTTCTTGCGCTACGGGTGCTACATCTTGTCCGAGATCGTTTGACACGAGTACTTTTCCTTTTAATCAGGTTAAGGCAACAACTTTGCCCTGCTGCCCTAAATTTACCGCCTTTCGCGAGCAAATGCTTGTCGGCATAGGCTAAAGGAGTGAGTCTTTTAATCCACTGCCTAGATCTAGGTGAAAACTATGTGGATTACCAGCAAGCATGGGATTTGCAACGAAAAATCCATAGCCAGGTAGTTGCCGGTGAATTATCAGATCAAGTCCTACTTCTTGAACACTCATCGGTTTACACCGCGGGCCGTCGCACCGAAATTGGTGATCGTCCTATAGATGGCACGCCAGTTGTTGATGTCGACCGTGGCGGAAAAATTACTTGGCATGGCCCGGGGCAACTTGTGGGTTACCCAATCGTGCATCTGCCAAATCCGATGGATGTGGTTTCCCATGTGCGCCGTCTAGAAGATGTCTTGATTGGCGTGTGCTCAGATTTTGGCCTAGCAACTGCCCGAATCAAAGGCCGAAGCGGTGTTTGGGTGGCTGATGAAAAGGGCGAGCGCAAACTTGCTGCCATCGGTGTTCGAGTAGCACAGGGCGTAACTATGCATGGCTTTGCCCTGAACTGCTCAAACGAGCTCACAGATTTTGGCAAAATCGTTCCTTGTGGCATTTCGGATGCTGGTGTCAGCACGTTAAGCGCAGAACTGGGAGAAACAATTACTCCAACAGATGTCTTGGCTAGCGTCACCGCCCATTTACATCAGGTATTCGACGGCATAACTGCCCAAAGCGCCCCGCCAATAACCGCGTAAGATTAAGCCGTGACCGATTCGTCCGCCCCAAGCCAGCCGCGCCTGCTACGCATTGAAGCGCGTAACTCGCTTACCCCAATTGAACGCAAACCCGAATGGATTAAGACCCGCGTCAAGACTGGGCCGGAATACACCGAAATCTTGAGTTTGGTTAAGCGCGAAGGGCTGCATACTGTTTGCCAAGAAGCTGGTTGCCCAAACATTTTTGAATGCTGGGAAGATCGCGAAGCAACATTTCTAATCGGTGGCGATCAGTGCACTCGTCGTTGTGACTTCTGCCAAATCGATACCGGCAAGCCAAAAGAACTCGATCGCGACGAACCGCGACGCGTTGCCGAATCTGTGGCCAAGATGGAATTGCGCTACGCAACCATCACAGGTGTTACTCGCGACGATTTAGAAGATCAGGGCGCTTGGCTTTACGCCGAAACTATTCGCGCAGTACACAATGCAGTTCCAGGCATCAAAGTAGAAATGCTGGCACCTGATTTCGATGCCAAGCCAGAGCTACTTAATGAAGTTTTTGAATCCCGCCCAGAAGTTTTCGCTCACAATCTTGAAACTGTGCCCCGAATCTTCAAACAGATTCGCCCCGGCTTTAGATACGACCGCTCGCTTAGCGTTGTAACCGCTGCGCGCGAGTTTGGCCTTGTTACCAAGAGCAACTTAATTTTGGGTATGGGCGAAACCATTGAGGAAGTTAAAGAAACTTTGCACGACCTATTGAATGCTGGCTGCGAACTTGTGACCATCACGCAATACCTACGCCCGTCACTTCGGCATCATCCTGTCGAGCGATGGGTTAAGCCTGAAGAGTTTGTAATGTTGCAAGAATTTGCTGAAAACATCGGTTTTGTTGGCGTTATGAGCGGACCACTAGTGCGCTCTTCATACCGCGCTGGCCGACTTTATCAGCAGGCAATAACCGCTCGTTCCACCACCAACATTTAAGGTTGATACATGTCTAATCGCCAACCAGCACCTGAAAAGCAGAAGTGGCACAAGCAACTTCGGGAAACATACTCAATAGCAAGCCAGCACACATCACTGCTTGCTTTGAAGTTACTACTTGTGTTCGTAGTCGTCTTCGGAGTTGTATTTGGCATCGGCTTGGCTACTGGGCTGATTGCGTTTTTCACCATCTTGTCGGTTGGCTTAGCGCTCATGGCGACATTGATCGTGTTTGGTCGAATTGCCGAACGAGCAATTTACGCATCTGTTGAAAATCAACTAGGCGCCGCGGCCTCCGTGTTACAAAGCATGAGTCCGCGTACCGGCTTCACTACTACCCCGGCCGTTGGTGTTGATAAATTACAGAACATGGTTCACCGAGTAGTTGGTCGCCCAGGCGTGATTTTGGTTGGCGAAGGTAGTCGCCCACAACAGTTACTAAGCGAACAGAAAAAAATTCATGCTCGATTTGCCCCAGGTGTGCCAATCCACGAAATCGTGGTTGGCGAAAATGGCGTAACTTTGCGAAAGCTGCGTAAGGAACTCAAGAAGTTCCCGAAGGCACTGCGCCCAGCGGCAACTACAGAATTGCGCCGACGCTTCACGGCATTGCCTGCGAATCAAATCCCGATTCCAAAAGGCCCGATGCCAACCCGTGGCAAAGCGCCTCGTCGTTAATTTTTTGACTTAGTTAACGGGTTCGAACAACAACCGTACCGAGCAGGCGATCGTGTAACCCGCGAGTATCTCGATCCCAAACCACAGCCGGAATCACTAAAAAAATCATTGCGGTGCGTGCAATAACCCGCAATGGATCTACTCGGGTTAAATCCAATTTAGCAATCTGAATCCCAAGAACGCGCTGCCCGAATGACGAACCCGTAAGTGCAGTTAGTAGGGCAATCTGAGCGAACATCACTTCAAGAGTCAAAAACCGAAATTGGTTACTCAGGGGGTCAAGACTGCCAGCAATCAAATGGGCAACCGCCATACTGGCGAAATAATCCAAGGAAAACGCAACAATTCTGCGGCCAAGCCCAGCCAACGAGCCTGCCCCTGATTCGGGTAATCCCAAGCGATTTAACGGTTCCATACTTTGCCAGCCTACTTACCTATAGCCAGCCTGTCGTTGTGGAAACCCCGTAACATTCGCGAAACAGAGCACCAATAACCTAGTTGTGCACGCCCGTTCCAGCTAGGTGGCAAATCTTCGGATTATCCGCCTAGTACACACACTTATGGAGGATGAATGTCTGAGCCATTGGGCTTTAAGACCCCTGATGATGTAAAGAAATACATCAAAGACAACAACATTGCTTTCGTAGACGTTCGCTTCTGCGATCTACCTGGCATCATGCAGCACTTCAATGTGCCCGCACAATCATTGCCAGATGATTTCTTTGAAACTGGCCAGATGTTCGATGGTTCATCGATTCGCGGTTTCCAGGCAATCCACGAATCAGACATGAAGTTGATTCCAGATGTCACAACCGCATTCATGGACCCTTTCCGCAAGGCAAGCACTTTGGTTATGAACTTCTCAATCCGTGATCCATTCACCGATGAGTTCTACAGCCGCGATCCTCGCAACGTTGCAGCTAAGGCTGAGGCATATCTTGCATCAACCGGCATTGCAGACACCGCATTCTTTGCTCCTGAAGCCGAGTTCTACATCTTCGACTCAGTTCGTTACAGCACCTCGCAGAACCAAGCTTTCCACCACGTAGATTCAATTGAAGGCGCTTGGAACACTGGTGCTGAATTCAACGCTGATGGCTCTGATAACCGTGGTTACAAGACCCGCTACAAAGGTGGTTACTTCCCAGTATCACCAACAGATCAGTTTGCCGACATCCGCGACGGCATGGTTCAGCGTCTGGAGCAGGTTGGCCTGCTGGTAGAGCGTTCACATCACGAAGTCGGCACTGCTGGCCAGATGGAAATCAACTACCGCTTCAACACCCTGCTTAAGGCAGCTGACGAAGTTATGTTGTTCAAGTACGTAATCAAGAACGAAGCTTGGGCAAACGGCAAGACAGCAACCTTCATGCCAAAGCCACTATTTGGTGACAACGGTTCAGGTATGCACGTACACCAGTCATTGTGGAGCGGTGGCGTGCCATTGTTCTACGACGAGGCTGGCTATGGCGATCTATCTGACACTGCTCGCTGGTACATCGGCGGTTTGTTGAAGCACGCTCCATCGCTACTTGCCTTCACAAACCCAACCGTTAACTCATTCCATCGCTTGGTTCCAGGTTACGAAGCACCAGTTAACTTGGTTTACTCACAGCGCAACCGCAGCGCATGTATTCGTATCCCAATCACGGGCTCGAATCCAAAGGCAAAGCGGATCGAGTTCCGTTGTCCAGATCCATCAAGCAACCCATACTTGGCATTCTCTGCAATGCTTATGGCTGGCCTTGATGGTATCCAGAACAAAATCGAACCACACGCACCGGTTGATAAGGACCTTTACGAATTGGAAGGCGCAGAAGCTGCTGCAATTCCACAGGTACCATCATCACTACCTGCAGTACTTGATGCTCTTGAAGCAGACAATGCTTACTTGCAGGCTGGTGGCGTATTCACTCCAGACTTGATTGAAACTTGGATTGATTACAAGCGTTCAGCAGAAGTTGATTACGTGCGCTTGCGTCCACATCCAGCCGAGTTTGAGTTGTATTACGACATCTAAACCATAAGTTGAAAGTGAACCCCCAGCATAGATTCTTGGCTGGGGGTTCACTTTTTCTTTCCCAGTTCCCTTTCACCTGTGAATTTTAAAGACTATATTTACAGCATGATTTCACTTGAAGTATCACTAAAGCATCTGGCCTGGTCTAATCAGAAATTTCTCGCACAGTTTGTCGATCAGCCTGACGAAGTATTCGGCCTGCGCGCAGCAGATGGAGAATGGCCAGTTGGAAGAATACTCACGCATTTAGCTGGAAGTGGCGAGTGGTATAGCTATTGTCTCAATGGAACCCAATGGACAGACCTAACACCAATAACAAGTGGCAAAATTGCAGCAGACTATCTGCAGATAATTGCTGATTTGGATGCCGTACTTTTGGCTAACTTGGAACTTGCTGACGAGTTAGTAACTTTTGAAGATGAATCAGGGCCAGCCACAGCGCCTCGATCGTTAATTCTTGCGCAGGCCGTCATGCACGCAGCTGAACATAAAGGACAAATCGCCACAATAATGAAGCAGCATGGGCATCACATTGATCTAGATGCGCTGGATGTTTGGGCCTTTTTTAGCGAAACCAGAACACCTTAAAAAGGTTCCATCTTCTGATATTTGTCGGTATCTGGTTCATCACTTTTCACAACTTTTGGCATCGATAAATCCTCATCCTCGCCAGATTGTGCCTGAACTAGCAGCACCGGCTCTCGCCTATCGTTTACTACCCGAACACCAACCACTACCAACAATATGCCTAAAGCTAGAGAAGCCAGCGCCCCGCCGGTGCCGTGCACATACTCAACTAGAAGTCGTACCCCGCCGGCAAACATGCCCAGTATTCCGCCAGCCAAATAGGGCCAAGCATGACCTTGTAAATAGAACACCAATAAGCCCATCCCCAGCACAATAAGCACGCCGCTACTGGCCCAAATCTTCACATCAATGCCAACACCTTGTAAGCCAATGAACAATGCACCGATACCCAAAACTTGACCCACAACTTTTTCATGCAAATATCCATAGTGTTCAAGTGCAATCCAAAGCAAGCCACCAGCAAACAAAATTGTAAAACCAACTCGATCTGGGCCTGCCTGGTCTGCCTCATGGGTTAAAGCCCAAATCAACTGCCCGCTTCCGATAGCCATTGCTGCAGATGGAACAGCCATTCCCAATTGGCCTAGTGCGGAACCCGAAAGTCGATAACCAATAATCCCAATGATTAGAGCGCCGAACGCGCACCCTATTACTATTGCTGGACTTACCCAACGGGAAGCCTCTTTCCAAAGCGGACTGCCCGCATCTAGGTAACTCGGATTTTTTGGCACCCAAATTTCGGTAAGAATTAAGCCGATACTGCCTGCAACCAATGCTTCGGAGCCGACAAACAAAGTGGAACTAAGTCGCCGACCTGAGTCATCTTTGCCAAGCATGCGCATCCACAAACCAGCAACAAGGAGCACAGCCGCACCTGCACCAATGAGACCTGCCTGTCCCCAAGCACTGAGTCCATCCCAAGCTTGGCTGGTCAGCAAAGCCGAAGCGGCCATGACAAAAACAAAACCTACATAGGTCAAGGCTTCAGAAATAAATGCACGTCTGGATGGAAACATTGTTCTGGTCAAACTTGGTGTCGACTGTTCAGCAGCGCTTTCAGTGCCTATTGCGACTTGAACTGCTTGCGCCTGTTCCAAGGTTAAAGTTCCAGAATAGATTAACTTCTGCAGGCCAGAATGCATCTCAGTACTCATAGTTCAAACGTAATTGCAGTATTGAAAATCGCAGCCACGGACCTAGAGAAATCTATATATCTTTGCGAGTTTGAGTGTTAGCCCACCCACACCGCCTTGACCCAGAAGTGAACATATCCACTTCTGGGCGGATGTTTAACCTACGTGCGCTGCTGGTGAATCGTTGGCAGCTAAAGTATTGCGATCAGCATTGATTAATGTGACCCAAACAACGGCGCCAAGCAGCAGCAAACCAGCACTCCATACAAATGCATGTGTGAATCCGTGAATTAGCGCGTCAGCAGGTGGTTGGCCGTACTGATTTAGCTGACTATTGTTTGCCACAACATAAGCCGCAGTTGCAGTAGTTGCCACAGTGTTCAAGAACGCAGTACCAAGTGCGCCACCAATCTGCTGCGACGTGTTAAGCACAGCAGAAGCAACGCCGGCATCATGATTTCCAACGGCGAAAAGTGCCGTTGCCGAAATTGGCACAAAGACAAGACCCATACCCAAACTCATCAAGATAAGTGCTGGCAAAATTGCGGTTAAGTAATCACTGTTGGCATCAAGCTGAGTAAGCAGCGCAAGACCACTTGAAGCCAGTAGCAGGCCGCCAAATGAAACCCAACGGGCACCGAATTGTGGAAGCAACTTTGATGCCATACCCGCACTAATGCCTACACCAAACGAGAACGGCAAAAATGCTAAACCTGAACGTACTGGGCTATAACCAAACACCAGCTGAAACGTAATCGACAAGAACAAAAACATGCCGAATAGGCCGCTGCCAACAATAAATGAAGTTAGGTAACTTGCCGCACGATTGCGTTCGGTCAAAATGCGAACGGGAAGTAGTGGATGTGAAGTGCGACTTTCAATTAAGAAGAATGCAGAAAGCAGAACAAGCGCTGCCCCGAAGTAAGCAAGGGTTGTGGTACTGCCCCAGCCGTCTGTGCCAGCCTTAGTAATTCCGTAGACCAACGAAACAAGACCTAGGGTCACGGTAACTGCGCCTGGAATGTCATACCTAGTATCACCCTGGGCTTTACTTTCTTTAACGTTATTGATTGCAAGCAAAACAGCCAGAATCGCGATCGGAACATTAACGCCTAAACACCAGCGCCATGATGCGTACTCGGTTAGCAAACCACCAAGAATCAGGCCAATCGCCGCGCCACCAGCTGAAAGTCCGCCATAAACCGCGAAAGCCTTTGCTCGTTCTTTTGAGTCGGTGAAGGTAACGCTAATCAATGACAGTGCAGCAGGTGCAAGCATTGCGGCAAAAGCGCCTTGCAACGCGCGTGCGCCAAACAGCATTTCCTGATTTGCTGCGAAACCACCAAGAGCTGAAGCCGCTGCGAAACCAATCAGGGAAACCATGAAAGTCTTTTTGCGGCCCGCGTAGTCAGCAATTCGACCGCCAAGCAGTAGCAAGCCACCGAATGCCAAGGTGTAAGCAGTTACCACCCACTGACGATTTTGCGCAGTAATCCCCAGATCTACCTGCAGGTTTGGCAGAGCGATATTAACAATTGAAGCATCCAAAACCACCATCAACTGAGCGATTGCGATGACGAGAAGTGCGCGCCAACGCCGTGGATCCAAATTACTTGGGGGTGCTGTGGTCTCAGATGTGGCTGACATGCCGCTCCTATTTAGATAGTTGAATCTTCATTCAACCACACATAAGTCGGGTTAGCGATGCGACACGACTAGAGTGATAAATGTTATGGCGTACCGAGAAATCATCCGACTACCTGGGGTTAAACGACTAATGGTCAGTAACATCCCCAGTCGGTTGGCTTATGGAATGCTGGCGCTGTCCATCTTTTTTTATGTGCATGAAAAAACAAATTCAGTTGCGGTTGCAGGACTTGCTTCTGGTGTTGAAACTCTTGCTGGCTCGTTAGGCGCAGGATTTCGGGGCAACCTTATGGATCGTTATGGTCAAACAAAACCATTGATGTTATTCGTCCCCTGCTGGGCCATAATCCTCAGCACCCTCGCGCTCGCCAACAGCACTTTTGAAATAATTTTTGTCACTGTGTGCATCGGCCTATTCTCTCCGCCGATAAATCTGGCAACCCGTCCACTGTGGCGACTAGCTGTTGGATCAGAAAGGCTGCGTACTGCCTACTCAATCGACACAACTTTGATGAACAGCACCACTGTCTTGGGGCCGGTGATAGCAACTTTCATCGCACTACATTTCAGTGGACAAGTCGCACTCTGGATCACCGCTGGACTGATGCTCGGTGGCGGCATTCTGATGTTGACGATGCCGATTTCTAGAAGTTGGGTTCCTGAACCACAATCTGGAAATTCGATGACTCTTTGGAAACACAAGCCGTTTGTGATTATGGCGTTTGAAGGTTTGATCTTCGGATTAGGTTGGGGGCTTCTTGAAATCTCCATTCCGGCGAGTGCAACGCTGAATAAAACTCCGGGACTGGCCGCTCCACTTCTTGCTATTTTGACAGGCACCAGTATTTTGGCCGGAGTTATCACGGGTATGCGCAAGTCCACAATGACTGCGCTCGTGGGTTTTCGCAGGGCAAGTTTTGTCACTGCCCTGACAACACTTCCACTTTCTTTTGTGCAATTTGGCTGGCAACTTGGCGTTGCCTTGGCTGCGTTAGGTTTTGCAATTGGATTCGCACAGATCTATCACATGGAAGTTTTAGAGGCAGTGCGACCTGTTGGTTCAGCAACTTCAGCGCAAGCATGGCTCTGGGCCGTTGAGGGATCGGCTATGGCGTTAGGAATTGCTGGTGGCGGGTGGATGGTTGAGAGATACGACACACATTTCGCTCTGCTACTGGTAACACTTGGCTTATGCTCATCAACAATTTACATTCTCTTCTTTGCCAGCTCTAGGCTTCAGGCAGCAAACAAGCCACTTAATGACGACGAGATGGCGCAAGCAATCAGCAATCTAGAGTCGATACACGAATAGCGAGTGCTTGCCCTACTTTCAGAGTGGAATTCGGTAATTCGAACTTGGGAAGTCTTGCAGAAAATTACACTTTTAATACAGGCTATTTTGTGTCTTGTAATTTCAGACACAAAAAGGTTATTCACCCGATTGGATACAATTTAGTAGATTATGGTAAATTAGTACTACAAAAAGCGTTAACGCAGCAAGTTCCCTTGACTAGAAACGAAGTGAAAAAATGGCTAAAGCAACAACACGCTCCTCGGCTAAAACAGGCCTCGAATGGTTGCGCGCTCGCATGGACAAGTTGGGCTACCGATCATTAGAGCAAGTTGCAACGGAAATCGGAATCAACCGCGGAAATCTTTACCGCTACTTTTCCCTTGAAACTCGACCAAGCGTTGCGCTGCTACCTGACTTGTGTCGGGCACTAGATGCTTCACCCGCTGAAATTCTCAAGGCGCTCGAGATTTTGCGGTCGAACGAACGCATCTGAGCCAAATAGCGCACAAGGGTCTGTGAAGATACTCATAGCTTCACCATAAACATCTCGGTGATAAATGCGCGCTGGTACCTGCTCGCCTTGGTACATGTTAAAAAACGCC
>Ga0164294_10005606_pt1 | contig 10779 bp, 8 predicted proteins | sample GEODES005metaG_FD_111479 | JGI IMG/M metagenome (GOLD analysis project Ga0164294, IMG submission 111479) | Oligotrophic lake water microbial communities from Sparkling Lake, Wisconsin, USA - GEODES005 metaG | ecosystem: Environmental > Aquatic > Freshwater > Lake | place: USA: Sparkling Lake...
AGAGTGATGCATCAAAAAAAGGAAGCTCAACAATCAATGAATCGGACTTCATTTTGATGTTATTTACAAGCATTTCATCACTGGAATTTCTAATGATCCATGAGATTTTACCGGATGAAATTGATTCAACGATGTTGAATACGATGTTGTAATTGTCAGCCCGTTTAATTTCCGCCCGGTATGATATTTTAGTTACAAGAGGTGTCTGTGCATTGAGCTTGGAGGTCGCACCAAAAAGTAAGAAAAAAATATAGATAACTGTTCCTAGATACTTCATCTTAAAGTGCATTTAGGTTTAACAACATATCCTGCGTCATTTTAGGAAGATCGTAATCATGTTTCCATCCCCAATCTGCTCTTGCTGATGAATCATCTATGCTTTGGGGCCAGCTATTTGCAATGTCTTGCCTAGAATCTGGCTGATAAGATATTGTGAAACCAGGAAGGTGTTTTTTAATTTCTTCGGCAATTTCAACGGGCGAAAAACTCATAGCAGCAAGGTTGTAAGAGGTTCTAACCTTGATTTTATCTGCTGGCGCTTCCATCAATTCTATCGTTGCCCTGATTGCATCTGGCATGTACATCATGGGCAATCTCGTATTTTCTTCAAGAAAACAGTTGTACTTTTTTTTGTCCCTTGCCGCCAAGAATATATCGATAGCGTAATCTGTAGTTCCACCGCCAGGAGATGATTTATAGCTAATCAAGCCGGGGTAGCGCATGCTTCTTACATCAACGCCATATCGGTGGAAAAAATAATTACACCAAAACTCACCAGCATATTTGCTGATGCCATATACAGTGGTTGGTTCTATAATTGTTTGCTGCGGACAATCCAGTTTAGGTGAAGTTGGTCCAAAAACAGCTATACTACTAGGCCAATATACTTTGGTTAGTTGCTCCTCTTTGGCAATATCCAATACGTTAAGAAGCGACTGCATATTAAGGTTCCAAGCTAGGGGAGGATTTTTTTCTCCGGTGGCAGAAAGCATAGCTGCAAGCAGATAAACTTGGGTGATGTTTTGACGCAATATTTGAACGTGCAACATTTCTTTGTTCATTACATCAATGCTAACATAAGGACCAGTGCCCTTCAACAACTCATTTTCTTCACGCAGGTCTGATGCCACCACTTGTGCTCCACCGTATATTTTTCTGAGGGCAAGGGTCAACTCTACGCCTATTTGTCCACTTGCCCCAATTACCAATATTTTCTCTTTTTTCATATGCAAATTTTACTTCTAGGTACAAAGCTATAAATTATGAGTGAAGAACTGACTTGCAGACTTAATGAATGGGGTGTATCTTTGATGAATGGAAGATTTTCTCAAAGAACTTTTTGTAGGTCAGGATTACGATGAAAAAAATTTCTTTCTCATTGCTGGACCATGCGTTATCGAAAACGAATCATTGTTAAATGAAGTGGCAGAGCGGGTTTCATTGATTTGCAAGAACCTAGGGATCCCTTATATCTTCAAAGCTTCATACAGAAAGGCAAACAGAACAAGTGCCAATTCGTTTACAGGAATTGGGGATGAAACTGGATTGGATTTACTAAAAAAAACTGGACAGAAATTTCGTTTACCAACAACAACAGATATTCATGCCCATGAAGAAGCAGCCATAGCAGCTGGATTTGCAGATGTATTGCAGATACCCGCTTTTTTGTGCAGGCAATCAGATTTGTTGCAATCAGCTGGAGAAACAGGAAAAGTCATCAACATCAAAAAGGGACAATTCATCAGTGGAGAAGCCATGAAATTTGCAGTAGATAAAGTTCGTAAAACAGGTAATAATAAAATTATGCTAACAGAAAGGGGAACGACTTTCGGTTATCAAGATTTGGTGGTTGACTATAGAAATATTCCCCTGATGCAGGCGCATGGAGTTCCGGTGGTGATGGATTGCACCCACTCATTGCAGCAGCCAAACCAAACTTCAGGCGTAACTGGAGGAAATCCAAAATTGATAGGAACCATAGCAAAAGCAGCTGTAGCTGCAGGAGTTGAGGGATTGTTTATAGAAACACACCCAGATCCTTCTAAAGCATTGAGTGACGGAGCAAATATGTTGCAAATGGATTTGCTTGAAGATTTGTTGAAAAAACTCCTCAAAATCAGACAGGCAGTAATTTAAAATTAATTATACCTGAGGGGGTTTCTTTTAGATTGGAGTATATATCGTTTAAGGTTCATCCAAAAAGCGATAAAAACATAAAAAACTACTGGAGAACCTAAGGTAAGGCAGGAAATATAAATAAAATATTTTCTGATGGTGAAAGTAGAAATGCCCATAATTTCACCAATACGGGTACAAACACCAAAAACTTGCCATTCAATATAGTTTCGCAACCTATTCATTATATCAAATATAACTATTCTAATTTATTTTTCACTATCAGGCTTGGTAAGGGAATGTGAATTAATTAATTTCGCGTAACAAATTTAAATTTACTGACAATTCAGTGAACAATTTTTAATCATTTCAGAAAAATCAAAAAACATGGTTTTCGATCTCGAACTAATTCAAAAGTCATACAATGAATTGTCTGCAAAAGTAGATGCAGCAAGAACCGCGTTGGGGAGGCCCCTCACCCTTGCAGAAAAAATATTGTACTCACATTTATGGAATGGAGTTGAAATAAAGGATTTTGAGAGAGGAAAGGCCTATGTAGATTTTGCGCCAGATCGCGTAGCCATGCAGGATGCAACTGCTCAAATGGCCTTGCTTCAGTTTGACACCACTGGTAGAAAGAAAGTTGCAGTGCCCTCTACAGTGCATTGTGATCACCTTATTGTGGCTAAAAATGAAAGTAATACTGACTTGAAAAAAGCAGTAACAGAAAACGAAGAAGTGTATGATTTCCTCGCTTCGATTTCAAACAAATATGGCATAGGATTTTGGAAACCAGGTGCTGGAATTATCCACCAAGTTGTGCTTGAAAATTATGCATTCCCCGGAGGCATGATGATTGGAACTGATTCTCATACAGTAAACGCTGGCGGATTGGGAATGATAGCAATTGGTGTTGGTGGTGCTGATGCCTGCGATGTGATGGCTGGTCTTAGCTGGGAGCTGTTAATGCCTAAATTAATCGGCATAAAACTTACTGGAAAATTAAGCGGATGGGCTTCTCCTAAAGATGTTATCTTGAAAGTGGCTGGAATCCTGACTGTAAAAGGCGGAACAAATGCCATTGTTGAATATTTTGGTGAAGGTGCTACAAGCATGAGTTGTACTGGTAAAGGAACCATTTGTAACATGGGTGCTGAAATCGGAGCAACTACTTCTACTTTTGGATATGACGAAAGCATGAGCAGGTACCTCAAGGCTACCGGTAGAACAGCTGTTGCAGAAGCGGCAGATGCTGTTAAATCTTACCTAACTGGTGATGATGAAGTTTATGCAAACCCTGAAAAATATTTTGATCAGGTGTTCGAAATCAACCTAAGTGAACTCGAACCACATATCAATGGACCATTTACGCCAGATCTTGCTACGCCCATCTCTCAAATGAAAGAAGCAGCTGCTAAAAATAACTGGCCTACGAAAGTAGAAGTTGGATTGATTGGAAGTTGTACAAACTCTTCTTATGAAGATATTAGTCGCGCCGTGAGCCTTGCTAAACAAGTTGCAGAAAAAGGATTAAAAACAAAAGCTGAATTTACCATCACACCGGGCAGTGAATTGGTTAGATACACAATCGACAGAGATGGATTCCTAGATACTTTTGCTCAAATTGGAGCTACCGTATTCGCTAACGCTTGCGGTCCTTGTATAGGCATGTGGGATCGTATGGGTGCAGAAAAACAAGAAAGGAACACCATCGTTCATTCATTCAACAGAAATTTTGCCAAAAGAGCTGATGGCAACCCCAATACCCTGGCATTTGTGGCTAGTCCAGAAATAGTTACAGCCCTCGCCATTGCAGGAGATCTTACTTTTAATCCACTTACCGATACCTTGATTAACGAAAAAGGTGAAGCGGTTATGCTCGATGCTCCTAGTGGAGATGAATTGCCTGCAAATGGATTCGATGCAGAAGATGCCGGATACCAAGCCCCTGCAGAAGATGGAAGCACTGTTCAAATAAGTGTGAAAGAAGACAGCAAAAGGCTTCAATTGCTTTATCCTTTCCCAGCCTGGGAAGGAGTTGATCTTAAGGGATTGAAACTTCTAATCAAGGCTAAAGGAAAATGCACAACAGACCATATTTCTATGGCTGGACCATGGCTTAAGTTCAGGGGACATCTTGACAACATCAGCAACAACATGCTGATAGGTGCCATCAATTTTTACAACGAAAAAACTGACCACGTAAAGAATCAACTTACGGGTGAATATGGAACTGTTCCCAATACCCAACGTGCATACAAAGCCGCTGGCATTGGAAGCATTGTTGTTGGAGATGAGAATTATGGAGAAGGTTCTTCAAGAGAGCATGCTGCCATGGAACCACGTCATCTTGGTGTACGCGTTGTGATGGTTAAATCATTTGCAAGGATTCATGAAACAAACCTTAAAAAACAAGGAATGCTTGCATTGACATTTGCAAATAAGGAAGATTACAACAAGATTCTTGAAGATGACAGCATCGATGTTATTGGATTGGAATCATTCACAACTGGTGTAAATCTTAAAGTTGTTTTAAACCATAAAGATGGTTCTCAAGAAACACTTGATGCGCTACATAGTTACAATGAACAACAGATTGAGTGGTTCAAATCAGGTGGTGCTTTGAATGTAATCAGGGCCAACTCAATTTAATTTGATAAATACTTAATTTTAACATGGAAAGGTCCTGAGTAAATCAGGACCTTTTTTTTTGAATAGCCTTCAAGTAAAATAAATTATATTAGGTAACTGAATAAAAAATATGAAACATTTTTATGTACTCTTGTCGTTCTTTTTTTTGGTGTCATGGCAATCATTCCAATCAGATGAAGAAACTGCAAATCCAAGAAATTACTTAAGCAATATTAAAGTAGAATTAAAAAAAGAGTGGCCAAAAAACAAAACAATCAACTTGGTTTTTCATGGCCATTCTGTTCCTGCGGGTTACTTTAAAACACCAACCGTAAACACGCTTCAGTCATATCCTTTTCAAGTATTGGAACAATTAAAAAGTTTATACCCCCTTGCTGTCATCAATGTAATCAATACAGCCATAGGTGGTGAGAACTCAATCAACGGAGAAAAAAGATTTAAAAAAGATGTAATCAACCACAATCCCGATGTCATTTTTATTGACTATTCTCTAAACGACAGGGGTTTGGGGCTGGAAAAATCAAAGAAAGCCTGGGAAAAGATGATCAAATTAGCATTGAGAAAAAAAATCAAGGTGATCTTATTAACCCCATCACCAGACATGGGAGTCAACATACTTGATTCAACATCGGTGTTGAATCAACATGCAGAACAAGTAAAATCGCTGTCAACCCAATACAACGTTGGACTCATTGATAGCTATGCTTTGTTCAAAGAAAAAGAAACATCTAGAGATGGTGTAATCAATTATATGTCACAAAAAAATCATCCAAACGAAAAAGGACACCTCCTTATTTCAAATGAAATATTAACCTACTTCAAATAGAATAATCAATTGCTCAATTTGCACAACTTTAGAAAAAATCTATCCTTTTCTTTTTTGACTTTTTGTTTTTCTCCCAAGCCTGAACCTCTTTTGGCAGTACTTTCTGGGGAACAGAAGGATCTTTCTTTAAAGGAGTTGGAATTGATGGTTTCATTTCATTTTGACCTTTGTCCAACTTACCAAAAAAATACTTCTCAGTTTTTACTATTGTACCGTTGGATGTGTTGTAAAAATTCCAAATACCGTGTTTGATTTCTGCGGATTCATGCTTGATAACCTTCTCAACCATAACATCAGGCTTATCTATGTCTGGCACAATGATAGTATCATAGGGGTTGATCGGATTTATAGATTTCCAACTTTCCTCTCTAAGAAGGTCCCCCATAATCGTAAAATAATCCTGCTTACCATCACGGTATCCCCATTTGTAAAACTCGTTTGCAATTAAATCCCCCATCAAACTAAACCGCTTCCAAGCACCTTCTTTTTTATCATCAAGAAAATACCCTTGTTCCTCATATCCTGGCTCTCCCCTAACTTCCTCAAGTCGAATAACCCAAGGACCTTGCTTCTTTTTTTGTTTATCTATCCTATTGATTGTATCACCATTTGGGGTGAGTGTATAATCAAGCCAAGCTTGGCTTTGAGCAGCTGAAAAAAGGAAACAAAAAATTAGTGATATATATAAACGACTCATGTTAGATAGTTTTGTTAAGAAATCTTAAATTGCAGGATACATAAAATTATTCAATTCATAGAACATGTTCACCAAACAGATCCTTAAAAATTGTTTATTAGTCAAGATATTTTTTCTTGCCATCCTAACAAGCCTTACTCTCAGCGCGGTTTCACAACCAAAAGCTAGCAATGGTGATGAAAGACTTAAAAGTTTGCAAGTAAAAGCCACAAAAGCTACGAGCAGTTCAGCAAAAGACATTGCATTCAGGAATATTGGTCCAGCCATCATGAGTGGCCGTGTAGATGATATTGAAGTTAATCCAGCTGACCCTACTGAATTTTATGTAGCGTATGCAACAGGTGGACTTTGGCATACTAAAAATAATGGTCAAAGTTTTGTACCGATATTTGACAAAGAAGCATTCATTGGAATTGGAGACATTGCAGTTGATTGGAAAACACGTACCATTTGGGTAGGTACCGGTGAAGTGAACAGCAGTCGCTCTTCTTATGCAGGTGTGGGTATTTACAAAAGTGCAGACAATGGAAAAACCTGGGAGTATCTCGGATTACCAGAAACACATCATATCGGAAAAATATTGTTGCACCCAACAGATTCAAAAACAGTGTGGGTAGCATCGCTCGGACATCTTTATACACCAAATAAAGATCGAGGCGTTTTCAAAACGACAGACGGAGGAAAAAGCTGGAAGCAAACGCTTTTTGTAAATGAAAATACAGGTGCAGTTGAAATGGACATCAACCCAACCAATCCAAATGAAGTGTATGCAGCAACTTGGCAGAAAGACCGAAAAGCATGGAATTTTGTTGAAGGAGGATTGGGATCAGGAATTTACAAAAGTACAGATGGAGGGGAAACTTGGAAACTAAACACCAGTGCGGGTTCTGGGTTCCCTCAGGGCGAAACAATTGGAAGGATAGGAATTGCTGTATTTCCAAAAAATCCGTCTATCGTTTATGCAGTTGTAGATAATTACAACCTTAAGCCAGATACGGCTAAGGCGGATACAGGCAGAATTGCGATAAAGGATTTAAAAAACATGACTAAAGAAGCGATGTTGGCTTACAGCAATGTAGCCTTAGATCGGTTCATCAGGATGAATGGATTATCAGGAGATTATACAGCAAAAACCTTGAAGGAAGCTGTTGAAACCAAGAAGTTAGTGCCTACTGAACTTTATAAAGCGTTGTATGACGAAAATGCTGGTCCCGCAGCAAACCAAATTTATGGTTGCGAGGTTTACAAGAGCATAGATGCTGGACTAAGTTGGAAGAAAACCCATGAAAAACCATTGACCACCTACAATACTTATGGGTATTATTTTGGCAAGATATTTGTGTCTTCTCAAAATGAAAATAAAATTGCCATAACAGGATTTAGTGCGGATATTTCAACAGATGGAGGAAAGACATGGAGGGTGATGGACAAAGGAAATACCCATGCAGACTGGCATTCAATATGGATGAATCCAGCCAAAGACGACCATATCATTGCAGGAAATGATGGAGGTTGCAACATCACTTATGATGCTGGACTGAATTGGTTTAAGGCCAATACCCCATCAGTAGGTCAATACTATGCAATTACTGTAGATAATGAAAAGCCATACAACGTATACGGAGGCTTGCAAGACAATGGATCTTGGTATGGACCATCAACCCATAAAGAATCAACAGACTGGATAGACAATGGTCTGTATGCGTATAAAAGTTTGAATGGAGGAGATGGCATGCAAGTTCAAGTTGATCCAAGAGATCATAATATTGTTTACAGTGGATCACAGTTTGGATTTTATGCCAGGATCAACAAGCAAAAAGCTGAATCTAAGTATTTAAGACTTCCGTCACCCAGTATGAATGAACCTAAAAACAGGATGAATTGGCAAACCCCAATATTGCTATCAAAGCACAATCCAGACATCTTGTATATGGGATCCAACATGCTATTTAGAAGCATGAACAAAGGTGAAACTTTTGAAAAAATCAGTCAGGATTTGACCAATGGAAAAAAAGCAGGAGATATTCCCTACGGTACATTAACCACGATCAGTGAATCTCCTTTAAAATTTGGGCTGATTTATACAGGAAGTGATGATGGAGTAGTATCAATGACGAAAGATGGTGGTAATAGCTGGACAAAAATTGGTGTACCAGATAAAAAAGGTTTAGGAGGCCTTCCACAAGGACTTTATGTAAGCCGTGTGATTGCATCAAAGTACAAAGAAAGCAGGGTTTATGTAACGCTAAATGGGTACAGAGATGATCATTTCAACGCTTATGTGTATTGCAGCGATGATTTTGGAGCAACCTGGAAAAAGTTAGGAGCTGACTTGCCTATGGAATCTGTAAATGTGATAAGAGAAGATCCTAAATCTGAAAATACATTATATGTTGGAACAGATGGAGGTGCTTATATAAGCACAGATGGTGGTTTAAATTTCAATCAATTTATTAACGGTTTGCCAGCATCATTACCTATTCACGACATAGCGATTCAAGAAAGGGAAAATGAAATCGTTCTTGGAACTCATGGAAGGAGTTTGTTTGTGGGGAAGCTTAAATAAATTATGAAGAATGAAGAATGAAGAATGAAGAATGAAGAATGAAGAATGAAGAATATAACAGCCATCAAACAGGGGCTGTTCCATTTTTCATTCTTCATTTTTCATTTAAAATCATTTTTAATTTTTAGATAGTTTATAGCTAGAGAGTAACCCTCAAGCCCCAATCCACAAATTGTGCCCTTTGCTTTTGCGGACACATGAGAAATTTTACGAAAGTCTTCTCTGGCATGCACATTGGAAATATGTACCTCAATTACTGGAGCTGGAATAGCTGCAATGGCATCCCCTATAGCCACAGAAGTATGTGTATAAGCAGCTGGATTAAGAACAATTCCATCGCAAGAAAAACCTGCTTGCTGAATAAAATCAACAATCTCACCTTCGATATTACTTTGGAAATATTCGAGTGTTACATCAGTATGCTCCGCTTTTAGCTTTAAAAAAAAGGATTCAAAGCCTTCGTTGCCATACACGCCAGGTTCCCTCTTTCCTAGAAGATTAAGGTTCGGACCGTTTATGATTGCAATTTTTTTCATGCTTTTTCACTTTCTTAATACAAAATATTCTCACTTGCTTTGATAAAATAGCTCTAGTGATTTCTCAATATCTTAACGCCTAAACAACTAAACAAATAATTACTGCCCCTTGATCAAATTAATAAAATCATCAAAAAGATAACGGCTGTCGTGCGGACCAGGAGTTGCTTCTGGATGATATTGAACTGAAAACGCAGGCCTATCTTTCAGCCTAAAACCTTCAATGGAATCATCATTCAAATTGATATGAGTCACTTCGGTATTTGCTTGATTCCTGATAGCCTGAGCATCAACTGCGAATCCGTGGTTTTGGGTAGTGATTTCACACACACCAGTCATTAGATTCTTTACTGGATGGTTTAAACCTCTATGTCCGTGGTGCATTTTAAATGTTGGGATACCAGTTGCAAGTGCTAGCAATTGATGACCGAGACAAATACCAAAGACAGGCTTCATTGTATCCAAGATTTTTTTCACAGTGTCAACTGCATAATCCATTGAAGCTGGGTCTCCAGGTCCATTAGAAATAAAAAATCCATGTGGGTCAAATTGCAATAGTTCTTCGAAACTTGTCTTAGCTGGGTGAACGCGAACATAAGCACCACGATCAGCTAAACATTGAATGATGTTTCTTTTCACACCAAAATCTAGAACTGCTATGCGAATATCAGCGTTTGGATCACCAACATGATAAACCTCTTTTGTAGAAACAACAGAAGCAAGTTCTAGCCCATCCATTGAAGGAACAGAAGCTAAAATTTCTTTGAGGGCGTCAACATCCATATTATCAGAGGATATGATGCAATTCATGGCACCTTTTTCCCTTATATGAGATACTAGTGCTCTTGTGTCAATATCTTCAATTGAAACAATTTCTTGTTCAATTAGGTAATTTTGCAAAGAATCTGTTGCCATAATTCTGCTGTAACGCTCTTCTAGGTTTCTTCCGATCAGCCCTTTAATTTTTACAGAATTGCTTTCAACATCACCAGGTTTAACACCATAATTTCCGGTATGAACATTGTTCATGATTAGTACCTGTCCAAAATAACTTGGATCAGTAAAAACCTCTTGATAGCCGGTCATTCCAGTATTAAAACAAAGTTCACCATGGGTTGTTCCAATTTTACCGAAAGATTGTCCATGAAAAACCATTCCATCTTCCAATACTAAGAGAGCTGGTACACTAACTATTTCTTTATTCGACATGCAAGATAATTTAATTGCAAAATAAAAAAAAGGCAGGATCAAACGACCTGCCTTTTATAAAATAACTTATGAACATTTTTTTATTCAGCAGCGGTTTCTTCAGCAGTTGCTTCAGATGTACCAGTAATTGTTTCTTCTTTAGCTGGAACCGATTCAGATTTTTTCTTAGAACCACCAC
>Ga0164294_10005607_pt1 | contig 10779 bp, 8 predicted proteins | sample GEODES005metaG_FD_111479 | JGI IMG/M metagenome (GOLD analysis project Ga0164294, IMG submission 111479) | Oligotrophic lake water microbial communities from Sparkling Lake, Wisconsin, USA - GEODES005 metaG | ecosystem: Environmental > Aquatic > Freshwater > Lake | place: USA: Sparkling Lake...
CCGGGCAGTATCGATGGTGAGCTGTTCGCGCAGCGGCTCGGCGGCGTTGGCTGATTCCTCGACGACGAGTTGGCGGGACCTGGGTGCTAGTCGTTGCCGAACCCGGTGACGCTGCGGATCAACGGCAGGTCCGCCATAGTCGCGAATCCCGGCGGCGCTGCGCACACCGCGGGCACGGCGTTGAGGATCTGCATCGCGGTGGCGACGTTGGATGCGGTGACGTGCTCAAGCATGGTCGCACTGGGGGACCCGGCCATCACCAGGAAATGGGTGCGCATTGTCGGGTCGCCGTCGATGGTCAGCGTCCAGCCGTGCTGTGGCTTGGGCCAGTGCGACGGGTACTCCCCGCCGACAGTCCATAGCGCCTCGATCTCGACGAGGGTCTCCCCGCCCCGCCGACCCGCCCAACTCCAGCGCTGACCGGCCGTGGTTCCGGCTCGCAGCAGGTGGTCGAAGATCTGATGATCCTCTCTGGCGGGGACCGCCTCGACCGTCGCGGTCACCTCATCGATTCCAGCATTGAGTGCATCGGCCATCAGCCACACCTCGTCGGTGAAAATGCCGCTGTTGAAGGCCAGGAAGTCATTGGTGGTGGGGCTGATGTCCTCGACGGGTTGGCCGAAGGCCATGTTGTCGAACGTGATCGCAGTGCTGTCGTAGAACGACCAGTCAGCGCGCTCCTGCAGGGTGATCCGGTCGATGCGCCGGCTCATTCCCGACAGCGCCAACGGCAACACCCCGGATAGGTTGCCCGGGTTCAGGCCGCTGCCGTGCACGCTACTGCGCCCGGCCTGGCACGCCTGCAGCAGCCGGTCGCGGTCGTCGGCGTCGATGCGGCGGGGATGGAACAGAAACGCTGTCGTCACAACGTTTTTGCCGCTGGCGAGGATGGCGCAGACATCGTCGATGCTGGTGTTGCGTGGGGTGTAGAGCACGCAGTCGGCGTCGAGTGCGAGGATCTCCTCGACGTCGGTGGTAGCGGTGACGCCGACCGGCGAGCGACCAATCAACTCGGCGATATCGACGCCGTTCTTGTCCGGTGAGTACACCCGGGCGCCGGCGATCTGAAGATCGCGGCGGTGGTCGAGGATCGCGGTCAGCATTTCGGTGCCGATGGCGCCGATGCCCCACAACACGACCCGATACTGCGGTGATTTCGACTGCGCTGAATCCGTCATGAACGCTCCGAGGTGATGGTGGTGGCCCCGGGGCGCGACGCTACCGGTCGCTGATTCGGGGGCGGCGGTGTTCATGAAAACCTGGAACTGAGCCTCGATGGGCGTGGCGAAGGTGTCCCGCAGGTGCCCGGCGGCCGCAGGTCAGCTAATCCCACGCTGACGTACTCGGTGAACACTGACGCCCGTCAGGGTGGCGATCTCCCGGGTTGGCACGCCATCCTTCGCGAGTTCGCGGACCGGTGCGGTGGTCGCGGCCCCTCCGATGACCGGCCGATCCTGCGCGACCGGCCCAGCCCGAAGACTGGCCGCTCAGTAATTTCTCAGGTATTATCGTCCCATTCTATTTCTGCAGGTAGGTGCGTGCAGAGCGGTCGGGAGAATTTAACGTGATGCGAGCGACGGCCCACGTCGGACGGGTTGGTGGTCTGGCTGTCGCGCTCGGTATCGGCGCGGCGGTGGTCTCAGGCGGTGCGGGGTTCGCCTGGGCCACCCCGGCCGATGCCTCGGACTCCCCGGTAAGCGTTGATTCGGCCGCCCCATCGGACGCGCCGCCTTCGGCGCCGAGGAATCGCGGGAGTCGGCCGGCTGGTCGCGCCGCGCCGGCAGCATCGTTGGGCCGCGGTGGTGGCGCCCAGCAAAGACAGCAGCAGGCCAACTCGAGTCCTCGACTGAACTCCGCACCCGCCGTCGCTGGACCAGCATCCGCATTGCGAAGGGTCTCCCCGGAGGCGTCCTCCCGGGTCGGTCTGCCCGCGAGAGTCGCTGTTGCGACTTCGGCTGAACCGGCCACGGGTGCGCTGGTCGCCACACAGGTCTCGACGGCACCGGTTTCGGTGGCACCGGCCGCTGCCGCACCGGTCATGGTTGCGGCACCCGCTACCGCCTCGGTGGGCTCAGTGCCCTCGCCATTGCTGGGCTCCGGTACCGGAGTTCCGGTGGAGTCGCCGGTGTCATGGGTGGTTCTCGCGGCGGCGCGCCGCGAGCTGGAAGCACCGAATACCGTTGTGGCCCCATTGGTTACGGTATCGACCGGCCAGCCGGCCGCCCCCGCCGCTGCCGCAGCCGCCACGGCGGCAGTCGCGAACTCCTCGCCGGTTATCGCCAGTGTGGCGCTGAGTGCCCCGAACACCGGCACCGGCGCAGTCACCGGAACGGTGAAGGCCACTGATCCCGAGAGCGACACGTTGACCTATCGGGCGACGACGTCAGCCAAGGGGGCGGTGTCGATCACGACGGCGGGGGTGTTCACCTACACCCCGACCGCGACCGCCCGCCATGCTGCGGCGAAGAGTGGTGCGGCGACCTCAGTCACGACGGACACGGTGACGGTGACGGTCACCGATTCCAAGGGTGCGGCCACTTCTCAGGTGGTGACGGTGACGATCAGTCCCGTCAACGCGGTCCCGGTGCCCAAGACCACGGTGGGCACACCGAATGCCTCGACCGGGGTGGTGACGGGGTCGGTGAGCGCGACCGATGCCAACGGCGACCCGTTGACGTACACGGTGACCACGAACCCCGCTAAGGGCACGGTCGCGGTGACCTCTGCCGGCGCGTTCACCTACACCCCGACTGCGACCGGCCGGCACAACGCTGCGGCCACGACGGCGACGGCGGCGGACAAGGCCGACACCTTCACGGTGACGGTCGTGGACGGGTTCGGTGGGTCGGTGGCCGTTCCGGTCACGGTGACCATCCGCCCGCAGAACACCGCCCCCACGGGTGCCAAGGCCACGGTCGGCACTCCGAATGTGGTGACCGGGGTGGTGACGGGAACCGTGACTGCGGTCGACGCCGAGAAAGACACCATGACCTTCACGGCGTCCAAGCCCGCCAATGGTGCGGTGGTACTGAAGGCTGACGGCAGCTTCACCTACACACCCACCACCTCAGCGCGTACCTCGGCTCGTTCCTCGGCCACCGCGAAGACCGACCCGTTCACTGTCACTATGTCCGATGGCCATGGTGGTACCGCGACGGTGACGGTGACTCCGACGATCGCCCCGTCCAACTCGGCCCCGGTGGCCGGAACAGCGACCGTGACCACGAACGCCACGACCGGGGTGGTCACCGGCAACGTCAATGCCACCGACCCCGACAAAGACACGATCACCTACACCGCCGCGACGACCACCACGTCGAAGGGCAGCGTGACCGTCAGCACCACGGGGGCCTACACCTATACGCCCACCGCGACCGCTCGCCATGCTGCGGCCAAGACGGGGGCCACCACAGCGGCGACGGCGGACACATTCACGGTGACCGTCACCGACAAGTACGGGGCAGCCAGCAGCATCACCGTCAGTGTCCCGGTCAGCCCGTCCAACGTCGCGCCGGTAGCCGGAACCTCAACCGTGGGTACCCCCAACTCCGGCACGGGGGTGGTCACCGGCACAGTGACTGCCACCGATGCCAACAGCGACACCCTGACCTACAGCGCACCGGCTAGCACCACCAAAGGCTCGGTGAGCATCAACGCCAGCACCGGATCGTTCACCTACACCCCAACAGCAATTGCCCGGACGAACGCCGCCAAGAAAGGGGCCCCCGCCGCGGACAAAGCAGACACCTTCACCGTAACCGTCACCGACGGATACGGCGGATCAGTGGCTGTCGCGGTCAATGTTGTGATCAGCCCCCTGTCGCAGGCCAACCGCGCCCCGATAGCAGGCAGGTCGACCGTCGGCACGCCGAACGCTTCCACCGGGGTCGTTACCGGTTCGGTCACTGCTACCGATGCTGACGGTGACACCCTCACCTACAGCGGCCCGGCGACCACCACCAAGGGAGCGGTCACGGTGGCCTCCAATGGCACCTTCACCTACACCCCGACCGCGACGGCACGGCATGCTGCTGCGCGAGACGGGGCCACCACAGCGGCCACCACCGACAGCTTCGCCGTCGCGGTCAGTGACGGAAGAGGCGGCACCACCACCATTGCGGTCACCGTGACAGTGGGAGCGGCTAACGCCGCCCCCGTCGCCGGCACGACCACATTGGGCAGCCCCGACGCTTCAACCGGGGTGGTCACCGGCAACGTCACCGCCACCGACGCAGACGGCGACAGCCTGACGTACAGCACGCCAGCCACCACCAGCAAGGGCGCGGTAACGATTGACGCCGGCACCGGGGCGTTCACCTACACCCCGACGGACGCTTCCCGCAGTGTTGCCGGCAGCGACACCTTCACGGTGACGGTCACCGATGGCTACGGCGGATCGGCGCCGGTAGCGGTCTCGGTGCCCGTCACTGCGAAAAACCAGCAAAACAACCAGCAGAACAATCTGACGTTCGTCTTCAACTACGGTGCCGGGTCGCAGTACTGGACACCGGAGGCGAAGAATTCCCTGCAGGCGGCCGCGACTAGGTTGGGCGGCTACTTCGTGGTCAGCGCTCCGGTCACCCTCGTCTTCGACGTTACCGCGGACTACTCACCGAACTCCGACACGCTGGCCTCAACGGGGAGCGACCTCACCAGTACCGGTTCAGGTTTCTTCCCCACGGTGGTGCAGCAGAAGGTGCAGACCGGCGTGGACGCCAACGGCACCGTAGCCGACGGTTATGTCGACGTAAATCTTGGAATGCCTTGGGCCTACGGCGATTCCGTCGACAGCAGCCAGTACGACTTCACCTCGACCATGATGCACGAGTTGCTGCACGCTTTCGGATTCCTGTCTTATATCGATGCTCCGGGTAGCAGTTGGAATCGTCGCGGCACAAACTGGACGACGTTCGACAGCTTCCTTGGCACCAGCAATAAGACGCCGGTGATTGGAATCGCGAACAACAGGAACCGGTGGAACACCGCCTACGACGCGAATCTGACCGGTGGCGCCGGTGGGCTGTATTTCGGCGGGTCTAACGCAATCGCCGCATACGGCGGCCCGGTACCGATCTTCACACCCGATCCTTGGGAGCCGGGCAGTTCGGGTTCGCATGTGGATGACTCGACCTTCACCGGTGCGCAATCCCAACTGATGAATGCCTATGCCGATACCGGCCTGGCGATCCGGGTTGTCAGTGCGATCGAACTCGGCATTCTCAAGGACCTCGGTTACACCGTGGTTCCCGTTCCGGTATCCGCCGGTGCTCTGCTGTTCATCGGCTTTGCGTTGCTGCGCCGCCGCAAGCTGTAGGCGATTCCGGAAATCTGATCCGCTGGTGCAGACTATGGCCGTGATAGCGCGATTGACGACGTTTATTGCGGTCCTCTCGCTCCTCGGCTACGTCGCGGGAGCGCTCGCGTCAGCCAACCCCGGCGATCCGCCCGGTGCGCTGACGATCGGGGGGTTGCAGCGCACCTATTTGGTGCACGCGCCTGCGGGAGGCGCCCCGGTGGGGCTGGTGCTCAATCTGCACGGCGCCGGCCAGACGGGTGGTCAGCAGGCCGCCCTGACCGGTTACAACGCCGTGGCCGATCAGTATGGGTTCGTCGTGGCCTATCCCGACGGCATCGACCTCAGCTGGGCAGACGGCCGTGGTGCGTCGGTACCCGACCGGCAGGGCATCGATGATGTCGGTTTCCTGGCCGCGCTCATCGACCGGCTCTCAGTCGAGTACGGCATCCCTGCGGGGCGGGTCTTCGTCACCGGGATGTCCGCCGGGGCGTTCATGGCCAACCGGTTGGCGTGTGACCGTGCCGACTTGATCTCCGCTATCGCCCCGGTGTCGGGAACCCTGGGCACGGGCGTGCCATGCGCCCCGTCGCGGGCGGTTTCGGTATTGCAGATCCACGGAACCGCCGACCAAGTCGTCCCGTACAGCGGTGGCGGGATGATCGGACGCGGTGGCGCCAGCGAGATCGTGTCGGCGCCTGCGCTGACCGGGCTCTGGGCCGCAGTGGATCGATGCGCAAGTCCACCGATACCCGCACCGGCGGAGGTGCCGCGCTTGGTCGCGGCGGGATGTGCCGGTGGCGCGGAGGTTGTCCTTGTCAGTATCAACGGTGGAGGTCACATCTGGCCCGCCGATCAGGCCATCAGCGCCTCGCAGGCCAGCGCGCAGTTCTTCGCCGCGCACTAGTTCCGCGGGTGGCGTCAGCCTCAGCGGTGCGCCGATGTGCTGAATGACTGTCCCTGTGCGCCTTGCAACAGGCAGATGACGGTGCTGGGAAGCGGGTTGTTGGACGTGCGGTCCTGTTCGGAATCGATCAGATAGAAGATCGTGTACGGGCTCCCGGTCAGGGGTGCTCCGGTGTACTGCGTCACGCCGGCTTGGCACTGCTGGTCAGTCGTTCCGGTGACTGCCGCCTCGACTGGAATGGCGCCCCGCAGGTATACCTCGGCGAGGTGCGGTGTTGCACAGTCGACGACGGTCACGGTGACCACCGCGGGATCGGTGGACGGGAGCCCCGCCAGGCAGTCACCGGCTTGGAGGTCGATCCACTTTTCGATGCGTGCCGACATGGTTGGCGCGGTGGGAGCGGTCGCCAGGGTGGTCCCCGGCGGTGTGGCCGGCGGTGTTGTCGACGTGGTGACCGTCTGAGTCTGCTTCCCCATGCACCCGGCCAGGCATGCTGTTGCAGTCACGACGAAGGCGACTCCGGCCACCGACCGGGCACACTGGACCTTCATAGCGATCTCCTCGTTCCGGGGTAGGTGCCGGGTAACTTTATTCCCCGCCTCGCGGTGGCGTGTCTCAGTCCCGGTATTCGGCGAGGTCGATGTGGCCGCGGCGCTCGCCGCCGTCGAGTGCCATCACCGCGGGCACCGTCTCGCAGGTGACCAGCCCGTGGGTCCCGGTGATCTCATCGACGAGCTCGAAGCTGCGGGCGATACCTTCCGGAGTATCGACGAGGATCGTCATCACCGGAACTCCTCGCCCGAACTGAATCAGCTTGTCGCCGTCGGGTTTATGGTCACCGTGAAAGCCCCACACTCCGCGCAATACCGTGGCGCCGCTGGTGGCGCCGGATTCCGACAGCCCTCGCACCAGGGCGCGGTGGATCGGCACCCCGTCATGTTGGGTTGCCTCGGAGGTGTGAACCATGAGCTGCTGCCACAGTGGGCGGCCCTGGTCGTCGCGCTCGGGCAGTGCGCGCGGGCGTTCCAGCAGCCGTCCGTCGCGTTTGCAGACCCGTAAACCTTCCGTGGTGATCAGCGGCCGGTGCGGCATGGCAGCCAGCGCCGGTATCACCTGCCTGATGTTGGCGACGCTGCCGACGGCGATAATCGCCAGTGGCACCTCGAGATTGCGGCCGAAGAAGTGGGCGCGACGACGCATCCCGTAGGACGTGCCGTCGACTCCGAGTAATGCGGTGGCACCGGCGAAGTGGTGTCGATGCAGCAGCTCGCAGACCGCATAGAACGCGGGTCTGCCGTCGATGCGACGGCCACGGCCCACATACATGGTCAGCTTGATCTGGTCGTCACCGTCGGGCAGCGACACCGTCGCCGGATCGTCTCCGAGCACGGTGGCCCGCTCCAGGGTGATCAGTCCGCTGCTCGTCATCGCGGTCACGTCACCGACCAGGGCGCTGATCGTCGCTGCGGTGTCGATCGCCTCGATCGTCACCGATGGATCCTCGGAGAGGGTCAGCTTCTCGTCGGTGCGGATGAACCCACGGTGACCAAATCCTGCGATACCGCGCAGCATCACGCTGCCTGCGACACCACGTGCGGCGAACAGATCGAGCATCGCATCAGCCAGAAATCCTGATTTCGTCCGCTGGCGCTCCGCGAAGTAGGACGTCAGTTTCAGGTAGTCGGCGTTCACAGCAGGCTCGCCACCCACTGGCCGGCCGCCGCCGCCGCGAGTCCGAGGATGACACTGACGACGATATTGGCTGCAGCAGGCCAGATTCGGCGTTCCTCGGTTAACCGCTGGGTCTCCAGCATCCACGTCGAGAATGTCGTGTAGGCGCCCAAAAATGCGGTGCCGGCCAACATTGCGACCTCGTGGCGAATCACCAGACCGGCGAGGAAACCCAACAGCACCGCGCCGCTGATATTGACCACCAGCGTGCCGAACGGAAACGGGCCCCGGGTTCGACGGGACACCGCACGGTCCACCATGAATCGGCTCACCGCTCCCAGTCCGCCGACCGCCAGCATGCCGGCCCACAGTGCGACGTTCACCGTCTGATCCTCACCCGGCGCACCAGCACGGTCGCCGCGTAGACCGCGAGCAAGCCTGCGACGATACTGGCCGCGGTGTACCCGGCGGCTAGACCGTAGTGGTGGTGCTGAATCATCGTAATGGTCTCGACCTGCATGGTGGAGAAGGTGGTGAGACCGCCGCACAACCCGGTGCCCAGGATTGGGCGGCGGTAACGGGACAGCGGCAGCCGCTCCAGCAGGCGCGTGACCAAGTAGCCCAGCAGGAAGGTGCCGACGATGTTGACCGTGAACGTCGGCCACGGCCAGCGACCCGGATCGGCCACCCCCAGCGTGCCCAGCGACGCGCGGGCAACCGTGCCGACCGCGCCGCCGACGAACACCGCCGCCAGTTCGCGGTTGTCATGGCCGAACATCGGCTACCTCCTTAACGGTCAGTGACAACCGGAGAAAGTATCGCCCCGGCGGGGCACAATCGTCATCATGGCGGCTAATCCCCGTGCCGGAATGCCGGCACAACCCGAAGATCTGATCGACCTGCCCCACCTGGTGACCGCGTACTACACGGTGGACCCCGATCCCGACGATGTTGCCCAGCAGGTCGCGTTCGGCACCTCCGGGCACCGCGGGTCCAGCCTCGACGGTGCGTTCAACGAAGCGCATATTTTGGCCACCACGCAGGCGATCGTCGAGTACCGGGCCACGCAGGGCACCGATGGTCCGCTCTTCATCGGCCGCGACACCCACGGCCTGTCCGAGCCGGCCTGGGTTTCAGCTCTGGAGGTGCTCGCCGCCAATGACGTTGTGGTGCTGATTGATTCGGCTGATCGCTACACCCCGACACCGGCGGTCTCCCACGCCATCCTGGCTTATAACCGGGGTCGCACCTCACGGCTGGCCGACGGAATCGTCGTCACGCCCTCGCACAACCCGCCCCGGGACGGTGGTTTCAAATACAACCCGCCCAACGGCGGTCCAGCCGACACCGACGCCACGTCGGTGATCGCCACACGGGCAAACGAGATTCTGCGGGGCGGCTGCACAGAGGTCAGACGGGTCCCACTGGTCCGCGCCCTGGCCGCCACCCAACGCCACGACTATATGAACGCCTATATCGACGATCTGCCGAATGTGGTCGACCTCCACACCATCCGGGCCGAAGGCATCCGGATCGGGGCCGATCCGCTGGGCGGTGCCGCCGTCGACTACTGGGGTGCGATCGCCGAACGGCACAACCTCGACCTCACGGTGGTCAACCCCCTGGTGGACGCCACCTGGCGGTTCATGACCCTGGACACCGACGGCAAGATCCGGATGGACTGCAGTTCGCCCAATGCCATGGCCTCGCTGATCGCCAACCGGGACAGCTATCAGATCGCCACCGGTAATGACGCCGATGCCGACCGGCACGGCATCGTCACCCCCGACGGCGGGCTCATGAACCCCAACCATTTCCTGGCCGTCGCGATCGACTACCTCTACACCCACCGGCCCGACTGGCCGGCCGGCGTGGCAGTGGGAAAGACCGCGGTGAGCTCCTCGATCATCGACCGGGTTGTCGCCGGGCTCGGCCGCACGCTGATCGAAGTGCCCGTCGGCTTTAAATGGTTCGTCGACGGATTAATCAGCGGCACAATCGGATTCGGCGGCGAGGAGTCGGCCGGGGCCTCGTTCCTGCGCAAGGACGGCTCGGTGTGGACCACCGATAAAGATGGCATCATCATGGCGCTGCTGGCCTCGGAGATCCTGGCCGTCACCGGACAGACGCCCTCGCAGCGCTACGCCGAGCTCGCTGCTACCTACGGCGCCCCGGTCTACGCCCGCGTCGACGCACCGGCGAACCGCGATCAGAAGGCCCGGCTGTCCAAGCTTTCCGCCGAGCAGGTGACGGCAACCGAACTGGCCGGGGAGCCGATCACCGCCAAGCTCACTGCCGCACCGGGCAACGGCGCCGCACTGGGTGGGTTGAAGGTCACCACCGCCAACGGCTGGTTCGCCGCCCGCCCGTCGGGAACCGAGGACGTCTACAAGATCTATGCGGAATCGTTCAAAGGCCCTGAGCATCTGGCCGAGGTCCAGCAGGCTGCCCGGGAGCTGGTGAATACCGTCATCGCGTGAGTGAGGCCGCCTCAGAGTGTGGGGAATTGGATTGGAACCCCGACCGCGAAGCCCGGAGTCAGAGCCCCGGCTGGCAGCACAACAACGTCGACGTATTGCGGCTTGGTGATGTCCATCGCGTAGTAGTCGTGTGCCGAATCGTCGTCGAGCTGCTCGTTCCCTTCCGAGTCGGTCGCCCGGACCCGAAGAAGATGTCGGCCGCGCGCGGGTTTCTCCCAGGAGAACGTCCACTCGACCCACGCGAACTTCCCAACCGGAACCCCGAGATCGGCAGGTGCCCAGGTGGTTCCGCCGTCGGTGCTGACTTCTACGCTGTGGATTGGACCAGATCCGGACCAGGCGCGACCGCGGAGTTCGACCGCGTCTGACTCCTCCAAATAGCGGTAGCGGGTGAAGAAATCGGGGATCCCGGGTGGGATCATGAGAGA
>Ga0164294_10005608_pt1 | contig 10778 bp, 6 predicted proteins | sample GEODES005metaG_FD_111479 | JGI IMG/M metagenome (GOLD analysis project Ga0164294, IMG submission 111479) | Oligotrophic lake water microbial communities from Sparkling Lake, Wisconsin, USA - GEODES005 metaG | ecosystem: Environmental > Aquatic > Freshwater > Lake | place: USA: Sparkling Lake...
ATCCCGCACATCGTGTTCACCAAGGGTGGCGGCTTGTGGCTTGAAGAGATGGCCGCGCTGGGTCCTGATGTGCTCGGTCTTGACTGGACGGTCAATCTGGCCTCGGCGCGCGCGCGTGTTGGCAGCCGTGTGGCCTTGCAAGGCAATCTCGATCCGAATGTTCTGTTCGCCAACCCCGAGCAGATCCGCGCCGAAGTGACCCGCACGCTGGAGAGTTTTGGCGCCCCCGGCGAGCCGCGCAACGGTCTTGTCGATGGCCACATTTTCAATCTGGGTCACGGCATCAGCCAGTTCACGCCCCCCGACCACGTCACGGCGCTGGTCGATGCGGTGCACGAGGTCTCTCGCCGTCTGCGCCAGCCGCGCTGAGTTTCCGGTCGCATGCCGTGCAGGAATCAGGCCTCGGCAGGCTTGGTTTTTGTAGTGAGTGATCGCTCATCCGCTTGGACCCACGGGTGCATCGTTTGCTGACCTTCATGCGGTGCATCGACCCTAAAAAAGATCAAACTAATCTCAGGTATTAATTTGCGCGTAATACTTGAGTTGACTTATCCCCATTTTCCGTGCGACCGGTTCTGGCCACCGGTGCTGCTGCGGCGCAGCATGGCAATTTGTTTATATTTCCCTAAGTCATTGATTTCATTGGACTCCCTGTCGTGCCGCGAAAGTGTGCAAAGCAAGTACAGCCGAGATGAATCAAGAACTTAGCGTCTGTTTGAGTGGGTTGCACACAAAGTTATCCACACATTGCGTGGACAGGTCGAAAAGGCCAATCGAATCAGCCACTTACCCGTCAACCTTCAGTAACGCTTTAACTGTTGCGCTCAAGTGAGGGGTTGACAGCGATGTGTGAAGGCTCTTGTTTGAGCGTGGCGGTCGACACGCCGGCACACACCGGCATCGGCGAGCCGCTGACCTATCTGGCTGGGTCGCCGCTGGCTGCCGGCACCTTGGTGAGGGTGCCGCTGGGCCGACGCGAGGTGACCGGCATCGTCTGGGACGCGCAAGAAGCACCAGCAGTCCAGCCCACCATCGAGCTGAAGTCGGTGCTGCACGCACTGGAATCGCTGCCGCCGTTGCCCGAGCGTTGGCGAGAGCTGGTGGCGTTCACGGCGGCGTACTACCAGCGCGGGATCGGCGAGGTGGCGCTGTCGGTGCTGCCGCCCGAGTTGCGCAAGCTTGACGATGTGCAGGTGCGCCAGCGCATCGCGCGTTTGCACAAGGCGCTGGCAGCCGCTCCCGCTCCCGCCGTTGCTGGCGTTGCTGCGCCAGAGTCCGCGCCGCTGTCTGCGGCCCAGCAGCAGGTGCTCGATGAATTGGCGCAGGCCCGCTTGCAGGTGGCAGCGCCCACCGTGCTGCTGCACGGCGTCACCGGCAGCGGCAAGACCGAGATCTACCTGCGCTGCGCTGCCCAAGCGCTGGCGGCAGGCCAGCAGGCGCTGGTGCTGGTGCCCGAGATCAACCTGACGCCGCAGCTCGAAGCGCGTTTTGCCGAACGCTTCGCTGGGCGCCACATCGTGGCCATGCACAGCGGCCTGACGCCAGCGCAGCGGCTGCGCAACTGGCTGGCGGCGCATCTCGGGCTGGCCGATCTGGTGCTGGGCACGCGGCTGGCGGTGTTCGCCTCGATGCCGCGGCTGGGGCTGATCGTGGTCGATGAAGAACACGATGCGTCCTACAAGCAGCAAGAAGGCGCGCGCTACTCGGCGCGCGATCTGGCCATCTACCGCGGCAAGCTCGAAGGTGCCACGGTGCTGCTGGGCTCGGCCACGCCATCGCTTGAAAGCTGGCAGCGCGCCTTGGAAGGCCGTTATGTGAAGCTGTCCTTGCCCGCGCGCATCGGCGGCGGCGCGCTGCCGGCGGTGCGTCTGGTCGACATGACCCAGCAGCCACGCGTCAAGGGCGGTGCCGCGATTTCGCCACCACTGGTCGAAGCCTTGAACCGACGCATTGCCTGCGGCGAACAAAGCCTGGTGTTTCTCAACCGCCGTGGCTATGCCCCGGTGCTGCATTGCGGCGACTGCGGATGGAAAAGCGCCTGTGCCCATTGCAGCGCTTGGCGCGTGTTTCACAAGCTCGACCGCACGCTGCGTTGTCACCACTGCGGCTTCACCGAGCGCGTGCCGCGCGCCTGCCCCGACTGCGGCAACCTCGACATCGCGCCGATGGGGCGTGGCACCGAGCGGCTCGAAGAGCAGCTTGCCGACCTGCTCAAGCGAGCAGACGGCACGCCGGCGCGCATTGCTCGCATCGACGCCGACAGCACCCGCGCCAAGGGCTCGCTGGAGGCGCAGCTGGGAGCCGTGCATGCGGGTGACGTCGATGTGCTGGTTGGCACGCAGATGATCACCAAGGGCCACGACTTTCGTCGCATCACGCTGGTGGCCGCGGTCAACCCCGACACGTCGCTGTTCAGCAGCGACTTTCGCGCGCCAGAGCGCCTGTTCGCGCTGCTGATGCAAGCGGGCGGGCGCGCCGGTCGCGATGCGGCGCAGGCCGCACGCAGCGAGATGTGGGTGCAGACCTGGCACCCGCAGCACCCGCTGTACGCCGCGCTGCGTCGGCATGACTTCGAGGCGTTTGCCTCGGCGCAGCTCGATGAGCGGCGCATGGCGTCGTTGCCGCCGTTTTCCCATCTCGCGCTGCTGCGCGCCGAAGCGCGTACCGCCGAGGCCGCACGCGGCTTCTTGCAATTGGCGGTACACATCGCGCAGCCCGAGGCCGAGGCCGCGGGCATCACGCTGTACCACCCGGTGCCCACGCCAATCGCCAGGGTGGCCGATGTCGAGCGCATGCAGTTGCTGGTCGAGTCCTCATCGAGGCAGGCGATGCAGCACTTCCTTGCTCAGTGGCTGCCACGCCTGCATGGCGTGCGGCAGACCCTCACGGGCGAGGCTCGCATCCTGCGCTGGGCGGTCGATGTAGACCCGCTGGCGATTTGACGCTGCGAGCCCACAACGCTCAGCCCACAACGCTCAGGCGGGCCAAGTTCCCGGCACCAGTGCGGCCATCGCCTGCTTCTTCGCGGTGGCAACGCCCAGCAGCGCAAAGCCGAGAAGCGCGCCATCGGCACCGACAAACCGCGCTTCGCAGGCGTCGTCCGTGGCCTCGACCTCCCAGCGGCCCGCGGCGCCGGGCTGTGGTGGACACACGATGGTCGGGCACGCCGGTGTCTTCACCAGCACCGGCATGGCCGGATAGACCACCGGGGTGGGTTGGCCGCACAGCGTGGCGGCCAGCGCGCGCGACTGCTGCATCAGCGGCATCACATAAGGCAGGTTCAGGCCCAGCACCTCTGCGCAGTCGCCCATGGCGTGCACATGGGCCGCCGATGTGGCCAGCAGTCGGTCGGTCGTGATGCCGCGACCCGTTGCCAGGCCGGCGGCAGTGGCCAGATTCAGGCGTGGCTGCAAGCCCACGGCCGACAGCACTTGGTCCGCCTGCAGAGCCGAGCCATCAGACAGCGCAATCGTCTTGCCGTCACCGCAGCGCTCGATGCTGCGCGCCGAGCAGCCCAGCCGAAACACCACGCCAGCGGCTTCCAGGCGCGAGCGCAGCCAGTCGCCCGCTTCGCGGGGCAGCAGCCGTGAAAGCGGCCATTCGGCCATGTCGATCACTGACGGCTGAATGCCGCGGTGCAGCAAGTCGTTGGCGAACTCGCAGCCAATCAGCCCGCCGCCCAGGATGGCCACGCTGCGCGCGCCGTCCAGCGCCTGCGCAAAGCGTGTGTAGTCGTCCAGATCGTTGACCGACATCACCGCATCGGCGCCATCGCCAGCCAGCGGCAGGCGGATCGGATCGGCGCCCAGCGCCAGCACCACATCGCGATAGGCCAGCACCTCACCGTCAGCCAGCGTGATGCGCTGCCCGGCGGTGTCGATGTGCTCCACCGACGCGCCGGCGCGCACGGTGGCGTTGAGCTCGACGGCCATCTTGTCGGCCGATTTCATCAACAAGCTGGCGGCGGTCTTCTGTGTGGCCAACGCGTTGGACAGCATGGGCTTGGAATAGAAGCCGCCGTGGTCGCGACTGATCACGACCAGCGGCGTCAGCTTGTCGAGCTTGCGGAATTCACGCGCCAGCGCGTAGCCGGCCAGCCCGCTGCCGACCACCACTACAGGCGCGTCATTCATCAGATCGCCACCATCTCGAAGTCGGACTTCGGCACGCCGCAGTCCGGGCATTCCCAGTCGGCGGGCACATCGGCCCACAAGGTGCCGGCGGCGATGCCGTGCTCAGGCAGGCCGAGGGCCTCGTCATAGATAAAGCCGCACACCAGGCATTGGTACTGTTTCATGGGGTCAGGGTCTCGAGTGATTCGGGAAAGAAAGGCAGAGGCGCTGCTGATTTTGGCTGGCGCTGCACTCAGGCCAGGTCGTAGCGATCGAGGTTCATCACCTTGTTCCACGCGGCCACGAAGTCATGCACGAACGACGCCTGCGAATCGCTGCATGCATACACCTCGGCCAGCGCGCGCAGTTGCGAGTTCGAGCCGAAGACGAGGTCCACGGTGGTGGCCGTCCACTTGAGTTGGCCGGTGACCCGGTCGTGCCCCTCCAGCACGCCTGGCGCGTTGGCGCATGGCTGCCACGCGGTGCTCATGTCGAGCAGGTTGACGAAAAAGTCGTTGCTCAGTGTTTCGGGCCGTTGGGTGAAAACGCCGTGGGCCGCACCTGCGACATTGGCGTTGAGTGCGCGCATGCCGCCGACCAGCACCGTCATCTCGGCCGCCGTGAGGGTCAGCAGCTGTGCCTTGTCCACCAGCAGTTCGGCGGCTGCAGCCTCGAGGCCTGCGCGCACATGGTTGCGCCAGCCGTCGGCCTGTGGCTCGAGCACGGCGAACGATTCGACGTCGGTGTCTTGCTGCGACGCGTCGGTGCGACCCGGCGAGAACGGCACCTTGACGATGTGGCCGGCCTTTTTGGCTGCCGCCTCGACGCCCGCGCAGCCGCCCAGCACGATCAGGTCGGCCAGCGAGATCTTCTTGCCACCGGACTGCGCGGCATTGAATTCATGCTGCACGGCTTCCAGCGCGCGCAGGGCTTTGGCCAGATCGGCTGGCTGGTTGACCGCCCAGTCCTTTTGCGGCGCGAGCCGGATGCGCGCACCGTTGGCGCCGCCACGCTTGTCGCTGCCGCGAAATGTCGATGCCGAAGCCCAGGCCGTGGTGACCAGTTGCGAGATCGACAGACCGGATTCGAGCAGCCTGGCTTTCAGGGCCACGATGTCGTGCTCGTTGACCAGATCGTGGTCGACCGCGGGCACCGGGTCCTGCCAGATCAGCACCTCCTTGGGCACCATGCGGCCGAGGTAGCGCGCACGCGGTCCCATGTCGCGGTGGGTCAGCTTGAACCAGGCGCGCGCGAAAGCGTCGGCGAACGCCTGCGGGTTGCTGTGATAGCGCCGCGAGATCTTTTCGTAGGCGGGATCGAAGCGCAGCGACAGGTCGGCCGTGGTCATCATCGGCGGGTGCTTCTTCGACGCGTCGTGCGCATCGGGGATAAGGTGCTCGGGCTTGCAGTTCTTCGGTGTCCACTGATGGGCGCCAGCCGGGCTCTTCGTCAGCTCCCACTCGTAGCCGAACAGCATGTCGAAGTAGCCCATGTCCCAGGTGGTCGGGTTCGGCTTCCAGGCACCTTCGATGCCGCTGGTGGTGGTGTGCACGCCCTTGCCGCTGCCCAAAGCGTTCTTCCAGCCCAGCCCCTGCTCTTCGATGGCCGCGCCCTCGGGCTCGCGGCCGACCAGCGACGGATCGCCCGCGCCGTGGGCCTTGCCGAAGGTGTGACCGCCGGCGACCAGCGCCACGGTTTCCTCGTCATCCATCGCCATGCGAGCGAAGGTGTCGCGCACATCGCGGCCCGACGCCACCGGGTCGGGGTTGCCGTTCGGGCCTTCGGGGTTCACGTAGATCAGGCCCATCTGCACCGCGCCCAGCGGGTTGGCCAGCTCGCGATCGCCGCTGTAGCGCTCGTCGCCCAGCCAGGTCTTCTCCATGCCCCAGTTGATGTCTTCCTCCGGCTCCCAGATGTCGGCGCGGCCGCCGGCAAATCCGAAGGTCCTGAGACCCATGGACTCCATGGCGACCGTGCCAGCCAGCACGATCAGATCGGCCCACGAGAGCTTGCGGCCGTACTTCTGTTTGATGGGCCACAGCAGGCGGCGGGCCTTGTCGAGGTTGCCGTTGTCCGGCCAGCTGTTGAGCGGCGCGAAGCGCTGCGCGCCGGTGCCGGCACCGCCACGGCCATCGGCGATGCGATAGGTGCCCGCGGCGTGCCAGGTCATGCGCACGAAAAAACCGCCGTAGTGGCCCCAGTCGGCCGGCCACCAGTCCTGCGACGTCGTCATCAGCGCCTTGAGATCAGCCACCACGAGGTCGAGATGCAGGGTCTTGAATTCCTCAGCGTAGTTGAACGACGCGCCCATCGGGCCGACTTGGGCCTGCTGCTGGTGGAGGATCTTCAAGTTGAGCTGCTCGGGCCACCAGTCGGCATTGGTCTGGCCGCTTCGGGCCTTGGCCTGGGTCTGGGTGCTGAGCGCGAATGGGCACTTTGCTTCGTTTGACATGCGGGTCTCCTGAATGTGGGTTCGATTCACTGCTTGCCAGAGGATGGGCCTGCTGCACATCCCGCGCACTGAACGCCATGGTGGCGCGAGCGTCGATGCCATTGTCGGCGCCTTGACGACAGCTCGCCACAAGAGGCCGGCGCGTACAGTCCCCCGCAGCCCATCCCCCCACGCGGAGTTTTCATGCCCTTTCGCCCCTTCAGCCTGCTTCGTCGCGGTCTCGCCGGTCTGTGGTGGCTTGTCGACGTCACGCGCCGCACCCTGCTGAACCTGTTGTTCGTGCTGCTGGTGGTGCTGGTGGTGTTCGCCTTTGCCAAGCGCGAGACGCCCACGCTGCAGGACAACACCGCGCTGGTGCTCGCGCTCGAAGGCCCGCTGGTCGAGGAAATGCCCGGCAGCGTGCGAGACAACGCACTCGCCCGGCTGGGCGGCGAGTCGATGCACATCACCCGCTTGCGCGACGTGCTGGCGGTGCTCGACGCCGCTGAAAAAGACCCGCAGATTGCCCGGGTCGTGCTGATGCTCGATGACTTTCAGGGTGCCGGCCTGGCCAGCCTTCGCGAGGTGGCCGCAGCGATTGAGCACTTCAAGGCCAGCGGCAAGCAGGTCGTGGCGTGGGGCTCGGGCTACGACCAGAAGCAGTACTACCTGGCCGCCCATGCGAGCGAGGTGCTGATGCACCCGCTGGGGTCGGTCTACCTCGATGGCTACGGCCGCCTGCGCAACTACTACCGCGACGCGCTCGACAAGCTCGGCGTCGGCGTCAGCCTGGTGCGCGTAGGCACCTTCAAGAGCGCGGCCGAGCCCTTCATCGCCAACGGGCCATCCGAGGCCGCCACCCAGGCCGACACCGAGCTGTACAGGGCCCTGTGGGCCACCTACGTCGAAGGCCTCGAGCGTGCCCGTCACCTCACGCCGGGCAGCACGCAGGCGCTGATCGACGAGCTGCCCGAGCGTTTGCTGGCCGCCCAGGGCGACACCGCGCGGCTGGCGCTTGAGGCGCGTCAGGTCGACGCATTGAAGACTGTTGATGAACTGCGCACCCTGATGATCGAACGCGGCGCGCCCGATGACGGCGCGCACACCTTCAGGCAGGTGTCGTTCGGCGACTACCTGGCTCGAATTACCCCGGTGGTCGAGCCCACGGGCGATGCGGTGGGCGTGGTGGTGGCCGAAGGCGAGATCGTCGACGGCAAGGCGTCCGGCGGCGCGGTGGGCGGGCTGTCGACCGCCGCGCTGGTGCGCCAGGCGCGCGAGGACGACGCGATCAAGGCGCTGGTGCTGCGCGTCAATTCGCCTGGCGGCAGCGTGTTCGGCTCAGAACTTGTGCGCCGCGAGCTCGAACTCACCCGCGCGGCTGGCAAGCCGGTGGTGGTGTCCATGGGCAATGTGGCGGCGTCTGGCGGCTACTGGATTGCCACCGCGTCCGATGAGGTGATCGCCGACCCCGCCACCGTCACCGGCTCGATTGGCGTGTTTGCGCTGCTGCCGCATGCGCACGAGGCGATCAACAAGCTGGGGGTGCATGCCGAGGGCGTCACCACCACCTGGCTGGGTGCCGCAGGTGACCCGCGCCGCGAGCCTGACCCGCGCTTTCTTGGCCTGATGCAAACCAGCGTCGACCACATCTACGCCGACTTCATCGGCAAGGTGGCGCAGGCGCGCAAGACCACGCCGCAGCACATCGACGAGGTGGCACAGGGGCGGGTGTGGACGGGCGCTCAGGCGCTGGAGCGCGGCCTGGTCGACAGCCTGGGCGGGCTGGATGCGGCCATTGCCTCGGCCGCCTTGCGAGCCAAGCTCGCCAACGACAAGGACAGCACGCGCGGCTTTCGCGTGACCTACATCGACCGTGAAGCGGGGCGCTTCGAGCAGTTGCTCGAGGCCTTCGGCACAGCCGCCGCCCAGACCGTGGCCAGCCACTTCGACTTGCGTCTGGCGCCGGCACGGCTGGCCGATGGCCTGAGCGGTCCGATCCGACACGATCTGGGCTGGCTGGCCGATCTGACGAACGGCCGCAAGCCCTTTGCCGCGGTCACGCATTGCCTGTGTGATTCGCCTTGAGTTCGACACCGGTCTCGCTCAACCCCGCGCAGCTCGAGGCGGTTCACTACCTGGGCGGGCCTTGCCTGGTGCTCGCCGGTGCCGGCTCGGGCAAGACGCGGGTCATCACGCACAAGATCGCGCGGCTGCTCGAGGCCGGCTACGCACCGGGGCAGATCGCCGCCATCACCTTCACCAACAAGGCCGCGCAGGAAATGCGCGAGCGTGCCAAGGAACTGATCGGCGCGCGCGCGGCCAAGCACCTGGTGGTCAGCACCTTTCACTCGCTGGGTGTGCGCATGCTGCGCGCCGATGGCACCCGGCTGGGCCTGAAAGAGAAGTTCAGCATCTTCGACAGCGACGACGTGCTCGGCTTGCTCAAGGAGGCCGGTGCGAGCAGCGACAACGCGCTGGCGCGGCGCTGGCAGTGGGCGATCAGCGGCTGGAAGAACCAGGGGCTCAGCAGCGAGCAGGCCGAAGCCGTGGCCGCCAACGACGACGAGCGCGTGGCCGCGCGCGTCATGAAGCGCTACGAAGAAAAACTGTCGGCCTATCAGGCAGTTGATTTCGACGACCTCATCTCGTTGCCGCACAAGCTGCTGCGCCAGGACGACGAAGTGCGCGCCAAGTGGCAAGAGACCTTGCGCTACGTGCTGGTCGACGAGGTCCAAGACACCAACACCATCCAGTACGAGCTGCTGAAGTCGCTGGTCGACCACCCCGACGAGCGCCGCCGCGGCCTGTTCACCGCGGTGGGCGACGACGACCAGAGCATCTACGGCTGGCGCGGTGCCACCATCGAGAACCTCAAACGCCTGTCGGTCGAGTACCCACGGCTGAAGGTGATCGCGCTCGAGCAGAACTACCGCTCCACCGGCCACATCCTGCGCGCGGCCAATGGCGTGATCGCCCACAACCCCAAGCTGTTCGAGAAAAAGCTGTGGAGCGATCTGGGCGACGGCGAGCCGGTGCGCGTGGTCGAGTGCGACGGCGAAGAGCACGAAGCCGAGCGCGCGGTGGCCAGCATCCAGGCCCTGCGCGGTGCGGGCGGCAGCGTGGCCGGTGGCGGCGGTGTCGAGTTCAAGGACTTCGCCATCCTCTACCGCGCCAATCACCAGGCCCGCGTGTTCGAAAAGGCGCTGCGCCGCGCCAACCTGCCCTACAAGGTGTCAGGCGGCCAGAGCTTTTTCGATCGCGCCGAAATCCGCGACCTGTGCGCCTGGCTGCGCTTGCTCGTCAACAACGACGACGACCCCGCATTCCTGCGCGCGGTGAGCACGCCCAAGCGCGGCATCGGCACGCAAACGCTGTCGAGCCTGGGCGAATTTGCCGGCCGCTGGAAGACCAGCCTGTACGAGGCGCTGTTTGCCGAATCGCTGGGCACCGCGGTGCCGGCGCGCGCCATCGGATCGCTGCATGAGTTCGGCCGCTATGTGAACGACCTTGAGTACCGCGCGCGGCACACCACGGGGTCTGAGGACGCCAAGGCGCTGCTGACGGGTTGGCTGAAAGACATCGGCTACGAGCAGCACCTGCACGACGGCGAAGACAGCGAAAAGCTCGCCGCCGCGCGCTGGAGCAACGTGCTCGACTTCGTCGACTGGATCGCCAAGCGCTGCGGCGGCGAGATCGAAAACGACGGTGGCCTGACCGTCGAGACCGAGAAGAAAAGCGTGCTCGACGTGGCGCAGACCATCTCGGTGATCATCAGCCTGGCCGAGCGAGGCGACGATCAGAACGTGATCACGCTGAGCACGCTGCACGCCGCCAAGGGCCTGGAGTGGCCGCACGTCACGCTGGCCGGCGTCAACGAAGGCCTGCTGCCGTTTCGCTCGGACGACGAAGACATGACGCCCGAGCGCCTGGAAGAAGAACGCCGCCTGATGTACGTGGGCATCACCCGCGCGCGTAACACTTTGCTGGTGAGCACCCTGCGCCGCCGCAAGAAAGGCCGCGACACCATCCAGGGTGTGCCCAGCCGCTTCATCAAGGAGATGAAGCTGCATGAGGTGCAAGCGGTCGTCGACCCGAAGGAAAAGCTCAAGGCGCTGCGGGCGGCGGCTGCCGAGCGGGCGGCGAAGGCCGCAACGTGACCACGCCAAACCAGCCCATGCCTCGATAGGTTTCGTAGCCCGGGGTCTTGGCGTAGCCGAGCAAGGTGCCGTCCTTGG
>Ga0164294_10005610_pt1 | contig 10778 bp, 5 predicted proteins | sample GEODES005metaG_FD_111479 | JGI IMG/M metagenome (GOLD analysis project Ga0164294, IMG submission 111479) | Oligotrophic lake water microbial communities from Sparkling Lake, Wisconsin, USA - GEODES005 metaG | ecosystem: Environmental > Aquatic > Freshwater > Lake | place: USA: Sparkling Lake...
CATCTTGGGATCCGAGGTGTCTAGCGACATTGCCCGCGCGCTCGAGAGGCAAGAGAGGTCGAGACGACAGAGGCGTCTTCCGTCAGTGTCAGGGCGGAGCGCCGTGCGGTCTAGTTGGAAGTGTGGAGCCATATTCACAGCAGCAGCAGCAGCCATATTCAATTCAAAGAGACATCCACTCCACTCCCCGTGTTGAGGAATGAACAAGTGTCTACTGTACAAGTCTCAAGTGGCGACCTTCCGGCCCGAGAGGTCGGGTTTCTCCGCGAGACGTCCGGAGACTCCTCACCTTTGATTAAGCGGACCGTCACCAGGAATTTTGAGAGCGAAGGATCCGCCCCCCGACCTCTCATCGACGTGCCACGCACGAGCCTAGCGCCTCGCATTTGTAGAGGCCGTGCGCGGCCGAGCCGCGTTCGGCAGTCTCGTGCATGCAGCGCGTGCGCACCTGCACCTCGGCGATCATGCCACTGCGGAGTCGCACGTTGAGATGCATGCTTCGGTACCCGTTCGGTTTCGGTTGGGCGACGTAATCCTTGAGCGGTCGACTCAGGCTCCAGAGGCTGAGCACCGCGTCGGCCGCCAGCTGGCAGCGCGCAGCACAGCCATCGGCCGCCGAAACGGTGCCCGTCACGGCGTCATGCTCGTCGTCATCATCGAGGACGACACGTAACCCGAGCACGTCATCGACACGCTCCTTGTTTCGAAGCACGAGCTTCTCGAAGAGAGACGTCGAGCTCTTCACACGCGCCTGGAGTGTGAAATGGCTGCCGTGGGGCAGCGCCGCCTTGAGCGCTGCTTGCAGCTCGGCAGTCGCCTCATCGAGCGCACTTCGCGCGGCCGGGCTGCGTATGGCGTGCCAGCGCTTGACCTCGCCATACGCTGTCGGGAAGGTGAGCGAGCACGCCGCGTCGGAGGCGCGCGTCAGGAGCCACCGCTGCAGCCCATGCTTAGCTGTAGCCGCGCCGCGCTCATTAGAGAGCGCCTCCAGCCGGTGCTCCGCGCCCAGGCAAAGCTGAACAAGCCCAAGTCGCACACGCAGGCCATTGTTCTCTGTCAGCTCGTCCCATACGCCGTGCGCGGGCGCAGCGACGCCGCCCCGTTCTGCAGCCACCCAGCCGAGCCGTGCCGAGGCAGCAGCGCGCGTCCGCCCAAACCTTGATGCGGGCGCGGCCTTGCCGATCGCAAGGCCGCTGACGACCGGCAGCAGCAGCAGCAGCAGCAGCAGGCCCTGCGCTAGCCGGAGGTCGATGGAGATCGTCGTCTTTGGCTGGAGGCGCCTGAAGCCGCGCCTGCGCGCAAACTCGACGAGCTTCCGAGGCGACTCGATGGTGATGGTGATCGACTTGCGGCGGATTGGTGACGGCGAGTCGGGCGTGGGCGGCTCAATCGTCGAGTCGAAACTGACAGTCACCCGAGGAGAGAGAGACCGTAACCGTTGCAACGGCGTGGTTGCCGCGGGCTCGTCGAAGCCGTCCTCGTCATCCAGGAGTGAATCGCTGCGGAGGCGAATCATGGGCGGACGTGTTGCCATGGAACAAGCAAAACTGTACAGTTGGTGCACTCGGCCTTGCCCACCACATCCAAACATGCAACCAAAACGGCCCAAAACACACGAAAAGTTGACTTTTTTGGAGTCCTCGTTCAGACGCGATGGGGGGATTCCACTTGAGTACTACTACTTGAGTTGATTCTTTCCACATCGAGAGAAATGGACAAGGTAGACCCACGAACAAGGAACCAAAGAAGGAAGAGCACTCGTCTCTCGTGAAGAGCTCGAAGTTGTTCCCTCCCTCACATAATCTTCAGACAACCACACGGTCGCCTTCGGAGAGGTTTCATGAGGTTTTTGACGAGATTTGGTACGAATCCGCGAATTGGACGGTCGCCTGAGCGGACGGTTGGGCCGTCGTCGCTGAGGCCGTCGGGTGCGATCGGAGCCAATCGGTGGTGTCCACGGTGGCGCGCCAGCACGAGATCCATGATGCTCGCAATGTGCCCCTCGCCGCTCAAGGAGAGCAATCATCTGTGGCTCCTCGCCGAGGCTTCGCTCAACTTCCCTTCGCACGGCGACGCACCCTCGGAAAACAAGCCCAACGCCAAGTGGACTGCCAAGGAGGCTCTGTGGAGCGACGAGTCGCTCGAGGGCACGGCGATCGAGGGCACATCACCCGATGGCGCGCCAGCGCCGGCGCCCCCCCCCCGATCGGCCTCGCGCGCCGACTCCTCGCGCTCCGCTTCGCCTGCCATCCCCGGCCGCTCGTACGTATGCCGCAAATGCCATCGCGAGTACGCCAGCACCGATGCTGTCCGCAAGCACTGCCGGCAAAACCATGCCGAGTGGTTGCGCGAGCAGGGCCAGGGCTGCCCAACTCTGTATAGCACGGTCATCGACGCGCCGCCAGCGACCTTCGATGCGCTTGTGCCGCACGCTAGCACGGTTGCGACACCGCCGACCATCGCAATTGCCGCAGAGGATCCCGAATCGATCGACGCAGCCGAGTCGTTCATCGCCTTTTCCAGGGCGACCGTCGCTGGCGGGATGCTCGCGGCTCCGCCCGCCGCGCCCGCCGCCGTCCATGATGCGCACGCCACGTTCGTGACTGCAACGCCGAGCCCTATCGGCAACTGGCGTCCACTCGAGGGAGTAGGCGCGAAGCGGCCGCGGCCGCGGAGCGTGCGCTGCGGCAAGTGCGACGGCTGCGAGCGTGACGACTGCGGCGTGTGCAAGAACTGCGTCGACAAACCAAAATTTGGCGGCCTGGGCCAGCGCAAGCAGGGCTGCATTGCCAAGATCTGCCGAGCCCCGCGTGTGGCCAACTAAGCCCAGGCGCATCGAGTGCTTTTGTGTACCCATGCAGAGGTGGCGGCGCTGCCCCTGCGCATGATATGCGACGCCCGTGGGGATGGTCGAAGGCGTGCTTGAGCCCTGACTCTTGTGCGTCAGAACACTCAAAAATGCACGAGCTCCGCCTTTCGGTTCTTCGCGCGTGCGGCCCGAAGCGCGCGACCTGTGTGCGTGCGCAATCAGTGTGGTGACTCAGATACGCCACCGTGTGAGCATGGATATGTCTTTCTGGTTACAGCTGTATTGTGAGGTGTGCTGAGCACACATTGGACACGGCGCATGTACACAAATGTGATACCGGCTTTATGAACTTCGTTGAATCGAATACTGTGACTCAGCGGCGGCCCGCGGGTTAGTTACCGCGGGGGCCCAATCTTACCCCTCCATTGCGTATTCAAATCTCTCGCATTCCATGGCCAGCACAAAGTTCTGTCGGGAGAAGGCTTCGGGAAACGTGTAAATACGCGTTTGCTTCACCATTCGTCTGCCATGCGCGCTCTTGCTGATGGCGCTCGCTCGCGCCAGCCGCATGCCGCTGACAACCCGACGTGCCTCTGCCGAGATGGTGGGGTCCACGCAGTCGGCCATGCGGCACAGCACGTCTTTCTCCGACTCTTGGAGCCCCCAATCGGCCGCTGGGCTCATTCTACGATGCTTGTTGAAGCAGCAGCTGCACACAAGGGCGGAAGCACCGAATTGGGCTGCGATGGCGAGTGCCGTGTCACTCAGGCCACCGCACGCGTGCAGGGCCACCAGAGCATCGACGCCGCACAGGTCCGAAAGGCTGCCCTCGCCGTCGCCATTGGCCGGTTGCCTTCTAGTGCCTCCCATCGAATCTCCCATCGAATCTCCCATCGAGTCTGGCTGCAGGAGGGTACGAGCGTCGCCGCACGTGAAGTGCGCATTGCTCAGCCCTGCCGTGGCTGCTCGACGTTGCGCCGCTGCGATCGCGGCTTGGTTGGTATCGATGCCCAAGACGACGCGCTCCGGCATCGACGCCGCCAAGAGGAGAGCCAAATCGCCTTTGCCGCACCCCAGATCGAGGATACGGGTCTGTGGGCTGCTCCGTGCCGCCAGCAACTGCTCCACGTGCCACAGCATCCAGCGCAGCTGCGGCACCTTCTTCTCGCGCAGATATGCACGCCGCACTTCGGAATCTGCCGCAGGCAAGTCCGCAGGGAGGCCGTTCTCGGGATCGAGAGCCCCTTGCAAGCAGGCGCTGATGCGCGACTCCGGGGCGAGATTCGTCGAGAGCTGCACGCGCCAATCCGTCGCCGACCACCGAGCACCGACGCCGTCGAGGAAGCCGAGCTCGGTCGCCGAAAACCGAGGCGGCCGATGGCTGCGCACGCATCCGCCGCGCAGCCTCGCCGACAGCTGCCTCGCGAGACTCGCTGCGGTCGTTGAGGCAGGCTCTTCACAACCGAAACAGACCACTGTCGCATCCACGCCACCTACGTCGCCCTCCTCCATCTCAGCCTGCATGCCGCCGGCCTCGTCTTCCTCAATGACGGCACGCACAATCGCATCCATCTCCTCAGCAGCCGCACCCGTTGCGGCGGCGACGGTGGACATCGAGAGTGCCGAGCAGGCAACCAGCCGTGCAGCCTTGAGGAATGCAGAAGGGTCCGGTGGCAAGGAGTCCAATCCGAGACTCGAGGCGAAGAGCGACACTTGTCCACTCCTCGTGTGTCCTAGAGTGCCACAAACATTCAGGCCCGAGTGGCGCCGGAGCAGCAGTGAAAGCGCCAAGCCTCGTATGCCGCACTTGAGCTCGGGTTCACTGACAACTACTTGGATTGATGAAGTCGAGCCATCGCTCTCGCTCTCGGAAGCGTCAACAAGGTCCAGGAATGTCGACCGCCTCATCGTGCGAACATTCGCGACCTTGCCAACGACGCATAATCGCGGTAGAGGTGCACCAGCTTGCAGTGCTGCGAGTTGCATGTTGATGGCGTATGGCGAGAGCGATGGCCGTGTCTCTACGGATATCGTGCAAACGACTGAATGGCGCGTCCGTGGAGCGATTATGAGCGAGAGGTCGAGCATGGAGCGACGTGAAAAAGGGGGTTCACGTGTGAACCGTACCGATACTCGACGCGATCGAGCTTCAACTCAAGAACGGGATCCCTCGCAAGTTCCCATCGCCACGTGGCTCCAGGACGCCCACGAGGATTCAGGGGAGACAACCATGTTTCGCGGCGCCTCTCTTAGCATGGCGACGCTATCGCTCGCCGCGAGACCTCTGCCGATGCGCTCGACCCGGTTGCTCGCGTGCGTGCCGGCGGAGCCAATGTCCTCGAGCATCGCGAGTGCACTGGGCAACGTGCGGCAGAAGCTGGCGGAGGCTGCATCCGCAGCCAAACGGCCGGCACCACGCCTAGTTGCAGTGTCGAAGACAAAGCCTGTCGAGCTATTGAGAGAGGCCTACGACGCGGGTGTGCGCGACTTTGGCGAAAACTATGTTCAGGAGCTCGTGTCGAAGGCGCCGGAGATGCCTGACGACGTCGCATGGCGCTTCATCGGCAGCTTGCAATCTAACAAGGCCAAAACTCTTGTGCACGGCGTGCCCTCGCTCGCCTGCATCGAGACGCTCGACTCGGTCAAGCTCGCCGATCGCCTCCAGAAGGCCATGGATGACCTGTCGCCACGGCGTGCCACGCCACTCGGCGTGATGATTCAGGTGAACACGTCGCCGTGGGAGGGAAGCAAGAACGGCGTCCTCGCAGAGGAAGCTCAAGCGCTTGCGATGCACGTCGTGGCCAAATGCCCGAGCCTACGCCTCTGCGGCCTGATGACCATCGGCGAGCCCGGCAATCTCGCGTGCTTTGATACACTGCGCAGCTGCCGCGACGCGGTCGCAGCCCAGCTCGGCGTCGAAGCTGGATCACTCGAGTTGTCAATGGGCATGTCGGGCGACTTCGAGGCCGCCGTCGCCAAAGGCTCCGACTCCGTGCGTGTGGGCTCGTCCATCTTTGGAGCGAGGGAGAAGAAGGCGTGATAATTCATTCTCCTCTTACAATGTAATTAGTTGTCGCGAAAGCGCCGTGATGGGCGGTGCGGACTTCGAACTCTTTTCGCACACGCGCTCAACGGCCGTCCGACCGCACCGACGGAGGCGTTCCTGGCTTGTGTGTGGGAAGAATGCAATGTGCACCAACCTTTGGAGCGGTCCCGTCAGCGGCGGATGTGAAGAAGAAGCAGGAGGAGGCAGCAATGGTCGAGGAGAAGCGTGATGAGATTCTGATGCAGCTCATGAACAAGGAGGTGGCCATGCGTCTAAACGCAATGGAAGTGGACAACCCTGCAAAGGTGCAAACTCGCTGCAGCTTGCGAGCGCAGACGAAGTGCGTACTAACATTCATCGATGTCCCGCCTCAGGTTTCCCGCGTTCGAGATCAAATCCTGGCGCAGCGGGCCCATTGGCGATTGAATGGCCCTTTCAACGAGCAGAACCTCGCAGAATTGCTGAAGAACATGGAGGTAATCCTTATCCAGCACCCCCTACTCGCACATCTGCTCGTCCCGCTCACATCACGTCTGCGTGCAGGTGACCACTGAAAACACCCGAGGCGTGGCGCTCAACCGAGGACGCGCATTTGACGATGACGACAGTGACGTGGATCTCGACGGCCTGTAGGGGTGCTTCTGTTTGGATGTGGATCGCGCGGCTGTGTACGCTCGCCTGCGCTGCATCGAAGGTTTGGGCGAGCGGACCTCCGCATAGGATTCAGGCGCGCGGGCATTGAGAAGTTTGAGCGACACACATCAACATCTTGGAGTGGAGATACAAGCCGCTCTTTTAGCAACGTTTCACGTACCTAAGTTTATTTTTTCTTGATCATCGTGATGAAAAAAGGCAAAGATGTATCATCTGTCCACCGAATTTGAAACCGTGGCGCATGATAGTGCAGGCTCTGAGTCGTATTAGTTCATTGTACACTGACACTACACATGATGGTCTCATTCGTCGTCGCACTCGCAAGCAATGCCGGCAGCTTTGTCGCGCTCGTGCTACCGCTGCGGCATGCCGTCCACGCCCGCCCCACTGCCGTTTTGTTATCCGCGCCCCGCCACCCCTTCGGACCTGCCATGGAAGTCTGCTCCGCCTGCTGCTGTGCCGAATGATGATCTGCAGAGCACGCGCCGTCGCTGCCATCGCCGTCCTCGGCACTCCTCTTCAGTCGATGGCGAGGTAGAGGATGTCATCATCGATGACCTGCGCCTGCTGCAGCGTCTTCGTGGGCGAAAGCTTTTGGCGCTCGGCGCGACCGAGCAGCACGTCGGGCGTGATGAACACGGGCGAGAAGTAGAGGTTGATCTCGGAGGATTTAAGGCCCGCCACCTGCGGGAGCAGCCCCGGCACGGAGGCGACGATCTCCTGCAGCTCGCGCACAGTGGTGGTCTCGCAGACGCCGCGGATGATGACCGAAGCGTTCTCGGGTGCGTCGCGCACGCACGGGCGCACACGGACCTGACGCAGCTGCGGCAGCGTCGCCGCCCCAGGGAAGAAATCGGAGAGGGGGCGCGGTGCCGCCGAGAGCAGCAGTCGCTCATTGCTGCGCCCCTCGGCGTACTGAGCGATTATCGTGTCGTCGTGCAGTGGCATTTTGGACGAGGAGGTTGACATCGAGAGCGTGAGGCGTGGCGAGATGTGCAGCTGCGTGGCCACCTGCCGCTTGAGGTACGCGATCGTACCGTTCATGCGCGCGCGTACGACCACGTGCCCCTCGTCCGTGAGCATGACGAACTGCTCGAGCTGCAGCAGGCTCGGGGGCAGTGCCGAGACGACGCTCAGCTCGGGACTGTAGCCGCCTGTGCTGGCGCCGAGGCCGCTGCCCACACCCGCGCCGTAGCCGGCACCCACACCCGAATCGCGCCCGTCGCCGCCGCCGCCGCCACCGCCGCCGCCGCCGTACGCATGAGCAGAGATGCCCCTGCTCACCGCGCCGTATCGGGCGTCCTTCCGCGCCGAGCAGCATGTGTCGAACTCCTCCTGCTCGGCGAGGGTGAGGCCCCTGTCCGCCGCCTTGGCCTCGAGATACGTAGCGCGATCGGCCTGGGCGACCGTCGTGACTGCCTGCGCCTTGTCGCGCTCGGCCTCCAGCTCGCTCAGCCGTTCGCGAGCGCGCGAACGTTCCTCCTCCTCCTCGGGCGTGAGTCCCACCGACGCCATCTTCCGCTGCAGATCGACCAGGCGGCCCTTGTGCTTCTGGATGTCGTCGTCCAAGGAGGCGGCACCGAGCCCCATCGCGTTGAGGATCATCTCGTACTGCTTGATCGCACGCTCGAGCTGCTCGCGCTTGGAGCGTGCCTCGGCCGCGTCCTCAATCGAGCGCTCCGCCTGCAGACGGAAGGCGCTGATCTCGAGCTCGCGCGAGCGAGCGAGCGATTCGAGCTCGCGCAGACGGTCGAGCTCCCGTGCCTCATGCTCGGCCAGCTTCGCTTGAAGCTCGGCGTTGCGCGCACGCTGGCTCTCGATGGCATCGAGCAGCGCGAGATTGCGTGCCTGTGCCTCGCGCCGCGCAAGCTGCTCCACCTCGAGATCGCGGTTGAGCTGTCGGCGAAGCTCCTCGATCGCCTCACGTAGCCGCCTGAGGTAGTCCTGCTCAAGCTCCTGCCGCTGCACGTTCAGGATCGCCTCCTGCTCGAGCGCGTAGCGCGCAGGGTGCACGCCAAGCGCAAGGCCACGCGCCTCAAGCGCCGACGAGCCGAGGAAGCGCTTGTCGCGCGTGCCTCCGGGGCCGCCAATCACGCTGGCCAAGGCCGCCTCGCGGGCTGCCTGCTGCGCTTCGGCCTCGGCCTGCTGCGTGTGGAGCTGGACGAGCTGCTCGAGCTGCTCGGGCGTGGCACTGCTGCCCTCCTTTTTGCTCTCGAGCGCGACGATCTTGGTGAGCCGCTCCAGCTCCGCCTGCTCGTCGACGCTGATGCCGCCGGCCGCGCGCTTCTTGCGCTGCAAGTCGGCTATCCTCTGCAGCCGAGCCATCTCGGTCTGCTCGCCACCGCGTGTGCCGCTGCCGGGCATGAGTCCCTCCGTGGCCTTCTTCTTGCGCAGGTCGGCAAGCCGCTGCAGGACGGTCAGGTCGCTCTTCTCATCGTCTGTGAGCTCGGCGCCGCTCTCCATCCTCTTCTTGAGCTCCGCCAGCCGGCTGATGTCCGCGCGCTGCTTGAGCTTGTCCAACTCCACCTGCTCGACCTTCGAGAGCGGCTCACCAATCTTCCTCTTGCGCTCGAGCGCCGCGAGATTGTCGAGGTACGAATGCTTCTTGCCGCCCACCGCCGATCCGACGCCGCCCTCGCGTGCGCCGCCGCCGCCGCCGCCGCCGCCGCCGCCGCCCGCCGCGTACATGCCCTCGCGCTGGCTCTGGTAGAGCCGGTCGTCGCTCTGCATGTCCTCGATCATGACCATGGCAGCGTCCTGCATCATTCGAAGCGCCTCGACTTCCTCGTCCTGAAGGTGGCTGCTGCACAGCTGGTCGAGGTCGAACAGCGCCCAGACCTCACCGCGCTGGCACGCGAGCAGCAGATCGTCCGACACGGGCACTTCCTTCTGGAGGAGCACCTCGAGGCGCAGCGCCGTCTTGGCCGCGCGCTTCATCACTTCAGTCTCCTCCGGCTTGAGCTCTTTGAGCTCTGCCAAATCGATCTGCTCTCCGAGCAGCTCCGTCACGCGCTCCTCGTCGACGGGCACGAGCATGCCCCCGGCCGCGTGCATGGCCACGCGCCGGGCGCGCCGCTCAGCGAGCAGCTCTTCGTACTCCTCGGTGACCAACATCTCCTGCAAGTAGAGATCGAGTGCGCCCATGTCAACGGGTGGCTGCTGGCCCGTCTTCGTCTCAAAAAGGCTTGCGCGCGCTCGCCGCTTCGCTTTCATGAGTGCACCGCGCGTGTACGGCGGCAGGTCGGAAGCGACCGTCACCGCGAGCTGCACGTGGTCCACCGAGGGCGCGAGAATGCCGTGGTCGGAGAGCGCGCTCACGCGCCCGGCTATGAGCTCACCAGTGAGCTGCAGTCGCTCCTCCGCGTCCAGATGCACCTCGCACAGGCGCATGATCTCATCGCCGTAGGTCGCCATGTCCTTCTCGAGATGTGCGAGCTGCGCCTCTTGCATGTCGGACGGCAGGCCGCCCTTGTTCGCGTGCTCGCGTAGCTTCATGACTCGCATGCCGAGCTCGAGCCGGTCGAGTAGCTGCAGCTCGGGGATTGAGAGCGAGCGCTTGATCACTTCCTCGAGCTTGCCGTCTAGCGCGTTGATCGGCAGCGGAACGAAGCGCTTCGCGAGCGCGCGCATCTCGGCCGCTACTTCATTTGAGCGAAGCGCCTCGAACTCCGCAGGCGGGAGCAGTTTACGCAGCTGCGTCTCGATGGCCGCATCATCGTACGGGATGTCGATGGCCTCACCGCCGAGCATCTTGATGGCCTTGTCAATGTCATCGGTGAGGAGGCTTGCGAGCTGCTCAGGCGAGAAACGCGACCTCAACTGCTCCTCCATGGCGGGCTCGTCCACTGGGATGTGCAAGTCGCGCTTCTGTAGCGTGCGGATGCGCGTATCGAGACGCGCGCGTTCGGCCGCCGCCATGGCCGCATCGAACATACGCTCGCAGTCAGAAGAGAAGGAGGGCGAGTTGAACCAGTCGGTGAGCCGCCCCGCGCCGCTGCCCATGCCGCCCGCGCCGCCCGCGCTACCCGCGCCGCTGACCGCTGCACCCACCGCTTGAGCCGCCATCTGCGCCGCCACCACAGCTTCGTCCGCCGCATCATTGAGCTGCGTGAGCAGCACCTCCTGGCGCTCGAGCTCCTCGCGTCCCTCGGACGTGATGGTGCCGTTAGTGAGCTGCGCCTGCAGCTCGCCGACACGCTCTCGCATCGCCTTCGCCTCCATCGCCTTGACCTCCGCCTCGTTCGCCTTGGCCTCCGCCTCTGCCTGCAG
>Ga0164294_10005611_pt1 | contig 10777 bp, 5 predicted proteins | sample GEODES005metaG_FD_111479 | JGI IMG/M metagenome (GOLD analysis project Ga0164294, IMG submission 111479) | Oligotrophic lake water microbial communities from Sparkling Lake, Wisconsin, USA - GEODES005 metaG | ecosystem: Environmental > Aquatic > Freshwater > Lake | place: USA: Sparkling Lake...
CCGCAGCGCCCCGGCGGCGGGAGCCGATTGGATTCTCCAGGCCGCCGGCGCCCGCGAGAATGAGACGCGCGAGACGCAGCGCCAGCGGTCCCGACCCACGGCCGACGCGTGGACCGCGGTGCGGGCGCGCAATTTATAAACTCAATAGACAATACTCTCTCGCTACCGTCAACGTATCCGGATATACACGCAACACGCTGAGCGGAGTCGAGAATTCAAGTACGAGCTTTCGTAGTTTCGTTACGATAACATGCCGTGCGCGCGGCTGTCTCGCCGCGGTCCAAGATTCGCTGCTGATCTCGGCGCTGCGCTGCATAATTATGTGTGAATCCGGCCGCTGACGGATGGCGCCTCCACATCAAGCATCATCATCGCGCCAACCATGCAAATACTCAAAGCTGCTGCCATGCCTCTGCAAAGTGCGACGCCCCGCGGCGCTGGCGCATCTCATTTGCGCACCTTGGTCGCGCCGGCCGCCCCCGAGGCTTCCCCCTTGTTTTGCTCTGTCTGTCGCCGTCCCTTGCGTGCCGTTGTGGGCGTGGGCCCTCGAACCCTCGTTGCTCGCGTGGTGTACCGGTTCGACGCGTTGTGGGCGTGGGCCCTCGAATGAGTCGGTGCCCCCAGGCCTCCAACTCCGCCACCTCCACCGCACCCTCTGCCACCGCCCTCCTCCGCCGCCGCCGCCATTCTCACGGCTCCCTGTGCTCTCACGACTGACTCACGGCTTGCCGCGGACCATCGACTGCAGCCGAGCACCAGCCTCAGCAATGCTGTCCGGCTTCCCGAGCACGATGAAGGCCGCGCCCGCAAGCACCACCGCCCCAACAGAGGACGCGAGCATCAAGGGGCCCCAGCCGCCCTTTTTGCCATGTTTCGCCTTCTTGCCAGCCGCCTCTCCCGCCTTCTTCTTGGGCAACTCCTTGGGCGCCGTCACGGGCGCCTTTGTCTTCGGAGGCGCGCCCTCCGGCGCGGGCTGCGGCTTGGGCTTGGCAGGGCTCGCCGGCGGTGCCTTCGACTCGACCGGCGCCGGTGCCTTCGCTGGCGGCGCGGGCGCGGGCTTGTTCGGCGGGGGAGCAACAGCGGCAGGCGCCACGCCCTGGTCCGCCCTGGCGGCTGCCTTCTTGGCCTTCTCGCGCGCCTTTTTGGCCTCCGCCTTGGCCTTCTTATCCTTATCTGCCTTCGCCTGCGTGCCAACAACCTCCGTCCACCCGTCGTTCTCGTCAACCGCCTCCGACTCGTCCGCCGCGGCCACCGCCGCCACCGGCACCGCCGGCGCCGCCGATGCGGCCGAGGCCGACGCCGCGAGCGCGGAGGCTGACGAAGCAACAGGCGCGTAAACCTCCTCATCCTCCTCAACGTGCATGGCCGCCGCTCCCTTAGCAGCGCCCGCAGCCGCGCCCGCAACGGCACTGGTGGGCATGGGCGGCGGAGCGCGGTCCGGACGGTCCTTGTTGAGTTTCGTGTCGAGGTCCCGCACCGCACTAAAGAACCGTGCGACCGCTTTGGGCGCGTCGGTCTGGTGGTTACGCACCTTTTCGAAGCACTCGTCGAGGGCGGTGCGTAACTCCGCCAGGGAGGCGCTCGAAGCGGTGCGTAGCTCCTTGGTCGACTCTCTCTCCTTGATCATCTGGTCCATCGAGGCGCCCTTCTCGAGCGTCTTCGCCTTGAGCTGATCGAGGTTCTGCTCCACCGGCTTGAGCTCCGCCTGCTGCGACGAGAACTGCTGCTTCACCGCGTCAAGAGCCTTCTGGTCAGCCTCGTACTCCATCACCACTTTCTTGCCGCGGTTGAGCTCGCGCACGCGCTCGAGCGCGGCCTTCTCCTCCTTGAGGTTGAGCGAGCCGTGCGAGATCTCCTCCTCCGTCGCCTTGATAGCGCGCGTCAGCTCGAGCAAGCTCGTGCAGCCGCCCGGCAGCGTCTTGCGCCGCGTGTTGAGCTCTTTTGCCTTGTCCATCCACATCTGCGGCAGCCGCGCGCCCTGCACCACGCCAAGCGCCGCACCCTTCTGCGCGCGAAGGTCGTGCAGTTCGGGCATCAGCTCGTCAATCTTCCCCTGCAGTTCCGCGCGCTTCGCGTCCAGCTCATCCATCTTCGTGCGCAACGCCGCGATCTTCTTCTTACTGTCGAGGGCCGTGGCGCACAGCTTGTCCACCTCCTTGGCGGCGGCCGCGTCATCCTCCTTGTCGCCGGGGCGGGGCGCCGGAGGCGGCAGCCCCTCCTTGCGCGCGATGGTCTGATTCGGGTTTGGCTTCACCGCCGCCACGCTCCAACCCGAAGAGGCTCCCCAGCCAGCTGGCAGGGCTGCGTCCCAGCCCTCGCTCGCGCTTGGGTTCAAAGAGCTCCAGTCGCTCTCATCCTTCTTGGCCGAAGATGTGCCCCAGCCGTTCATCGTCGCAAGTAAAAACAATAAGCTGCACCGGGTGGGGTGGGGTGGAACTTGGCGAACCCGAAGGCGCAGCGCGCGTGGATTGAGAGAGACGTGGCCGCTTGACGGCGCACTTGCGGAATTACCAGTTCCGGTATTTTTCTCATTTACCGGTAAGACGCTGACGAACGCAATGGGCAGAGCGAGCGCAACGACCCGCCACCGGAAATCGGCCCGCCGTCGGCATCCTCGCGTGCATAGACGAAGGTCTGGGCGTCGCCGATGGGGAAAGAACTGTCGGCCAGCGCCTTGCGTGGCCTATAGGGCGGGTACGCGGCGCGATCGAAGACGACCGCTCCAAGCAGCTTGAGGCCCGTTGTATGCTTCGTCGCTCCCTGTTCGCCGACACCCCCATCTCGTCCTCTCGCCGCCGCCGATGGGTGCCGACCAACCGCTCTGCCATTCGGAAGTCCCAGACCGCCGAGCTCGTCCAAACCCCACTGCTTTAAGCCCGTCTTATGGGTGAGGTGCACCTCCCCTGACGAGTTGAGAAGGCGCGTGGCGCCCGCGCAAAAGCGCGCGACGAGCGAGCGGTTCGCAGCGAGCTCGGCGCTCCCGCGCGCGTCCGCCGCCGCCGCCGCACCCTCGCCTGCCCGTTCGCTCGGGAGGACGCGACCGGCATCGTCGCGCACCACGCACGGAAAGTTCCACACAGCTGCATCGAATCCTTGAGGCGGGCGTATGGCCGCGGGGAGGGTGCGCTCGAGGTCGGCGGCATCCACGCCATGCGCGACCACAGTGCCCAGCGAGCGCAGCTCGTCCAGCACCGCAAGGCATGCGGGCCCGTACACACTCCGCAGTGACGAAAGCGACTCGTGGGAGGTCGCCACAAGAGAGGCGCCGCCCAGCGCGCGCGCGAGCGCGAGCGAGAAGGAGAAGTCGCCGTCTCCGACGGTGAGGATGCGCTGCCCTCGTCGGTACAGGCCGACGAGCTCCTCGCGGCCGGTCCGCGGCCGCGGCCGCGCTACGCGCGGGCACGTCTCCGGCCGCGCGCTCGGCACGCCGCGCTCGCCCGCGCTCGTGCGAATTTTGGCTCGGCACACGATACACTCGGCCAGGGCGCAGCGCAGGGTCTCGCGCATCATGAAGAGCGGTGCTCCGCGCGACTGCTGGTTGCCTCTTCTCGCCCGTTTCGGCGGCGGCGCAGCGCCGCTCAATGGTTCTGCCACGGCCCTTCGCCGCTTGGTGTGGCTGCCACTCATGACGCCGCCACTGACGACGAGACGACCAATGACATGGATCGCACGATCTCCAGAGGCCGTCAGAAAGAGCCATGCCATTTGATCCGGGTCGTTGGTGATCACCACGCCGAGCCTTGCTTGCTTATGTCCACCGACCGCTGGCAAGGAACACAACACAAAGTTCTGTGTAGCGAGCGAGCACTCGAGCGTGTTTCGGACAGCACCCTTGCCCTTGCCGGCGACAAGCGCAGCGTGCTTTATCTCCAGAGCCGAGCAGCCCGGCATGTCGATTTTGCACGGCGTGCCGGGGATGACGGTCACGGCGAGGAAATGTGACGAAGTCGGCATTTTAATGCGAAAATCGACCACACCCGCATTCATGAACAAAACTTAAACACAACACTTACGCAAATCTCCGTTTAACTTGACCTTGTCGTCTGGAAACCCTCGAGAGGGAAATTCTGAGACACTGCCGACTCGCATCCAATGCTTTCCAACCTCGTCAGACGTTCCCGGGACTCGCGTGCGCACGGCAGCAGATCGTCGTTATATGTGGCACTCCAGATAGCGTTGCTCACGCTGGCCGATGGCTTGGTGGTCCGAGCCGGATATGTTGCACGCGGCTCCCAAGACTCAATGCGCCAACATGGGGCTCTCCCTGCTCGTTGTCTTGCGGTGCACATGAGCGACGAAGAAGACAACGTCGAGGCCTTCCTGACAAAAGCAATGTGGCAGAGCATAGGAGGTTTTGAGTCCGGAGCATTCGCGGGCGGTGATCCCGACGACGATCAGGAGAAGTCGATTCAGAAAGCCTTTGGCTCTATCGACATCGATGGAGATGGCCGCATCAGTGGCGACGAGCTGCTCCATTGGGTCACGCGTGGCTGGGGTCCCAACGAGGCCGGCGAGGACGTTGCTAAGCTGGTGACTGCAGCAGACGGCGATGGCGACGGCTTTATTGACTACGCTGAATTCCGAGGTGCGGTGGTCAATGCTGTTAGCAGTCTCTCATGAACCGTAAGGGCTAAGGCGCCGCCGTTGTCCGCAGGCACAGGCATATGTTGGATTCGGAGTGACGAATGTTGGCTGCCGTATCGAGTGTTTGCCAAGTTTGGCCCTGGAGTCCAAGAATCGGTTTCGCTTGGCGACCGTCACGCGTGTCACGCCGTGCGTTGACCGATCGGCCGCGCGGGGCCGGTCTTACTATGAACTATCGACGGATTCGTGTCGACCGGTACGGTATATCGCGTCTAGCAGCTCTCACAGTCTCGTACTCTGGAAACTGAGTCTCGCACGGGTCAGACACGCCAGTCCGGTCTCCGGACTCCCTCCGTGTTGCTGTTCGGCTCTTATACCTCCTCGGTATTCGAGTTTCGACCGATGTCGTATCGATCCTTAATCGGTTAAGACCGGTAAGTCGCACCGGCGTGACGATCGACACGTCTCGGTGGACGTCGCACACAGGGTCCCACATGAGCCATGCCCACAGCGCACAGGCCACAGCGAGGGGCGGGGGGGAACCCTCCGCCAGCAACCACGGTACATGCACAGCGCGACCTCAGAATAAACGCATGGTGTGCACATCCGTGCGCACAAGGGCTCTCTCGCTCTCCTCTGATCAACGTTAGGCAACGGATCCATTCCGAGCCATCACGTCAAAGAAGACAAGGGTTCACACGCCATGCTGACACTTCGCTCTCGGTGGTCGCTCAATCTCAGCCACCACGAGAGAGGAGGCGCACTCTCGCGCGCGGCGCCGCTTAATCTCGGCCCGCGCTGGCTGCTCTCCACCAGCTCCGGATTGAATCGGCAATCATCAGCGTCAGCCGCCATACATGTATGCACATTCGCATGCACGCCACGCGGCCTCGTGCGTTACATTCGCATGCACGCCACGCGGCCTCGTGCGTTGACCGTGTGTCCACCCTGCACGCCCCACCTGATCATCGTCTCCTGATCATCATCCGTTGGATCATCATCTGCGCCACGAACCCACAGCACACGGCGCACCAGGGGTAGCCCAGGGGTAGCCCAGGGGCGCTGCTTAGCTGCCGCCTGGTCCACGGCCGCTCGTGTTGACCCCACCGCGCGGAGCACTCCATTGCCCGCGCGAATGCCCTCCCTCACGCGTTATAGTCGTCGACTGCTGCCGGCACCGGCTGGCGCGCCGTGCGAGCGGTGCACATGAGCGGCGTGAACCAGCCCAAATCGCTCGCCTCCCGCGACGAGACGCGCTTGTCAGGGTCGATGCACATCATTCGCTTCAGCAGCTTCTCGCATTTGGGTGAGAGGTCCTTACGCAGCGCGGCGTGCGCGCCCGAGCGAATGCGCTGGTGGAGCTGTTGCTCCGACACGCCGTTGAAGGCGACCTTGTTGTGCAGCATCTCATACAGCACCGCACCGAAGGCCCACATGTCCACAGGGTGCCCCTTGTAGCCCTTTTTCGACTGGTCCATCGTGAGCTCCGGCGCCATGTAGATGGGCGTGCCGCAGAGCGTGTGCAAGCGTTGCCCCTTGCACCGCTTGGCGAAGCCGAAGTCGCACACCTTGAGCCATCGGTCGCCCGCAAATAGGATATTGCCCGGCTTCAGATCGCGGTGCGCCACGTCGAGCGAGTGCAGGTGCAACAGCGCCGCGTTGATCTGCGCGCCCATGTACGCGCAATCGACCTCTGGGATCGCCGCGTAGTTGCCCGCTTTGTCGCGTGGCTTGCTGGTGAGCTTCTGCAGGTGGCGCTGCAGCGAGCCGCCCGAGCAGTACTCGAGGATTGCGTATGTGTGCATCGGCCCCACGTGCTCCTCGAGCAGGTTCGCAATGTACTTGTTGTTGCCTTTCTTCTTAACGGTCCTCAGCGCCGCCAGCTCTCCCTCGCGCAAGTACAAGTGCTGGTAGTCAGCCGCGCACTTCTTGTTGTCAAACGACTTGACAGCGACCTCGAGGCCACCGTCGATAGCGATGGCACGCACGATGGTCGAGAATGCGCCCGCCGCGATCGGTCCCTGCGTCGCGTACCCGTGCCGCGCGAGCGGGTCCGCCGCGCCAGCGCGCCCGGTGGCGGGCTTGCCGCCTCCCTTAGCCGCTGCCGCCGCTAGCTTGGCAGCCGTCTCGGCCGCCGCCTTCGCGCGCGGAGAAAGTTGCGCTGCCGCCGCTGGCTTCTGCTGCTTCGCTGCTTTTCCCTTGGCCGCCTTGGCCTTTTTCTCCCCTCCCTTGGCCTTCTTGGCGCCCGCCGCCTTCTTGGCCGTAGCCTTCTCGGCAGCAGGAGCGGCAGAGGCAGCGGCAGCGGGCTTGGTGGCTGCGTTCACTGCGGCCTCGATTGCCTTCTTGGTCGCCTCGGCGGCCGCCGCCGCGCCCTTTGCAATCTCAGCCGAAGCGAAGAGCGCGGCGGCCATCGTGCTCTTCTTGCACGAGTTGAGGAACTCACGCGCCTGCTCAACGGTGCGCTCGACGGTGCGCACGCTCTTGGGCGCGCCGGGCGGCGTCAGCTCAGGTGAGTTATGTATGCTCGGGAGGCGAGAGGTCGTCTTTGGCTGCTGCGGTGTCATGAAGCTCACGTCCATCTTGAGCGACTTAACCGTTTCTGCGTCGCGCGCCTCGGCCGCCTCGAGAACATCCATGAAGTTCTCCACCGGAGAGATGTTGGCCGCTTGCGGAGCAAGTGTGCGAGTCCTGCCACCCGAGCCGCCCGCGCCGCCGCTGCCCCATTTGACGGGCGAAGCCGCCGCCAGCCGCGAGAGAAGGGCGGCCGCCATCCCCTTTCGGGGTTCAAAAGTTGTGGAGCGAAGGATGTGATTGCGAAATCTACGGTATTCACAACCGGAAACTTGAATGAAGAGCAGTCATTGGACCGGCTCCTGATTGTACAAGTACCGGTACATGTTCCATCGGACGTTCTCGACAAAAGTGAAACTCGTGGCCGGTTTCAACCGATCTTCCAGACTCAACACAACGGCCGCCATGCCTTTCGCGTACGCGCTGCCCGACGACATCAAAGAGGCGCTCGAAGGCCAGTCCGCTGAGATGAAAACGGACAAGTTCTGGCGAGACCTGGCGAAAGGCATCGACGCGGGCCTGCGGTTTCTGAAGGAAGAGGCCGAGGCCTTCGACTCGGTCTCGGCAAAAGAGTACCGCAAGCAGGCGATCAAGATGCTGGAGGAGGCCGAGACCGAGCTTGAGAAGGCCGCCAACAGCGATTTGAGGCTGTGGTATGTCGCCTATGAGAAGACGAAGGAGGCGATCATGATCCTCAAGGACCCTGCAAAGGCTGCTGCGGTGCCTAAGAAGCCTGGAAGTCACGTTCCAGTGGTTGCGCAAGGCGGTATGGGCGTCAGGGGAGGCCCCAGCCTCACGCCTTACACAGCCGCCGACATCGCAGCGGCAGATGCGGCGGAGGCGATAAAGGCCGCCGCCGCTGCGCCCAGCGCCATGCCCGCCGCCGCGGCGGTCACGTGGTCAAAAGATGGCACAATGAGCTCGCAAACAGTGCCGACGCCGACGATGCCGCCGCCGCCGCCTGCCAAGATCCCCTTTGATGAGGCGGCGGCACGTGCGAACCCGTACAAGTGGGAGCAAGACGACGAGGGATCGGTGATCGTCAGTGTACCAGTGCCGGCGGATGCGCAGAAGAGTGACGTGACCGTCGTTTTTGGCAGCACGCACCTGAAGGTCACGGTGAAGGGTCACCCGCTGCAGCCCGTGCTCGATGCGGCCCTGCTCTATCCGGTGCGCACGAACAGCTGCTCATGGAGTTTCGAGGGCGCGGGCGCGAAGCGCAAGCTGGTGGCCACGCTCGAGAAGGTGACAGCTGAGCAGCAATGGGCCCATCTGATCGAAAACGCTGAGGGAAAGAAGGCGAAGGAGATCCAAGCGATGGCGGAGAGCATTGAGGGGATTGGTCTCAAGCAGTGGGGCTCGTGAGTGGTCTGAATCACGGAGATGGCAAGCGGGGAGCGATGAGGCACGCAGGCGGTCGCGAGGCCGCGGCGATAAGATTGAGCGGCTTGATGCGCGGCGATAAGATTGAGCGGCTTGATGAATCCATGACGGATCTGATTCTGACGTTTCTGTTGTCCTAATGATTGGCCCGTGGAGTGGCCAGGGTGGGAAGCCGCAGCAGCTAGGCGAGAATAAGGAAGAAGCTGTCTCCGTATACTGTGAAGGCTGCTCGAGGTAGGTCTCTCACGCCGGGCCCCCCCGCCAGCGCGCCCGTATCGAGAGGTGTTAGAGTTAGTACCGTTTTTTAAGTACCCCTGGGCGCCGGGTTAGTGTTAGTCGCGCGTCGTGAACCGCCGCGCTCGGCTCTCGGCTGAAAACGATGGCGGTGGGGCCGCGTCCGAAGCGGACCGGAGCACCGGCGCTACGGTTCACTAACGCGACTACCTTTAATAAAGTTTAATGGCTGGAAAATTCTATGAAACGACTCAACGGATGCCTTGCTCTTGCCCGGAATGGAGTGCCACGGGTACATGGTGGGTTAATGGTTCACATCGGTATCGCAAGTTCGCAACCGGTGCCACCCGCGATCTCGAGGCACATCGTTGACGGGAGAATCGAGAGCACGTTGAGGGAGAATGAGAAGGCGAGCACGAGGCCGAGTAGCACGCAGGTTATCCATGTGAAGTAACAGCTGCGCGGGCGCGTGCGCTTGCGCTCCTGCGTCTCCTCCTTTTGGTTAGGCAGCAGCGGTAGCAGCAGCAGCGCTGCGAAACTACACGTGTATGAGAGCACGTAAGACCAAGCGACGGTCTGCCGGAACGCGAGCGTATCATTGACGTAGTTCTTCGAGTCAGACAGCGAGGGAGAGAAAAACTTGCCGAAGATAAAGTTGCTCAGCACGGTTGAAACTGTCCCGCTAAGGTTGCCGACCGTGGTGAGGAACCCGTACGCGAGCCCCTCGCCGCCCTCCTCGGCGAGCTCGACGACGACGAAGGCATTGACGATGAACATGGTCGCACGCGGTATGGCGACGATAAACGACTCGCCAAGGAAAAAGTATTGGTTGCGCACGACGCCAAATATGGTCAGGAAGGTAAAGGGCACGTCCGCAACGACCATTGCGATCGCCGTGACCATGATCAGCATGCGCCACGACACATTGAGGAGGTATTTGCGCGTGATCCACAGCCCGGCTACGAAGACAAGAGACGAGGCGAACGTGAAGAGGCTGGACTGCAGATTCTGCACGTCGGCCCAGTAGAGCGTGATCTCAGCCGAGGCGGTACTAAAGATTCCTCCGATGCAGCCGGCCAGTAAAATGTACATCACGACCTCGAACGTCGCACCGCTCGAGAGCATCGTGCCGACACTGCTGCAAGCGGTGCTGCAGTTGGGCAGATTGGTCGGATCGAGCTCCGGCTCCTCGACGAGGAAGAGTGAAATGGGAACCTGTACGAGGACGACGATCGCGAGGATGCCGCAGATGGCGTTGAATGAGAGACCCCATGAGAAAGAGCCATTGTACTCGGGCCCATTCATCAAAAAGCCGACCATCAATACACCCATCATCGAGCCCATCTCGCGCACCATGTACGCGAGCGTCTGCGTCGAGCCGCGACGTTTGCTTGACTCGCGCCGCGCGTACTGTACAGTAAGCGCGTCCCCGCATACGTCGGCGAACATGAAGCCGCACGTCGCGAGCGCCATGAGCGCCGCGTACGACGCACCATCCTTGCTCGCGTCCTCGTTGCAGACGGCAGACGTGTTGTACTTGCGATCCGAGCCCATGCAATAGTAGGCTGGCGGCAGCGGCATAGACCACGCGATGACTCCGAGGCAAATACTCGCTATTGACCAGCCGAAAGCCATGTACGGCTTCCGCCGGCAGCCAAAGACAGGGAAGCTGTCCGAGATCAGTGCGAACAGGATCTTGAACGACCATGCCATGTCGATGATCGCTTGCTGTGACGAGCTGACGTAGGATGGAACATTCAGATAGCAAATGTAGAGCCCATACGCCATGGACCTGATCGCCGTGGACAGCATCCCTACTGCAAAGTACTGGCACAAGTAGCCCATGCGGCTGATGTTGAGCACATCAATCTCACCGCCCGCCTCCAGCGCGCCGTTGCCCAGCGTGTCCTTCTTCTTCTCCTCCGGCAAGAGCGGGTTGCTCTCGCGGTTCTCGCGCCCCGAAACGCCCTTCTGCTTCATGGCGCCACCTTGGCGAACCGCGCGC
>Ga0164294_10005612_pt1 | contig 10776 bp, 11 predicted proteins | sample GEODES005metaG_FD_111479 | JGI IMG/M metagenome (GOLD analysis project Ga0164294, IMG submission 111479) | Oligotrophic lake water microbial communities from Sparkling Lake, Wisconsin, USA - GEODES005 metaG | ecosystem: Environmental > Aquatic > Freshwater > Lake | place: USA: Sparkling Lake...
GAAAAATTAATAAAGTAATTATTACCTAATATTAGAGTTAAATAATTATAACTGATTATAACAATTAATAGTTATAACAAGTTAAAGAATTATAATATTGTTATAACATAATGGAAAGTCCTTTAACCACTAAAAAACAAAGCAGACAGACTGATTATTACAAGAGTTATTATGAGAAAAATAAAGAAAAATATAAGTTAAGTAACCAAAAATATAGACAATCCAAGCAAGAAAAAGTGAATTTAGAAAAAAAGGGGGTATGTGAAGAAAAACTTAAAGTAGAAGAAATGCTTTTAAAGTTATATGAAAAAATAGATAGAATTGAAAGGCAAACAGCAGAGTTAGAACTTTTAAAATACAAGCAAACTATAAACGAAGAACAAGAGCCAAAAAAGAAAACTGAAAAAACAATAGAACAATTACGAGAAGAGCATAAAAAACTTTATGAGGCTTTTAAGAAGCAAGAATCCAAGAGGAAACAAGCACCATCCACTACAACAACCGATTATGAAACTGAAACCGAAGAAAGTGAAATTGAAATAGATGAAGATGGAAATATTATTTAGGAAAAACGATATAAATATTTTCTCCCAATATTGTATATTAAGAGAAAATGGAAAATCCACAAGAAGCCAAAAAAATCGCTATGCGAAAGTATCAAAAGGACTTTTATGAAAACAACAAGGAGCGTATTAAAGAAGACAAGTTGATTTCATACTATAAGCGTGAATATGGTCTTAATTTTCTAACAAGAGAACAATTACAATCATTTAGAGATAATAAGAACATCTATTTAGCGTTGCTTGATACTAATGGACTACTTGATAAAGATATTATTCGTAGTATTTACAATATGAAGTATGTTGAATCAAAGTAAGTTATTTGTATTTGTCGTGGTCTCGCACTTTATCATACATAGGTTCAGTCTCAAACCGCTTGAATAGTCTCATTTTTAACATATCTGCGAATAAAAATGAGTATGGTGTAGCAACTGCGTCTTTATAGAACTTTAAAAAGTCGGGAAACCCATTAAAATCGTCTTCTATATGGTCTTGTTCTTTTTGTGTGTGTGTTTTAAAAAGTAGCCAGTGAGTAGCATTATTTCTAATGACGGGATCAATTTTCTTGTATGCTTGGGATGAAATTATAATACTTAAATTGTAGTGTCTATTTCGGGTTGTAGCATACATAAGAGATTTTGAGCGAAGATATAATAAAGCATCGTCTATAATTAAAAGCGTGCTTTCCTCGGGGTCTTCCTTCTGTTTTTCAAATATATTCTCTATGACGCTGTCTAATTCGTCTAAATATTTCTGTTCGTGAATATGTATAATATCTTCGTCATCACGAGCAAACTCTAAACTGGGGTCAATCAGGATTGTTGGCGAAATAAAAATAATTTTATCAAAGCGTTTTTTAAAATTGAAATCCTTATTATAGAGCAAGTTTGTTATAACAACGGATTTACCGCTACGAGATGGAGCAAGAATATTCATTGTAAAAGGATGGCTTATAATGTGGTCTATATCAGCCCATTTAGCGTTATTGCGTTGTTTGACTTTAAGAGGCAAAATATCAAGTTCTTTCTTTTGTGTTAGAGGCATAATAATATATAAGCAGATAATTTTATAACGATATTATATAAATGAGCGAAGCAGGTGGGTCAATCGCATCAGCAATAGGATACGAAAATATGTTAGAGCAACTCAAAGAGCAGGCGATTTCTAAAATTGGAGGCGATAAACTTGCGAAGGCTAATGCCGTTATATCACAATTATCACAGGCAAATATGTTGCTGAATCACTACGATTTTTATAAGAAGTTGGCGGGTGCTTTAAATGAAAAGGCCGAGGGAGTTAGTAAAGCAGTAAAGGCGAAAATTGGTGAGACCCTTGGAACTGGAGACGGCGAGGAAGGAGGTATAATGGAGACATTAACAGGCCTTAAACAACAGGTAGAGGAGAAGGTAGGACAATTGACGGAATTAAGCAGTAAAGCACAGGCATTTATTAAAGACCCCGAACAGGCACTTACACAGGCAGTTTTAGACAATCTTGGTATTAAAGCGGAGGATGGAACGGAATTGACTGATTTTATTAGTAGTCAGGTGTCTAATTTTAAAGCACAGGCAGAAGGATTCAGCGATTTTGTAAATGCGAGCCAGCCTATTAAAGATAGGTTGGATGAATTACAAAAGTCACGAGGCGATTTAGAAGATGCTTTTAATCAGCGGAAGAGTGAATTAATACAAGAGCAGAGCAATATAGAGGATAGATATGCCGATTATGTTAATGATTTATTTGATAGAGAAAATCGTCTGCCAACGCCTGAAGAACTAGCGCCTTGGCAGAGAGAAGCAGATGGACTTTTACAAGAGGCGGACAGTGTTAAACAGCAATTTTTACAGGATGACGGCAATTTAGCAGATGAAATAACTGATAATCAGGGGCGGTTAGAGCAGATTGGTAAAAGTATTTTTTCAGGGATAGAGGGATATAATCCCGAAGAGGGCATTTTTGCTAATCTTGGAAATCTTGATAAACCAACTTTATCAACTCTGTTTAATCCCGAGCAATTAACACGATTTGAGGGCATCAGTCCATATTTAGGGACATTTACAGATAAATCTTTTATAGAAAAGGCGAGCCAGTTAGTTCAATCGCCATTAAGAGAACTTTCGGCGGATGTTGCGGGTAATCCGGCTAAAGCATTTAGCGAGAATGCTGATAAACTTGTTAATGGTGCTACAGAAGAGGCAACTGAACAATTTAACGCTATTCGTAGTGGTGTAACCGAAAACTTTAATAATGCTAAAGCACAAGTAGAAGAACAGATAGAAGGAGCAACACAGAAATATCAGGAGGGAGTAGAGGCAGTTTCACAGATGAGAGATAATGCGACACAGTTGATAAATCAGGGACAACAGGCGGTAAATGATGCTAAAACCGCACTTACCGAAGGTTTAGAAGAAGGCACGAGTTTCGCACAAAAAGGTGAGCAATTAGCAGAGGGTCTTAAAGCAGGAGGTCAGGCTTTAGGTAAGACTATAGGGGGAGCCACAGGTGATGCGATTGAAGCGGGAGGCGAGGCTATTGGTTCGTTTATTCCGGTTGTTGGTGAGGTCTTGGACGCAGGTCTAATAATTTCGCAGTTGGTTACTGGAATTGCTGATATATTTAAGAGCAAGCCTCATACTCAACCGCAAGTAGTTCAGGCTACGGAACAATATGGCATTTAAACAATTGGGCTTGTAGTCCCTCCATAGCCCTTCGGGCTACTACTTCCACAGGAACATTCAGTTAATTTAAGTTGTTTTTTAGTTGCCCCGTAGGGGCATTCAGCGGGCAACCAACGCAATGGTTAATTAAGGCATTCTTGAGAATAAAAATATATTACTGAAAAATAAAGTATTTGAGTAATATATAAAATGTCGGCAACTAAACAGATTAGAATACGCTCAAAGGAAGGAGTTGTTCTTACTAAAAATGGCGTTTATAAGACCACTATTGATATTGATGGATATGGCCAGAGTGATTTAGCCCGTTCTTACCTTGTTCTTAAAGTGGCTTTTACCGATGCTACTACTGGCAACCTTCTTGTTAATAATGAAAATGTTTGGCTTGGCGACCTTGCTTCCGGAACGCCATATGACGGACAGTGTTTTATTAGAAATTGCCGTTTGACTTGTCAGCAGTTCGGCGTAGTTGAAGAGAATCTTAAAATTAATGTTTATCATCAGTCTCTTCGTCGTTTTACAGAGGGAAGACAGGTAGAGGAGTCTCGTCGGGTGTTCGGTAATGAACTTCTCACTACTGATGCTAATGGTGTTGCTAATATCGTAGTCCCCCTCTCTAGCATTCTTGGGTGTGGAAATCAAATTTATCCTAATGATATGATGGGGCAAAGCACTTTAACTCTTGAGATGGAGTTTGTTTTAGATATTGCTTTTTATGAGGGAGATGTAGTCCAGTCTAGGGAGTTCTCTTTACCTACCGAGGATGTTAATGGAGGCGTTGGCGATGAACTCACAACGCTTTTTACTACAAATGCGTTTGAAGACCTCGCAACGGCACAGTTTTGGTTTAGTGCGGGTAGTATGTATGGAGTTCAGGGCGATGTTTCAGGAGTTCCCATTAACGAACAGGGACTTATTCAGGGTGTTTCATTAAATCCCACTGATAATACGGCGATTGTAGTTTTTGAAGAGCCACTTTATACATTTACGGGGAATGCTACATTTACAGATGGGCTTATTTTTGATGCCGGAGGGCTTCAGTGTGACGATGAGACTTGTGACGCACAAGGTAATATATATACTATTCAATCCAGCGATTTTATGACTCCCGACCCTATCGTAGGCCTAATTTATGAGGTTGGTTATATTGGGGAGGACGGAGTTTGTCGTTATAACAGTTCTAAACTGACTTCTTACGATGATACTGCGGGGGTTGATGCTTTTACATTTGCCGAGGCAATCATTACCGGCCAACCAAATGAGGAAATAACCGGTATTTTTATTGTTGAAAAGCAACGGTTCCCCGCTAATTGGGCTATACAGCAGACCGACTTGGTTTTACATAAACTCTTACAGGAAGTCCCTATGAAGCAGTTTCAGTATGAGACTTACAGCGTGGAGCAGACTAATCAGCCGGCTTCTATTCAGTTTCGCAAGCAGTTTCAGTTAGAGGCAGATGCGAGTAAGTTCGTTTATATGACCCCGCTTGACACTCTTATAAGCGAGCAGAATCTTTCGGCTTCTTACAGATGGACGCTTAATAATATTGACTTGACAAATCGCAATGTTCCAATTGACCGCAACACTTCAGGTTCTCTTTACTATGACCGCCTTCTTATGAATGTGGATGGTATTCAGCAGTTAGACCCTAATCCTTACGGTTCTGTTCTTGCTACTATCTATCCCGAGCGTGCTCCTATGGGACAGAATAATATGGCCGAATTAATGCTTGATGGTGATGGTTCAACTTCTATGGAAGGTTGCGTTGGCCATCTCTTTAAGACCCGTGTTAAGGTGCTTGGTGGAAAGTAATTTAACCATCGGGCAATTGGGCTTGTAGTCCCTCACGAGTGCTTCGCACTCACTCCCCAAATCACTTGAATTGAGTAATAGCCCGATAGGGCTACGGAGCGTCCGCAAACGCAATTGCCCCAATTGTAGAATAATGCTAATTAAATATTATATGATGTAAATGTATAGTATTTAATGGAACGAAATGGTTATGAAATGTCTCACGATATTATGAGCCAACAAAAGCAAACACGCAAAAAGAACCCGATGAGTATTTTTTTAATAAACCAAAAAACGAAAACCTCCAAAAAGAATAAATCGCAACATAGTTCATATGAAGTATCCAAACATAAAACTTGCGATTGTAAAAAGCACGGCAAAAGGTAAGAAATGGCGAGCGACTTTCATAGATACGAAGACAGACAAGCAATTTAGCGTTAATTTCGGTGGTGAGGGTTATACAGACTATACTTTAGGAGCGACTGACGCACAACGAGAGGCATACCGCAAGAGACACGCAAAAGATAAGTTAGACGACCCATTTTCGGCAGGAACTCTGTCTATGGCGGTTCTATGGAGTGTTAGGGATATGAAGCAGGCAATAAATGCGTATGCGAAAAAATATGGCTTTAGTATATAAATGTTTAAACAATTGTTAGAGTGCTTTACGCATATGTATATTAAATGCCGTGCTAAATGTAATTGTGGTTCTTGTTGTGCTAGTGAGTGTATGGCTGAAGAAGGAGCGACCCAACTACCAAAGCAAAATAGCACACAAAGTATAAAACAGAATAAAGGTGAATAATATTTATATTCAAACTACTTAAGGGGATTTTTTTCTAATATACTAGTATAACGGAAATGAGCGGAGAAGATGGAAAATATTCGCCATACACAGACAGGGAACTTATGATTAAATTGCTTGATTTACTTGATAAAGATAATGCTGAACCAGCAAAGCCGAAGAAGAAGACACGAAAGCCAAAAGTTGAGCCTGATATTGAAAAGAAAGAAGACCCTATAAAGAGCGACATTAATAAAATGCTTGAAAAGCCTAAAAAACGGCGTAATCCAAAGAAAGAAGATGATGAATATGGCGAGATAGATGACAAAATAGAAAATGCTATACCTGAAGAGCCGAGACAAATTAAAGAAGAGCCAAAAACATTTTTACAAGTTGAAGATAATAAGGAAGTAATTAAAGATAAGCCTAAACAGGCGAAGTTATTTAAAGATGACTTGTTAATGACAATAGACCCAAATGAACGAAAGAAAGCGATTAATACAACGAAGAATGAGTTTATAAGTTCTGTGGCTCAACCAATTAAGGAAGAAGAGGCAAAACGAAATATTACTAACTTTTTATCAACTTATTCCAAAAACAAGAAGTATTAATTTTATTTACTCTTTATATAGTAAAATGAAATTACTCCGTCTTTTATCTGTAGCAGAAACAGAGAGTGATTATGTCGCCCAATTCCAAGAGCCTATAGATATTCAACCAAATAGTAAAATAGCACTTCAACAAGTCTCTTTTAATCTTGATCCGCAGTTTATTAGTCTTTCAACTGATAATAACCAATTTTATTTATTGAGTGATAGGTTTCCACTTATTACTAATCCATATGGGCTTATTACTATTCCAACTGGAAATTATAATATTCAGGATTTTACAACTGCTTTAATTCAATCTTTAAATGCCGGCTTACTTTCTCCCACGCTTGACAACGCATTTATAACAAATACTCCAGCAGAGACAACGATGGATATGACCGCCTATGTAGATAAAGACAATTTATTAAATATTGAGTATGCTATTGAGTCGGTTGTTAGAGACCAAGGCGACCAAATGAAATTAGAAGGCATTACGACAAATGAGAATATTCCTACAGGATACTTTAAGACAGATACATACCCGAGTCAATGGGGTTGTGTGTATAGCATTAAACCGTTTTCGTCGGGGCAAGGATACATAGAGACTACTGTTATAGGACAAGATGATGATTATGATGGTGTTTGTTTAGGTGTGTTTGATTTAACGGCGGATTTATTGGTAGATAATCCTGATATTTCGCCCGACAAATATACTTTTTGTCTTTATACGGAAGATGGAAATTATTGGGTTAAGTCGCTTGATGATGAAGAGATAGACACAGGAATACTTGTTTTACAGACAGATAAGATTTTTATGACACAGGGAAGAATAGAGGAAGCCGGACAACAATCATCGGGTATTACATTTTACAGACGAGTTTATAACGGAGACGGGACATATCAACCGCCGGAGCAAATCCATCATTTTATTTATGCGTTTGACGAAATCTTACACGCAGGTTTATCTTTAAATAATAATGGTGTTGCCAGTGGGTTTGCTTTTTCAGTATCAGCGTTTTCCTCTTCTACCGACCAAGGCGTTTCTCGTCACGATACAATCGCCGATATTGAAAAACATACATATATAAGAAAGGATGGCGATAATCTTGGTGCTTCTGCGACTGATACATTTTATTTGAGATTTACAGAGGGAGCAAAGACTATTTTAGGATTTTCATCACTCACGACAAATAGATTAACGGGTTTAACTGGTAATTGGACGGGTAATATTAATATTTATAATTTAGCAATCCCGTCGGCTCTTGTTGTTGAAATGCCTAATTTGCCTCTTCTCTCATATGACAGTTATTTACATCGCCGTCGCCCGATTTTAGCAGTAATCCCCAGTAAAGACCTTGAGGTCAATAATGATACAATTACATACACGCCAAATTATCCAGTATTCATAGACATTAACAATAAATATCAGGAACTCTTAAACTCTATTAGGGTTCGTCTCATTTCTACTAATAACCTACCACTTAAAATTAAACCGCTTTATGGTTGTGATTTGTCTGTTTTACTTGACTAACCGTTGCGACGGTTGCCCGCTGAATGCCCCTACGGGGCAACTATAAAACAACTTGGAATAAGTAGTAGCCCGAAGGGCTATGAAGGGATTACAAGCCCAATTGTAAAATTAAGACATTTTGAAAAGAATAAAAATATATTACTGAAAAATAAAGTATTTGAGTAATATATAAAATGTCTTATATAGCAGTTAAACCAATCGCAGAGGCCGAGCAATATTCGCCTAATAGCGTTGTTGATTTTCTCATAGATGTTGGTGTAGGCAACGCAATCCTTCCCAATACTCTTCGTCTTAATGGTGTGCTTTTCGTTCAGGACAGCACAGGCAATAATATTGAGGGAAATGAAGCCCTTAAGATTGATGGCCGTGTAGGTTGTAATGCTTTAGTCCAGCAGATTATTACGCAGTTCAGCGATAGAACAATTGAAAACTTCCAGTATCATCCCCGTTATTTAGCGATGAAGTCGCAGACTAATGAGACACAAGCGGGAAAGATGCTTAACGCACACAACGCAACTGAAGTTAAGACTATGGTTGATGAAATGGAACCTTGGATTTTGGCAAGCCCTACGCCAAACAACGCTAATTATGGGCGTTCTTTTAGCGTTAAGCCGGTGTGTTGCTTAAATGCCGTCAGTGGCTCTCTCGCATACACGAAGACAGGTCAGGTAAAAGTATCTATCACGCTGGCCAGTAGCCAACAGTTTCTTTATGGAACTGATGCCCCTACTTACACTTATATTGTTAAGGGGCTTGAGTTGTCGTGCCGTGTAGCAAGTGACCAAACCGCTCCTAAACAAGTTGTTATGTCGGTTCTCTCTTGTGTTAAGCAGAACATTACAAGCAACAACACAAGTCTCTCCGTGATTGTGCCTATTCCAACGCAGTCATTTTCGGCATCGTTTAAGAATCAGGCAGATGAGGCAGACGCCACATTAAATTATACTGCTCTTGATACTCTTCCCGATTGTGAGCGTGTTGAGTTGTCGTTTAGTGATAGTCTTTCAAATCTTATTGAGTTCCCCCTTGAAACAAAGGAGGAAATTACTCTTAACTACGCTGTCTCTATGGGAACGCAGATGAAGCATCAAATTACTCACGCTGACGAGGTTGTAGGTCTTGGCTTTAATTATAATGAGTTGCTCCGTAATACGAAATTAGGTGTTAATATTCTGTCGGGTGTTGTTAATACTAATCCATTCTGTTGCTATATGTATTTCCGTGGTGTGGTTGTTATGTAACCGTTGCGACGGTTGCCCGCTGAATGCCCCTACGGGGCAACTATTAAACAACTTGTTTGATGTAATAGCCCGAAGGGCTATGGAGGGATTACAAGCCCAATTGTAAAATTAAGGCATTTTGAAAAGAATAAAAATATATTACTGAAAAATAAAGTATTTGAGTAATATATAAAATGTCGCAAATACAGACCAAGACCAACTATGATGTTCCGTTCTTCCATTCTAATACAAGAACGGAGTTTCGTGTAGCATCTATGGATAAGGTTGTGCTTTCTAATCTCCGCCTTTGTGAGTTTGGATGCTCTCAAGTTATTCCAAGCGGAACTAATCCGGCGGAGGCTTCTTATGTTCGTGGTGCTGGGCTGTTTGCTCTCATTAAGAACATCTATCTTTATTCCGGTTCCGTGATTATAGACCAAATGCGAGATGTGTCCCGCTTTATGGGATTTAAAAACCTTATTATGACTTCGGCCGAGGCAGAGGACTTAAATCGTTTTTTGCTTTGTTCTAATTCGGCGAACGACCTTTCTACTGGTGCCGATGATGAGGCTAATCGTGTGGAATATTTAGGACAATTAAATAAACTTATTGGTCGTGTTCCACTCTCGCAGATTTTTTCGCTTTTGAATGCTACTGACTTCTTTAACTCGTGGAATGATTTGCGTCTCGTTATTGAGTATAATACCGATGTGCGTGATATTTTTTCTAACACTGGTTCTCTTACTCGTCCCACTGGATTTGTTGTTAATACTCCCCTTCTTGCGTGGGATGAGTTGGTTATGGGACTTAATGAGCGTGATGTGATGCTTAAGGAGGCCAAGCAGGTTAAACTGGCATACGAACAGGTTGAGCGTGAGCGTTGGTATGTTCCCGCTAATCAGCCTTATTTTTCACAGCGTCTTCGTGCTTTTGATGAGAAGATAGTGAGCCGTCTTGTGGTTCAAACCGCCATTCCGAATACTTTTAGTGATGCTATGGGTCGTTCATACTCACAGCCGGTTCTCGGCGAAAAAATTAATTTTGTTATTAATGGTCGTAAGCACTTGCCTTATCAGGGTGCCGATACTCCTAACAAGAAACTTGCTATGTGCCTTGATAGTTTTGGTGATTTAATGACATTCACGGGACAGAACGATATTATTGCTGAAGACAACATACCTAATGTATATGATAATGGAACACAGGCTACTTTAGAGGGTGCTAATGGTATGTCGCTTCTTTCGTGCGATATTCTTAACCGTGTTAATACTCTTGACTGTGAGTTTTCTCGTGATTTGTCTGTTATGGGTGTAAGCACACTCGTTGAACTTGAAATGTGGGCGTTCGGTGCGGTCTCTATGTATCTTGTGAAGAACGCAGATGGTTCAGTTCAAACTGGATATGTTTAAAGAGTTATAGAGGTTGCTTTATTAAAAAAATACTAAGTATTTTAATACATTTCACACAATAAAAAATGTATTAAACTCGTTCATCTGTGTCTCTGTTATACTATGTCTTGGTAAAATCTCTTTAAGTCCCTTTTTTCCTAATATATATTATCGCCATCGTGCCGGTATTTTTTTACGAACGCAAGAATTTCCATCAATAAAAGTGAATCGCTATAA
>Ga0164294_10005614_pt1 | contig 10776 bp, 10 predicted proteins | sample GEODES005metaG_FD_111479 | JGI IMG/M metagenome (GOLD analysis project Ga0164294, IMG submission 111479) | Oligotrophic lake water microbial communities from Sparkling Lake, Wisconsin, USA - GEODES005 metaG | ecosystem: Environmental > Aquatic > Freshwater > Lake | place: USA: Sparkling Lake...
AAGAGGAAAACAAAAGAGTTTAAGTTATTCAGGAAATCGTGCAGTTCTATCTTATGAATTACCATTAAATGAAGTTGTTTTTGATTTTTACGATAAGATAAAATCTATTTCTAGTGGTTATGCAAGTTTCGATTATGAATTGAACGATTATAGAGAAGGTGATTTAATTAAATTGTCTATATTAGTAAACGAAGAGATGGTCGATGCCTTGTCTATGGTTATCCACAAAGATTTTGCTGTAAGACAAGGAAGGTTGATGTGCGAAAGGTTAAAAGATTTAATACCAAGACATCAATTTCAAATACCAATCCAAGCAGCCATTGGTGGGAAAGTTATAGCAAGAGAAACAATATCTGGTTATAGAAAAGACGTTATTAGTAGAATTCATGGTGGTGGAGCAAGAGATAGAAAGAAAAAACTTTTAGAAAAACAAAAAAAAGGAAAAGCTAGAATGAGGCAGTTCGGGAGCGTTGATATTCCTCAAGAAGCTTTCATTGAGGTTTTAAAAATAAATAAAAATGAATAGGAGAGATGGCCGAGTGGTTGAAGGCGCCCGCTTGGAAAGCGTGTATACTGTTAAAGGTATCAAGGGTTCGAATCCCTTTCTCTCCGCCATGTAATTTTATGAGAAAAAAAATTTTTGATTGTATAACTTTTTTTAGAGAAAATTTTCAGTTCGATTTAAGATTTAATATTTTAAAGGACTATGTTGATTATTTTATAATATGTGAAGCGAAGAGAGATCATCAGGGTAAAAAAAAAAAATTAAATTTTAACTTAAAAAAATATTTAAAGTTTAAAAAAAAAATTATTTATTTAGTTTGTGAAGATTTTCCAAAAAATTTGGATCCTTGGCAAAGGCAAGCTTATCAAAGAGATTATATTTTAAATGGATTAAATAAAGCAAAGCCAGAAGATTATATAATTTTTTCAGATCCAGATGAGATACCAAGACCAGAGAAACTTACAAATATTAAATTAGAAAAAAAGTATGGAATTTTTATGCAAAATTCTTATTGTTATAAATTTAATCTATTTAATAAGTATGAAAGCCCCTGGGAAGGCTCTAGAATTTGTAAAAAAAAAAATCTTCATTCAGTAAATGATTTAAGACAAAAAATTTTAACAAAAAATTTAAGATATTCATTTTTTAGAATTGATAAGGAAAAAAGTATTAAAATTATCAATGATGGCGGCTGGCATTTTAATTCTTTAATGTCTCCAAAAGAAATTTCTTTAAAATTAAAAACGTTTGCTCATAATGAATTTAGCTCAAGAAATTTTTCTTCGATAAATATTATTTCTAGAAAAATCAAAAATAAACAAGACTTGTTCCAGAGAGGACATAAGTATCAAAAAGTATCCTTAAACAGTTCTTTTCCTTTTTATATTTTAAAAAATATTTATAGATTTAAAAAATTTATAGAGAAAGATAGAGCTTAGTTTGAAATCAATTGTAGAAAGAATCAATAAACATAAAGTACGACAATAAAAAAAATTTTAAGTGGTGATACAGTTTATTATTTACAATAACTATTTCAAAGAAAAGTAATTATTTAGACAAAACTTAAAAAAATTCATAATTTATTTAGTAATTTGTTTTAGTTTTTTTATATTTATTATTTGATATTTGAAATATTTATTTCCTAAGATTTTTTTTGCTAAAATCTTTTTTACTTTTTTATTAGTAGTTTTTGCAAAATTATAAACACTTTGTGTTTTGCCACCGATATTTAATACTCCTTCTTGATCAATTATTTTGGGGATATATCTTGCTACCTCACCGTGATAAGCAAAATTTGCAATTACATCTGTAAAGGCACCTTCATGAACAAAAGGCTCTTCACTCATAAAAATTCTTAATATTAATGAATTTTTGCACATCTGCACCGCAGATTCCCCGCCTAATTTGGACCAGGCGTAATTATTAATAGGAAGTACAGAATCTGTTTCTTTTTGTGGATATTTTGAAAAAGGATAAACATAATTTGTAGAAAAATATATTAGTTTAATTTTTAACTTACTGCAAAGTAGAACTAAATTAGAAGTTCCAATAATATTAGTTTTAATACTTTTATCTATTGCTGTTTCATGAATTTTCATTGGTCTAGATAGTGCAGCAGCATGTATTAATATTTTTGGTTTGATTTTATTCAAATAGCTTTCCATTTTTTTTATATTTACAATATCAAATTCTTTTTTTTCAGGAAAAAAAATATTCGGGAGCGCATATAAGGAACGAAAGACACTTCCAAATTTCCCTGAACCGCCAGTAAATACAATCTTATCTTTAAAAAAATTCATAATTTGTTATAAATTATTTTTTAGTACTTTATTTTTAAATTGCGCATCTTTTAGTATTGAAGAGTGGTATCTATAAAATTTGTTATTTTTTAGGTTTTTTAAAATTTCAAAAAAAAAGTTTTTAAAAGAATTGTCAGTAATAAATTTTTTTTTATATTTAAAGTTAAGATAATAATATTTTATAATCATATTAGTATTTGAAGGAACTGAAAACGCCCTATTAATTTTAATTTTCATATTTTTAGTAAAAAAGGTTACTTGATTATCATATTCAATACCGAATGATAAATAACAAGACATAGTACAATTTTTAAATTTAAATAGTAGATTGCATTTTGTTGGAAGGTTGTCTTTACTTTTTTTTATTATCTTATATATTTTTGATATGCTTGTTTTGCAGTAAATTCTTGCAATAGCAGCTACGTAAGGAAGAGCATCTAATATTATCCCTCCTCCAGCGTTTTTTGATATTAGTATTTTTCTTTTATGTGGGTATGGATAAACAAAATTTATATTTATATGATCAATTTTTTGATTTGAAATTAGATTATTTAAGACTTTGTATTGAATGTTATGATTAAAAAAAATTGATTCTGAAATTAATTTTTTTTTCTTTTTTGCTAAAGTAATTAATTTTTTAGTTTGCTTAAGATTTAATGTAATAGGTTTGTCTACTATTACGTGATAATTTTTTTCTAGAGCTTTTTTTGCCCAAAAGAAATGATTTATATTGGCTAATGAAATATAAACTATATCTGCTTTAGAGTTTTTTAAAGCTTCATTATAACATTTAAATTTAAGTTTACAGAATTTGTCAGTTATTAGTTGTGATTTAGAAGCTATTGAATAATTTATTTTATATTTTCTAAATACAGGCAGTATTTTCCTTTTTACTAAATTTGAGTAACCTAAAATTAAAATTTTCAAGGATATTAATCTATGTTTTCATTATATAAATTAAAGCAAGCGAACAATATTCTAGCTTCAATATCAAAATATTTATTTTTTATAAGATTTATCATTTGATTATGAGATATCCAGATATAATTTTCTGAAATTTTTAAATTATAATTATCAAAAAGTTGAAAAACTGAATAGCAGATTTGTGATTTGTAAAATCTTCCACCTTCGTCAGATTGTATTGTTTTGTATAATATTTTTCCATTTTTTTTATTGATAAAATTTTCATTTATAATATTTTTTTTAAAGTTATTAAGATCATAATTTTTTTGATAATTAACAAAATCGCTAGTCCTAACAGTGCATGACAAGTATGAACTTTTTAATCCTGGTTTAATCTCAAAACTAACAAGATAATGTAAAGTTTGGTTAAATATCTTTGTTATAAAGCCTGCAAATGCTAAATTTTCCTGAGCAATTATAGGCTGTTCCCATCTATTTATTTCTCTGGAGTTATTTCTGATACTTAATCCTATAATTTTAAAATAATTCTTTTTATTATTAATAATAGTATCTTTTTTAAGAGTCCAATTCTTCAATTTATATAAACTAATTTGTTTTGCTAAAGTAAAATATTTTTTTTTTTTTTTATTTTTTAAATTAAATATTTTTTTTTTTTTTTATTTATAAAATTAAATATTTTGTGCATTTTAATAATTGGAATATCATCTTTTTTTTTATTAATAGTGCATGAAAAAACTGAAAGTGCATCCATATTAATTATATTATTTTTTGAGATTAAATATTTAAGTTCTTTTTTATTTATCCAATAAAAATTAGGTAATTTTTTAATTATTTTTTTCGTATCATATAATAAAATATTATAATTTTTTTTATTATAATATCTGAGCCCCTGTTCTGTTTGCTTTATTTTAAATATTTTTTTTAATTTTTTATTATTAAAAAAAAATTCAAGATAAGGGATATCTTTACCGTTATGAACTTTTGTAAAATTACTTCTCGTAGCCTGTACTGTAGGCGATAATTGACATTTATTAATATTACCCGGTTCCATTTTTATTTGTAATAAATATTTATATTCATTATTTTTTTTTATTTTTATTATTCCTAAAATTCCTAGCTCTTTTTGAACGATTAATGGTTGGTCCCAATTTCTTGTTTTATAAAAATTAGAATTTATTCGAAATCCTTGTATTTGAAAAAACTTCTTTGAAATATGATAAATATAATTTTTATCATAAATCCATTTATCTAGAGAAGAAATACTTTTTTTTTTAACTACAAAAAATTTTTTTTTTTTATAGTTATTTAAATAATTTATAATTCTCATTATTAATTTTATTTTTACCTATAATTCTTGGATAGGGTATATGAGTTATAAATTTTCCTCCTCTTTGAAAAAATAATTTTTCTTTTTGAAAAATTTCTTTATTAAAATTCCAAGCTCCTAAGAAGGCATAATTAACTTTATTTGTCATACCTTCTTCTGGAGATATTATTGGTATATGCATTCCAGGACTATATTTATTTTGTTTATTAATTGTTGTATCAATTATGCAATCTAAATAATTTTTGTTAATTTTGCAGTAGTTGAATACTGTAGTTGATTTATATGTTGCTCCATAACTAATTATATTCTCATTTTTATTTTTTAAATTTTTAAGAATTTTTATTAATTTTTTTTTAGATTTTATTATTCTTTTTGAAAATTTTTTGTAAGTGGATATTTTGTTAAATTTCAAGAAATGTTCTTTATTTAAATTGCTTCTTAATTTTACCGTCTCTTTAAATTTTGAATTTATTTTACATAAATAATATCTCATAGAACCTCCGTGGTTATCAATTTTTTCACAATCAAATATTCTTAATTCAGATTTTTTCGCTAAATTAGACAATGATAGAATAGAAAAGACATAAACATGTTCGTCATAAAATTGGTCATACGAATTTAACCTAAGCACATTTCCAATATAGGGATCTTCTATAACTAGAACGCCATCATTTGATAAAATTGATTCTATAGAATCAAAAGTTTCTTTAGTATTAGGAATATGAGATATAGTGTTGGCTGAGAATATTAAATCAATGTTCCCATATTTTTTTTTAATATAGCCACTTAAATTTCTATTCCAAAATTTATCATATGTTCTGTAGCCTAGTAATTTAGTTATCACAGCTAAGTTTTTGCATGGTTCAACCGCCACGCATTTTTTTTTATTGAAATTTTTAATAAAGGCACCGTCATTACTTCCTATTTCTAACGTTATTTTAGGTCTGAATCTATTTTTTAGTTTTATAGAAGTTTCTTTAAATTTTTTTCTCATAGTTTTTGATTGAGATGCTCTGTGAGCGTATTTATTTGTGTATTGTTTTTTTGGATTTGCTGGGTTTAATATTGAAACAAGGAAATTATTTGGATTAAATCCTATAGATAAATTATAAAAAAATTCTTTATTATTTAAATTTTTTTTTTCTAAAAAAGAGTTTGCAAGTGGTTGTTTTCCGAGATCCAAAAACTTAATTATTTTTTTTCTTTCAATCATTTTTTGATAGGATTATAAAAAAAAATCGGCCATTCTAAAAATTTAGAATTTTTTTTAAACCAGTAGGGTAGAAATCGTTCCGCCAAAAAGCTATAAATTCTGGTTTTACCATATCCATGTAATTTAAAACCAAAAATTCTTTCACATTTTTCAAGCCATTCAAAAGTTGTTTGATAATAGTTCTCTATAATTTTTTTATTTTTGCATATGAACATATTACCTTGATTATATTCAGTATTTTCTTTTGTAAAATTCATAAAATCACCTCTATCATTATTGTTTAATAATTTTATAGCTTTATCTAACAGTCCGTTTCCATGGAACATGTCGAATTGAAATCTTATTGATCTGTAAGGTTTTAGTATTGCTAAAGGATTTCTAAGTAATGCAATTTTACCATATTTTAATACTTTCATCCATTTTATATTTGATAAATCTATATTATTCCCAATAATAGTCTCATAGTTATCCCAGGAAGCAGGAATGATTTTTAAAGCAATATTTTCTAATTTATTTTTAACATTAATATTTTTTTGCCCCTGCCAAAATCGTCTATAAGTACAAAAACCAATCCATGTATTCTTCTTAAGCTTTTTTAGCATGTTTTTCCAAAACCAATAATGAAATGTATATTCCCCGTAATTCTTATTTTTTGATGATATATTTTTTTTTGTATTGTCTCTTAAAAATTCAGAGGAAAAATCTTCATTACCTAAACCTACTGGTATATAATTAAGTTTTTTTATTTGTTCAAGGTGTTGATTATTTAAACACAAACAAAACATTTTAAGTTTTTTCATTGTAAATTTAAATTATTATATATTTAGATTTCTTTAATACTTATTCCTGTCGAATCTTTTCTTGATAAAATTGGTTTTGTGGTGGGCCATTTAATTTTAATACTCTTATCATTCCAAGCTAAACTCATTTCACTATTTTTATCTCTATATTTAGTACATTTATAATAAACAATGCATTTTGAAGACATGCAATAAAATCCATGCGCAAACCCTTCAGGTATTATAATTGAGATCCCTGTATTGTCAGATAAAATAATAGAAAAATATTTTCCAAAAGTCTTAGAATTTTTTCTTAGATCCACAGCGACGTCGAATATCTTACCATATGCGACCGTCACTAATTTAGCTTGAGGATTTCTTTTTTGAAAGTGCAATCCTCTAAGCACATTTTTTTTTGATTGCGACATACAGTCAAATAGAAAATTATTATTTAATATTTTTTTTTTTGCAATCTCTCTAAAGTATCCTCTTTTATCATAGAATATTTTAGATTTAATAATTTTTAATCCTTTAAATTTAGTTTTAATAATTTTCATTTTTAAATTATTTTTCTTAAGTATCTAGAATAGTTGCATTCGCCATAAAATTTTATTTGTTTTTTTATTATAGAAGTATTTATCCATTTATTCTTAAGTGCTATTTCTTCTAGACAGGCTATTTTTAGGCCTTGTCTCTTTTCGATACTAGAAATGAATTGCGATGTTTCAAAAAGACTTTCTACATTTCCAGTATCTAACCATGCACTTCCTCTTCCCATAAACTCAATGTCAAGTTTTTTTATTTTTAAATATTTTTTTAATAGATCAACAATTTCTAATTCTTTTCTTTTAGAAGGTTTTAATTTTTTTGAGAAATTTACAACATTTTTGTCAAAAAAATAAAGACCAGTTATTGCAAGATTTGATTTAGATTTTTTTGGTTTTTCCATTATTTTTACAACTCTATTATTTTTTATTTCTACTATTCCATAATCTTGAGGATTATTAACTTGATAAGTAAATATAGTTGATCCTGATTTTATTTTTGTTTTATTTTTTAGTCTTTTTGTAAAACCTTGTCCGTAAAAAAAATTATCTCCAAGAATTAAAGCTACATTTTGATTATTAATAAATTTCTCACCAATAATAAAAGCCTCAGGAAGACCGTTTGGTTTTTGCTGCGCCAAATACTGAATTTTTATTCCAAAGCTTGAACCGTTTCCTAGTATTTTTTTAAAATTAATATCTTCATTTGGATTGGTTATTATTAATACATCCCTAATCCCAGCTAGCATTAATATTGACAGAGGATAAAATATTAGTGGCTTGTCATATAAAGGAAGAAGTTGTTTATTTGTTACTTTGGTCAAAGGACTTAATCTTGAGCCAGTGCCTCCCGCTAATATTATTCCTTTTTTAATCATATTTTTAAACCTATGCGGTATTTATAATCTTTATTTTTAAAATAATTAGTTTTGAATTTATTTATATACCAAATAATCGTTTCATTTATTCTTTGATCAAAACTTGATTTGCATTTCCATTTTAATTTCTTTCTTATTTTTGATGAGTCTAAACAATAACGCAGATCATGTCCTGGCCTATCCTTAACAAGATGTATTATGCTTTTAACACTATCGTTGTAAGTAATTTTTTGAAAAGATGAAATTATTTTTTTAGCAATTTGAATATTACTCAATACTGTCCCGCTTCCAACGTTGTAATTATGACCGATAATACCTTTCTCTGCAATTTTAATAAGAGCATCACAATGATCTTTGACATAAATCCATTCTCTTACATTTTTTCCTTTTCCATAAATTGGAACAGGTTTTTTGTTGAGTATATTATAAATTATAGTTGGAATTAATTTTTCCGGATATTGGTTTGGACCAAAGTTATTGCAACAATTAGTTATAATGGCCGGTATTTTATATGTTCTAATGTATGACTTTATTAAAAGATCCCCACTTGCTTTTGAAGCAGAATAAGGCGAGCTAGGTTTATAAGCGTCTTCTTCTTTTGATTTGTGATTCATTTTAATATCCCCATATACTTCGTCAGTTGAGATATGAATTAATTTAATTTTTTTTTTGTGGTTTTTAACTGCCTCAAGAAGATTAAAAACTCCAAGGATATTACTTTCTATAAATTTTTTTGGACCATCTATTGATCGATCTACATGAGTTTCTGCTGCGAGATTAAATATAATAGAGGGGTTATATTTTTTTAGAATATTTTTAATAAAGATTTTATTATTAATATCTTGTTTATAAAATTTATAATTTTTTATATTTGGGTCAACGTTACTAAAATTTGAAGCATAACTTACTTTATCTATATTAATAATAAAATATTTATCTTTAAGGACATTAATAAGATTGCTTCCAATAAAACCCAATCCCCCTGTTACAATAATTCTGTCCATGTTTTAATCTTTAACGTTTATAAATATTTTATATATTTATTGCAAAATACTTTATAGCCTAAATTAATGAATAGTTTCGAAAAAAATATTACCTTTGTTATAGTTTCTTTTATGAGTAGTCATATAATAGAAAAATGTATCAAAAGTATTGACTCTAATATTAAAATTATTGTTGTTGAAAATTCAGATAATATTCAAATTAAAAAATATTTAGAAAATAAATTTTCAAATGTTGAGGTTATTATTGCAAAAGAAAATTTAGGATATGGAAAAGGCAATAATCTTGGAATATCTAAAGTTGATACTCAATATGTTTTTATATTAAACCCAGATGTAATTTTGAAAGAAAATTGTTTGCAAGAACTTTTTAAAGCCCAAATAGTGTTACGGGATGATTTTGCAATTTTAGCACCAAACATTTTGGATAATTATGGCTATTTCTTAAATCAAAATAATAATTTTAAGAAAAGTATATTAGAAGTTGATTATGTAAAAGGTTTTGCAATGTTAATTAATTTAAAAAAAGTTACTTTTGAGGAAATATTTGATGAGAATTTTTTTTTATTTTTAGAAGAAATAGATCTTTGCAAAAGAATAAAAAATAATGGCGAAAAAATATTTGTTGTTCAAGAATCAAAAGTTCAGCATTTAGCAAAACAAGCTTCAGAAAATACTTTAAATATTGAATTATGTAGAAACTGGCACTGGATGTGGTCCTTATTTTATTATAATCATAAACATTTTGGAATTTTGACTGCATATAGAGTTGCTATTGTTAAATTTATTTCATCAGTGATTAAATTATTTATTGCGATGGTATTATTTAATAAAAAAAATTTTTTAATTCATTGTTATAGACTAAATGGTTTATTGAATGCTTTTTTTAAGAAATCAGCATGGCTTAGGCCGAATTAAATTTAATACAATTTATAAAATTCTTTTAGTAAATTAATAATTCTAAAATCAGAACTCATTGTTGGATTAATTTTATTTGTAGTATATGAAGCGCCTATTCCTAATATAGGATCGGCGAAACCCATAGAACCGCCCCAACCATTATGACCAAAAGATTCTTTATGTTTTCCAAATAACCATCCGCCGCGAAGTATTAAACCAACTTCAGCCCATCTAATTGGTAGCATTAAGCTTTGATCTATCCTATTTGTACTTTCGGTTAGACATTTTTTAATTGCCGAGTTGGAAAGCAAAATATTTTTTTTTAATATTAAGTCATTTACAAAAACGTCATAAATTTTTGCAATTGATCGTGCATTTCCATGACCATTCATTGAAGGAATTTCTGCAGTTTGCCATTTTTCTTTGTTATAAAAATTTATTTCATGTTCAGGATTATTAAATGCATTAAATTCAGATGATATTTTATTTTCAGCTTTATCCTCGTAGAGAAAAGCAATATTTGACAGTTGATTTTTTGGGGTTCCAATAAAAAAATCTAAACTTAGTTTCTTTAAAAGTAATTCGGAGACTAATTCTCCTAAACTTTTTTTAGTTGTTTTTTTTATAATTTCACCGATTAAAAATCCGTGTGTTTTTGCATGATAATAAGTTTTTTCGCCGTATATATGATCAGGTTCTTGATTTTCTAAAATAGTTATTATTTTATTCCAATCTAAAAGATCTTCTTGTGTAATCTTTTCTTTAAATCTATAGAGACCAGATTGATGAGATAGAATATGTTTCAGTTTTATTTCTCTTTTATTACTTTGTTTAAAAGCATCCCAATAATAAGAAACAGATTTTTCTAAATCTAAAATGTTTTGATCAATTAGAATAGAAACAAT
>Ga0164294_10005615_pt1 | contig 10776 bp, 10 predicted proteins | sample GEODES005metaG_FD_111479 | JGI IMG/M metagenome (GOLD analysis project Ga0164294, IMG submission 111479) | Oligotrophic lake water microbial communities from Sparkling Lake, Wisconsin, USA - GEODES005 metaG | ecosystem: Environmental > Aquatic > Freshwater > Lake | place: USA: Sparkling Lake...
ATTCATTGGAAGCGCTAACTATCTTCTCGAGTACCGTTTTCTGTTCATCAAGCAGGACAAATTCTTCTTGGCCCTTTAACATCGCTCCAACCGAGTCTGCCAATTGTTGGGATGGGCGTATTACTGCCGCATCGATTCGCTCCAAGAGTTCTGTGCCAGTTCCGACAGAGATATTGGCTTTCACCATAGTGCGCAGTTGATCGCTCTGCCCTTTGATATAAACCGGAACTTCCTTCAACTTCTCTTCATAACGAGATGAGTTAACGACGGTGGCATCTTCGCAATTGTGAAGGTATGCGCACGCATTAACTGAAACCTCTGTGTCGTATATGTACTCGTTATACATTTTTAGGTGACTTAAGTAGCTCCAAGCCTGATAAGAGGGATGTGGTGTATCTCTTAAACCCCCACCAAGAAAGGTGCGAACATGTTCTGACAGATCTGAAAACTGAATATCTGTCCACTGCTTCAATTCAATAATGACGAGTGACTCCTTGCCAGCTAAATTCTTTCCAGACAACATAAAGTCGATACGAAACGCTCTTCCATTTACGCGGTATTCGATAGCAACCCCAGCATCACCAGGAATATCGGAGGTATTCATCGCGTGATACATGGCATTACCTAATGAGTTTCGCCAGGATGCGTACTCGGAGTCACCAACGTTATGTCCGAGTTTGCGCTTAACTTCGTTTTTCACCTTGTCTTCGATGGAAGGGGCATCCAAGAGGAACTGGTCCTTGGTGGCTAGGTAGGCGAGCATAAGTGAAGAATATAGCTTCTTTTCTGGAAAAGCAGAATGTCAGTGTTTTTTATAGTTGGGTTCAATATCCGAACAAATGTACTGTGTCTACATCAATAGGCTTTCTTTCGCTCAAGAAAAATGTCTCAATTCGATTCTCGACGGTATTAAAAATTTTCTGCGATCCACCTTTTTCGGTGACTCTAACGTTGGGCACCATCAAGAATAGATGTTTTGCTTCTAAACAAAGATGTGTTTTCCAAACGTCAAGCAAGTCCATATTGTTCGCTATCGTTTTGCCTCGCTCGACTTCGAATAGGATTCCCCCGCCGGAAAGTGATTTAAAGTAATCTGGCCGAATCCCAGAAACTTTGTACGAACCAAAAAGCCCTTTCTTTTCACTTACAAATCCAAGAGATTCAATCTGGCTTAAAATGGATTTTTGGACGGCATGACTGGATGCGCGGAATTTGTGAACTTCGGCAATTGCACGTCTTACTTTTTGATCCTTCAGGATTTCAGAAACTTGTCGTGACGTCTTCAGTGTTTCATTCAGATTTTGACTATCAACCAAGTCAGAGCGGAGAAATACTCGGTAACTCTCCGAATTTTCCATTCAGCAATCTTCTCATCAACAGTGAAGAAAATCTAGTCAATTCGCACTTACTCTTAAATAACGATTCTTTTACTTAACCTGACACTTTGGGCAAAAGTGAGAAGAGCGACCACCGAATGCAATCCTTCGGATCTCTCGGCCACAGCGAAGACACGGTTGGTGCTCTTGTCCGTAGGCCGCAAGAGACATTTTAAAATAGCCGCTTTCGCCATTGACATTAATGTACAGGGCATCAAATGAAGTACCGCCGGCTTCAATTGCTTCTGCCATGACAGTTGTTGCGGCATCAACAAGTGCGCCGATTTTTCGAACGCTTAGGTCACAGGCTGGAGTCTCTGGATGGATCTTTGCTCGCCAGAGTGATTCGTCGGCATAAATATTTCCTACACCACTCATAATTTCTTGATTCAGAATCACACTCTTTATCTCTGCTTTACGAGATTTTATCTGTGAGATTACCTGACTGCGATCGAATGATTTATCAAATGGGTCAGCTGCAATGTGTAGAGCCGATTGGGGAATGCCATCGGTTAACTGCTCTACCGACAACCAGCCAAAGGTTCGTCGATCGCTGAATGCCACTTCGCGTTTGTTGAATCCTCGGCTTAATCGAAAGTGAGCACGTACATGACCCGGTGTTGGCCGATCTTTTTGAGCTACAAGAAATTGACCCGACATTCCCAAATGTGCGACAAGTACGAATTCGCGATCGAGTTCAAACCAGAGAAATTTTCCACGACGATTGATACTCGTAATACGTGCGCCTATGACAGTTGACAGTGGTGCTAGCGAGGCTGGTTTTAAGACTCGTGGATGTAAATCCAGCGCACTCCGAAATGTAAAGCCAGTAAGCAAATGTGCCAAGCCGCGGCGCACCGTTTCAACTTCGGGTAACTCAGGCATGGCATGATTCTAACTTCAGCACGCAAGTAATGCAGAAATGGGGGTGCTTGGTTCACCGCCAAGTATGGCGCGGATTGATCTGCGAGCTCCATTTGATTACCGACCAAACGATCTGCTTTTTCCCAAACTTTGCATGAATTGGCAGAAAATCAAGCATTTGTCAGAGGTATTGATTAAGGTACAGTCATGGTTTTGTACAAAGGGTTAGACATTCGGTTGATAAAGGGTTCAAGTGCAGATGCCCCAGAACTAGCTAGTGACCTAGTTGGTCAAGTCGCCCTCATGGTCACCTCGCCTCCGTACCATAATGCAATCAGCTACAAGTCCCACTCCAAGGATGCAAATGCTAATTATCGGACTCGAAGTGATTTGAATTATGGAACCCAATACATGCCGTTTTTAAATTCAGTCTGGCAGGCCTCGCTGGAAATGTTAAAGCCAGGTGGGATCATGGCCATCAACGTTGGATCAGTCCTAGAAGATGGTTACCACTACCCCCTCGCTGAAGACATTATTGGAGAAATTCTCGAAAAATACGAAGTCGAATTCTTGCGCACAATCTATTGGCACAAGGTAACGGCAGGTGTAAAGCGAGCAGGTTCTGTCATTCAACATCCTTACCCTGGTTATTGGCATCCAAATATTATGACGGAACATGTGATGTTATTCAGCAAGCCTGGTGCACAAATTCAATTGAATGATGACTATCCCGAAGAATGGAACAATCCGATTTGGGATTTAGCTCCAGTACCGCCACGCACAATTGCTCATCCCGCCCCTTACCCTGAAGACTTGCCCCATAGATTCATTCGAATGTTCACGTGCGCGGGTGATTGGGTGCTCGATCCCTTTAATGGAGCTGGAACGACAACAAAAGCTGCGTACGACCTGGGGCGAAATAGTTTAGGTTTTGACATCGAGAGTAAGTATTTAACACTCGCAAAGAAGCGACTTACTCAGCCTTCCTTAGTTCGAGAAAGTCAGCTTCAAATTTTTCCAGTCTCCGTAAAGGACTTTGTACCAAAAACGAGCAAGGGTAAGACTAGACAAGGGTCTGGACTGAAATCGGTGCGCAATGGATGAAAATAAATGCATTACCTCAGTTGCACTTTCCTATTCCAATCGAAGTTCAGTTTCACGTACTGAACTCGAGGACACGGTTGATCAAGTAAGCAAACTAATTTCTGATGGTGGATACCTCTTCATTTTTTCAGAGTTTCGGAAAAGCTTTCAGCCCGGGATATCCATTGAATCGTCAATACTTAGAAAATTGATGCATTCACCTGATAAAAGAGATGACTCTTGGCTATTCTTTGGAAATGGTGCTATCCGAGGTTATAGCGACGTAACAAAAAAGCATTCCTCAACTTGGCAATGGCTGATACTTCAAAAATCTGGGGAAAAGACTTTATCCCGTCGTAAAGTTTCAACGAAAAAAACTCTTAACAGTGTAGCGCTACCCGTAAGTCATTATGCATTTACTCGCGATGTTGCAAATAATGTTTGGCATTTACCAGAATCGAGTGTTTTGCCAAATGCAATTAATAGATTAGGTAATCTTTTGTCCTGGCCGGGAGACATCATTCTCTACAGTCAGAATGGAAAGAGTCCTAAAAAGATTGAAATAAAGAAGATGGATTTAACAAATGATTTGATTGGAGTGGCTCAAAAGAAGATCTACACATGGCAAAACGAAGATACATTGTTTTGAAATTCAAGAGAGGGTTGGTTTAATTGACTAAGACAACGCCTAAATCTGAGCTAGAAAATATTCTCAAAGATCTTCTCCCTCATATACCTCAATCAATAGACGGGAAGAATGCGATATTACAAATGAAGAAAGAGGGCTCTCCTAACTGGAAGCAAATGGAATGGATCGGCTTCTGGTTTGAACATTTGGTTAGATCGCATTTAAGATCATCTGCTGAGCCGATTGAATTAAGCAAACATGGAAAAACTACTTTTGATCTCAAACGGAATTTTGTTTGGGATTTAAAGTCTCACCCAAATCAATCCAAGTCACTAATATTGAATGACAAGAGCGCGATTGAAGAGTGCTTGAAAAATGAGCCAGGGCTAGGCTTTATTATTTTATCTGGAGATGTACTTTACGATGAAACCGGCGAGTTTAAAGTTTGGCATGACAGCCTAAAAGGTGGCACTAGCTCCTACGAGAAAGATAGGATTTTGCGAAGTGCTCCGTCCAGAAAACGAAAAACAAATTTTTCGCCAACTGCCATAGATGCTTATTGGTTTACGAGCGTTTCACAATTAGAAAAGTGCTTATTAAAAGGCGTACTCGGGGAATTCCAGACTGGAATGCGCAACTCAAATGGAATCGCTCGAAAACCTAAGATTATGATAAAGAGATTAGACGGGCTTGAAGAGTTTAAATTGAAATCTTTATCCCTTAAATAGATCAGGCCTAATCTGCCTTTCCATTCTCCAAAATATCTATAAGCAAAGAGCCAGATTCAAGCTCTGTGCGAATAACCGTGAGACCTATTTCTGCAAGCCATTCAGATGCTGCATACGGTCGAGCCGACAAATCGGGCCGCATTATACAAATTAGATCTCGCAGCGAGCCTGTTGGATCAAGCGTTCCAATTCCGTACTTCGTGGTTCTATTTCGCACATTGGGTAAATCTGATTCGTTAAAAGATCTTGCAAGTGCTACGGCACAAGCAGTCCGATATGCATCTTGTCCATCTTCAAACCACTTGTAAACCTTAGTCAAGTGTTCGATGTGATCGTTCCCTTCGATACTCAAGCCTACTGACCCTTTGTCCTTTAGTGCATCTTCTTTCTCGACCATCACACTGCCTTTCTAATGAAAGATTCTTTTGGTGACTTACCTATTGAGATTTGATAACGATTCGCTACTCGTGGGAGCAAGTCATCGGAAGCAGATCGGCTGAGTTTCTCTCCCGATTGCAAAAGAAGAATTACTTGTTCAGATTCCAGTGGCAAGTACTTTAGAATGTTGTCGCGATGTACTTCATCAAGCCTAGCAAATGGTGTATCTAGGACTAAACACCCAGATCTGACTGCTTTTCTGCCCAGTGCCAAAATCAAACTTAGCGCCACGACCTGCTCCACCCCAGCACCACGGTGATCAAATGATCGTCCTGAATCATCTACTAACCTTAATCCGTAATTTTCGTTAATTTCTAAATTGGAAAAAGCATTTTTGGAGACTAACTTCTTGAAAATTTCTGACGCCGCCTTCTCTACCTCACGTTTGGTTGTTTCTCTAAAATTTTGAACAGCTTTTTCAAACACTAACGCTAAATATGAACTGATCGCATGTTCAATCGTAATCTCATTTACATCAACGACTGATTGTAATTTTGAAAACTTCACTTGCAAGGCAGTAATCTCTTTTTCGGCTTCACTTGCCTTAAAATTCTCATCCTTTATTGACTTCAATGTTATTCCTATTTCAGCGGAAACGGTATGCCGTTTTGCATTTAATTGCTGAACTTCAGATTTGTCGATTCCATCGAGTTGGCCAGAGATATCTTTTAATCTCTGTCTGCGCTTCATATTTTCATTGAGCAATAATCTGATCGACTTCTCATGACTTCTGATAAGGGCCGCCTTCGGAGGGACGCGAAATCTGGCAAGTTTCTTTGACTCTTCCATAAGGCTTTCCAATGAAGGCACCATGGGGATTTGCAACTCAGTAATTTCAACTTTGAGCTTTTCTATCTGGTTTTGTATTTCCATTTTCCCTGCATCAGGTATGCCCTGGCCACACTCACCACAACTACCGGATTCCATGCTTACGGAGAGTGCCTTTACGCGTGAGTTTTTTGCAGCAAGTGTCGAATTTCTGGAAGCGGCAATCTCAGTTGCATTCTGCGTCTCAGCATATTTACTTTCTACAAGATGCGAGATCGGTAGCCACCAAGATTCGCGCATCGCCAATAAGATTTCTAATCGTAGTCTTTCGATTTCCTTTAAGTCATTGGCTTCTTGATCTAATAGAGTTTTCTCAATTCCTATCAATTCCGCAGATTGCTCATGTTTAGTCAGGAGTTTGTCGAGTTCTTCTTTGACTATTTCCTTTTCTTTAAATTTCGCAATTGCCTTAGCCAGCTCAGACTTTGCTTTTTTAAACTCGCCTTCCTTCAAAGCAATCTCGTTCTGAATCCTCGTCGACTCCTTTGACGAGTCTGAATTCTTCTTTATTTCAACGAGAGCATCGCTCGAAACCGCGTTCAATCCCTCGCGAACAGCAACTATTGCCGGTACGCCTAATATGTCTTCGATGGCGTTCTTAATACCTTCTGCCGCCAATTTATCATCCTTGACCAATTTTTCATAGTCTTCAAGCACTTCCATGTCACAAAGAAAAAAGATGCTAATTTCCTTATTCATTATCTGATTTATAGTCGGCTGAATTTCAACATGTTCAACAAAATTAGCATTTTTTCTCATGGTAACTTTTTGTTTAGTTGAAATACGGTTACCATCTCGATCTACGTTGACCTCAGAGGATCGTTGGATTAAATAGGAATCTCCATCACTTTCTAGAGCAATTGTTACACTGAAGGTTCTTGCGCCAGCGTCAAAAGCTGAATCATTTAAAATACTCTCTTCGGGAGTCTTGCGCCCTGTTCGATCAATGTGTTCACCATACATGCTCCATTTAATGGCCGAGAAGAGACTACTTTTACCTCTATTGTTTTCACCGTAGATTAAGACTACGGGATGTTCTTTCGAGGTATCAAAGGAAACTTTCTGTTCACCGACATAGGGCATGAAATTTTGCATCTCTACAGAGCGTATGATCATTTTTTCTTCCTAATTGCAGAACGAATCGAAATTTTGATCGATTGCTTAATTTTCTGGGGAGAAGAATCAAATTGCATGCTCAAGCCAGAAGATAGCAATTCGTCAATTAATTTCTCATCAATCATGTTACCGATTACTTCAGGTTTATCAGAATCCATAATTTCTAGGAGATTGGTTACTTCCATCTTAGCTCTTAGTAATGCTTCGCTGCTCTTTTCAGACATTCAATTCCCATCTTTAATTGAATCAGGATCTTCTTCAGGAACCCACTGATCAAAATCGTTATCAGCCAAATCTATACGAGAAATCATTTCCTGTATATCAATTTGTATGGTGGAGTTGTCAGCGTCGCCCGCGAAGGCAAGCATACGTTGAATTTCCTGCTTGTTCAAGGGTACATCCTCTGTAGAAACAACGACGACGTCAAAAATTTGCGCGTGGGATTTACCACTTGCGAGGTTACTTCTGAGCACTCTTCCGCGACGTTGGATGTACTCTCTAGGGTTCTGAGATGAAGCTAAAATAAGAGCATGCGTTGCTGATGGAATATCTACTCCTTCATCTAAACATTTAATGGCGATAAGTACGCCTCCATTTATTCTAAAATTTGCGAGCGTCTCCGTTTTTGAACCAGGCATTGCATCGTAGTAAACATCATTACTTACTCCAATGTCTTGCAATGCCTTAGAAACATCATTCAATTGAGAAGTATCGTCACAATAAACTAACCAATTCTGACCAACTTTATAATTGTGCCGGAAAACTTCCACAGCAAATCCTGTTTTACCACTAGCGCCCTTTAATATGGCCGCGCGACTAAAAATAAGACTCTGTAGATAGCCAGAAAGTGAACTAAAACTTACCCCAGCTTCCCGCGCATACAAAGAGCGAATCTTCTCTGATAATGCTTCGTACTTTTCTTCTTCATCTGCATTTAACATGACAGTTCCAAAGAAATAGTCGTAGGGAACAAGTCTCCCGGCAGAAATAGCATCGGCTATTTGAAATTTTGGCTCAAGTGTTTTTCCAAAAATTCGCTCAATTCTTGAGGTTCCTTCTGGATCACCAAATCGTTCATATGTTGCGCTTAAACCAAGTGTAGCTCCTGCTTTTGAATCAATCTTATCGATCAGTTCTATGCATTGTATTTGACCTAGTGTATGAACTTCATCTGCTACAACAAGAAGCGATTTAGTCACTTGTAATCTGGTTATAAATGCATTGCTGGAGGCGGATGCGACAGTCGCGAGAGTTATTCTTGCACCGAAGTCTTCACTGGCACGTGTGTTATCAGATAAGAATTGGAGCCACTTATCTTTCCCGCCAAGTGGTCCACCCACCAGTAGTGGTTGGACTCCGATTTCAGAAGAAATCTCATCCGCCCATTGTTGTTGCAAAATTTGAGAAGGCACGATGATCAATGCTGGCCTACCTTGAGAAATCCAATCGCGAATTGCATTGATAGCGGTAATTGTTTTGCCTGCACCAGTGACGTGATCAATAATTCCTTTACATTCGTTATCTTTCCAATTCTGAAGAACAGCTGTCTGATGCGGCATTAATCTCTTCACTGCGACATTTCTTTCAGAAGGCCTAAGAATTTTTCTCGCCTTTACCTTCTGTATGTCATCAATTAGTTCCTCCAGTTTATGCGCGGTAGCCTCCCGCTCAAGAATTGCACGAGGAACTGAGGGTAAATCTCTCACCACTAAATCAGGTAGAACTCCATTCCAGAGAGAATTGAAGTAAGACTCCATATCCTGGACATCTTCTACGGATTCATGTCCCGCATAGGTAGATTTTGCAATAAATGACTCGCTGTTTCCATAATCAGACCAACCAGACCAAGTTTCATTTGTTGATCCAATGAATCCAATTTTTCCCCCCTCTATATCCTCAAAAATACCAACTTTGCTATGAAAAATTCCACGTCCAAAATTCTCGCGGGTTGCAATTTTAATTTCTAAATTTCCCATTTCTACAAGTTTGCCCAATAATTTAGTAGCAGATCTGGTCTCATCCATATTTAGCATTTCATTAATGTCGCGCTCCAAGGAGTGTTCCATAACCAATCGAGATTGCTGACCTTGCTCAATAGCTTCAAGATCTTCGGGCATTAGTCGAGGTGAACATACTAATTTCATGATGCCACCATTTTGAATGAAGACATTTAATGATTTTTGGGCGGCGAGATATACGCTGCTGCTGAAGTAACCTGCCGCACGATGATACGAAACGGAGTTGGAAAGACAATCTTGGAGAAAATTGACTGGAGAATTTCCTCCCTGAAAAAACAAGCCTCTAGTAGAAATGCTTTCAAGAGACAAAGTACCCCTACCCATGAATACACTTTACCTTGCAGCGAGATTTTTGACTAGAACCACGGTTATTGAATGGTCATACAACAAGCCCTTGTCTTGCTACTTCTTTTCTTTTAAAGAGCCCAGTAAGGGCCTGGTTTTTTGGCCTTGCATGTAGCGGGCTAACCGGTTTTCTGAGCTAATGAGGGGGGCATTTATAATTTTTACCCCTTTAGTTTCTGTGATGGAGATTTTTTATACAAGCGGTCTTTGAATTGGAAATTGAACTGAATCTGTTTTAAGCACCTAACCCCACAGAACGTCTCCAGGTATCACAAATGGCAACATCTCCTTGGTAGAGATAAATGGATACCCGAATCCTCTACTATCGTAGAATTCGACAAATTTTGGATAAACAAAGCAAGTTGCATATGAATCAAAGTACTCCTCTGCATCATCAAGAAATTCCCACCAAAATCCATGGTCACGATAATAGGTGCCGACTTCAGTTTCATAAGAGATACTGATAATTGCATCTTTCTCTTCATCAATTATTGCTCGTAGAGTTCCAGGTTCTGCAGAATCGGATTTGTATCCACTTACTTCAAGAAAATTTTGAATTCCCAAGCCAAAACGATGCCTCCAAAAGCTACTAGAAAACCTTGGAAATGAAAATTCACTTGCCTCGATGGGATGCAGGCATTGATCTGAAGCTAGTTGGGTGAAGATTATGCCAGGGTTGCTGTCTGGGGATAATAATTCGGCTATCGCAAATGCGGTGTTAAATGAACGTTGCCAGATATCACCCGGATCTGAATAAATAGTCATCAATCTACAAAACTCAAGTTGTTTATTGACGAGTTCCTTTAACAGGCTTGGCCTTATCTTTATCCCAGTTCTTTTGGATTCGAAAACCCATGCATCAATCAATTGATTCATTTTCCAGCAGTGAAAACCGCCATAAAAGTCGATTTTTTGTAAATTGAGAGCCGCCGGTGGGCTTGGAAAGTAAGTCATATCCTCGTCATCCGAGTAATGCTTTTGAATTATGTAACGGTAAACGCCTAGTGTGGAGCCCAAAAGATCATCAATCTTTTCCGCGCTCTGATCTGGCTGCCAGACCCCAAACTTTATCCCCGCTTCCGCGAACTGTTCTTCTCGCATCCGGGAGATGGGTTTAAGGAGTTTAATAATCTCGTCATTGGCCTTCACTTGTTTAGTTTCTCATGAATCGAGAGAAAATTGTCAGCGCTTTCTTCGAATTCTTTGAGCTTGACCTCAATGATTTGTCACTCCCCTCTGCTATATTTCTCCTAGGTTAAGAACTAAGCGATAAGCCCTTTAGCTTGCTTAGTGCCCTCCGCGCAATGCACGACCCGCGTCCGGTGGCCCTAAAGGAATACCTGCCGGCGATG